>Ga0182011_10000030_pt1 | contig 104674 bp, 69 predicted proteins | sample 711E1DmetaG_FD_120481 | JGI IMG/M metagenome (GOLD analysis project Ga0182011, IMG submission 120481) | Permafrost microbial communities from Stordalen Mire, Sweden - 711E1D metaG | ecosystem: Environmental > Terrestrial > Soil > Wetlands > Permafrost | place: Sweden: Stordalen | collected...
CGGAATCTACAAAGGGTCGGGAACGATGCTCTACCCCTACCATCCGGATCTGGGGAAGGCCTATCCGGAGCTGTTGCAGGCTTGGCGGCGCGCCAACAACCTGCCTCCGGCGAAGCTGCAGGTGGACAAGATTCAGCCGTTGAAAGGGGCGGGCAACTGCGTCCTTGTCACGGGGCACATCGACGCGGATGGGCAGGGCATGAAGAAGCTGATCGATGATATATGCCAAACGCCGCTGGCCCAATGGGGAGCGTACACAATCACACGCACCTTCAATATTATGACCGACGCCCAGTCCGAGCGGGAGCAAGACACGGTGATAGCGATGTTCATGAGCGTCAAGGTAAACCAGCAAGTGATGAACCAGCAGATGCAGCAGAAGCTGGCGCAGAAGCAGCAGTCTGACCAGCAATGGCGGGCCTGGGGACAGCAGCAATCCGACCGGATTCGCGCGCAGGGCGAGGCGGCGCAGAAGAACTTTGCCGACCGACAGGCCGCCAATGACGCCCAGCACGCCGGCTATTGGGACCAGCAAAACAGGAACGCAGCCCAGCACTCCGACTGGAACGAAGGTCAGGTCAACAATGCACGGAACGGCCAAGGCTTCGATAACTACATCCTCGACCAGAACGTCGTCCAGAACAACGACATGTACGGCACTGGCGCGGTAGGCCACGCCACGCTCTATAATTCCATGGCCGAGGCGCTGGTGAAAACCGATCCCAATCGCTTCGAAATCGTGGATACTCCCGATTACTGGCTGGGCACGGATTTCCACAAATGATTGGGGCACGGAATCAGATTGATTTGTGAAATAGTTTGTATTCAGCCTCCTAGCAAAACGCAGCATTCAAAGCAGTCTCGTGCCTGGAGCGCGAAAGAGTTAGGATTTCAATAGGGATAGCTGGCGCGCCTTGCGGCGGCGCGGGGCTGAGCGAGAGGTGGCGAGCAGATCGGCCGGCAAGTCGTCGAGAAACGGGCAGAGGCGATTTTCGATCGTACGGCCGGCCAGGGTGCGGCGGGAAGCGGCGGTCAGGATCAGGCGCTGCTGCGCGCGGGTCATGCCTACGTAGAGCAGACGACGTTCTTCTTCCACGTCGGCAGGCGGGAGCCAAGGCAGACGCAGGGGCAGAATGCCGTCTTCGCACCCGGCGATGAAGACCAGCGGAAACTCCAGGCCCTTGCTCGCATGCAGGGTCAGAAGCGCCACCTTCTGTGGGAGATGATCAAGGTCGGTTTCGCGCGCAAGCGCCATTTCGGACAGGAAGGCGGCCGCGTCGGCGCCAAATGGCACAGCGAAAGCTCGCAGGAGATCGAGCGCGCGGAGACGGCGCGGGTCGGTCGTGGCGTCGGGAACCAGGTTGGCGAGCAGGTCGGCGACGGGCGGATGGCACGCGTCTGCGGCCCAACTGTCGACGTGGCGGCGTAGCTTGGCCAAGATATCCGCTACCTGCGGGCGCGCGGCAAAGGCGTCGTCGCCCAGACGGTGACAAGGAATCCCGCTTCGGTCGAGCGCTTCCTCGATGACATCGGCCTGGGCAGACAGGCGCACCAACACAGCGATCTGGTGAAAGGCGAGGGCGTGGCCTTCGCCGGCGCGGCCTGCATCCATGGAAAGGAAACTGGTGCCCGCAACCTGCGCCTCGATCTCGGCGGCGATGAAGTCCGCCTCAGCCCGCTCATCGGCAAGAACCTGACGAATGACCTTGGCCCCACCTGCGGAAAGTGGTTGCACAGGACGCGAGGCGCGAGCTGGGGTGCGTTCGATGACCGCGGTGGCCAGGCGCACGACGGAGGTAACCGAACGGTAGTTGCGGGCCAGCGTGAGGGTGCGAGCCCCGGGATAGTCAGTGGCAAAGCGGCCGAAATACGAAGGGTCGGAGCCGCGAAAGCCGTAGATGGCCTGATCGGGATCGCCGACCGCGCAGAGATTTGTCGACGGCCCCATGGGTGCAAGCAGGCGCACCAATCGGTACTGGGCCGCATTGATGTCTTGATATTCATCCACCAGCAGGTGGCGACAGCGTCGGCGCGCGGAAAAGAGCGCAGATTGATTGGTCCCCAGCAGACGAACAGCACGAGCAACCAGATCGTCGAAATCCACCGCGCCCGCACCGGCCAGCGCCGCTTGGTATGCGGCGTAGACGGCCGCCAACTTGGGTGCCGCATCTGCGGGCGCGATCAGTGCGGCCTTGGCCGACGAGATCGCACTGCCCACCCGCGCCGGCGGCAGCTCGCATGTGCCCGCCTCGCCGTGCACGCGAGCAAGCAGGGCTTGCCGCCCCGCCTCGTCGAGAATCGCGAAGTGTGGTGGCAACCCGGCCGCAGCGGCGTTCGCCCGCAGCAGTTCAAGGCCGAGCGCGTGGAAGGTTTGCACCGAAACGCCGTCGGCGCGCCTGCTCAGCAGCTTCGCGAGACGCTCGCGCAACTCGGTCGCTGCCTTGCGCGTGAAGGTGATGGCCGTGATCTCAGCCGGCGCAGCGGCGCGGGTACGCAGCAGGCGCGCAATCCGCTCGACCAGGGTGCGCGTCTTGCCGGTGCCTGGGCCCGCCACGATGAGCAGCGGCCCCTCGGCATGGGCGATGGCCTCTTCCTGTTCAAGGTTGGGACCGGCGGCGTGGTCCGTCGGAGTTTCTTCGCTTGCCGGATGCCGCGCTGGTTCGGTCTTGGGTTTCTCGGCGGAAGCGACAGCAGCGCCGACGAAGGCGAAGGCTGTCTGCGCGAGCAGGCGCCGTCGCTCCTCTGCATCGAACATGCGCACGATGCCGTACTCGCCGTCATAGCCGGCCTGCCGTTTCACCTCGCCTGCGCGCATGCGGCGCACGGCCTCGGCAAACAGAGGCGGCCCCTCGCGGCCCAGGTCTTCCAAGGGCGCATCCTGCAACACCGCTAACTCAGGCCCGACGCGCGAGACCAGTTGCTGGCAGGCGCTGCGCACGCTCTTGCTGCCCGCTCCAACGCCCAGCACTTCGCCCAACACCTCGGCCATCGGCACCAGGCTGACGAAAGGCTTGGCGCTCTGGGGACGAAAACCCACGGGCCGATCCGCCAGCGCCGCCACCCGGCCCAGCACGCCGCCGGTGAGCGGCTTTCCGCAACGCGGGCAGGTTCTTCCGCAGGCTGCAGCCGCTTCCGGCGTCATCACCACCTCGCACTTGCGGTGGCCGTCGGCGTGGTACTTGCCCTCCTCGGGAAAGAACTCGAACGTGCCAAGAAAGCCGGCCCCGTGGTCGCGAAGCGCGTCGCGCATGGCAAAGTAGGAGAGATCACAATCAAACAGGTTGGCTTCGCGCCCCAGCTTCTCCGGCGAATGGGCATCCGAGCTGGAGACCAGCGCATAGCGATCCAAGGCAGAAAGGCGCCAGTTCATCGCCGGGTCCGACGAGAGACCGGTCTCGACCGCGAAGATGTGATCCGCGAGATCAGCAAAACATTCGGACATCGAATCAAAGCCCGACTGTGATCCCAAGGCCGAAAACCAGGGCGTCCAGATATGCGCTGGGATGAGAAAGGCATCCGGCGAGGAGGCAAGCGTGATCTCCAGGAGGTCGCGCGAATCGACGCCGAGGATCGGGCGCCCGTCGGATTCGATGTTGCCGATGCGGGCCAGGCGCGACGACACGCGTGCCGCGGACTCGAAGTCGGGCGCGTAGATGAGATTGTGTACCTTGCGCACCCGATCGCCGCGGCTGTAGATGCTGCTGACCTCGACCGACAACATGAAACGCACCGGCGCGCGACAGGCGGCCGGAACCTCGGCGTCGACCGCCCGGGCGGACTCCGCGCTCAGGGCGTAGAGGCCGTCGCCCGCGGGCACCAGCTTGTCGCGCAATTCGGCGAACCAGCGCGGATGGGTGAAGTCGCCGGTGGCAACCACGGCAATACCTTTGCGCTGGGCCCAGCAATGGATCTGCTCCAGGTTCAGCTCCTTGCTGGTCGCCCGCGACAGATAGGAGTGGATATGCAGGTCAGCCACGAAGCGCACGGCGCACGGAGTGTATCAAGTTTGCGCTTGACTGACGTACCCGGCTGCCCAATCAGCTCCTCATGCGCAAACTGGCGGAGCATCTGATGTGCGTGCAGGCAGAGCGAAGTTCCGCCGCGTCTAGACAGTGACTAGGCGCATCTGCGCGGGGAGGCTTAGAGCGTGTTCAAGAAGTCAGGACCGAGCCGGGCGGAGCGCCGCGGGGCCGGATGCAATGAGCAGCGAAGCGCCGAATACTAGCGGCAATCAAGCGAGCGGCGACGCCGCAGACGGCCCCGCGCCGCCCGCACGGCGACGCGGAGAACTTCTTGAACACGCTCTAAGAAGAAACCGTTCTGTGCGTGTAGCAATGTGCACAAATGCTACAATGGCCAGCCGGGGGATTTTGCTTGTCCGCTCTCAAAGTCATCTGTCCAAAATGTGCGAAAGCTCAGGAAGTCGGCGGCGAGGTGCCGGCGGGCGGCGTTGACCACGTCTGTGTCTACTGCCGCGCCGTCTTCAGGGTCAGACCGCCCGCCAGGGCCGACAACCTGCCGGCGCCGCGCGACGCAGTCCCGCGTCCCACCGACCTGCCGGTGTCGCGCGACGCAGCCCCGCGTCCCACCGACCTGCCGGTGTCGCGCGACGCAGCCCCGCGTCCAGGGGACTTGCCGGTGTCGCGTGACGCAACCCCGCGTCCCGATAATCTTCCCCAATCCAAGGGTTGGGCAAGGCCTGGGTGGCTGCCCGATTCGGACCGGGGTTCCAGCAAGACGCCCCCGCTGGGAGTGGCGCTCGATCTATCGTTGGCGTCGCTCGCCCACGCGGCGGGCGGCGGCCCGCCGCTAAGTTTGGACTTGGACTCGTCGCCGTCGCCGGTGTCCACTTCGGGCCCACCTCCGTCTGGGTTGTCGTTGGACCTGGGCGGGTCTGCTGGCACGCCGCCAACCCCCGCGCCGGCAGCACTGCCCGCGCCCGCGGCTGCGGCACCGAAGATGGCAGGTGTCGCCGGGCAGGTCACGGGCCGCAGCGGCGTGACTCCGCCCCCAGTCCCCGCGTCAGCGCGCCTTCCACCGGGAGGGTATCCGTTGCCCACCGTGCCGCCGCTCACACCGACCGGAGCGCCCGCCTCCAAGTTGCCGCTGTTCACACTGACCGGGGCGCCCGCGCCCACGCTGGCGCCGCTCAGCCCCTCGTCGCCCTTGCCCGAGTCTTCACCGGCGGGCAGCAAGCGACCGCTGCCCGGTGCGGACCTAGGGTTCAGCCTCGAGTTGGAGGGCGATTCGGGCTCACAAGCGGGGCCCGCGACCCTGCCCTTCCCTGGCGCTCGAGTGGCCAGCGAAGGACTGGCCGAGGCGGCAGCCGCAGACCAGTTGCCCACGCTGCAGCCCGTCGCGGGGCGAGCGCCAATGCGTGGAGGCGCCCTGCGGCCAGTGGCCAAGAAGGCTCGGATTCCCAAGTGGGCTATCGCGTTCGGCGGCGGGGTCGTGGTGGCGGGTGTTGCTGCCGCCGTCTTCTTGTCATCCTCGCACAAGGCACCCAAGGTTGAGGAAGTCATAGGCCCGATGGCGGCAGGCTTGCTCAACGACAGTCCAGCAGCCTACCAAGCGGCAGAGGATCAGCTTGCGCAAGTCATCGGGCCCTTGCAGGACGAAGGCGATGCCCTGCGGAGCGAGGCCGCGGAGATCACGCTTCTCGACGTCCTTGTCCATGGAGGGGATCCGTCCAAAACGGTTCACGCCGAGCAGCTCCTGCAAGCGATCAAGCAGTCGCAGAAACCCGTGGCTGGACTCCACCGGGGCAAGGCCCTCTTGGCCGTTGCCAAGGGTAGGCCGAATGAGGCCGAGCCCGCCCTCGGGAAAGAGGGCGGGGCGGTTGAAAGCCAACTGGTCGTGGCACTGGCGCGGATGGCCAGTGACAAGGCCGCCACTGCGGTGGATCCGCTGCGCCGGTATGCGGCCGCCCGTCCCAAGGAACTGGTCGCCCAGTACCTGCTCGCGCGGGCGTTGGAGGAAGCCGGCAAGCCCGAAGCGCGTTTGGAATACGAGAAGGTTCTGAGCACGAACGCCGAGCACTTCGGCGCAGCCCTGGGGCTGGCGCGGATGGCGGCGACACCAGAACAACGCCTGGCGGCTGCCCAGGCCCTTATCGACAGAAAGCAGCCGGCCGCCTCGCCTCATGAGTTGGCACAAGCCAGTCTCCTCTTGGGCCAGGCCGCATTGGAGTTGGGACGCAGCCACGACGCCGAGTTGATGCTACGCAAAGCAATCGCGCTGGACGCGCGCCTGACCACCGCGCACCTGGCGTTGGGCGAGTCGTTGCTTTACGCTGGACGCTACGACGAGGCGCTGCCCACACTCCAGGCTGCGGGAGCCGCGCTGGAGGCGGTCACGGCCGGCAAGTTCGCCCTGGGCGGCGCCTATCTGGCCACGAAGAAAGCGGAGCAAGGCGGAAATCTCATTTCCCTGGCCGTGAAGGCCGCGCCCAATGACCCGAGGGAATCCTTTTGGAACGGGTTCGCCGCAGCCGCAAGACAGCCCCCCGACTTGGTGGCCGCCGAGCTGGGCTATCGCGAGGCGCTCAAGCGTGATCCCAAGTTCTTGCCCGCCTCGCTGAAACTGGCCGCGCTCCTGCAACAGCAGAACAAGGCGCAGGAGTCGCTGGTCGTGCTGCGTGAGGCGGAAGAGGCAGGGGCGCCCGCGACCATCCTACAGCTGGCCTGGGGTGATGCCCTGATTGTGGCGAAAGAGCCAGTGAAGGCCGAGGAGGTCTTCCGTAAGGCGTTGCAGACAGAGCCCAAGTCCGCCCGGGCGCGCATGGGCGTGGCTGCCGCCTTGCAGGCGCAGGACAAGCTCACGGAGGCAAAGGCCTACCTTGAGGAGACGCTCAAGGAGATGCCGGACACGCTCGGGCTGCGCGAACGGCTGGCGACGGTCTTTCTCGCCCTGGGCCAGAAAGACGAGGCGCTTGCCCGCTATCAAGAGGAGCTGAATACCGGCCGGGTGACGCCGAGCCTGCGTTTGGCGTTGGCGCGGCTGGCACTCGACCTGGGCAAGGTGGAGCTTGCCCAGAGCGAGGCGAAGAAAGTCCAAGACGAGAATCCGCGCAACGCCGAGGCCGCGTATCTGCTTGCTCGCGTCCACGAGGCACGCGGCGAGTTGGGGGGGGCACTGGCGGAGTATCGGCGGGCCCTGATGTGGGACAAGCTTCCCATCTACAACTACGCCTATGGCCGGGTTCTCTTGAAGGCGGGCAAGGAGCAAGAGGCCGAGGCCGCGTTGGACGCTGCCAGCAGCCTGCCCGAGGCGCGCATGGAACGTGGGCGCGAGTCTTTCCGGCACGGCGATGTTGAAAGGGCGGTGGCGGACTTCAAGGAGGCAGCCAAGATGCTTCCCACGTCGGCCGAGCCGCTCATCTTCGAGGGGCTTTGCTACGACAAGATGGGGCAGCAATCCAAGGCCGAGGACGCGTGGCGCGACGCGGTTGGCGTGGACCCGGATGCCTCGGAACCACATTATCGCCTGGGCCGGCAGGAGATGGACCACGGCCGGCCCAAGGCTGCCATCGATCACTTCCGCAGGGCCCTTGCCAAGATGCCGACGTCGGTTCCCTGGGAAAGTGAGCTGTACTTTCAGCTTGGCCAAGCTGAGCTGTTGGCGGGCTCCAAGCCGGCCGCGCTCGCCGCGTTCAAGAAATACCTGGAGCTAGCGCCCCAGGATGCTCCGTCGCGGCCCGAGGCTATGCGGCAGGTGACACGTCTTTCGAGCAAGTAGAACTTGTCGCATGAGCCTCTTGGCCTATGTCGAGACCTACGGCTGCCAGATGAACGTGGCCGACACCGAGATCGTGCTCGGCTTGCTGCAGGGGGCAGGCTATCAGCGGACCCATGATCCGGCCGCGGCTGATGTGATTCTGATCAACACCTGCGCCGTGCGGGAAAAGGCCGTGGAGCGGGTGTGGGGCCGCGCCAGCACGCTGGCGACCTACAAAGCCCGGCGACCGAAGGTGGTACTGGGGATTACCGGCTGCATGGCGGAGCACCTGCGCGGTCAGGTACGTGTCCGGGCGCCCTTTGTCGACTTGGTGGTGGGGCCGGATGGCTACCGACGGCTTGTGGCTCACATCGACGAGGCGCGCGCCGGCGCCAAGGTCGATGATACGACCCTCGACCCCCAAGAAACCTATCAGGGCTTGGACCCAGCCCGCGACGGAACCGGCACCGTCGTCGGGCACATTGCCATCCAGCGTGGCTGCGACCGGTTCTGTTCTTTCTGCGTGGTGCCGTATACGCGCGGGCGCGAGCGCGGCACCGCACCTGACGAGGTGTTGCGTCAGGCGCGCGCTCTGGTCGCAGCGGGCGGCAAAGAGGTCCGGCTGCTCGGTCAAACCGTCACCTCGTATCGGCACGCCGACGTGGGATTCGCGACCCTCCTGCACGCACTGGCTGGCATCGACGGCTTGGAGCGGATTCGCTTCATGTCGCCCTATCCGCTGGGATTCTCCGATGACGTGATTGCGGCTATGGCCGGGTCAGCCAAGATCTGCAAGCATGTGCACCTGCCCTTGCAGTCAGCGTCGGACGCGGTGTTGGCGCGCATGCGACGGGGCTACAGCTTTGCCCAGTACCGCGAGCTGGCAGCGGCCCTGCGCGCGGCCTTGCCTGAGGTGGCCATCACTACCGACGTGTTGGTCGGTTTCTGCGGCGAGAGCGAGGAGGAGTTCGCCGAGATCCTGCACGCCTTGCACGAGCTGCGCTTCGACAACGCCTTCACCTTTGCCTATTCCGAACGTCCCGACACCCTGGCCGCGCGGACCATGGCCGACGATGTTCCGGCCGATGTCAAACAGCGACGGTTGGCCCAGGTGATCGATCTGCAAAGGCAAATCACCGGTGAGATCCACGCGGCCCAGGTTGGGCGTCGCGAGAGGGTTCTGCTGGAGGCGCCCTCGCGCCGCTGCCCGGACGAGCTCTTGGGCCGCACCGATAGCTTCCGTTCGGTGATCGTGCCGGCGGGAGCGAGAGCCACGCTGGGTGCGCTGGTCGACGTGAGAATCGAGCGCGCCAATCCGGCGACGCTCTTCGGGAGCATCGTGGAATGAGCCAGGCGCGTGTCGCGGTCAGCTTTGTCTGCACCGGCAACATCTGTCGCTCCCCCACTGCCGAGGCGGTCATGCGCCAGCTGGTGCGGCAGGCGCACCTCGACGGCGCGATCGAGATCGACAGCGCGGGCACCGGATCCTGGCACGTGGGCGAGGCGCGCGACGAGCGCAGCCAGGCGGTGGGGGCGCGACGGGGCATGCCCCTTGCCGGCATAGCGCGCCAGTTCCGGCGCTCGGACTTCGCGCGTTTCGACTACGTGCTGGCGCTCGACCGCGAGAACCTCGCCGACTTACTCCGGTTGGCCCCCGACACCCAGGCACGCGCCAAGGTGCGCCTGCTGCGCGAGTTCGACCCAGCCTCGCCGCCCGATACCGACGTGCCGGATCCCTACTATGGCGGCATCGACGGCTTTGAGCGCGTGTTCGATATCTGCGAGGCGGCCTGCCGCGGCCTGCTCGATCACTTGCGCCAGACGCACAGGCTTGGGTGATGGCCGGGTGGGAACTGGAGGAGGCGGTGGCGCGCGCCATGGGCAGCACGGTGCGGTCTTCATGTGGAGTGGCCGGCGGCGACATCAACGACGCCCGCGAGATGACGCTCGCGGATGGGCGGGTAGTGTTTGTCAAGAGCAACCTCGGCGCGGATCCAACCATGTTCTCTGCCGAGGCGCGCGGCTTGGCCTGGCTCGCGCAGGCCCGCGCCCTGCGGGTTCCGGAGGTGCTGGCGGTGGGCGAAAACCTTCTCGTTCTCGAACGCATCTCGGCGGTCCGACGCCGGCCCGATTTCGACCAGAGGCTGGGGCGCGATCTGGCAGCCCTGCACCGCTTTGGGGCGCCGGGCTTCGGCCTCGACCACGACAACTTCATCGGGCGCTTGCCCCAGTCCAACGCACCTGCGCCGAACTGGCCGGACTTCTACCGCAGCCGCAGGCTGGAACCGCAGCTTCGCCTGGCGCGTGACGCTGGCCTGTGCAGTTCGGCCATGGCCCGCGGATTCGATCGACTCTTCACAGCGCTGGATGAACGAGTGGGCCCGGCCGAGCCCCCGGCGCGCCTGCACGGGGATCTGTGGGGCGGCAATGTGATCGTGGACGAAACCGGCGCGGGCTGCCTCATCGATCCGGCCGTGTACGGCGGCCACCGCGAGATCGACCTGGCCATGATGCGCCTCTTCGGCGGCTTCGGGCCGCGCGTGTTCGCCGCCTACGAGGAGGCTTGGCCGCTTAGCCCCGGCCACCAGGAACGCGTGCCGCTCTATCAACTCTACTTCCTTATGGTTCACGTCAATCTCTTCGGCGGGCCGTACCTCGCGCAAGCCGAGCACACCCTGCGCGCAATAGCTTAGTCGGGCCTCTCGAAGATTCCTCGGTGCTGGCGTCGGTCTTGATCATCGCAATCAGGCGCACGTGCCGCAAGCATTTCTGACACGCGGCGCGTCTGCTTCGTCAAGCCCTGCCAAAACCTATCGGTCGCTAGGCATCCTGTGATACTATGTTGCCACTCATGGCGTGTGCGTCGTGGGCAGGTTTGCCCAATCGCCCTTGACCCGAGGAAGACCAAAATGATGAATATCTTGTCCATCGCTTCGTCCCGGCGTTCTCAATGGTTCTGCCTGTGCCTAGCCTTGGCGCTCACCGGATGCTCCAAGGGGAAGAGCGAGGGCGGGGGATTCGACGGCGCGAATGCGCCCTACGGCCCCAAGACGCCTACCACGCAACTGCACTCCACTCTCACGTTTTCCCCTCCCGCCGGCAGTGGGTTCACGGGGATCACCGCCCCACAGGTCACAGCTGTCGTCGGTCAGACGACCATCGCTGGAATCAGCTACGATCGCCTGGCGACCACGAGGGTCGACGACCCGAGCAAAGGCGGCGAGTACTGGATCAAGGACAATTCTGACGGGACTCTGGATTTCGCCGGATTTCAGCATAGCAGATTGGCTGGCGGCATCGTGCCGGCCGCCAGCATGACCTTCACCACGCCGATCAAGGTCGATCTCGACCCGCCCATCGGTCAGGCACAAGCGGTGACGACAAGCGGGACGCTCACGCAGGGCGATACCCACTCCATCAGCAGCGCCAACGTCACAGGGCAATACACACTGCTCGAAAAAGGCGCCACGGCGGCGACGGGCATGGGGCCACTGTCCGGGTGCAACCACTACACCGGCCAGGCTACCAGCGACAGCGCCGGTATTCCAGCGGCCTTCATGGGGCAACCCATGAACGGCGAGCTCTGGTATCACCCGAGCTATGGCGTTGTGGCTTTCAATGCACCGGCCGTCGGTATTGGGACGGTCATGACTGACACGAGTGATTGTGGTTCGGTCGACTCATCCGGCTACCGGACCATTCGCAAGGTCGCAGTGGTGGACTCGTCGTCTTCCTTCAATCTCGACACCTACGATTGCGACGGCAATCAGTTTGCCGCCGACGCGAACACGCATGCCCAAATGCTGCTGGAGCTTCGCTGGGTGGACGAGACCCAGGCCAAAACCGACAGCGAGCCCAGTCCCAACGTGGAATTCGGAGTGGCCAGTGGTAACTATTTCACTAACAGCATAACAGAGTCGCCAACGAGCATCTTCCATCCCGAGGAAAACGGGAAGGGATTCAAGTACTGGTACTCCTATGTGAGCCAGGCTGACAAGAACGAACAGATTGTCTCTACCGCCTATCACATCACGGTCGGTGCCGTTCCGGGACTCTCTGCTGTTCGGGTCACGGCCCGCATCTACTATAAGGTCATACCGTCTCTGGTGGGGGCGTCGCCCGACGCGAGCACCGCGGGCGGAAAACCCGACAGCGGCGTCGACGCGACCGCTTCGGACGGGCCTTCCGGCGTTTTCGGGACGATCGTGCTCGACCCCGTTGCTTCCGGCGACCTTTCGAATTGGACTCCGCCGGCGGTCAACAGCAACCCAACAATGACATTCGAGGAGATTGTTTCGCCCTACGATTCGGGCGTCGCTCTGCGCACGACGGCCACCGGCACAACGCTGATGGCTTGCCCCGTGGAGTACACCTCGCGCGATTTCCAGCTTCCGGGATCCATTAGCTCCGCTGCGTACGCCCTGCAACTGTACCTGGCGCTCGACTCGAACATGACGACCTACAATTGGCCGGGTCTGCAGGTTGATCTGCTGAGTGGCGGTGTTGCCGTCGCGGACATTCAATACTATCGCGCGGCCGCAACCGGGGACTACATCATGCAACGAACTGCGAACTGGCACGCCATTGCAGACAACGGCTTTCAGACGCTACCTTTAAGTCCGCTGCTCGATAGCAACAGCGCCGTCATTTCCACGCCGGTCACTTTCGACAAGATCCGCATCACGATGGTCAACTACACGTGTGTAGGCACGAATTCCGTGATCATCGACGCGTTGTCGTTGGTACCGACCAACTCGAACCCTGCGGGCGGAAGCCGCGACAGTGGCGTCGACGCGACCGTTTCGGGCGGTGGCCGAGACGGCGCCGGCGCGACCGGCGACGTGAAGGACAGCAGCACCACGGATGCCGTCGCCGGAAAGACAGATGTAGGCGCCGACGCCAGCGGAACCGGGGGCGCTGCTGGCAGCGGGCAAGAGACCATCCTGTTCAAGATGGAGTCGGTCGAGGGCGTGTCGTACAACCCGCCGCAGATCACCACGTTCACTCTGACCACGGCGTCGTACATCACGCGGGTGTGGACCTACCACTATGCCGCGACCATTGGCACGAAGAGCCCGACGGTCGCGTTCAAGGACACCACCAGTGGAACCGTCTACGGCCCCTGGGCCCAGGTGGGCTACTATAGCTTCGCGGGCACGCTGGGCGCCACCCGGAGCGATCCCGGCAACATCCTCGGTCCTCCTGACAACTACTGGATGGCCTATCCCGGACAGAGCGTTCCCGCCGGAACCTACCAGGTGATCGATTCGGACCCGACAACCTGGGCGTACACGTCCGATCTCGGCAACCGAGGCGTGACCTGGGTCTACGGCTATTCGCTGTCGGGCGGCGGCCGGGATGGCGGTATTGACCAGGCCCAGAGCGACGCTGGCGCGAGGGCCGATGCAAAGGATAGCAGTGTCGCGGACTCCCCCACCGATTCCAGCGGTGGCGAGACCGGCGGGAGCACGGGGTGCAATCTAATTGTGAACGGCAACGCCGAAGCAGCAATTGGCTCAGCCGACGGAACCCCGGTGTCGACTCCGGGCTGGACGTCGGTCGGCGAGGCTACCGCGATCCAGTATGGCGTGAGTGGATGGCCCGCGCCTACCGACCCCGGGCCGGCCGATCGCGGATTGAATTTCTTTTCGGGTGGGCAGGCCGACGCCACGTCGTCGCTCACCCAAACCATCGACGTGAGCCAGTATGCCAGCTCGATCGATGCCAGCCACGTCACCTATGTGGTGTCCGGTTGGCTGGGCGGCTGGTCGAGTCAAGATGACAACGCGACGCTAACCGTGACTTTTCAGAATGCATCGGGCGCCGCACTCGGCACCGGGAGTATCGGCCCTGTCATGTCCAGCGACCGATCGGGCGTGACGGGATTTGTTCAGCAATCGTCGAGCGGCGCGGTACCGTCGGGAACGCGCACGGTGCTCGTGGCGCTGTCCATGGCTCGTACCGAAGGTGTGGCCAACGACGGTTACGCCGACGATCTGTCGCTCGTGTTCAGTGGTACTGGGGCGTCGGCGGGAGCGTGCAATCTAGGCACTTCCGTGGACGGCGGCAGCACGACGGGCAGCGACGGAAGTTCCACCTGTGGCATTGGCAGCGCGCCTGCCCCGGTGGGGACCTTTGACGATGACTTCAGTTTGGGCCTTCGTTCGGCCTATTGGAGCGTGACCCAGACGACAGCCGGCCTGTACAGCGTCGACAGCGCTCAGGGTGACGTTCGGCTGGCGAAGGTCGGCACCAACTCCGCCGGCATTCTGCAAAATGTGGTGGTGAACCTCAATATTCAGAATGTCGGCGGACCAGTGGCAGGGGACTTTGAGTTGAGTGTGGACATTGCCAATGCGGTGCTTGGATCGGGTGGAACCGATCAGATTGAGCTGCACGCCTCTTTTGATGATTCGTCGTACTTCTATGACGTGTACGACAACAGCAGCGGGGTGAATGTCCATGTTTGGACAGGAAGCTTGCAGCCCGGATTCAGCACGACCGCCACTGCGGGTACATTCAAAATTGCTCGCACGGGAGCCACTATCTCGGCGTATTTTAACACTGCGCTGGTCTGGTCGAGCACTTGGACGACTGGTCGTCTGGTGGGAGCGGCGTTTGTCTTGCAGCTCCAGGCCAACAGCGACGACAACGAGTCGGTCCGATTCGACAATTTCCATCTGAAAGGTGGATGCGTTTCTCCATGACACGACGCTGCCGCGCCTAGCATTTGACCGTCCCACCCCACACGCTTTCGCCGCCATCCACCCTGTCACTCAGCCAGCTACGAATTTCGAGAGGTGATACAAAGATCACTTCGATGGCACGAAATCGCCTGGTTGCAGTTCTGGTTTTCTTGGGCGCATGTGCGCATCCAATCCCTGCCCCGAATTCACCTGCCCCGGCCACAGCGCCGGCCCCGTCCAAGCCGTTCGCGCCGATCCCAGATGCCAATCCTTTGCTCGCAGAAATCACCGCGGCCGAGCGGTCAGCGGTCGAGCATCCGGATGACGCAGAAACCTGGGGCCGGCTGGCCTCGGTATTGAAGCGGGCCAACCGTTTGCAGGATGCGGTGCGCGCGGCCTGGCGCGCGGTCGAGCTGGCTCCCTCCGCGGAATCGTGGACTTCGGTTGGGAACGTGCTCACGCAGGGTGGTGCACCCGACGCTGCCATGGCCGCCTTCGAAGAAGTCAGCCGGCAGACCAACGACGGGTTTCTGGCGGCACAGAACTTCCTCAACCTGGGTTATCGCGCGTGGTTGTGGGGCATGGATGATTTCGCCATGCGCGCCTATGCGCGGGCCGACGAACTCGCGCCCGGGCATCCCTTGGTCCTGTACGACCGAACTTTGTTGTTCGCGGCGTCGGGCAAGACTGCGGCGGCGCAGGCCGAGGCGACAATGCTTCGCAACGTGGTGGACCGGGTGCTGGAGGACCGGCCGCCGCTGGAGATGGTCGAGATCCTGGAACCGATGAAGGCGCTGACAGAATCGGTCATGAACGGCGATGCCGTCGCAAGGCTGCCGCCGCAGCCCGAGCCTGGACAACGCCTGCCCGACCGCTTCTGGCGGCGCGATCCCGGCCAGAGCCACGCCCTTGACCTGGCGGTGGACGAAACCTCGGAGCGCTACTACCCGATCGCGGGCTGGCAGGTGTTTGCGCTCAACCTGCCGTCGGGCTGGACCGACAATCTCGAGGTGACCAAGGGCCAGCCGGCCTCGGCCCAAATCCGCCTGGAAGCTGGTGGGCCACGCCCCGTCCTGTGGTTGCTGACCGTGACGGAGAGTCGAGCAGGGCCCGATCTTGACCGACTCATCGTGCAAGCGCGGCGAAACCTGTCAGGCACGCCCGTTCTAGGGGAAGTGCGCTCGTTCGCGGGCCGCGACCTGGAAGGCCGCAGCTTTGTCGCCGACGACCCCGGGGCGCGGCCTGGAGATCCCCCTGGCTTTGCGCGCGTGTGGGTGGCCGTCGTGCGGGCCAAGGGTTTTCTGGTGACCGCTACGCGTTTTTTGCGCGATCGCGATCCGGCCCTGGTCGACGAGAGCGAGCGCATCTTGCGAGCCCTGGAGGTTCGCGATCTAACCCCGCCCCACCGCTGACCATTGCGGCTATAAGGATCCTGTCATGCCCCGTCGTCGGAAGCGCGCTTTCAGTTACCACGCGGGTGTCACCATGGATGGTACGCAGTTCACCTGCGATGCGGCGGGGTTCGCCACTGATCTCGTGTTCCTCTCGCACGCCAAGGCGCTGGCGCTCGGCTCATCGTTCAGCCTTTCACCGCGCCGGGCAGGGCGACGTCAACTGCTGGCCACCGAAGGCACGCTTGTACTTCTGGGCGCGGCCGGGGAGCGCTTGCGTGCGCGCACCTTGCCGGCTGGGTTCGGACGGGCATTCAACCTGGGTGGGCTGCGCCTTGCGCTTGTGCCTGCGGGGTACTTGCCGGGCGCAGCTTCGCTGCTCTGCGAAGTAGACGGTCGCCGAGTGCTCTACGCCGGCACCATTTGCCGTGAGCGCGCCTTCGCAAGCCTGGGTCCAGCGGAGCCTCGGAGTGCAGACGCCGTGTGCCTGGACGCCACCTTCGGGGATCCGCGCTTCTTGTTGCCACCTCGCGAGGAGGCAGAGGCGACGCTGCGGCAGTTCGTCGAGGCGGCGCTGGCCGCGCGGCGTGCGCCGGTCCTGCTTGTTTCCCCCTTCGGCCCAGCGCCGGCAGTGGCGGAGGCGCTGCAGGCTGCCGGCATTGCTGCCCGTGCACATGGCACCATCGTAGGGGTGCTGGCTCGCTTTGCCAAGGCTGGCGCCTCTCCCCCGCCGCTGCGTCGTTTTGCGGGAAAGCTGGGCCCCAATGAGGCATTGCTTTGGCCGCCGGAAGCGCGGGGGGCCCAGGTGCTTGGTGCACTCGATTCACCGACCTTTGCTTTCGTTTCTGGCTTCAGCGTCGAGCGCACCGCCGTGGATTGCATGCGCGCTGACCAGGGCATCGCGTTGTCGAACCAAGCGGGGTTCGCCGACCTGGTAGGGTATCTCGAAGCGACCGGGGCACACGAGGTCGCGTTGCATAGGGGATTCGCCGAAGGCTTCGCCGCTATACTGCGCGAACGCGGCTACGACGCATACGCGATCGACCCTCCGCGCCAGATGGAGCTGTTCCGGGGGTAGTCGCGTGGGGAGCCCGCCGGCCCTTCGGGACGGACAGCCCGCCCTGCCCGCCCCGCGCGCTTCGCGCGCGCCCTCGCCGACGGCGTGCCATCACGCGAGGCCGAGCGCGATGGCGCGAGCGTAGCGAGAGGGTGTGGTGGGGAAGGTGCAGGTCCCGAAGTCCCCGAAGGGGGAAGCGAGCGGGGAGGTGGTGGCAGGTGGGGGGCCGGAGGACATGGGAACCCTTTGAGGGTTCCCATGTAAGACGTCGTTACGGTGTAGAACTGCGCGAGATTCCGATCTAGAAACAGGCACCGTGTTGAACCTCGGCTTTCAGGAGATCCTCGTCATTCTTTTTGTTGCGTTGATCTTCCTCGGGCCCAACATGCTCCCGGAGATCGCGTCAGGGCTGGGCAAGGCCATCCGCGAGGTGCGCAAGGTAGCGGCGGATATCAAGGGCGAGATTGCGCTGGATGAGGCCATTCGCAAGCCGCTGGCGGAGCTGCGCGAGGCGACTATGCTTCCTCCTGAGGAGCTAAAGCGTCGCGACGAGGAACGGGACGCCAAGAGGCGCGTTGAGCGTGCCGAGCAGGAACGCAAGGCTCGCGAGGAATCCGAAAGGCAGCGGGCTGAGCGTGAGGAGCAGAAGCGTCGCGACGAGGAGCTGGCGGTCAAGCAGCGTGCCGAACGAGAGGAACAGGAGCGCAAGGCCCGCGAAGAGGCTGAGCGCAAGACCCGCGAGGAGGATGAGCGGCGGCGGGTCGAGAGCGCGGAGCGAAAGCGTCGCGACGAAGAGAAGGCGGCCAAGAAACGCGGCGAAAGGGAGGAGCAAGAGCGCAAGGCCCGCGAGGACGCTGAAAGACGGCGGGCTGAGCGTGAGGAGCAGAAGCGCCGCGATGAGGAGCTGGCGGCCAAGAAACGCGGCGAACGAGAGGAGCAGGAGCGCAAGGCCCGCGAGGAGGCTGACAAGCGACGGGCTGAGCGTGAGGAACAGAAGCGCCGTGATGAGGAGCTGGCGGCCAAGAAACGCGCGGAACGGGAGGAGCAAGAGAGCAAGGCCCGCGAGGAGGCTGACAAGCAGCGTGCTGAGCGTGAGGAGCAGAAGCGCCGCGATGAGGAGCTGGCGGCCAAGAAGCGCAGTGAACAAGAGGAGCAAGAACGCAAAGCGCGAGAGGAAGCCGAGGAAAAGCGCGGGGCGAGCGAGGCATCTGTGCCTGCAGCCGTCGCTGCGGTGGCTCCCCCCGCCGCCGGCGCGGTGGTTTCGGGCGTAACCATGGTCATGAACCCACCGCCCGACGCTAATCGACCACCGCTGACACCCGAGCCGGAGCTTCTCAGTCTGACACCCGAGCCGGTGTCGGCTGGGCCACCGCCTACTTCTGCGGCAAGGCGTCCGCCCCCTGTGCCGGCGTCATCATTGCGGTCCGCGCCGGCCAGCCATCTGCCGCCGCCACGGCCTAGCCAGGGCGACGCCAAGTCGCCTCGGCTCTCCCCGCCCCCGTTGCCGCGCAAGAAAGGCTAGCGGAGCATGCCAGCAGAACAAGACTCCGGAATGTCTGAGAAGACCATCGTTACAGAAGCGCCCACGGATATGATGCCCGCCGCAGAGGCCGCCGCGCCCGCGACGGTTGAGCCGGCCCCAGTGGCGCCCGCGCCCTCGCCACCGTCGGGAACGCCCCCCTCCGAGAAGGACGGAAGAGGGGCATTGGACGGCAAGCGCATGAGCCTGCTCGAGCATCTGGGAGAGTTGCGCTCGCGCTTGCGCAACGCCGCCATCGCCCTGGTACTGGCCATGATCGGATCGTTCGTTCTCGTCGAGAGATACTTCGACTGGCTGACACGACCGGTACGCAAGGGCATGCGGGAGGCCCTGCCCAAAGAAGCCGGCGACAGCCTCAACTTCTACGCCAAGAGCCTGACCGAGCCCTTTTGGGTCTACATGAAGCTGGCCATCATTGGAGGCCTCATCGTCGCAGGCCCCTTCGTGTTCTGGGAGCTCTGGAGATTCGTGGCGCCGGGTCTCTACCGGAAGGAGAGGCGGCTGGCCATGCTGATTACCGTGGCCACCGCGGGCTGTTTTGCCGGGGGCGCCGTGTTCGCCTACTTCGTGCTGTGCGAGCCGGCCGCCTACTTCCTGACCAAGCTGCTCACCAGTTTCCCGGGTGACGTGCACTTCCATCTCGCCCCGATGATCATGATGGATGAGGTGGCCAACTTCCAGATGCTGACCTTGGCGGGTTGTGGCCTTGCCTTTGAACTGCCGGTCGTGCTGTCGATCATGGGTTGGATCGGGCTGATTTCCAGTCGTGGCCTGCTCAAGTTCAACCGCTACGCCATTGTCTTGGCCGTGATTCTGGGTGGGGTACTCACCCCCAGCACCGATCCCTTCACCCAGTGCCTGCTGGCAACCCCGATCTTCCTGCTCTACAACTTGTCGATCCTGGTGGTCTGGCTGATCGAGCGGGGGCGGCGCAAACGGGACGAGGCTTTGGACCGCGGCGACCCAGTCCCTACGTGACCTTGTACCAGCCCGCCATTGCCGCCATCGAGGTGGCAGCCCACACCAGGGCGATGTTGCGCAGCGAGCGGTCTCGCGTCCGGTTGACCTGCTCATCCAGCTCGTCAAACTGGTGCAAGATCTCCTCGGTGCCTGGCTGGCGCGACAGAACTTCCTGCCGCACGCGGAGTTCGCGCGCGTCGGCAGAGCCGGGACCGAAAGCGTAGTAGGCTGCCGGAAGAAGGCCCAGAAGGAAAGCCACGCCGAGGCCGATAAAGGCCCGTTTGGCCGGCTGATCGCGCAGGTTGGCCACTTTGAGGCTCGCGGGAGCGTTGCGGCTCTGAAAGCTCATGGCCACTTCACGGGCCATTGACATGCATTTGCGACAACCTGAGGCCTTGGTCTTGTCGTAGTACAGGCCGTGCTGCGCGCACCTTACCAGGTTGAGATTCCTGGGATCCTCGTCCATGGCGACGCCCGAGGATGCCGTGGCGCCGATGTCGCGCAGGCTCCCCGCGGATGGCGCGGCCCGAGTTTGCACGGCATCGTCGGAAGGACGGGTGGAATCGCCGCGCGCCAGCTCAAGCCTGGGCCCCTCCGAGACTCCGGCGTTGAATGCATCGGTGCCAGGCACAGGGCTAGCGTGTTGGCTGGCCGGCGGCGGCGTACGCGAGCCGCGCGAACGTCCAATTGGCGATCCAGCGGGTGGCGGCGCCAGCCAGGTGCTGCTGCTCGGCTGCGCCACGCCTGGAGTGGGAGCTGAGCGAGGTGCGAAGGGGTCGGACCCCGGTGGCAAAGAACCCTGGCCGGAACCAGGCTGGGAACCTGTGCGAGACTGCTTAGGAGAAAAATGGCCACCGGCTGAGGATGGATCAGTCGGCGCAACCAGAGGCGGCCCAAAGCCTGGGGCGGCGGCAAGCGCCGATAGAGCTGAGCCCGGTGCAGGAGCAGTGGCCTGGCGATCGGCTCGGGACATGGAAATTGCCGGCGGCGCAGGTGCGACTGTGCCTCGCCCCGCCGCTGACTGTGAAGCAGACGGAGCGCGCGGCAAACCGGCCGCAGGCCTGATGACCGTGACAGCGCCCATGACCTGAAGCTGATGCACCAGAGCCTGCGCCTGAGCCTGTTCCAGGCTTTGACCCGCGCGCAGGTTCTTGGCGGATATCGCCTTGGCCACCGTGGCCAGCGGGACACCATGCTTCGACGAAAGCGCAGAAGCCAGGCGCGTTTCCCCGGCAGGGCTGGGATCGGCCGAACCCACCACGAACACGTCAAAGAGCTGACCAGCCATGCTGGCAGTATATCGGGCCTGCAAGGGCTGCCAAGCGGCGCAGATGCATGCAGGCGAAAAAAATTTGACGGCGCGGCTGATATCTCCAGGATAGGAACATGGCAGTGGCCGTCGCGCGCGCCTTCACCACGGGAAGCAACTCCCTGACTTTTCCGGGCGCGCTCACTGCGTTGTTGCGGCGCGTTTCGGTGGCCCCGGGCCTGGAGACACGCCGATCTCTAGCGGTTCGGCGTCTGCAAGACATGCCGCCCGGCGACGCCATACCGGTGCGAAGTTGCATCGTCTTGCGCAGCAACGCGGTGTGTCCGCGGTAGTCACCTAAACGGGCCGAACGGCCGATCGCGCCGCCTTAGAAAACTGTAGGTGATTGGCCGCGGCCCTGGAATCGCGGCGTCCACCCACTCGTAGCCGGTCGGAATCCAAGCATGTTCCTCGCCGCAAGGACCCGGCAGACAGTACTTGTGCGTGATGAGGGTGGGGTTGCGCGACAGCATGTACTGGTCACTGCCCCACTTCTGGTGGCCGGGGCGATCCGACGCGATCATGCGCGGGTCATGGGCGATGTGCGCGTCGACGAGGCCGAAGACATCGTAGGCGGGGATGCCGGAGTAGTACGGGATCACGCCTGCTCCCCCCACGGTCATCAGGTCGTCGGGACGCGCGTTCTTGCCGAACCATTGTCCGATGGGAATGCGATCCTCGGCGTACTTTTTCAGGTAGGCAGGGGTGTCGATCCCGTTGTCCGCGCCGATGAAAGTGCTGGCAGTTCGGGTTACGCGCAGGCTGCCCGCCACGAAAGCGACCACCAGAGTCGCGCCTGCCAACGCCAGCGCCGGCCTGCCCACGGCCGGCCGCAGACGTTGGGTCAGCCGGCGCAGCGACTCCTGCACGATTACGGCGCCGAAGGGCAGCACCGGCAAGATGAAGCGGTAGAGGCCCATGAAGTCCCCACCCACTTTGACCACGTAGGCGGCAAACGCCAGCCAGACAAGGCCCGTCAGGCGCCAGAGGTCACGCCGCGACCGATCGGTCTTGGCTGGCCTGCCGAGCAGGGCCAGCAGGACGAAGAACAGCACGCTGTAGTCCTCGGCAAAGCGGCGCAGGTAATATCCGCCCCGCACCAAAGTGCCAGATCCCCCTGAGGACTTCACGTAGAACGTGTTGGGGAAGGGCCAACCGTAGTAGCGCCAGCGCCAGGCGAAATAGGGAACGAAGAGCGCTGCGAAGAGCACGAGCCAGGCCCATTCCTCACGGCGCGGACGCAGGCGGTGTTCGCGACCGACCACGGTGAGCAGGCGAAAGAAACCGCCCAGACCGAAGAACAGTAGCCCTTCCGGCCGAGTCATGGCCGCCAGGGCAAAGACCGCTGCGCTGGCGAAACCGTGCTGCGAGAAGATCTCGGCCAGCAACAAGTCGAATCCCAAGAAAGACAGGAAGGTGAAGAGCTGCGTCTCCAGCCCGCCGGTACACCAGCAGGCAAAGGCGCCCGTCGCGGCGAGCAGAGTGGGCGCGACCAGGTGCCAGGCGGACGGACGCTGGCCCGACAGGCGCAGGGACATGCGCACCACCAGAGCCAAGGTACCGACGCCAAACCCCACGCCAAGGAAACGCGATGTCGCCACCGGGCCCAGGCCCAGCTTGATTCCCGCAGCTAGCAGCACGGTCCACAGGAAGTTGGTGAAGCCCTCCACGCGCTCGCCCAGGTTGAACACAAGCTGGCCATGCTCGGCCAGATTGGCGGCGTAGCGAAAGGAGATGTAGGCGTCGTCGGTTACGAAATCGAAGAGCCGCGCGTGCGGCAGCAGCACCACCGTGGCGAACACGACGGGCCAGTAGCGTCGGAGGACGACAAGCATTTGGTTCTAGTCGGCGGACTTTTGGCTAGCCAAAGGTGCCGCCGTTCCAACCCCACATAGCACCGTCGGCGTTGGTAAACTCGATGTAGATGCGCTGCTGGGGAACACCCAGCCCGGACGACAGCTCCTGGCATAGGACCTTGGAAAGATTCTCGACCTGGTCGGGCGACAGCGTACCCACATTTTTCAGCTCCGCGTAGCAGGCAGGCGCGCCGCTACCGGCGAAGCTCATATCTGCGCGGGCGGGCATGCTGATCATAACGTAGCCCTCGGGCTTGCCAAGCAGACGCGCTACCAGCGCAGACAGACTCTTGAGCAAGTGCGCGCGCTTTTGTTCGTCCGCGGGAGGAGCCGATGTGAAGATCTGGAGCAGGGGCATGGGCGTATCCTAGTCCAAACCGTGCCTGGCTCAAACCGGCGTCGAGATTCGGTGAAGGCGAGGCGTGCGAATCTTTCCTTGGGCCTGTTGAACCAAGCAGATCGAGCTCTTGCAGCAAAACTGTCCTGAAGTCCAGATTCTCGAAGCGGTATAGCTGCCCGGGTTTTTTTTTCATTGGGTCGCGCGGCCGGGGGAGATTTCTCCCGGGTATAGAGGCTAGTCCCCGTCGAGCCACCAGCGCACGCTCAGAATTCTGAGGGTGATCTCAGATCGCTGATGAATCGTGGCCAAGACCTGGCTTGCTCGCCGACGGGGGACAGACTCGAACTTGGCCTCGAACTTGCTGATACTGGGACAGGACGCGTACAATCGTGGCGCCAATGAATGGAGACATACATGAGGCTGTTGCGAGTAAAGAAGTACACACGGACGATGCTCGCGTGCTTGCCAGCGGCGAGCTTGTTCCTCGCGTGCAGTCGGATCGAACCAACTGACCAAAGCCCGCCTGCGCCGCTGCGCGAGCGTGCGGCGCAAGGGCCTGCCGCGGCTGCCCCGCAGACCGCGTCGCCGGCAGTGGGGCCGCTGCAACTGCAGCCAGGGCAGGACGGCCTTGATGCGTTTGCCCAGGCCCTCGCACGCACGCTCGATCCTTCTCGGATGTCCACGCGCCCGGCTTCAGCCCAGGGAGGCACCCTGCACATTCCGAACGGATACGCCGCGCATGCGGCGATTCTCGAACGCCGGCCCGATGGCACGCTCAGAACCAGCTGTATTTCCTCGGCCGCTGAGGTTTCTGCGCTGGTGAACCAGATGCGGAACGGAGCGGGCCAATGAGCGCGGCAAGCCGCCTGTCATGGCCAATTGCGGCCCTGCTGGCCGCGACCACCGTTGCCCGGGTCGCCCAGGCTGGGGCTAAGTTCGTCATCAACGTCCTCGACACTCCGGGCGTGGGTTTCAATGACAACACGCCGGCAACGCCGGTGGGCGGTAACACCGGCACCACGGTCGGCCAGCAACGTTTGACTGTATTTCAAGCCGCTGCCGACGCCTGGGGAAGGGTGCTGGAAAGTCCGGTCCCCATCGTCGTCGAGGCCAGTTTTGCGCCCCTTGCCTGCTCCGCCACCGGCGCCGTCGCCGGACAGGCGGCGCCCTATTCGATAGACAACTACCCAGGATTGCCGACCACCGGGGCCTACCCGCTGGCGCTCGCCAACCGGATTCTGGGACGGGATCTCTTCCCCGACTCAGCCGACATCACGGCCCAGTTCAACGGCGCCTTGATGGCGTGCATCGGCTCCGATTGGTACTACGGACTCGACGGCCAGGGCAGTGCCAATCAATCCGACCTCTTGTCCATCGTCATGCACGAGCTGACTCACGGGCTGGGTTTTGCGAGTGACCTGGATCCGGATACGGGGGCGTTCTCGACGGAGTCCCCGCCGGTCTTCGCCAGCTACGTTCTGGACACGGACAAAGGAAAGCACTGGACGGAGATGAGCGGAGCGGAACGGAAGGCGTCGCTCATTGACGTACGGAAGCTGGTGTGGGACGGCCCTCGGGTGCAAGCGGTGGCGGCCTGGGAGCTGGCCAAGGGCCTACCCAGCGTGCAGGTCGCGCCTTCGCCGAGCGGCTTCTCCGGCATCATCGGCGAGGCGAACTTCGGTCGGCTGGTCGCCGACGGCGCCACCATCACAGGGCCGGTGGCTACCACCACTGTCTCGGCGAGCTGCCTTCTCGGCCCCACCTCCTTCGGGAAGATTGCCCTCATCATGTCGCCTGCGATCTGCGCTTCTCTTGGTGCCGCCGCAATCGTGGAGAACTCAGGCGGCCTCGCGATGTTGTTCGCCTACGACGAGGCTGGCACCCCGCCGCCGGCGGCCCTCGAGGCCCGCGCCGACGAGATCGCACAGTACCCGGTCACGATCCCGACCTTGGCGCTGACTCGCGACGACGCCAATCTGATTCGCAACGCCTCCTCTCTGACGGTCACGCTCTCGGCCGACGAGAGTCGCCAGGTTGGTGCGGATGGCGCGGGCCACACTCTGCTCTTCGCCTCGAATCCCGTGCAGCCTGGGTCGACCGGTGGCCACTGGGATCCCCTGGTCAGGCCGAATCTCTTGCTCGAACCGGTTTCCCCTCCAATTCCAGTCACCGATCTGGTCATGGAACGGGCCCTGCTTTGGGACATCGGATGGACCGGCACCTGTGGCAATGGCTCGGTCGACGGTCAAGAGGAGTGCGACAACGGTGCGGCCAACAGCGACCGCACCCCGGATGCGTGCCGGCTCAACTGTACGAAACCCAAGTGCGGGGATGGCGTGGTGGACAGCGGCGAGCAATGTGACCCTGGTTCGAGCGGGGTGGGTTCGGCGCCCGATCCAAACTGCCGCAGCGATTGCCGACTGAGCACGCCTCCGGGCACAGGAGGCGCTAGTGGCAGCGGTGGCACGAGCGGCAGCGGGGGCACGAGCGGCAGCGGGGGCGTTCTAGGCAAGAACGGCGGCGCTACCGCTGGCAGCGGCGGCTCTGGCGGCACGAGCAGCAGCGGTGGCACGAGCAGCAGCGGGGGCGCTCTAGGCAAGAACGGCGGCGCTACTGCTGGCAGCAGCGGCTTTGGCGGCAAAAGCGGCAGCGGCGGCACCAGCGCCAGTACTGCGAACCCCGGCGGCAAGAGCGGTGGGTGCAGTTGCGATACCGCCCGCGACTCATCCGCCTCGGGCTTCTGGTTGGTGGCCATCGGCCTGGCCCTCATGCTCGGGCGACGAAGGCGAGATGCGACCGTGTGCTTTGAGTGTAGCGAGCCCGACCGCTGGTTGCCTTAGAGCGTGTTCAAGAAGTCCTCCGCGTCGCCGTGCGGGCGGCGCGGGGCCGTCTGCGGCGTCGCCGCTCGCTTGAATACCTCCAGTATTCGGCGCTTCGCTGCTCCTTGCATTCGGCCCCGCGGCGCTCCGCCCAGCTCGGTCCTGACTTCTTGAACACGCTCTTAGATAAAAGGCCGCTGAACGAAGAAATCAGTGACACCGCCTCGCGCTATTGGTCGCCGCGCTACCCGAGCACGGCCAGGGCAGTTTGTAGCTGGTCGCGGGCGTGAGATTGCCCCTTGCGCTCACACAGCTCGATTCCCTGGAGCAGGAGTGCCTTGGCTTCCTGGTTCCGGCTCAGGCTGACCAGGGTGTCGGCCGCGGGAGCGTAGGCCGCGAGGTAGTCGGCGTGGCTCTGCAGCAGCGCCTGGAAAATCTGCCAAGCCTCCTCGAGCTGGCCCTGCGTTCGCAGTTCCATGGCTAGGGCATAGTGCGCGAAGGTATCGGCCTTCCCCTGCGCCACCAGCGAGCGCAGCGTTTCCAGGCGTGACGGCATCGCCTACGACACTGACGGTCGCGCCGGACCTGGAACCTCGCCGTCCAGGTCACAGCCGACGATGCGGTTGTGACTGTCCACCCGAACCACGGTGGGCCGCCAATTCCCGGCCTCAGCCTCGTCCACCGCTTCCGCAAAGGTGGCGATGATCACCGTGTCGCCGGGATGCGCGTGACGAGCAGCGGCGCCGTTGACGCAGACGACGCCCGAGGCGGCCTTCCCGGGCAAGGCGTAGGTTTCGATGCGGCTGCCGTTGGTGACATTCCAGATGCGAACCTGCTCATAGGGCAAGATGTTCGCCGCATGCATCAGGGCTTCGTCGATCGTGACCGAACCTTCGTACGCCAAGTCGGCATGGGTGACAGTCACCCGGTGCAACTTGGACTTGAACATCGTTCGCTTCATCGCACTCTCCGTCCCGGCCGGTTTCCCGGTCCAGGCAGTTTCATCAATCGTGAACCAAACTAACGCGGAGTCAACACCCGCGGCAAATTCCGAGCCGCGACGAGCCAGCCAGTCGCGTGGGGAGCCGGCGAGCTCCCCCTGCGGGGACTTCGGGACGGACAGCCCACCCTGCCCGCCCCGCGCGCTTCGCGCGCGCCCTGGTCGCTCGCCGCGCACCATCGCGGGAGGGTTTGGCGAGGCCGAGCGAAGCGAGCGGGGTGGGGGTGGCGGGTGGGGGGCCGAAGGGCAGAGCGAACCCTTTGAGGGTTCCCATCTTAGAAGTCTTGACCGTCGGAATGCCATGCCCCAATGTCAGAGACACGCTACCCAGCGTGCTCAAGTAGACAAGGAGAAATCGGGACCAGTGACCAACAAGCCATTCAAACGGTTCATCGGGATCGACCTCGGAGGAGGCAAGGGCAAGAAGACCGCCCTGGCCGTGCTCGATCGAAGCAAGGGTGGGGTAACGGTCACGGCCTTGCATCCCCGTTCCGACGAGCCGCCGCTCTACGACGCCGCTCTGATCGCGGCCGTGCGTGATCGAGACGAGGGTGCCGTGGTCTGCGTGGACGCACCGCTGACCTTGCCCCCTTGCGTCCGGTGCGGCATGGCCCGCTGCCCCGGTCAGGAGAGCTGCGCCGACGCCGAAGTGGTCACCTTGCGTCGCTTGCTCGCGCCTGGCCCGGGTGAAAGCGGCGTAGGCCGCCGTGGCAAGCCCACGGTCACGCCCTACACCCAGCGAGCGACTGAGGCATACCTCATGCGACGGCGCGGGATCGTACCCCGCGAAGCCTTGGGCCAGGGGATGGGTCCCTTGACGGCGCGGGCCTGCTTTCTGGCGCGCGCGCTCGCCGATCGCTTCACGTTGAACGACAGCCTCATCGAAGTCTTTCCCCGCGCCACTCTCGAGCTGCTTGGTTTTCGCGACCGCTACAAGAAGCGAGTCGACAAACGCATCGAGATTCTGGCCCGACTACGTGATCTGAGTTTCGCGCCCGGGGTTTGGCGCGAGGAATGTCGCCAGAGCGACCATGTCTTCGACGCGGTCATCTGCGCGTACACCGGCTACCTGCGCAGCCGCGACGCCTGGCCTGTGTCGCCTGAGCTCGCGTCCCTCTTCCCAACCGCGGGCTGGATCTGGGTTCCACCTGCAGACACGGAGGCAGCGGCAACACCGCGTGCGGCAGCCGACTGAGCTACTCGGCGGCCGCGTCTTTTTCGGGAGGCTCGAGGTCCTCGTCGGTGGGACCGTGGCTGTCCTGGTCTGCAGAAGAAGGCTCGGAATCGGGCTCGGGTGCGTTCGAGCCGAGCAGCAAGGCCGCTCCGCGTTCGCGGAGGAACTGAAGAAACACAATTGCGGTGGGCAACTCGGAGGCCGGTATCTCGTCAAGCAAGTCGCGCGCCTGGCGCCGCAGGATCTCGCCTGGGGCCTCTCCCGTGTGGAGGGGACGCGGCATCTCGGCTGTCTCCTCATGCGCAGTCACCTGACCCCAGGGAGGAGGACTCGCCACCTCGATCTTCATGTGCTCGAGCCAGGTTTGGATGTGCAGGTGCAGAAGCTCAGAGCGATGGGCGAACCAGCGCTCGCGCTCAGCGGGGAAGGCCAGCAACACATCCTTGAACCGGCGAAAAGCCCCCTTTCCATCTATGGCGACTAGCAGTCGCTCGCGCAGGGCCTGGTCTTGAACTGAGTTGACGAATCGTTCCATCCAGCGGTACTGCTCGCGTGACGACGCGGGATCCACCCGAACGTAGCGATCCGGGTTGTTGGCCACCCTGGCCCGCCTGGCCGCGGCGTCAGGCTCGCCTTCCACGATGGAAAGCAGGTCCCCGTTCTCGAGGTCGAGAAAACTCTCTTGCTCCGGAGAGTTTCGCTCGAAAGCGATCTCCAGGTCGCTCCAATTGATGGTAGCTGGCGGCATGGCTAGGTACTCCTCTGGCGCCCTCCTCCCAATGGAGTGCGCAGAAAGATAGAAACCACAAGCCTAGAATCATGGCCTTCGGTTTGCAATGTCTTTGGCTCAGCCGAGCCTTTCGTTGGCCGGACCCTTGACACGCGAGGATGGCTACATAAGATTGATGCCTCTAGCTCTTTCGGAGGTCCCGTGGCACGAGTCACCGTCGAAGACTGCCTAGACAAGGTTCCCAACCGGTTCGCCTTGGTGATCCTGGCCGCCGAGCGAGCGCGGCAAATCTCAGGGGGCGCCAGGCCGCTAGTCAGGTGCGATAACAAGCCCGGCGTAGCCGCACTGCGTGAGATTGCAGAAGGGCAAGTGCGGTTCAACGAATCCGTCGAGGGCACGATCAGACAGTATCTGAGCGAGACCCGCCTGCGCGGCGCTCGTCCCGACCGCACGGCTGGCCGGCAGTAGTTTCGCCGACGGTGGCGGAACGCGGCTGTTGACGGCACCTTGTGCCCCACGTAGCGTCTGGCGGTCATGTGCCAGACTCCTTGTGTGCGCTTCCTCACTCGGGCCGTTCCAAAAGGCTCCCGAGTGATCCTCTTGCTTCCCGCCGTTCTCTTCGTCCTGGCCGGCGCATTTCCCAGCGCGGTGCTGGCCGAGCCGCAGAGCTTGATCGCAGGCAAGCAGCCGGTGCGCAGCGAGGGCGTGAGAAACGTGGAGCGCTTGACCGACGGCATCTACAGCAATGAAGGCGACGAGTGGCTCACCGACGTCACCTCGCGCTTTTCCTCGGCGCAATCCTTCGTTGAATACAGCCTTGGCGACGACCTGCCGCTTCATTGCGCCATGGTTCAGGCCGACAACAACGACGTGTACTTCCTTTCGGGATCGCAGGACCGCGTGCACTGGCAGGCGTTGTGGCGGGTGGACGCCGAGGGCGGTCCTGGCATGCGCGTGCGCAGCGAGAGACTGCAGGCCAGTGCCCGCTATGTCCGTCTATCTGCCACGGGTGGTGACGCCCTCTACAGCGTGAGTGAGATCGCCCTTTACGCCCAGTGCCCGGACACCTGGCCGCCCGCCGTGGTGCGAACCCGTGGCGTGCCCGTGGCGGAAACCGTCAATACCAAGGTGGCGATCTTCGGAATTCTGGCCGGGATCTTCATCGTGCTTCATCGCCGGAGGCTGGCGCGTGCCCACTACGTTCTGCTCCTGGCTGTGGTTGCCGCTGGCTGGATGCTCGCCGCTGAGTTGGCTAATGCGTATCCCTTCTTCGATCAAGAACCCCAGCTTCGCGCCTTGGTGGCTGCGCTGGCCGCGCTGGTGGTGATCAAAGAGGCGTTCCTCAAGAAGTTCGGGGAGCCCAACCGGACCGTGGTCATCGGCACCCTCGCGGTGTGCGCGGTGACCGCCTTTGGCACCTACTACCACTTTGGCATGCCGCAATTCCTCGACCATGCCAAGGGCCGGCGCACGTTGGTGCACACCTGGGACATGCGCCACTACTTCCCGGTGGCCAAGTATTTCCGGGAGCTGCGCTTCGACGGGCTCTACGCGGCCAGCTTGGCCGCGTACATCGACAACAACCCCAACTTTTCGCCCGACCAGCTCCCCAACATCCACCTGCGCGACCTGCGCGACAGCGAGATGCGATCGGGCGCCGAGCTGGCTGACGAGTTGCCCAAGATGCGTGCGCGCTTCACCCCCGAACGGTGGGAGGAGTTCAAACGCGACATCAAGTATTTCACCGAAACCATGGGGGATCGGGACTTTCTCGGCGGCATGGTGGATCACGGGGGCAATGCCACACCGGTCTGGGTCCTGCCCGCCTATTTCATTTTCAGGCACGCCCCCGCCAACGAATGGACCCTGTCCCTGGCTGGCCTGATCGATCCGGTGCTGGTCCTCTTCTTCTTCTTCATGGTGGGGCGCGCGTTTGGCCTGCGGGTGATGCTCTATGTGGCGGTGTTGTGGGGGGCCAGCGACTTCTACAACTTCGGCTCGAATTTGATGGGCTCGACCCTACGCCAGGATTGGCTGGTGGCCCTGGGGCTGGGGGTGTGTGCCATCAAGCTGCGCTGGCCCTTCCTGGGCGGCGTACTCATCGCCTATGGTGGACTCATCCGCGCGTTTCCCGCCATGGCGGCGTTTTTCCTGGTGGTGCCGATGGCCTGGTTCGTGGTCGACTATTGGCGGGCGCACCGGCGCATCCCCAAGTTTGCGGAGCTCCGTGCGGCCGAGCGACCGGCTCTGCGCGCTTTCACCGGCGCAGCGGTTTGCGTGATCGCATCACTTGTCATCACGTCGGCCCTGTTTGGCGCGCGAGATTCCTGGGGCAAGTGGTATCAAAAAATCGAGATCCACGCGACTGGACCCAGTTCGAACAACGTTGGCCTGCGCAATGTCCTGGCCTTCGATCCTGAGTTTTCGTCCAAAGGCATCGCGCAGAGGCACGCCCCGGACAATTGGGAGCTAATGCAGCGCACGACCTTCGCCGCCCGCCGCCCACTGTTCTATCTGATCAACCTCATCGTGACGGCCTTGGTTCTGATTGCGTGCCGGGGACGCAGCTTGGAACAGGCATCCCTTCTTGGTCTCATGCTCATTCCGTTCTATTTCTATCCGTCCAACTACTATTGCCATTACGTATTCCTGTTACCGCTGGCCGTCGCGGTTTCGGGCCCGGAGGCTGAACGCAATCGCAGCTTCGCAGTGGTCTTCATTGTGCTGGCGCTCATGGCGGTGGGCCAGTACTTCACCCTGGCCGAGGGGTGGACCGATTCGCGCTATACCTACCAAAGCTTCTTTCTGCTGAGTGGCTTCGCGATCATCATGGTCGAATTGGCGCGTGAGTCCCTGCGGCTCGCGCCCCTGTGGGGCAGCTCTGGGGGTGAGCCAGCCAAGTCCGACGGCTAGCACCGCCGGTGAACGACTGTGATTTGTGGCGCAGACGGACGGCGGCGCTGCCTGCCATCTGACCAAAACCGCTCTGGATCTGGCGAACGAGTGGAGCGAAACTATAGCGATATGCGGAAAGGTGGCACCATGAGAAATCGCCAAATCCTGTTGGGCATCATAATCCTGAGCACGGCCCTTGTTGGCGCGTGCTCGAACGACAGCACTGGAACTCAGGCCAGTGGAGGCACGGGAGGCAGCAGTTCAGTGGCGTCAGGCACTGGAGGCGAACAGGGAACAGGCGGCGGTTCCGGTTTGGGTGGCGCGACCGCAGGGCGATTGAGCAGCGGTGGTGCGGTGACAACCGGCGGTGCGATAACCACGGGAGCTGTGACCAGCGCCGGCGGGACGATGGGCGGCAACACGCCTACTGGCGGCTCGATCAGCAATGGCGGAGTGACGGGCACAGGTGGCACGACCCGCACGGGCGGAGCAGCCGGCAGCGGTGCCGGCGGAGCGACCGGCGGCACGACTGGCATGGGCGGCGCGGCCGGCGGCATCACCGCTACGGGCGGAGCGGCCGGCGGGAAGGGCGGAGCAACGGGTGGCGCGATCGGCGGCTCAGGCGGAGCGACAGGCGGTAGGGGCGGAACCACCAGCTCAGGTGGCAGCACGGGATCGGGAGGCGTAACGGCGCGGGGCGGGTCCTCGGGTTCCGGGGGCAGCGCTGGCCAATCCGGTTCAGGTGGTTCGATCCCGTCCGGCCCGGCCGTGGCATTTCCCGGCGCATACGGCTTCGGGAAGAAGGCGACTGGCGGGCGGGGCTACACCGTCTATCACGTCACCAGTTTGGACGACAGCGGCACGGGAACCTTCCGCGACGCTGTCAGCGCGGACAACCGCATCGTGGTCTTCGACGTCGGCGGGTACGTCAATCTGCAAACCGCCGTGTCGGTCAAGAGCAACCTGACCATCGCGGGCCAGACCGCGCCCGGCGACGGCATCGGCTTCATGGCAAAAGAGGTTTCGTTTGACGCCTCTACGAACGTGATCGTGCGCTACGTGCGCTTCCGCCAGGGCATGCTCGATACTGGCACCGCCGGGGCCAAGAAGAGCGGGATCAACCTGCTCGATGGCAGCAACCTGATCTTCGACCATGTCTCGATCGAGTTCGCCCAGTACGACAGCATCGACGCGGTGGGGGCGACCAACATCACCGTGCAGAACTCCATCATTGCGGACCCGACCGGGCAACAGTTCGGGGCGCACACCGAGATGACCGGGGGATTCTTCACCTGGTACGGTAACTTGTGGGCCAACGCCCATGGTCGGCAGCCCTTGGCCAAGTCCAACACCCAGTATGTCAACAATGTGGTCTACAACTACGGGTACGCCTATTGTGCCGGGGACACCAGCGGCGTCTTCTGGCACGACATCATCAACAACTACTTCATCGCAGGCCCGTCCACGACTAGCGCGGGAGACGACTATTACCAGATGAACAGCGGGCAAACCGTCTACGTCAAGGGGAATCTCCTAGACAGCGACAAGGACGGCACACTCAACGGCACGGATGCAGGTTCTCCGGGCGGCACGACCAAAGCGAACGCGGCGAACTCCACGGATACCGCGAGCATGCCGACCACCAGCGCGGCGGACACGTACACCGCCGTGCTGGCTGGCGCGGGCCCCTCCCTGCACCGCGATCAGGTCGATTCTCTGGTGGTCGCCGACGTGAAATCGCTGGGGAAATCCGGCCAACTGTGGACGGACCAAACCGCAACGGGCCTCACCAACAGCGGCTATGGGACCTTGGCAGGCGGGACCGCGCCCGTTGACACCGACAAGGACGGCATGCCCGATGCCTGGGAAACCAAGTACGGCCTGAATCCCAACGACCCCTCCGACGCCATCGGCGACTTCGACAAGACCGGCTACACCAACATCGAGAAGTACATCAACGGGATCGTGGACGGGCTGTACCCATAGATCGGAAGAGGTCCGACAAAGGGCAGCATCCCGCTAGACTGATTGGCGACTTGCCGACTCGGCGCAACGGCATGGGCAACCATGTGCTTGCGTGGGACTTTCGGCGATCTCCAGACGTTTGCTCAACCCGTTCGTGCCTTGTCCGGCCCCTTCTCCTGTGAGAACCATGCGAAGAGCACGCGCGATGCAATTGAGAAGGATCCTTGGCCTTGCCATCTCCACTGCCGTGATGCTTGGCGGCAGTCAGCGCGCAACCGCGACGACGTACATCTTCGCGACTTTCAAGGGCGACGACGCTGCTGGCATGAAGCTGTCCATCTACACGTCAACCGACTCGATCAACTTCACCCTCCTGTCCGACACGGGGTTCGGCGGCAACACCAACTACATCCGCGATCCCAGCATCATGAAGTACACTGACGGCAAGTATTACGTCGCCTACACCGATCCAACGACCGCAAGTTGCTGTAATCCCGAGGATCACTTCGGCATCGCCGTGAGCTCTGACCTGATCCACTGGACCGACCTGACGACCGTGAAGGCAGGCGTGCCAAGCGTCTCCCGCACCTGGGCTCCGGAATGGTTTGTCGAGGGCGACGGCACGATCAGGATCATTGCCAATATCGACACTGGCAGCGAGCTCCCAGATTTTCAGCCGTATGCCTTCACTGCCCAAGACAGCACGTTGACATCCTGGAGTGGGCCGACAGCGCTTGGTATCGGCGCGGACTATATCGATACCTACGTGGCCAAGCTGGGTTCCACCTATCATGCCTTTATCAAGAGTGAGACCACTCGCTATCTGGAACACGCCACCGCCCCGAACCTGATCGGCCCGTGGACGTTCGTGGGTAAGAACGACTGGGCGGGATGGGGGTCCGGAATGGAAGGACCGGCTATTGTCCAGTTAGATGACGGCACGTACAGAATGTATGTGGACCCGCAGGCCGGAGGAGTGCCTTGCCAGACCATGACGAGCTCCGATCTGAACACCTGGTCCGCGAGAGCCAGCATACCGGGAGCTGCGGGATCGGTCATTCGGCATGGCACTGTCATACGAGACGAGGCGGGGCTCGGGTCCAATGGATACTTTACCGCCGCGGGCGGCGCGACGGGAACTGGGGGCGCCACAGGCGCAGGGGGGGCAGGTGGCGCGGGCGGCTCCACGGCCAAGGGTGGCTCTACCGCTAGCGGGGGTGTGAACGCCAGGGGTGGCTCCACCAGCACCGGGGGCACGACTGCGCTCGGCGACGCCGCCAGTCCGGGCGACGCGACCGGGATCGGAGACGCGACAGGCACGGGCGGCGCTAGCGGTGGTGCCGCTGGTGGAGTTGGGGGAAGTGTACCCAGCACGGGCGGACGCGGCGGATCGGTGACTGGCGGTGCGACGGGCAGCGGCGGCGCAGGTAACATAGACGCGGGCGTCGGCGCCGGGGGATCCATCGGCGCCGGAGGTACGACTGTTGGCGGCGGTGCCACAGCGCCGGATGCGAGAGTCACGACCGGTGGTGTTTCCGGAACCGGTGGCGCTGGCTCGGTCGGGACCGGAGGTTCGGGTGGCCCGTCTGCGGGAGCCGGAGGCAGCACCGACGCCACTGGTGGGATGACCGAAGCGGGAAGCGCGCCGGACGCGGGAGCCTTCGTCGCCACGAATTCGTCGGGGTGTAGCTGCGCGCTCGACGGCGGGCCATCAACGCCGGCATCAGTGTCGGGGTGGCTGCTGTTCGGTGTGTTCGCGTTGGTAATGAACGCCCGTCGGCGCAAGCGCCGATAGCACTGCGTGCCTCGCAGGTGCCGCGGCGCAGCCGCGTCAAGAATAGATGCTGTGTGCCGAGTGGTGAGGCCCGCTTCCCAGGTTGGGCGGTGGCGAGCCATTTCGGTCAGGCGCTGCGATTTCTAAACCCGTTTCCGTGTGGTCCTGCCCCCTGTAGTGCGGCGCGGGAGCAATTCCCAAAGCAATGGCCATCATGGAGGATACGATGCGAACCAGAACCCGGAAAGTGCCCCAGGCTCTAGCAAGAGGCTCCTTGTCTCTGCTCCTTGCCGGCGCCGTCACCATGTTTCAGGGCTGCAGCTCCAGCACGGGCCCCCAGCAGGCCACTGGAGGGTCAGGTTCAGGCGCGGCCGTGCAAACCGGCGGGGCCGCTAGCGGTGGCTCGACCGCTGCATCCGGCGGCAACTCGGCGGGAAGCGGAGGAGGCGCGCCCAGCGGTGGCGTGGTGACCTCAGGAGGAACCGTTGCATCTGGCGGCGTGACCGCCGGCGGTGGTGTGAAGGGTGGCACGCCCACAACTGGCGGCGCCGCACCCCCCTTGGGCGGAACGGTCACAAGCGGCGGTGTCGGTGCCACCGGCGGCGCGACGAGCACCGGCGGCACTGGCAAGACCGGTGGTGCGGGCTCCTCTGGCGGCACGGTCGCCTCTGGCGGTGTGACGAGCACCGGCGCTACCGGCAAGACCGGCGGCGCGGGCCCCTCTGGCGGCACGGTCGCCTCTGGCGGCGTGACGAGCACCGGCGGTGTCACGTCGGACGGTGGAACCCTGCCTTCATCGGGTGAGCGGACAAAAATAATGCTGAATCCTAGCTGGACATTCAACAAAGGTGACGTGACCGGCGCGGAAGCGACCGCCTACGACGACAGCAAGTGGAGTAAAGTAAACCTGCCCCACGTATTCGACACTCCCTACTACTCACTGAAGAAGGGGATCTTTTGGTACATGGGAATCGGCTGGTACCGCAAGCACTTCAATGTGCAAGCGGATTGGAAGACCTCCAAGAGAATCGTCCTGGAGTTTGAAGCGGCCTTCCAGGTCGCTGACGTCTACGTAAACGGCACCCTAATGGGAGAACACAAGGGCGGGTTTACTGGCTTCTATTTCGACATAACCGATGCTGTCACCGCGGGCGACAACGTCATCGCCGTCAAGGTCGACAACACTTGGAACGCTCAAATCGCCCCGCGCGGGGGTGACTGGCTATTCTTGGGCGGTATCCAAAGGGATGTGTTCCTTGTCGTTACCGATCCACTCCACGTGACGTGGTACGGCACTTTTGTCACCACGCCCACGGCCACGGCGACCTCGGCAACGGTCGAGGTCAAGACGGAAATAAAGAATGAAAACGCGGCGGCCGCGAACTGCAAGGTGACAACAACCATCGTCGACGCAACCAATGCCGTGGTGGCGACCATGGAAAGCACCCAATCGATAGATGCCGGGGCAATCTATGAGTTTGACCAAACCAGTGCGGCCATCGCCAATCCGCACCTATGGTCTCCCGAAACACCGTATATGTATACGGTGAATACAACCGTGTCGAATGGAAGCAGCGTGGTGGACAACTACCAAAGTCCGCTCGGCATAAGGTCGATCGAGTGGACGGCTGAGCAGGGTTTCTTCCTCAATGGAACGCACTATTTGATCGTTGGCATAAATGCGCACGATGATCGCGCCGGCTGGGGTATTGCACAGACCAATGCGGGTTTTCGGAGGGACGTGAAGCTAATGAAGGACGCTGGCTTCAACTTCATCAGGGAGTGCCACAACGCCCATGACGTTTCCTGGGATGACGCGGCGGACCAGTTGGGAATGCTTGAATGGCCAGAGAATGATTTCTGGGGAGTGGGCGGATTTACTTCCACCGAAGCCCCCGATTGGCGGCAAAGCTCCTATCCCACCAAGAGTGCAGACGAGCAGCCGTTCCAAGACAACTTGAAGCAACAACTGACGGAGTTCATTCGCGAAAGAAGGAACCACCCAAGCATCATTGTGTGGAGCATGGGAAATGAAACCTTCGATGTGGAGGCCGGAACGCCCATGACCAATTGCAAGGCGTTCTATAAGGTTCTGGCGGCTCTGGCCGAGACTCTCGATCCCTCAAGGAAGTCCGCGGTGGGCGGCGCTCAACGAGATGGGTTCGATCAACTGGCCGATGTCGTTGGATATAATGGGGATGGGGCGACCATCGCCGCCTATCAGGACCCGGGGAAGCCCAATTTGATAACCGAGTACTACGACCATGCTGGCGATGCGGCCTATCCATGGCGAGCAGGACAAGTCCGATGGGTCGGTTACGGCTACGGCTCGTTTTTGACTGATAACGGTGGGTTGGGCGGTGTGGTTGATTACTACAGACTTCCCGGTCCGGAATGGTATCAGTACCGACAGGATCATCTGGGAACTGCATATACGTTGCCGACGAGCGGTACGCCGACGAAGATCGTTTTGACCGCGGACAACCTGACCATAGGGAACGACGGCACGGATGATACCGAGCTTTCCGCTCAACTAGCCACTGCTGATGGCACGGCAGTGGATAGCACCGCCCCGATAACGCTTACGGTAACCTCGGGCGGCGGGCTATTCCCCACTGGTTCTTCAATGACCTTTGACAATTCCAAGTGTCCGGACACAAGGTGCATCCGATATGGCATGGCAAAGATGACCATGAGGTCCTATACGCCGGGAACCATTACAGTGACTGCTACTTCTCCGGGATTGACGAGCGCGAGCGTAACCATTACCTGCGTCGACAAGAGCGGCTCGCCGCCGGCTTTTGGGGGCTAGTGGATGTTCCGCGATGGCTCCTGGCCGGGGCCAACTGCTGATGTCCGTATGTGCTACGCATTCGCCAGAATGCGCAAGACCCAAAACACTGTGGAGGATGCGATGCGAACCAGAACTCAGAGAACTATCGAGGCTCTAGCGCGAGGCTCCTTGTCTCTGCTCCTTGCCGGCACCGTCATTTTGTTTCAGGGCTGCGACTCGACCGGCACGGGCTCCCAGCAGGCCACTGGAGGGTCAGGTTCAGGCGGCGCCGTGCAAACCGGGGGAGCTGCGAGCGGCGGCTCGATTGCTGGCTCCGGCGGCCAGTCGGCGGGAAGCGGTGGCGCCGCGCCCAGTGGAGGCGTGGTGACCTCAGGCGGAACCGTTACATCCGGCGGTGTCGTTACCAGCGGCGGTTTGGTTGGCAAAGGCGGTGCTGCGCCCCTCTCGGGCGGGACGGTCACAAGCGGCGGCGTCGGTGTCACCGGCGGCGTGACACCGATGGGCGGTGCGAGCAAGACCGGCGGCGCGGGCCCCTCTGGGGGCGTGGTCACCTCTGGTGGTGTGACGAGCACAGGCGGCGTCGCAGGCGGGGGAGGAGCAAGCAACCCAGTCACCGGGGGCGGCACCGGCCACTACCAGATGGAGAACCTGGATCGCGGCGTGGTGGCAGTAAAGGTCTCGGGCGGCGTCTACGTCGGGTGGCGCATGTTTGGCTACGAATACACCGGAACGGACAGCGATACTTCGTACAACCTCTACAAGGACGGCGCCAAGCTCACAAATGTGACCGATAGCACTAACTACCTGGATGCGGCCGGGACTGCCAGCAATAAGTACTCGGTGAGCTGCGTGCTCAAAGGGACCGAGGGGCCGCAGTCTGCTGCGGTCACGCCCTGGGCGCAGCAATACACTAGCATCCCGCTGACACCGCCGGGCTCCCAGTACAATGCGAACGATGGAGAGCCAGGAGATCTCGATGGCGACGGCAAACTCGACATCGTGCTGAAGTGGGAGGGGAGCACGAAAGACAATTCCCAGGCGGGCGTCACCGACCCTGTCTATATCGCTGGATACACGTTGGCGGGCAAGCAGCTCTGGATTCTCAACCTGGGCCCGAACATTCGTTCGGGGGCGCACTACACGCAGATGTCGGTGGGCGACTTTGACGGGGACGGGAAGGCGGAATTTGCTTGCAAGACCGCGCCGGGAACCAAGGACGGAACCGGCACGTATCTGAGCACGGGACCCGCTGCCAGCGACGATGACAGCGCTGATTATCGGAATGCATCCGGCTACATTCTGACCGGGCCGGAGTATCTGACCGTGTTCGCTGGAGACACCGGCAAGGAGCTGGCGACGGTGGACTACCCGGTGCCGCGCGGAGTGGTGACCTCGTGGGGAGACGGCTACGGCAACCGGGTGGACCGCTTCAACGGCGGGATGGCGTTCGTGAGTGATACGGGCACTGGCAAGACCGCGACCGGGCGGCCGAGCATTATCCAGCAGCGTGGGTACTACACGCGCCTGACGATGTCGGCGTACAACTGGCGGGATGGAGCCTTGACCAAGGCTTGGATTTTCGACAGCAATGACTCTGCGAATAGCAAAGCCGTTGGCCAGGGCGACCACTCAGCGATGGCGGCGGACGTGGACGGCGACCTTGCCCAGGAGATTCTCACCGGGGCGTTGACCATTGGCAGCGACGGAACCTGGCACTGCAGCTCGGGAATGGGACATGGCGATGCCTTTGATGTGAGCGAGCTTGTTCCGGGCAAGGGTATGACCGCATTTTCGATTCACGAGGGGATGGGGGGTATGGATGCTCATAACGCTGACACCTGCGCGTTCTACTTCAAGACTACTGAATCCGGCGTCGACTCCAACCGTGGACGTGCCGACTATGTCGGCCCGGGCGACGAAACCAGCGCATCGTGTTACTGTGGATCGTGCAACGAGCATCTGGCCCTATGCAGCACCGGTGCCACATCAGTTACCGTTTCACCCGGGACCAACTTCGTCATCTACTGGGACGACGATGAATGGCGTGAGAGTGAAAACGCCACGTCGATCACCAAGCCCAGCAGCGGCGCAACCTTGCTGAGCGCGAGCGGCTGCTCATCGAACAACGGCACGAAGTCCACCCCGACGCTAACCGCAGACCTACTGGGCGATTGGCGTGAGGAGATTGTCTACCGTGAGTCGACCAACGCGAACTTGCGCGTGTACACAACGACAACCGTGACCAAGCGCCGGATCTACACGCTCATGCACGATGCGACCTACCGGGCGCAGGTCGCGTTCGAGAATGCAAGCTACAACCAGCCGCCCCACCCGGGATTCCAGATCAACCCCAGCATGCCCGCTCCGCCAGTGCCCAACATCTATGTGAAATAGGCTTGGCCTTTCCACATCTCCATATGGGAGTGGGAAAACCGAACCGCTTCGGGAAAGGAAGCTACTAGGGAAGAATCTACCCGCCCCTGGTGACAAGACGCCGAAGTCTTTCAGCCACCACTGCGCCGAATGCCAGCATGGCGCCCCAGCGGGTGGCCCTGCGGTCCGTCCCTGCGATATCACAGCCGCTCCCTGAATCCCCGCCGCCAACCGTCGAGCCCTTGGTTCCGCTACTGCCGGCCGCGGCGCTCGCGCCCGTTCCGGCGTTGGTTCCGCCCGTGGTTGCCGAGCCCCCTGATGCGGACGCAGAGCTTGGCACCACACCGCCGCTGCCCCCTTGGCCGCCTGAGGTAGTGCCACCGTTCTGGGGCACACCTCCGGTAGCCGGCGAACCCCCGCTGCCTGCGCCCCCGGCCGCGCTGGTTCCACCGCTGCGCGCGCCACCAGCCGCGCTGGTTGCGCCGCTGCCCGCGCCACCGGCCGCGCCAGTCCCGCCGCCGCCCGTGCCTCCAGTCGCGCCGGTTCCGCCGCTGCCTGTGCCACCAGCCGCGCTGGTTCCGCCGCTGCGCGCACCTCCGGCCCCGCTAGTCCCGCCGTTGCCTGCGCCTCCGGACCCGCTAGATCCGCCGCCGCCGCCAGTGATGGCGGGCCAATTAGGGGGAGTGCACTCAACCCACTGCAAGGCGTCCGTCGTGGCATAACCGAAGTTGGTGAGAAATTGCGGAAGGTAAATGGCGGCGTTGGTCACTCCCAGCGCTGGCATGGGACCGGTGGCCATGATGGTTGAGTTGAGAAGAATGCTGGTAGCCGCGAGGTAGTCCACGATGGGGGCAAAGGTCCCCATGACGATCCGATCGACTCTGACGTTTGCCGTGGCGCTACTGCCGCCGTTTGCCAGCAGCCCATCCACAATACACAGTTGCTGACGGACAGGACTGCCACCGAGGATGGCGGCATGTTTGTTTATATTGAAGATAGCGTCTAGTACGTGCAACCCCGTCGAACTCGGTGTCGTTTGGTCGGAACCGGCATTCATGAAGGTGCCGAGATGGTTCTTCATGCACAGGGAACAACTGCCGAACTGGAACGATGTTCCCGGACCGCTGTGGACCTTGAGTACGGCAATGTTCACGAGGATGTCGATGACGCCATTGACCAGGTCGCCGACGCCCGATATGCTTTTCGTACTGGCGGCAATGGTGACCGGCACCATGCCGCCAACTGATTGCGCAAACTTGCTGACGGTCGCGCGTATCTTGGTCGCGTCCGTCAAGCTGGCATAGGTGGTGGTGTAGCACGACGAGGCGTCGCCGTGGGCGTCGAATAGAGTGATGTTCGCCGCTGGAACCCCCAACTGATCTACCAACACGTCGCAGATCTTCTTGACGACGGCTACGCGGGGATGGTTTCCGGTGTCGCCTTGTATCGCATTGACCTTGATGGCCACCTTCGTGCTTGCCCAAGCCTTGCCCGTCGGCTTCTGGAAGATCGTGCTCCAAGCATCGGCCGCCGTAGTCTTCTGGGCTAGCTGCATCGCCATTTGGTCCATGTTGATGGAAACCACGCTCGGGTCGACGTAGGAGTTCTGGCTCTCCCAGACCGTACTCACAGCCCCGGAGGAGGGGAAGTTCCCCAGCATCTTTGGGTCATGGCAGCAGATGACCCGCTTGTTGTCGATTGCCGGATTGACCTGCAGGCCGCTGACCCAGCCCCCAGTCGACTGGGCGAAGAGCTTGTCGAACCTCAGGGCACTGATTCCCATCGCGCCCGCCGCGCCCGCCGCAGCGGTCTTGAGGAAATCGCGGCGCTTGGGGTGTGGACTTACAGACATTGTCTAATCGCTTCCTTCCTTCTTTGTTTTCGAGGGTTGCGGCGGGCGCCCAGCACCAGGAGCACGCCGAGGGCGAAAGCCGCAGCGTCCGACAAGCCGCTGGCACGGCTTCCCACTCGGCAGGAGCAACCACCTTTGTCTGTGGTTCCGGTCGCCTGTGCGGTGCTTCCACCGTTGTTGCCGCCCGAGGCGCTCTTGCCACCCGAGGCGCTGCTGCCACCCGAGGCGTTGTTGCCACCCGAGGCGTTGTTGCCACCCGAGGCGTTGTTGCCGCCCGAGCTCGTGAAGCCCCCCGAGCCGGTGTTTCCGCCTGAGCTGGTGTTGCCGCCAGAACCGGTGTTCCCTCCCGAGCCCGTACTCCCTCCCGAGCTGGTGTTTCCACCCGAGCTGGTGTTGCCACCCGAGCTGGTGCTACCTCCCGAGCCGCCGGTGGCCACCGCGCCCGAGTCCTTGAGGACGAGTGCAGCGGCGTCCCCAGTGGCTACGCTGGCGTCCCTGGGCGCGACTACGGCACCATCCGTCCTGTCGACTACGCCGCCATCTGGCCCGCCAGCGGGCAAGGCAGGAGCATCGGTGCGAAACGGCGATGCAGGCAGCGCGGGGGTGCCTTGGCTGAAGAGGCTCGCCGTGGGATTCCCAGCCCAGCAATAGCGCGCATTCTTCGGCGCCGTGACCGACGCCGCGGAGACAAGAATGGTCGAATCGGGCTGGATCGCGGCGGTCGCGGTCACGTAGTTGTCGTCGGCACCGGCGATCTCAAAACCAGTGGCGGTGCCTCCCTGAAAAGCCATGCCGGCGTCTGTGTGGGTGAAGGAGAGGCGGATGGAGCCGCCTTCGATGGCCATGTGATCATAGAGTGGCCCGTAGTCGGCGACGTCCTGCCCGTAGGTGATTGCTTCCGCCAGGAGACCCAGACGCAGACCCACATCCTGCTTATCCGGAGGATGCACATAGGTGGGGTCGCCGATGTCGATGGTAACGGCCAGCCCGGTATTGGCAACAATCTCGGTTGTCTGGAGCTGCGCTTCGCGCAGGACGGGCCAACCCGAGCTGGAAATGCTGTAGTTGGGGAGCTGAACTATCAGGAACGTGAAGTTCTGTCCCCAGGCCTGGCGCCAGGAAATGACCAGTCCAACCTGCAGATCCCGGTAGGTGTCTCCGCCCCAAGTCACCGACTCGCCTTGATACCAGATGACGCCGTGGATGGCGTAGGGAATCAAAGGCGCAATCATGCCATTGTAGCAAATATAGGGATTGTGTTGGTTGGTGTAATTGGGATTGGCCTGGAACTGGGCGAGCAGGGTCGCAACCGAAGGGATGGAGGCGAGCGACTCTTGCGACATCCAGCACTGAATGCAGCTAGCACCAAAGGAACTGATGATGATGCCAATGGCCACGTTGGGCAGAGCCTCGGTCAGTTCTCGCGCAAAAAAATAGCCCGCGGCAGAGACATTCGCGACTGTTTGCGGTGACGTCACCACCCAGGATGCCTTGAGGGTCGAGGCGTCGAGCGGCTTCGCCGACGGGCTCCAGGGAGCGGTCCAGGAGCGAATCAATGGGTAGTTGGCGGCAGCGATTTCCTGGGCTTCGTTGTTCAGCCCGCAGGGGGACCCGTAGGTGCAGTGGACAGTGTAACCCATGTTGGACTGTCCCGACCCGATCCATACTTCCCCGACATAGACGTCTGCCACAGTGACGGTTGACGACCCGGTCACGGTCATGGAGAAGGGCCCCCCGGCATCTTGAGCGGGCAGGCGCACCGTCCATTTCCCGTCGGATCCGGTCGTGGCCGTGGCTTGCTGCGTGCCGAGCTTCACGGTGACGCTTTGGTTGGCGGTGTCCGTGCCCCACACTGGCACTTCCACATTGCGCTGCACGACCATGTGATCGCTGAACAGGCTAGGCAGGGTGACGGCGGCCATGGCTGGCGTGCCTAGGGACAGCCACGCCAAGGCCGTGGAGAGAAGGAGCAACACACGCGCAAGAGTCCCCACCGACTGATTCTTGTTCGCAGTTGCTGAAGCTCGCATGGACCACCTCCGTGGCGGAAATCGATGCTTTGAGGGGCTGTTGCCTCGGCGCATCCGAGCCGAGCCATCCCCCACGTCTCGGCCAGCAGCGCCTACGCTGCATCGACCTGAGATTGCGTCTTGTGGCCTCGTTCTGTCATAACGCAAAAAGCTAGAAACCACGGATTGACTGGCCTGCTTAGGTTACCTGACGTTGCGCCATGTGCTCTCGTTGCATGCCTGGCTAGAGGGCGCGGGCAGGGGCATTTCGGGTTGAACTAATTTGCGCCTTCGCTCTCCGTTTCGCGCAGCCGTGTCCGCCGGAGCCCAGTCTCCTTTCTTCTTGGTCAACGGGTGTGATTTGTAGACCCGATTTCCCATGGCTGAGCCCCTGGAACACGAGGAAGCGACCTGCAGCGCAGCAGCAAAGAGAGAACGACATGCACGCGAACCTACCTGTTCGGTTCTCGACCACCAATCCCCCGGGATCTCTGGCAAAAATTGCGGGAATCGGCTTGGCCGCGCTCATCCTCGTGTGGGCAAGCTGCAACTCCGGCAGTTCCAATTCCGTGTCCGACTCCGCGGCAGGGAATCCGGGCTATGGGGGGAAGACCAGCGAGTCGGCTGGAGCAGGTGGCGAAGTTGACCAGGGCGGCTCTTCAGGGTCAGGCGGCGTTCCTAGTTTTGGCGGAACGCTCGCAGTTGGGGGAGCGGCCGCTGGCGCTAGTGCAACCGGAGGCACGTCAGCCGCAGGTGGCGCGACTGGTGGTGCGACCATTGCCTCTGGCGGCGGTCCATCGCGTGGCGGCTCCACGGCCGCCGGGGGGGCGGGCGGAAATGGCCTCCTGTCAGGCGGCAGCACGGGACGCGGTGGCTCCACGAATAGTGGGGGCGCGGGTGGTTCCTCGGGGTCCAAGGCAGGCGGCGGAACCACCGGCTCGGGAGGAACAGTCGCGGCAGGGGGAACGACAAACGCAGGCGGCTCCACGCCGATGGGCGGGACCAGCGGGGGGAGTTCGGGTAATCGCCAGACGCTGAACTTCAATCAGTCCTGGAAATTCAAGCGGGCGGACGTCGACGGCGCACAGGCAACCAGCTTCGACGATTCGTCGTGGTCGACGGTCGGGCTGCCCCATTCGTTCAGTCTGCCGTACTTCCTGTCAACGCAATTCTACACCGGCTACGGCTGGTATCGGAAGCACTTCACCGTGCCGGCGGAATGGTCGGGCAAGCGGGTATTCCTGGAATTCGAGGCGGCGTTTCAAGACGCGCAAGTCTACGTGAATGGTACGTCGATCGGCAAACACCAAGGTGGCTACATTGGATTCTCCTTGGATGCCACCAGCGCCGTGGTGACCGGTGACAACGTGGTGGCGGTGCAGTTGAACAACAACTGGAACGCGCAACTGGCGCCGCGCGCGGGTGACCACACCTTCAGCGGTGGACTCTACCGCGACGTGAACCTGGTAGTGACTGATCCGCTGCACATCACCTGGTACGGCACCTTTGTGACCACGCCGACCGTCTCGGCGTCGTCAGCTACGGTGAACATCAAGACGGAAGTGCGCAACGACTATGCGACCAGCAAGAATTGTACGCTTGAGACTGACATTGTGGATGCCAAAGGCGCGACGGTGGCCACGGTGTCTTCTACACAGGTCGTGGCTGCGAACAGCACGGTGACGGTTGAACAAACCACGCCGGCGATTGCCAATCCCTCCCTCTGGCATCCAGATCACCCGACGCTATACCGCGCGGTCAGCACGATTTCCGATGGCACGACGGATGTGGACAGCTTCAGCACGACGTTTGGCTTCCGTTGGATCAGTTGGTCGGCTACCAGTGGGTTTTCGCTGAATGGCTCGCACTACTACTTTCACGGCGTCGATGTCCATCAGGACCACGCAGGCTGGGGCGACGGCGTTACAAATGCCGCGCTCTTTCGCGACGTGAAGATGGTCAAGGACGCTGGCTTCAATTTCATCCGCGGCTCGCACTACCCGAAGGACCCGGCGTTTGGCGATGCCTGCGACCAGCTTGGCGTTCTGTTCTGGTCGGAAAACAACTTCTGGGGTTATGGGGGCGCGACGGGCGAGGGCGACTGGAAGACGGCAGGCTCCTATCCCAACAATGCCGCTGACCAGGCCGCGTTTGAGACCAGCGTCACCGACAGCCTGACCGCGATGATCCGCGTGCATCGCAATCACCCGAGCATCGTCGCGTGGAGCATGTGCAACGAAGTCTTCGATACCGCTGACGCCACCATGTCGCTGATGAGTGCATTGTTGGCAAAAGAGGTCGCACTTACCCATCAATTGGACCCAACCCGCCCGGCAGGCATAGGCGGGGCGCAACGTCCCAAGGGCAGTGGACGGATTGACAAGATCGGAGACGTGGCCGGCTACAACGGTGATGGCGCGACCCTGTCTGACTTCCAGAACCCGGGCGTCGCAAACCTCGTGACCGAATACGGCGGCGTCAACTTCACCGCCCGGCCCGGCAGCTACGATCCAGGTTGGGGCAGCTTGAGCACCACGCTCACCAATGGTTTCCCCACCGAATACTCGTGGCGTAGTGGTCAGGCGCTCTGGTGCATCTTTGACCACGGCAGCGTCGCCGGCTCGAGGAATGAGATGTCGGGAATAGTGGACTACTTCCGTCTGCCAAAGCGGGCCTGGTACTGGTATCGCAACGCGTACGCCAACGTTCCGCCGCCGACCTGGCCCGCCAGCGGCACGCCGGCGGCTCTGCAAGTCACCGCTGACAAGACCAATCTCTCGGCCGTGGATGGCACGGACGACGCGCAGTTGATCGTGACGGTCCTGGATGGGCAGGGGAACGCCATCAACAACAATGTTCCGGTGACTCTGTCCATTACCTCGGGCCCAGGCGAATTTCCGACTGGAACCAGTATCACCTTCACGCCGGCGTCAAGTAGTGATCAATCGGACATTGCCATCGTCGACGGCAAGGCCGCCATCGAATTCCGCAGTTACTACGCAGGCACGGGCGTCATCAAGGCGACCTCGCCCAATCTGACTGCGGCAACGATCACTATTACGTCGCAGGGCAGCCCGGCTTGGGTTGACGGCGTCACCCCACCGACTGCGGCGCGACCGTACACGCGCTACACGGGCTCCTGAAGCTACGGGATGAGTCATGACAACTCACCAAGGCAGAATCACTCACCGTAAGCATGCGCGAAGGATCGCGCTTTTCGCACTGCCGGTTTTGCTGGTTTCGGCGACCTCGTCGGCCCAGACCCTGACCATGCAGCAGCTCCTGAGCAACCACATCGAGCAGCGCTTCGGCATGTTCATCCACTACAACATGAACACCTACAACCCTGGCTGGGGCGAGAATCGCGTGAGCCCCTCCACCTTTGCGCCCCCGAGCGGCGATTGCCACACCTTCACTGATCAGTGGGCGAAAGCCGCGAAGTCGGCGGGTATGAAGTTCGGCGTGCTGACCACTAAGCACCATGACGGATTTGCCATCTGGCCGTCAAAGGCGGTCCCGCCGAGCACCTCGCCGTACGGAACAACTCCCTACACCATCGCGCAAAGCGGGGTTCCGACCATGGACGTGGTCAAGTGCTACGTCGATTCATTCCGCGCCCAGGGACTAGACCCTGACCTTTACTTCTCGATCTGGGATCCCAATAACGGCATCGGGTCGCAAGCTGGGCACAACACCGATCCGGGCGCGGTCGACTGGAACGTAGTGGGCGGTTACATCACGACACAGATTACGGAACTCTTGACCAACTACGGCGAAATTCCCCTGTTGGTGTTCGACGGCTATTCCTGGCTGACGGGACACCAGCAGATCCCCTACCAGAAGATACGCGCTTTGGTTCGCCAGCTACAGCCGAATACCATCATCAGTGACCACAACGGCGGGGTACCCTGGGAGGTGGACGTGGAAATGTTCGAGGAGCCTCTTGGCGTCACGGTTCCGTCGGGAAACGTCACCGCAGGATTGCAAGGACAGACCATTGCCAAGGACAAGAACTGGTTTTGGAGAAGCACGCAGGCCGCCGCCGGCTATATGTCGGCTTCGGACGTTGCCAAGGAAATCAAGAACGTCGAATCCAACTACACCAACTTCATTCTCGATTGTCCGCCCAATCTGCAGGGATTGCTCGATGCTCCCGTGGTGACGGCGCTGGGTCAGGTGCCGCAGTACTGGACGCCGGACACTTCGCGGGCTCCCTTGCCGGAACAGCAACCGAAGATCGAGACGCCCCTGACCCCGGGTTCAGCCACGGCTACAAGCGGCAGCCCTGGGCTGGCGATTGACGGCTACAACGACTCACCCAAAGGCGTGAACAACACGTTGCACAGCAGCAAAGGGGAAAGCGTGTGGACGTCGACAGGTTCGCTTCCGCAGTCAGTGACGCTCAACCTCGGAAAGAGCTACGACAATATCGACATGCTGGAATACCTGCCGCAACGGAACACTGGTACCACGGCGGGCAACATCACATCCTACAAGGTGTACGTGAGCACGGACAATGTGACCTTCACTCAGGTGGCCAGCGGGACCTGGCCAGCAGATCCGACCTACCACGGCCTCCTGTGCCCGCAGCGCGTGCAATTCGCTGCTCAGACGGCACAGTACGTGCGGCTGGAGATCGACGCGGTCGGTGGCGGGGGAACCAGCGCCATCATTGGTGAACTTGCGGTCGGCTCGACGGGAACAACCGGAGCTGGAGGCACGGGCGGCGGCGGAGGCAGCGCGGGCAGCAGTGGTACTGGCGGCGCTGGTGGTGGTGCGGTTGGAGGAGCCGGCGGAAGTGCGCCCGGCGGCGCGGGTGGCCGTGGTGGTGCCGGCGGAGGAGCCGGTGGAAGCGCGTCCGGCGGTACTGGTGCTCGCGGCGGTGCTGGCGGAGCCGGCGGGAGCGTGCCCGTGACAGGCGGAGCGGGCGGTGCCGCTGGTGCAGCCGGTGGTAGTACGCCCAGCGCAGGTGGACGCGGCGGCTCCGGGGTGGGCGGCGCTACGGGCGGAGCTGGCGCAGGAAACCTAGACGCGGGAGTCGGCGCCGGGGGATCCTTTGGCGCCGGGGGCACAACTGGTGGCGTCGGCGCCACGGGGCCGGATGCGAGAGTCACGACAGGTGGCGCTTCCGGAGGCACGGGTTCTGTCGAAACTGGGGGTGTGGGCGGCACGCCCGCGGGAACCGGGGGCAGCACCAGCGCCACTGGCGGGACGACTGAAGAAGTAGGCACTCCGGACGCGGGAGCGGGCGGCCCCGCGAGTTCGTCGGGTTGTAGCTGTGCGCTCGTCGGCGGGTCATCATCGGCCTCGCCTTCGGCATCGGCATGGCTCTTGCTCGGTCTGATTGCGTTGATATCGGACGCCCGTCGACACACGCGGAGACGTCCTGCGCAGACCCTGGATGGGCCAACAATTCTCGTCGGTCGGTGCGATTTTGAGACCCAATTGTGAGAGGTCCTGCCCCTGCTTGGGTTGCGCGGGCGATCCGCCGACCTGGGCAGCGGAGAAAACGACATGCACACACACCGATCCAACCGGCTCTCGATGACTGCCTTGGCGGAAATCGCGGGAATCGGCTTGAGCCTGCTTTTCCTGGGGACAGCCGGCTGCAGCTCGGGCAGTTCCAATGCCACGGTTGGTGCTACAGGAGGGAACACTAGCGCCGGTGGAGAGAGCGGTGGTTCGGTTGCGGCGGGAGGCGCTGCGAACAAGGGCGGTTCTATCGACTCCGGCGGGAGCACAGCGGGCGGGGGTAGTCTCAGCGCTGGGGGTGCGACAGCAGGCGCAAGTGGGTCAGGCGGCGGTCAGAGCGGAGTCGGCGGCAATGCGATGACAGGCGGCAGCGCGACGACAGGCGGCAGCGCGACGACAGGCGGCAGTGCGATGACTGGCGGCATTGCGATGACAGGCGGGAAGGCAGGCGCAAGTGGGTCTGGCGCCGCTGGTGCTCAGGGCGGCAGCACGGGCGGAGCAGGCGGCATGGGCGGCTCAGCCGGTACGACCGGCAAAGGCGGTTCGGGCGGGGGCGCCGGATCCGGAGGTGCGGTCAGCGGGGGCGTAACGGCAGGCTCAGGGGGCAAGACTGGTGCGGGCGGCAGCGCGGGGGGCGCGGTAGGCGCGACGGGCGCAGGCGGCGCGCAGAGCGCTGGCGGCACGACAGGAGCGGGCGGGGCAATTCAGGATCCCGAAGACCTCAAGCGAGCATTTGCCGAGTATCGGTTCGGCATGTTCATCCACTTCGGGATGAACACCTTCTCAAATGATGGGGCCAAGGACCTGCCCAACCAGGATCCGTCCCTGTTCAATCCGACCAATCTCGACCCCGGCCAGTGGATCGACGCTGCGGTGTCAGCCAAGATGAAGTTTGCTGTTCTCACGACCAAGCACCACGATGGCTTCCTGCTGTGGGACTCGGCGACCACTGACTACGACGTCGGCAATGCCAAGGTACCGGCAGCGGGCCACGTGGATGTGGTCAAGCTGTTCGTCGACGCCTGCCGAGCGCGCGGGGTCGCGCCCGGCCTCTACTTCTCGATCCAAGACCGCTCCACGCCTGGGCTGGGCCAGAGCGGTTGGAGCGTGACCAACGAGCGGATGCCACAGAATTTGATCGACTACGTAAAGGCGCAAATCAAGGAACTGCTGACCAACTACGGCTACATCCCGTTCTTCGTGACCGACGGCTGGGCCTGGTCAATGGGCATGACCATCATGCCCTATCAAGATATCCGCGAATACGTCTACCAAATCAGCCCCAATACGCTCTACTGCGAGCATCAGGGCCAGCAAGTCCCGTGGCACGACGACATCGTCTACTACGAGGAGCCCAAGGGTGGTGCCTGGTCTCCCGCCGGCAACATCCTGGCGTCCTGGCAAAGCCAGAAGATGGGACATGCCTGGTTCTGGACGCCCCCCGATGCGGGGGACGCTGGCCCGGCCGTCTCGGATTTCGTCACGACGCACCTTGCGGATCTTGAGCCGAAATACACCAACTACGCGCCCGATTTCGGACCCAACCGCCAAGGTTTGCTGGAGGACGCGGCGGTTACCAAGTTGAAGGCAGTGGGTGCCGCCTGGTCGCCCAATGCGTCGCGCCCACCCCTGCCCACCCAGCCGCCGCACCTCAACCATGTGATCACCGCGGTCAACGCCACCGCCAGCAGCTCAGCGTCGGGCTCCAAGGCCTTGAACGCGGTCGACGGAATCAACGATGGCGGGTTCACCACCTACTACACCGAGACGTTGTGGCAATCGGCGGCGGCGGCTCCGCAATGGCTTACCATCGATCTCGGCAAGACCTACAGCGGTATCGACATGCTCAGCTACCAGCCACAGCAGATCGCGCCCCAGCAGTCACCACAGGATTTCACGGGACGCATCACCGGGTACGCCATCTCGTGCAGCACCGATGGCACGACCTTCTCTCCGGTGACTCTCAAGACGGGCTACGACGGCACCTGGCAGTGGGGCGCCACACAGTTGGCCGGCTGGGCCTCGGCCGAGTTCAACGCGGTGACCGCGCGCTACGTGAAATTGCAAGCCAACTCGGCCACCGGCAACAACGTGAAGATCAACGAGGTTGATGTGGGCGGCCGCCTGGTTGCCCCCGTCGCCCAGTAGCACGCAAGACTGTCAACCATGTACGCAGCCAGCACGAACTCAGTTTGGAGCCCGCCGCCAGGGCGGCCGCCCCCGCTGGCCGATCGCGTGGGGAGCCCGCCGGCTCTGCCGGCGGCGTACCATCGCGGGAGGGCATGGGAACCCTCTCAGGGTTCCCATGTCGGATTGACATCTAGCCCTGAGATCGACCACACTTTAGTGGTGTCGCTCGCCGAGGACAGCCTGTCCTTGCTCGATAGGCTTCGCAACCGCACGCCGGTTGATGGGGAAGATGGGCCCCTGACCGCGCTTGCCCGAGAGGCGCTGGGGAATGACCCTGAGAAGGTTCGCAAGTTTCTCGACGCCATCGCCCCCACGGTTCGGCGGACCTGCCGCAGCGTCATGGGATACACCCATCCCGACCTAGAGGACGCCATCCAGGAATCTCTGATCGACATCGTTCGGGCGCTGCCCCAGTATCGTTTCGAAGCGGACGTGTCGCATTATGCTGCGAAGATCGCCCTGCGCGTGGCCATCGCCGAACGCAGCAAGGACCGCGCGCGGGTAGAACATCTTCGCCTCTTTCATCAGAGCCGCGAGTCTCGGCCTCAATCGCTGGATCCGTCTGGCGTCGTCGCTGATGTTGAATGCTCCTGGCTCGCCCATCTGATTGTCCGCAAACTGAAAAGGTCACAGACCGAAGCGGTTCTCCTGCGCTTCTTTCTGGGATGTTCGGTGGAGGAGATTGCCTCGATCACCGGTGTTCCGCTCAACACCGCCAAGACGCGCCTTCGCACCGGAAAGGACAAACTGCGGCGCTATCTCGAAAAACGGGGCTATTCACTCGAGACTGCGGGGGTGTTTCGATGAATCGTTGCTTGCATCCTGAAGAGGCCATGGACATGGCGCTGGGCGGAACCTTGCCTGCGGCGCAACGCCGGGATCTCAACCTGCACTTGGCTGCCTGCGCTGCCTGCGCGGCGCATATGGCGGCGGCCCAGCGGACGCGAGAAGCATTGGCGGAACAGCCTCAAGACGAGCTACTGGATAGGCAGGCTGTGGAAGGGGCCATGACTGGGCTTTTCCCGCCCCGCTTTGCCAGGCTCAGATATCGGCGAGCCTTCCGCCTCGGGTTCGCGCTGGCGGGGCTGCTCTTGGCCAGCGGCTTGGCAGGGGCCGCCCTCTGGCGTTCGCACCGATCGTCCTCGGTCCCCTTGCTCCTCCCGGAGCCATCCGGGGAAACTCGCGAGGTTGCCCCAGCCCCCAGCCCGGCCCAGCCCAGCCTTGCTGCCGAGCCCGCTCCCCCGTCTGACGAACCGGCGTTGCAGCGGTCCACGCGAGCCCAGCCGTCGGCAGCTGCACTCTTTGCCCAAGCGCTCGCTCTGCGTAGCGAGGGCAAGGTCGACGCTGCCATTGCAGCCCACCTGCGGTTGCAGCGCCTCTATCCAACGGCTCGTGAGACACGCTTGTCATTTGCTCTCGCCGGGCGATTGCTGATGGAAAGGGGCTCGCCGGAGCAGGCTTTGGCCCAGTTCAACCAGTATCTGGCTCGGCCCGGAGACGTTGCGGAAGAGGCGTTGGTGGGACGAGCGACGGCTCTGGAACGTCTCGGGCGTTCTGCCGCCGAAGCTGCAGCATGGCGAGAGGTGCTCGAAAGTCATCCAGGATCGATCTACGCGAACCGCGCGAAACAGCGGCTGGCCGCCCTGGCGGCAAGACCGCGGGCTACGACGGAGCACGGGTCTAGCCGCTAGCCTTTTGTGGCCGGGACCGGACCCAGATCGAGTATTGTTAGTCGAAGATTGTCTCCCGGGCTGCGCGTCCTAGTCCTTTTTGCCGTAACCAGCATGCTGGTCGGTCGGCCACTCTTTGCCATGCCGCCTTCACGGGGTGAAGTGAAGGTCGTGGTTGCGGGCAGCGATCGCTCCTTTGCCGCCATCACTAAATCGCTGACAGAGTCTCTGTCTTTCATCGCCGTGACGGCCCAATTCGAACGAGCGGCGTCGGTGGACCCACACAGCGTCTCGGAGCTTCACCCGCCACGACCGTCGGTCGTTGCCTACTTGTGGATCGACGCTGCGGCGGAAAGCGACGTCACACTGTACATCACAGATTCTGCCACGGAGCGCGTGTTCGTCAGGCGCATAGGCACGGACCACGGGTTGGACAAAGTGGTAGTCGAGAGTTTGGCGCTCGTGGCACAGAGCTCGCTTGAAGCTCTTCTCGAGGGAAAGCTCATCGGCGTGACCCGCAATGACTACGAGCAATCGCTCAAAGTCGCTGGGGCACGGCCAGCCTCGGAAGGCGTCCCAAAGCAAGCCGCGGCGCCGCACCCGAACGATGTGCACGGTGTTGGGCCATCCCGTTGGCAGCTTTGGGTCGGCTATGAACTACAGGTTTGGGATGGCGCTACCGTGCGCCACGAGGCGGCCCTCGGCATCGAGTATGAGCGTTGGAGATTGCGCTTCGGAGTGGACATCTACGGCACCTGGCCAATCCAGTTTCAAAATGGGGAATTAGGCGCCGAGTTGTTCAGCAGCGGGGTTCGCTTGGGCGTGTCGCGCCCCTTGGCGCTTCCGCGCCAGCTACGCTTTGTTCCCGGCCTTGGCTTTGCGATGGAGCTGACCCACATACGCCCGGAACTGAGCGGTCAGGATGCTCAACCGGCATCGGCGTATTTCGCTTTCGATCCGACAATCCGCGCGGCTCTGGGCATCGAACGGTCATTTGGCCGCTGGTCAGTTCGTGGGGCCCTCGGCATGGATTTCGCGATTCGCCCGGTAAACTACGTGGTGACTAGCCGGGCCCAAACCGAAGTGGTGCGGACGCCATGGAGGGAGCGGCCTTTCGTGGCCATCATCTTGGCAGCACGGCTTTGAAGCTTCTGTATCTACCGCCGGGCTTCGTAGATCTTTATGGGCCCGCCGCCACGGCGCGAATCGAAGACGATGTGGCTTCCATCGTTTGATAGCCAGGGATCACTGTCGTCGTTGACATTCAGTTCCGTGGCTGGCTGCGGGGCGGAAAACTTATTCGTCACCGTGGCACGAGTCGCATAGAAGAGCGAGTTTGCTGTGTTCAGGCGTCGTGACGCGAAGACGATGCTGGTCCCATCTCGGTACAACGCCGGATCCCAATCGACTTGAGGGGAATTCAATTCAGTGAGTGGCGTGGGCGGGCCCCACGGGGCCGCCGTCGACGAGCGGGTGGTTGCGTAGAGATCCCAGTCCGAGCCGTGCAAGGAAGCAAAGACCATGAGCAATTGATCATGAGACAGCGAGGGTGACAGATCCGTGTCACCCCCGACGAAGTCGGTTACCGGCACGGGAGGATCCCAGCCATCGGTTCGTTTCAAACGGTGGGACACCCAGAGGTGCTCGCCCGCCGCTGCGTCTCCGGGACGGGCGCTCGCGAAATAGATCGTGAGTCCGTCGGCTGATACCTCTGGTGTCTCGTCCAAAAAGGGGCTCGACAGCTCAGCAACCTGACTCGGCGCCACCCACTGGGCTGTGCTGCTGGCTCGCTTGACCACCCAAATGTCCCAATCGGTATTGGGATTCGACGAGAAGTAGAGTTCCAGCTCGTCGGCCGTCAGGGTTGGATCGGCTTGGCTCGCGGGGGTGCTCGCGAGCGGGGGAAAGAGGCTCACGCTGCCAAAGGGAACCCAGACTTCCGCCACGGCGTCCGTCTCACCGGCCAGCGCATCTTGGCTGTCTGGCAGCCCATCGACCGGCGCATCGACCGGCAGCCCAGCTACGAAAGCATCCGCCGTTATGCCTGCCTCACCCTGAGGCGCGCCCAGGCTACCCAGCGAACGCTGATCCACGCTGCAGCCGTACGCCGCCACCGCGGCAATACAGGCAGGCAGCAGCGAAGGCCAAGGCTTGGGCATGTCCGCACAGCTTAGCCCAGCGCCCGGACGCCGCCAACACGGCGGATGAGACTTGCCCTCAAATCACTCATTCCGGCGAATGGCAAGAATGGCCAATCGCCGTGCCTGAGTGGGGCATCGAACTTAGTGCTACGCGTTGCCGATTCCGCAAAAAAGTGACGAGCGCAAAAAATAGCTAAACCCGAAATGCCCCTGCCGTCCTCCCTGCATGCACAAGTGTGGATCTTGCTCACCTCCCACGCGTCGCGATCGATACACCGTCGAAAAGAAATCGAAGAATGGAGTCTGCAGGCGCCCTTCATCTTCGTGCATGTGCTTTGCACCGGCAAGAAGGGCTAATTTTCGTGCATGTGCTCGGCAGTGGCAGAAAGGAATGAGTTCCATGAGAACATTCATCAGTCTGTTTGTCGTGACGTTTTTCGTAAACGTCCTGCCGCCAGCAGGCGCGCTAGCAGCGCCGGATGCCGGCACCAAGACCCTCATCGACTATTTCCAGCCGACCCCCATTGTTTGTCCGTTGACGTCTAGTACGTGGGGCGCGTCCGGGGTTATTCCCCGTGATACCTGCAATGGCCTCGAAGACTCGACCGACAAGCAGTGGCAGTACTGGGATGGAAAGATCCTGAAGGGCCCGGACGGCAAGTATCACATGTATGCGGGCCAGTGGCCGCAGAACAAGGGCTTTGCCGATTGGCCCAATTCGGTAATTGCAGAGGCGGTTAGCAACGGAACGGTCATAGGATCCTACGTCCTTAGCACGACCACTCCTTTCACGGGAAAGGAGCAGAATGTCACCGGCGCGGTCCTCAGCGATGGCAGCTACGCCCTTCTCGATAGTTTGGGCACGAATGGTACGGGCGATATCTATACTTCCACCTCACTCGCCAATCCATGGACGTCGAAAGGACAGTTTCAGATTACCGGTGGCTCCACTTCGACCCAAACAACGGAAAACCTGAGCATCTGGGCAAATGCTGATGGCAGCTTCGAGATCATGAGCCGGAGTTTTCAGGAGATGGTCAGCACCAGCAACATTCTTGGGCCGTACACGATTAAGGCGACCGTTCCGAGCCTGCAAAGCCAGGGTTATGAAGATCCAGTGATCTGGTGCAGCGGTGGCCAATACCATCTGGTTGCCAACGACTATAATGCTCGAAAAGCAAATCACTACACGTCAACGGACGGTATCAACAATTGGAAGAACATGGGATTGGCCTACGATCCGACGAGCGATTTCGTGCGCTACACCGACGGGACCGTCAACCACTGGTACAAGATGGAGCGGGCCGGCGTGGTTATGGAGGAGGGCCATGTCAGTGCCTTTACCTTTGCGGTCATCGACGTTGACAAGAACTCGGACGTGGCCGACGACACCCATGGGAGCAAGATCATCGTTGTTCCCTTTGACGGCGTATCGTTCGATCGCGATAGCCCAGGACCCGGAAGCGCGGCCTGCCCGGCTGGTTCTGGCGGCTCAGGAGCAGGCGGCCAAACTGGTGGCTCGGGTGGAAGCGGTGGCTCATCGGGAACCGGCGGCGCCACGGGATCTGGCGGCAAGACCGGAACTGGAGGGAACGCGGTAAGCGGCGGCAGCACGGCAAGCGGCGGTAGCACGGCAAGTGGCGGTGCCACGGGAAGTGGCGGCAGGACGGGAACCGGCGGGAGCACAGCGATGGGTGGAGCACTAGGGACCGGCGGCGCAGTGGGAGCCGGCGGCACAACACCATCCGGTGGAACGCCGGGAAGCGGCGGTGCTGTGGGAACTGGCGGCAAGACCGGAACTGGTGGAATGGGTGGGGTAGGGACCACCGGTGGCACGGTCGCAACCGGTGGCAATGTGGAAACCGGCGGCAGTGTCGCCACGGGCGGATTAACCAGCTCTGGTGGATCGTCGGGAAGCGGTGGCGTCGGGGGCAGTGTAGCCACCGGCGGCACTCTGGAATCCGGTGCGACTGGCGGCACGACGGCCGGGGGTGGCACGACGTCGGAAAGTGGCGGCTGCTCCTGTCGCATTGGTGCGGGACAGACAGCCAGCTACCCCGGTTTTGCGCTGCTTGCACTTGTCATGTTCGCACTTCGTCTTCGGAGAAGGCGCTAGCCCCGAAGAGGGCTGGCCCCATCTCGACGCGTCTGCTGCAAGTGGCCCACGGTTGCTTGGCCGTGCGAGGGCGCGGCGGCCAGGACGGTCGACAGGCATTGCAGCTCACCGATTTCGTGAAGCTTGTGCGCTGCCTGGCCCCTCAAGTGTGGTGTGGGTTCACTCTGCCAGCAAGCCGTTCATGCCGATGCGCCTGTTGCTGATGGCACAATCGTCAACGTAGAGGATCGCCGGTTCCGGCGACACAGCATCTCCGACGCTCACCACGTCCCATGCGACCCACGAGGTCAGCCCGGTGGTGCCTTGCCAATCCAGGATCTGCTGGTCATTTAGCCAAAGGGTCAAGTGGCCGGCAGAGTCGCTGGCGTCCCGATAGAAAGCCTCGAGTTGAAACCAGGCTCCGACCGGGACCGCGGGGGACTGAGGCACATCCAGCGGCAAATCCCCATTTCGATGGTCGTACAGCCGCAGAGACATCCCCCCGGTTGTTGGGCTGGTCAAGTTCACGTCGAACAGCTCGCCTTCGCTCGGCGGATCGCCAAGCTCAGCGCGGAACTTCATGATTACCCAGTACTTGCCAACGGAGACGCTCTGCGGCAGGTAATACCAGGCACTGTAGTAGGCCTGGTTGGGTAGACCCCCGTTTTGCACGAGGCTGGCACCAAGCCCCGCGGTATTTTCCGCGGTGGCGCTGATGGTGAGTTTCGCCGCGAAAGTGCCATGGTGTGCTTGTTCGCTCGACACCTCTATGGTGTTCGGCTGATTTGGCGTGTTGGGCGACGGCACAGGGCCGGCGGCGCCGTGACCGAAAGGAATATTGGTCCATTCGGGGAAGCCGCTTCCCCCGACCTCGAAGTGCGAGGTCCACAAGTCAGAGCCGACATCCAGGTTCTGGCCGCAGCCCGAGACCAACGCCAGGCACCACACGGCCAACGAAAACCTATTCCTCATCGCTTTTGGTCTCATCGCATACCCCACGAGGCGCCCGCACAGGCGCCCATCCAAACATAGGGGGTCCGACCGGCCAAACCTTCAGGCAGGGCGGACACCGAGGGTGGATCCAGTAGGAACTCGGCTTGCAGCGAAACGAATGGCGTGAGCCCAGCCCGCCGTGCCAGGCGCGCCCCCAGGCCGACACGGCCACCTAGTTCCATTCCGATCGGCGATCTTGCGATGTACAGGTCAAGCCCTCGCTCCGACAACAGCGCAAACGTGAGGCCGACTTCGCCATAGAAATCGATCCACGAGCCCCAAAGGGTCGCGCGGATCCCGAGATCCACGGGAAACCTCCACTGCCGGAGGCGCAGGCCGCCGATGCTGGTGTCCGCCGGCCAGAGCGCAGCCGCTCCCAGAACCGGAACAACACGGCCCCGGCCCAGGGTGAGCCGGAGAGCGCCTCCCCAATGCATTGCGAGATGTTCCGAGTCCAGCCCGGCGATCAAGCTGGGGCCGAGCTCGATGCGGACGAGCGGCCGGGGCGGGAGAGTAGGGAGGGCCTTGGCTTCGGCAGGGGGAGACGGCATTGGTGCCGGCGGAGTTGAACAAGGCGGCCGCTCGCAAAGCCCGGCGTCCAGCAGCGCCGCTGGATCGATGATCAACGCAGCGAAGAGCGCCGCCACCTTGGCTCGGTAGGCGCAGTCCCGGGCTTCCTCGCGATATTCGCGAACCTTGTCGAGCACGGAGATGCGAAACATGGCGCCCAGGTCTTCGACCCGGATAGGCGCGCTTTTGGTTTCTGGCCCGCGCAATCGCGAGATCAAATGCTCGCGCGGCACCAACGTAACAAGCTCTTGCCAGATGGCGTCCGGCAGAGGGCAAAGGCTGTCGCCAACGACTGGGTCGAGTAGCCCTGGAAAAACTGGCCCGTTCGTCTCGGGAGACAATGTTTCTGGGGGCTCGTTTCCTTGCGCGTCATCGACAGCATGCGCCGGTGTCGACAGAGCAAGGACTATCGCGGTGATGACGCATGACCGCTGGTGCCAAGATACCCGCACAGAGACACGATATCCGAAGGTGGCTTCAGGGATCGAGTCATTCTGTTGAGCCATCGCAGGGGCGAAGCAACTTATCCGTGAAGCAATCACCCCCGGGACGCCCTACAAGAGTCAGGTGCATTCTGTAGTACAATCACAAGTTGAGATGGGCCAAGCATGTCTTTACGACATCGGCCGTCGGCGAGGTACGTCCGGCGGTGGCGGATTTGAGAGCATCTATCAGGAGTGGTTTGAGGAGGTCTGCTGTTGGATCCGGGCGCTAGGCGGCCCGGATGCCGATCGCGACGACATTGCCCAAGAGGTTTTCCTGGTGGTACGCCGCCGTCTTGAGGCTTTTGACGGCGCCAACCTGGCGGGCTGGCTCTATCGCATCACCCAGCGTCAAGTCAGAGATTTTCGCCGTCGCACCTGGATAAGGCACATCTTCACCAGGGGCCGCATGGACGAGCCAGATACCCTGCCGCACACTAGCCAGAATCCTGCGGCCGCGCTCGAGCGGAAGGAGAACCAATGCGTGCTGTACGCGCTGCTTGGCAAGATCCGCGAGGCACGGCGTAGCGCCTTCATTCTTTTCGAAATCGAAGGGTTCTCAGGCGAGGAGATTGCGCAGATTCAGGGAGTTCCACTGAACACGGTTTGGACTCGGCTTCATCACGCCCGCAAGGATTTCTTTGCACTCGCTGCGAAACAGCACAGATCTCTGGCCCGGCGCCCAAGTGAAGCGAGCACGATTGGGAGAGCAGAACCATGATGTCGCCACAACAACCTCCGCCCACGGGTCGGGACACCCTGGAACAGGATCCCGTGCGGCTGTGCGTGGATCAAGACAGGGTCACGGATCCTTCTGCCGAATGGAGCCTGTCCCTGCTTCGCCAGGCTACCCCTTACCAGGCTCCCGCGGGACGGAAAGAGCGCGTGTGGCTGGCTCTGCCGAGGGAGCGCCCGTACCGGCCTGGGAAGCTGCGCTTCGCTCTAGCCGCGGCTGCACTGCTCGTGTCCGGCGTCTTCGCAAGCGCTGCGGTGGCGCAATGGCCGGTCTGGTTGGCGGGTGTGATCGATCGCATTGTCCCGAGCGCCCCGAGTACCACGCCGCCGATTCCTGCCAAGCGGCTGCGCCCGGCGCCCAGCGAGATGCCTCCGGCGCCGGTGCTGCTGCCTCTGCCCGCCTCAGGGCCGGTTGCCACGCCGACGACCCCGACTGGCGAAGGGGCGGCTGCACGACCCAAGCATGCGTCAAGACTTGCATGGCCGGAAGCAGATATGGGGCCTCTCTTGGACGCCATGCGTGCCCTGCGCGTAGAACGGAATCCCCTTCGCGCGCGTGCGCTACTGATCGCGTATCTGGATCACCATCCCAATGGCAAGCTGTCTGAAGAGGCTTTGGTAATGCTGATCGAGGCGGCTGCGGGCAACGGCGACAGCGATGCCCCGGCACTTGCGGCACGCTATCTCAAGCTGTATCCGCGAGGACCGTTTCGCGGCATGGTCGAACGGATGTTGGCGGCGACGAGCAAAGGGCCGTAGACCGGCGATCGCGGCGACAGGCGTCCGGCTACAGCAACGCCGCGACTACGTTTGACCATTGAGTATGCGTTGTCCAAGGACGGGTGCGGCGCAGAAGCGGGATGGATCGAAATGCGCTGCCCGGTCGGGCGTGCGACAATACGAGGATGCACCTGAAGACGGAACACGACTAATGTCACGTGAGAGAGCGAGGCGTTTGCGACTCACGGGGCACCATGAAACGCCAGCGCGGATCGCCGGTGTTCTTGCCTGGTTGCTCGCAGCTAGCTGCGCGCCGGTCGCCACGAGTGAGGGCGCCGATCAGGATGCTGCGGCCGGAACCTCGGGCGGCGCTTGCAAGGGCTCGGCTAGCTGCACAGGCGGGAAAGCGGCTGGTGGCGCAGGCGGGAATGCTCAGCTTGGCGGGGCGGGCGGTGGTGGGTCGACGGGAACCGCAGGCCGGACAGCGACGGGTGGCTCGGCGAACACAGGTGGCTCGGCGAAGACAGGTGGAGCGGCTAGCAGCGGAGGCCAGACGGCGTCAGGTGGCTCGACGGAGACAGGTGGCGCGACGGGGACGGGCGGCTCGACCGGGACGGCTGGCTCGGGCGGAAAAGCAGGCGCGACGGGCGCAGGCGGCAGTAGTTCAGGCGGCACAACCGGCACGACCTGCGGCGGTGGAGGCGGCTGCGGCGGAAGCAGCTCGACCTCCGACGCAGGCAGCGACGCGCCCGTGGATGCGCCCCTTGTCTGCATAGGTCCCACGGTTTCCGAGGACCCTTCTCTGCGCCGCCCTGCACCCCGTCCCGACGCCGGCGCAACCTCCTGCGGTGCCTGGGCATTGACCAACGGTGTTTGCTGTGCCCAGTACTGCAGCGCCGACAATGAATCCCAAGACTGTACTTCGTGCGGAGGGCCGGGTTCCGCGGAGTGCACGGTGGTGAACAGCAAGGCTTGTGCCTCGGGCCAGTGGCCAGAAGTCCATTGTGTCAGCGACAATGAGCCGTGGCACTACTCCCGCTCTACCCATTTCGGGCTGACCTCCGACGGGGCCTGCGACTTCGGCCTCTATGGCCTCTGCACGACGAACTACAGTGCCACTGGCCAGTTCGCCGACAAATGCCGCAGCTTCTGCACAGCGCACCCGGATCTCTGCAGTGATCCTGACACCACCACATTTCGTGGAAACTTCGCGGCCCCCGACGGCGACTACTACACACAGTTCTGGCCCAGTCTCCCGGGTGACAACGACAACTACCTGAGCTGTGGCGAGTGCTTCCAACTCGTGCGCACCAAGAATGACGGCACCGACTACCAGCCCGGAGAGACCGGCTACACGCCGCCCATCGTGCTCCAGATTATCGATTCCTGCCCCTGCGCGGCCAATCCCAAGTGGTGCTGTGGCTCGGGACGTGACCATTGCGGCGAAGTTCCTCTCTTCAAGTACGGCTGTCCACTTCCGCCCGCAGAGGTTCCCCGGGCAAGCGACGACCCCGAGCCCAATGAGAGCCTTCACCTGGATCTCTCGGACATCGCCATGTCGCGCTTGCAGAGCGGTGACCCTACCGGGCCAATGCCCGATGGGGTAGTCCCAACCCGGTACCGTCGCGTGCCTTGCCCGGTGAAGGGCAACATCCACATCCGGCTGCACAATTTGCCGAGCGAGTACTATTTCGCTCTCAGTGTGGTCAATGTCTCGGGGTTCGGTGCGGTCATCAACGTCGAAACCAGATTGCCGTCCGGCACGTGGCTGTCGTTGATGCGGGATCCCAACTACTCGCAGTCCCGGCCGCAGGAACGCGGCGGCAGGTGGGTGCTTCCGCAGGGGGCCCAAGTTTCCCTCCCGCTGGCCCTGCGATTCACCGATGCATCGGGACGCTCGGTGGTATCCGAGCAAGCCGTGACGGCCTGGCCTCCATCCGACGCAAACGACTTCACCTACATCGACACTGGTGTGCAGTTCTGACATCAGCGAAGCGGCCGCGATTCTCGCTCACCGGTCATCGTCCTGCTGGGTGAGCGTCATGGGCAGGAGCCATGCACTAGAGCGGCGCGACGTCGTGCCGCTGCAACAGAATGGATCGAAATGCGCCGCCCGGTCGTGTGTGCGACAATACAAGGATGCACCTGAAGACGGAACGCGACCTAATGTCGCGTGAGGGGGCGAGACGTTTTCGTCTCACGGGACACCACGAAACGCCAGCGCGGATCGCAGGTGTTCTTCTTTTCTCCGGTTTGCTCGCAGCTAGCTGCGCGCCAGTCGCCACGAGCGAGGGCGCCGATCAGGATGCTGCTGCCGGCGCTTCGGGCAGGACCGCGACTGGCGGCGCAGGTGGGAACGCTCAGCTTGGCGGGGCGGGCGGTGGTGGGTCGACGGGAACCGCAGGCCGGACAGCGACGGGCGGCTCGGCGAACACAGGTGGCTCGGCGAAGACAGGTGGCGCGTCTGGCAACGGAGGCCAGACGGCGTCAGGCGGCTCGACGGGGACGGGCGGCTCGACCGGGACGGCGGGCTCGAGCGGGAACGCAGGCTCGGGCGGGAAAGCAGGCGCGACGGGCGCAGGCGGCAGTGGTTCAGGCGGTACCACCGGCACTGCCTGTGGCGGTGGGGGCGGCTGCGACGGAAGCAGCTCGACCCCAGACGCCAGCAGCGACGCGCCTGTGGATGCGTCGCTTGTCTGCATAGGTCCCGCGGTTTCAGAGGACCCCTCTCTGCGTCACCCTGGTCCCCGTCCTGACGCCAACTCTTCCATGTGCGGCAACGTCAATTGGGTAGTGACCGACGGTGTGTGCTGTGCTGAGTACTGCAGCAACGACGATAGGTCTGAAAGATGCGACTTGTGCGGAGGAACAGGCTCGGCCCAATGCACGGTGGTCAGCAGCAAGGCGTGCACCTCGGGCCAATGGCCGGAAGTCCATTGTGTCAGCGACAACGAGCCGTGGCACTATTCCCGCTCCACCCATTTCGGGCTGACCTACGGCGGCGCTTGCGCCTTCGGTCTCTATGGGCTCTGCACCAAAGCTTACACATTCACGGACTCGCAGCTCGGGGGGCTATGCGCCACCTTCTGCAACACCTACCCGGATCTCTGCCAAGACCCCGCTACCACCACGCTGAGGGGGAACTTCGCGGCCCCTGACGGCGACTACTACACGCAGTTCTGGCCTGATCTTCCCGGCGACAACGACAACTATCTAAGCTGCGGCGAATGCTTTCAGCTCGTGCGTACCAAGAAGGATGGCACCGACTACCAATCTGGAGAGACTGGCTACACGCCGCCGATTACACTCCAGATTGTGGATTCCTGCCCGTGCGCGGCCAATCCCAAGTGGTGCTGTGGCTCGGGACGTGACCATTGTGGCGAGGTTTCGGATTTCAAGTACGGCTGTCCGCTTCCGCCCGCGCCGCCCGTGCCACCGCTCGACCACGACCCTCTACCCAACGAGAGCCTGCACCTGGATCTCTCGGACATCGCCATGTCGCGGCTGCAGACGGGGGACGCAAACGGGCTGATGGTGGATGGGGTGATCCCAACCCGATATCGTCGCGCGCCCTGCCCGGTGACAGGCAACATTTACATCCTGCTGAAGAATGGGGGTGAGTACTACTTTGCTTTCAGCGTGGTCAACGTTTCCGGCCTTGGATCGCTGGTGAACGTCGAAGCCAGGCTCCCGTCCGGTGACTGGGTTTCGCTGATACGTGACCCCAACTACGAGCCGTACAGGCCGCAGGAACGCTTCGGCACCTGGGTGCTTCCGCAAGGGAAGGGGCCATTCACACTGCCCTTGGCCCTGCGGTTCACGGATCCGTCAGGACGTTCGGTGGTATCGGAGCAAGCCATCACGAGTTGGACTCCGCCGGCCACCACCGACGCAACCCTCAAACAGTTCTACCAGGATTTCTACTACATCAACACCGGCGTGCAGTTCTGAGATCAGCGAAGCATTGTGGCCGCGGGCAAAGTGATTGAGTTCATCTTGATAGCCACCGCGCTACGGGGCAGAGGCGTCGGGCTCGGCGCCGGCCCCGAACGGGGCGAAAAAGGAAATGATGATGGGTGGCAGTGAGGCGAGCAGGACGAAGCCGAAGAATGCCTGGTAGCCGAGCCAGGCCTGGATGCGTCCGCTCACTATTCCGGTCAGCATCATGTTGAGCGCCATGATCCCGGTGGCAAAGGCATAGTGGGCCGTGCGATAGCGCCCAGGCGACAGCTCCTGCATCATGTACAACATCATTCCAACCGTGCCCAGGCCGTAGCCCAGCTTCTCAATCAGCACCACGCAGGTAATCCAGACCAGATCGTGGGGCAGGGCTTGGCTCAAGTAGAAGAACGTCACATGCGGCACATTCAGTGCAAAAGCCAATACCACGAACACGCGCCGCAGGGTAAAGCGCGCGGCCAGCAGACCTCCCAACAGGGTCCCGCCGACGAATGCCACTGTCCCGAAGGTTCCGTTGATGTTGCCAAGGGCCATGTTGTCGAGCCCCAGACCGCCGACGGCTCGCTTGTCCATGAGAAACAAAGGACCGATCTTTTCGATGAAGCCCTCGCCAAATCGGTAGAAGAAAACCGCCGTGATCATCATCCAAACCCGCGGCTTCCTGAAGAAGCTGACCCAGGCATCCGCGGTGGTGGCCAAGGCGGTGCGTACGCTGGCCGGCGCATCCGGGGCCTTGGCCCCAGGAGGAAGAATATAGAAGTGCCAGACAGCGGTTGCGGCCAAGATGGCCGCAACCAGCAGCATCACCATCATCCATGCGGTGAACCAGGCCGGGTGAGGCCCCAAGGCAGGCGCCGGTTTACCCGCCGCGGCCCAGTCGTAGAGAACCTTGGTCAGGCTGACCAGCGCGCCCGAGACCAGAACCTTACCCAGATTCCAGAACGCCCCCTGCAGTCCGACGTAGAGCGCTTGTTCCTTGGGAGTGGTCGAAGTCAGGTACACGCCATCGCCAGCGATGTCCTGGGTCGCCGAGGCAAAGCCCGACATCCAAAAGAAGGCAATGGTGAGCGGCAGATAGGCCGGCAGCTTGAGGGCAAAGGCCGCACAAGAAAACGTGACCACCATGGTTAGCTCCATGGCGAGCACGAAAAAGCGTTTCGTGCGAAACAGCTCGACCAGCGGCGCCCACAGCGGCTTGAGCACCCAGGGTAGATACATGGCGCCGGTCCAGGCCGCGATCTCGGGGTTGGACAGCCCCAAGTTCTTGTACATGATGGCAGCAACCACCGATACCGCGATCATAGGCGTGCCCATGGCGAAATAGAGACTGGGTACCCAGAGCAGCGGATGCGCGCGCCGGTTTTCGGGTCTAGGCATGCTCCGGGCTCCCCACGCGACTAAACTAGTGCCTACGGTCAGAAGATCGGGCATGTTTCGGTGGACGAGGCGCCCGGGCAGCAAGGCGCGACGAGGGCGCATACTTGACGTATGTAACCGAGGAGCAACGCAGCCGTACGGGATGGATCGGCCGCCCAAACGTGGCCGAAATTCTGACCGGAGGCACTAGCCAGCAACGCATTGGATCGCGTTCCGCGAGATCCTGGCTAGACTAGACTTTTTCGTCCGGTGGCGGTTGGGGGCCGGGCACGATCCCGACCTTTTCGTCCGGTGGCGGTTGAGGGCCGGGCACGATCCCAGCGATGTCGGGATCTTCGCCCGGCTCCAAGGTGCCACGCCGCTCGCGCTCCTGCTGGCGCTGGAGCAGCCGCTCAGCCTTTTCCTTTTGCCATTGCTGGCGGCTGATCTCCTTCTTGCGCTTTTCTGCGGCGCTCTTGTTGAACGGCTTCACGGACTTTCTACCAACGCTCCCCTCGACCGCCGCCGCCTGAGCCACCGCGCCCACCGCGGCCGCCGCGACCGCCGCCACCACCGCCAAAGCCACCACGTCCGCCGCCACCACCGCCACCGGTTCGCTCACGCGCCTCATTGACAGTCAGGGTGCGGCCCTGGAAGTCTTTGCCGTTGAGGTTAGCAATGGCGGCTTCCGCTCCGGCGTCGGTTGCCATCTCGACAAAAGCAAAGCCGCGCGGACGCCCGCTTTCGCGATCCATGACCAGCTTGGCCTCGGTCACTTCGTGGCCCGTGCCCGCAAAAAGGTCGTGAAGATCCTGCTCATTGGCCGAGTAGGGCAAATTGCCGACGTAGAGTCTCTTTCCCATGGGTTCTTCTCCTTGTGCCAGGTTCTCATTCTCAGTCGACTACCCAGCAGCGGCTTCACAAGGAACCCAAGTGGGCGACGATCAGAGTATTCCATTTCAAGATGAGCTTGTTGCGCGCAAGAGTCCAGATTTTTCTGGCGCTCGTCGGGCGCCTTCCAGCAACTTCCGTGCCTAACGCTGCACGACGCGCTCTATTCGCGTGGGGAGCCCGCCGGCTTTGCCGGCGACGGACCATCGCGCGAGGCCGAGCGAAGCGAGCGTGGTGGGGTGGCGGGTGGGGGGCCGAAGGGTATGGGAACCCTCTCAGGGTTCCCATGTGAATAGTCGGGCGGATTGCCCGCTGCACGACGCGCTCTATTCGCGTGGGGAGCCCGCCGGCTTTGCCGGCGGCGGACCATCGCGGGAGGGTATGGGAACCCTCTCAGGGTTCCCATGTGAATAGTCGGGCGGATTGCCCGGCCAAGGCCAGCTCGCGCGCGCCTCGGGCGGCAGGTGGCCATGCCGGTGGACGTACTCGGCCACAAAGGTGCGCGTCAGCCGGTTAACGTATCCGCCGCCGCGCAAGCGGCCGAAGTCCGCTTCGTAGCGCCGTGCGATCTCTTCGAACAGAGCATCCCGATGCACCTTCGCGCAGATGCTGGCCGCTGCGACGGCCACGTGGACCGACTCGCCCCTGTCACGCGCTTCAAGGTGGGGATAGCGGGGCACAAGCGGCGAAAACAGGCTGCGCCCGTCCGCGATGACTCGGCCACAGTCTGGTGCGCGCTCGATCAGGAGCACGGCGCGTTCTCTCTCCAGCAGGTTGAGAGCGCCACGGCTGACATACTCGTCGATGGACTGCACGCTGCATACTTCCAGGCCGACCCAGGTTGCCAGTTCTTCGACGGACTGCTTGAGGATGGCGCGCGCTCTTCGCGCACCAACCGATGAACCAAATGCCTTGGAATCGCGCACCCCTTGCCCAGCCAGCAGTCCCGCCGCCTTCTCGTCGAGGGCGACGGCTGCCAGCACCATGGGGCCCAGCCCTGGACCCCGGCCTGCCTCGTCGAGCCCGAGAACCAGAGCAGTCATCTCCTGACGAGCCCCTGCGCGCGCTCGGCCGGGAACTTGATCGGCTCAAACTTGCGGGCCAGCAAATGATTGGCGGCGAACGCGATGAGGTAGGCGGACCCGCAGATTCCGAACAGGATGGTATATCCCGCCGTGATGTTGCCGGAGGCCTGATCAGTCATGAACTTGCCCACGACAAAGGACCAGGTCTGGGGGTAGCGAATGAGCGATCAACGAAAGCGCCGAAGAGCAAGAGCCCCACCGCGTAGGCTGCCGCAAAGGCCGAGTTCACCATCCCGAACTGCGCGTTGGTCCAGTGCAGGTAGTCATCCAGGATGGGCTTGAGCAGCGCCAGGATCTGGCGATCGATGTAATTGATGGTCGTGGCCAAAAACAGCAGCGTGCAGACCAGCCACCGGTAGCGGCCGGAGCGGGCGAGGAACGAGACGATGAGCATGGGAGCTCCAGGGAGAGTCTTTCAGCCTATCGTGTTCCGCGTCCCAGGGAAACCCTCGACTGGACGTCGCTCGCCGGCTGTTGGATACTTGGGCTGGTTGGACTTGGTTTCGGGCGATGGGCTGTCCGAGCCCGGCGCGCTCGGGCGCGCGTTGGCCACCACCCTTGGAGGAATAGCGCGATGAAACAAGCCGTATTAGTCTGGTCGGTGGCTCTTGTCTTGCTCGCCTGCTCGAACGGAACCCCGAAGGGCGGGAGCGGGAGCGGTGGCTCAGTCGCGCAGGGAGGCGCTGGCGGTAGCTCATCCGGTGGGACTGCCGGCAGCGGCGGCGGCGCTGCGACCGGCGGCCGCAGCACCGGGGGCATGTCCAGCGTCGGCGGCGTCAATGCAACCGGCGGTGCAAGCCCCAGCGGCGGCGCCACAGGTGGTGCAACAACCACCGGTGGCAGGAGCAGCGGCGGCGCGAGTTCCAGCGGCGGCGCCACAGGTGGTGCAACAACCACCGGTGGCAGGAGCAGCGGCGGCGCGAGTTCCAGCGGTGGCGCCACGGGTGGTGCAACCGGAGGCAGGAGCACTGGCGGCGCGATCTCCAGCGGCGGCGCCACAGGTGGTGCAACAACGACCGGTGGCAGGAGCAGCGGCGGAGCGATCTCCAGCGGCGGCGCCACAGGTGGTGTAACCGGTGGCAAGAACAGCGGCGGCGCGAGTTCCAGCGGTGGCGCCACGGGTGGTGCAACCGGTGGCACGAGCAGCGGCGGCGCGCTCGGAAGCGGCGGTGCCACGGGCGGCGCAACTGGTGGCACGAGCAGCGGCGGCGCGATCGGGAGCGGTGGCGCGACCGGCGGGACAGCCGGCGCGGGCAGCGTGCCGACCATCGCCGGCTGCAACATCTTTCCCGCGGACAACCCGTGGAACACGGACATCTCGGGCTATTCGCTCGACCCCAACGGCCCAACCTACCTCGCCAACATGTCGCCAACCACCGCCTTTCATCCCGACTGGGGGACAGTGACGGAGGAGTATGGCATCCCGTTCTTGACCGGCACTGGCGCCACGCCGCAGCCGATGACCTGGAACGAGGATTGGGGCGCGACCGAAAGCGATCCGCTCCCCTGTACCACTGGAAGCAACCAGTTCTGCTACCCGATTCCGCTCAACGCTCCCATCGAGGGCGGCCCCACCGCCGCAACCGACAGTGACCGGCATGTGCTCTACATCGACACCGCGGGCGCGCCCAACACTTGCACGCTCTACGAGCTGTACAACGCGCAGAACCCCACCGGCGGCTCAGGCTGGACAGCGTCCAACGGCGCGATCTTCCACCTCGGATCGGATGCGCTCCGTACCGACGGGTGGACCTCTGCCGACGCGGCTGGGCTGCCCATTCTTCCGGGACTGGTGCGCTACGACGAGGTAATGGCTGGCGAAATTCGCCATGCCATCAGATTCACCATCAGCCAGTCGCAACAGGGTTACATCCATCCCGCCACGCACGCGGCCAGCAACTCTAGCGACTCATCACTGCCGCCGATGGGACTGCGCCTGCGCCTGAAGGCGTCGTTTGCGACGACTTCGTTCTCTGGTCCGACGCTGGTCATCCTGACGGCGATGAAGAAGTACGGAATCATCTTGGCTGACAATGGCAGCAACTGGTACATCAGCGGCGAGTGCAACGAGGGGTGGGATACCTACATGGACGACCTGGTGTCGGGCCTGCGCAAGGTGCATGGCAGCGACTTCGAGGTGGTAGACACTGGTGTGGTCTCGACCGCCGGGCTCTGACTGGCATCTCGTGGATCAGAGCTAGCTATCTCACCACAGAGGACACATCGCAGCCTGACGGCCGCAACCAAAGGGTGAGGAAGACGGCGCCCTCCTGACGGTAGAGTGATTCTTCCACGAATTGCTCACCCGAAAGGAGAAACGCCGTGCAGGGCTTTCTCAAAGCCGCTCCTCATTTTTGCCTATGCTCGCCACAAAATGTGGTGATATCGTAACGTAATCCGCCAGATTCGCAGATGGTTGCGCCTCGTTGCCTCCATCGAACATCTCGGTCGGGCTTCCTAGGAGCTGTTGCCTGCGGCCTTTTTCCTTAACCCCCCAAGGAACACCCATGAACAAACTGAGTCAGATCAGCGAAAAGGTCGGAAAGTACAGATGGACGATCTGTGCCCTGCTCTTCTTCGCTACCACGGTCAACTATCTAGACCGACAAGTCCTGAGCCTGCTGAAGCCCAGCCTGGAGATCGAATTCAACTGGAGCGACACGGACTACGCGAACATCTTGCTGGTGTTCCAGTTGGTGTATGCGATTTCCATGCTGTTCGCTGGTCGCATCGTCGACTGGCTGGGCACCAAGGCGGGGTATGCTTGGGCGCTGATTGTTTGGTCCGTCGGCGCGGTCCTGCACGCGCTCGCCAAGGGAACGGGCGGGTTCATGTTCGCCCGGGCCGTGCTCGGTTTTGGTGAGTCGGGGAACTTTCCCGCTGCGATCAAGACGACCGCCGAATGGTTTCCCAAGCGCGAACGCGCGCTGGCCACGGGGATCTTCAACTCCGGCGCCAACGTAGGCGCGATCCTGGCGCCCCTCACGGTGCCCTGGCTTGCAAAACACATTGGTTGGCAAGGTGCATTCATCATCGTGGGCGGGTTCGGATTTTTGTGGCTAGTCTTCTGGTTCTGGCTCTATACCGCGCCGGCGAAGCAGAAGCGGCTGGGCAAGGCGGAGTTCGACTACATTCACAGCGACGCGGACGAGCAGGCCGCCGAGGCGAAAGCGACCGAGGCAAAGGCGGCCGCCTCGGACGGACCCAAGACCCCTTGGTACGTCGAATGGGGGAAACTATTGACGTATCGCCAGACCTGGTCCTTTGCCTTCGGCAAATTCATGACCGATGGCATTTGGTGGTTCTTCCTCTTCTGGCTGCCCGCCTATCTCAAGGCGCAATACGGGATGACGGGAACGCAGATTTCCCTGCCCATCGCCGTGCTCTACACCATGACCTGCGTCGGGAGCATAAGCGGCGGATGGTTCCCGATGTTCTTCATCAACCGAGGCTATGAGCCCTATGCGGGACGCATGCGGGCGATGATTCTGATCGCTCTGTTCCCTCTCGCAGTGTTGCTGGCCCAGCCCCTGGGCGGCTATAGCTACTGGGTGCCGGTCCTGCTCATCGGCATCGGCGCTTCGGCGCACCAGGCCTGGTCGGCCAACCTGTTCACCACGGTCTCGGACATGTTCCCGAAGCGATCCGTGGCTTCGGTCACGGGCATTGGCGGAATGTTTGGCGGCCTCGGCGGCATCCTGGTCAGCAAGTCGGCCGGCTGGCTCTTCGATGCCTATCGGCAAGCCGGCATTGCCAAGACTTGGGAGGCGGCGAAGACCGGTACGCTGGGCGCGTACCTCGATCAGATCCGCTCCCTCCACCTGTTGAACAAGCACGGCAGTGTGATTGACCTGAACAAGGTCGAGTTGGGCAGCCTCCCCAAGGAGGTCGTCACTCAATTACAGACCATCAACGCCGATGCGTTCGCCAAGCTCAAGCAGTTGCAGACGCCGTTGGTGCTGTCCGAGGCGAGAATCTCCTATGCGATCATGTTCGGAATTTGCGCCCTCGCCTACATCTTCGCCTGGTCGGTGATGAAACTGCTGGTTCCGCGGTTCAAGAAGATCGAGAACCTGTAAGCTAGGAGTCCATGGCTTCCCTCAGGGCAGCCAGAGGCCCAGCCAAGCGGGCATCAACCAGGGCATCCGCCATTTCCTGCCGAGCCGCCTGCAACGCCAGGTCAGCCCTCGCATTGGCAAAGACCGCGCGGATCTTTGCAGCCAGGGGCGCAAACAACTCGGCCTCGGCATCGGGCATCCGCCGGGTGAGCGTCACGGCCGCAGCCTCGACGTCGGCGCGGCCACCCGCCTTTGTCAGGTACTGCCGCAGAAAACCGTCGGCCACACCTCCAGCCAACATGCCACGGGCATAGGCGGCAAACTGGTCCACCGCTGCGGCAATGGGCAGCTCAGGCGCGCCAGTTGCAGCCGCAAGCAAGGCCGCCTTGCTCGCCTCGGTCGCGCTGGTCACCGCCTCATCGAGCAAATCGAGCAGGAATTCCTCGTCGGCTGCTGAGTGATGGGCATCGCCAAGAGGCCAAGTGCGCGGCTCGGCCATGGCCAGGGTCTCGGCCGCTGCCCGCCGGAAGCCGTCATCCAGGTTCGCCGCCAGATTGAGTCGCTCGCTCGCCAGCGCCGCCCGCACCCGCGCCTCGTGGGCGTCGAGGTCGGCGCAACCACGTCCAATCTGCTCCTTCCCATCCCCGGCCGGCCGCGCCGCCCGGCAGAGTTCGCCCGCTTCGTCGGCAAAGCGTGCCAGGGCTGCGACTGCCGTGCGCTGCTTGAGACCGTGCGTGTGTTGGAAGAATCGCTCTTGCAGGGCTGCCTGCACCGCCGGCATGCCGCTTTTTTGCAGTTGCGCATGGTCGCCAGCGAGCTGGGCGGCAAGCGCGTCGCGCGCCGAGAGCGGCAGCAGCGCTTCCACCCGGTCGCCCAAGGTTGCCTTCATGTGCCCCAGCAGGGCGGCAATTTCGTCTGCGCTCGCTTGATCCGCCTTGTTGAGCACGCCGAGCACGCGCTTGCCCGCCGCATGTGCCCGATCAAGCACACTGCGCTCGCTCGCCTTGCCCGCCTGGCCCAGGGAAAAGACCCACACGATGGCGTCGGCTTCGACGAGAAAGGCGCGCGCCACACGCTCGTGTTCGGGCCGCAGCGAGTTGGTTCCCGGCGTGTCGACCACCTCGATCTTCTGCAGCATAGGCCGAGGGTGGAAGATCTCGACCATGCGCACGGCGCCGGCTGCCGCGTCGTCCAGGTCGGCCACGAATGTCCTGACTTCAACCTCGCTGCATTCTTCGACGCGGCCGTCGTGAAAGTGCACGCGGCCGCCAGGCGGTCCAAAACGAAGGACATTGATGGTGACAGTGGTGGGTGTGACCCCAACGCGCGCGATCTCGGCGCCACACAAGGCATTGACGAAAGACGACTTGCCCGCATTGAACTCGCCCATGACCGCGACCAACAGGGGACGATCTAGTGCCTCGGCCGCGCGCAGGACTGCAGGAAGAAGCGGCTGCAATTCAGGCGAGCGCGTAGCCAGATCGCAGGCAAAGGCAAGCAAGGAATGAAGATTGCCTTGCGGCGTGGCGGCCGGGGCAAGGGCCTGCGCCACGAATCGTCGTGCGGCCTCGGTCGTGGCCAGCGGGGCTAGGGCCAGTAGGTCGGGTTCGCGAGCCGTGCCGTCGAGAAACGCGGCTAGGCTGGTGGCAAGGGCTGGCTTTGCCCCGGACTTTGCCCCGCCCAGTTTCTCCCGTACGCGTTCCAGCGCCACGCGATCATGGGCAGCCAGCGCAAGTCGCACCACGGTGGTGGCCGGCGCAGGCACGCCCAACTCCGCCTCGCGCGAGGCTGCGGCGAGCGCTCCGGCAAAGTCACCCCGCGCCTCGGCCAAGCTACGCCAGGCAGCCAGCACGGCCGGATCCTCAGGACTGGCGGCCAATGCCTCTGCCGCCAGGGTGGCAGCCTCCTGCCCTTGTCCGGTTGCTACCTCGGCCAGGGCCGCCTGCAAGCGCGCGCGACCCTGGCCTTGCCAGCGAGAGTCTGTCAGGGCCGCACGCAGCAGGCCCTCGGCCGCCTGAGCTTCAGGGCAGGCGCGCGCTGCTTCGATGACCAGGTCCGCGTCAGACGGCGCGCCCGGGGCCCCGGCCTCGATCAACTCCTGGGCAGCGTGGATGAGCCAGCGCCAGCCGTCGCTTTCCCCTGCGGACAGCAAAGCGCGGCCCAGATCGGCGGCGATCATGCGTTCGTGGGGGCAAGCCTCGACCGCCTTGCGCAGCTCGCGTACTGCTTCGCTGGGGCGGTCGGCGCGCATGGCCAGGCGCCCTCGGGCCGCATGCGCACGACCGCGCAGGTCGGACTGTGAGGTGCCGGAAAGCACACGGCGAAGCGCGTCCCGGGCCGGCTCCTCGCGGCCCAGGCGAGCCAGGGCTTCGCCCAGACCCAGCCATCCATCGACCGCATCCTTGCCCAGGTTCACCGCCCGGCCATAGGCATCGACCGCAGCCTCGTCGTGACCGCGGCGGCTGCGCACCTCGCCCAACGCCAGAAACACGGCGGGCAGCTCGGGATAGTCGTCAGAAAGCCCGAGCAGGCGCGCCTCGGCTATCACCAGCTCGCCCTCGTCCACGCAAGCCAGCGCCTGCGCGATCTCCTTGCGCACGGCCTCGGGCAGGGACTCGCCGCCGGTCAGGGTGGAGAGGATATCGTCGAGCAGACCCATGGCCAGGCGATCATGCCCGATCTGGGAATTTTTCGGGACGGACTATCTAGCCGTCCTCCCAGACTGCCTGCCGAATCTCGGCGATGTGCTCTTCGATGGCTTTAAGCGCCAGCAGCGACTGGTCGAGCGCTTCGGCGCTCGGTGCGACCGACTCGGCGTGGCTCCGGCGCTCGGCCAGTGCACGTTCCAGGACCTCGGCGATCCCGCGCGCCAAAGCCGCGCCCGCCTCGGCGATGAATTCCTGCAGCCGCTGCACAAATTGGTCGACAATCTCGTCTAGCTTGGGCGCCAGTGCAGCCGCGGCTTTGGTCACAGCCTCGGGCGCGGCTTGCCTGGCCTCGGCCTTCACCTCTTGCGCCACTTTGCCGCGCAAGATAAGGGCCAGGACCGGGGCGGCCAGGGTCATCAGCCCACCGGCCAGGGTGTTCACGAACAACAGGATAGTCGTGCCCAGGGCGCCCAAGGCAAACACCGAGGCGTCGTATCTGAAGGTGTCCACCGAGATGTGAAGCCGCGCCTCGGGCGATGACAGGTCGTCGGCAATGGCGCGGGTCAAGCCCTCCACGCGCTGGTTGGCGACTTCAATGGCTTTCTCGGCCAGGCGGTCCAGCTCGGCGGCCATGCGCTCGCCCTCGGCCTCTAGCCAGGCCTTCCAGGTGTCTTGCAGAAACGGTCCCAGGTAGCGCTGCACGTCCGCCGCATCGGTGCTGTCGATCTCGGGTGGAAGCGCGGTGGCGAAGTCACGAGCGAAGTCAGCCAGGTCCTGGCGCACGCGGGCCTTGGCGGCTGCGGCCTCGGTCACCAAGCCGGAGGCGGCCTGGTCGAGCGCGTGGCGCCCTTGCTTGAGCCGTTCCTGGGCGTGCGCCACGCGGGCGGCCAGATCCTCGGGCGGCAGTTCCAGCGAGCGCCGCCGCATGCCCAGACTGTCGCGCACAAAGGCCGCCAGCCGGCCCGCGTCCTGCAGAGCGTGGTCGAGCAGCAGGCGTACCCGCTCCGCACCCAAGGTCAAACGCAAATGTGCCAGCAGCGGCTGCAGGTGCGACCCTGCTATGTCGCCAGCCAAGGCTCGCTTGGCCGAGACCGGAAACACCGCCGGCGCACTCACCAACCCTGACAAGTGCCGCCGCGCAAATTGGGTCGCTTCTTCCAGCTCGGCCTGGTTGAGCAGGTCGGCCTTGCTGACCACAAACACCAGGCGATCGCGACAAGAACGCAGAATGCGTTCTTCGAGAAAGCGGCGCTCGGACGCAGTCAAAATTTGCGTGGCGTCCAACAGAAAGAGCGCTGCATCAGCGCGCGGCACGTAGCCATAGGTGATGTCGGCACGCTGTTCATTGATGTCATTGACCCCTGGCGTGTCGACCACGGTGACTTGCTCGCGCAGAAAGGGCGCCGGGTGCTCGATCTCGACATGGGAAAGGGATTCGTTCGCCGCCTGCGCGCCAGCCACGGTCAGCCAATCCGCCAGCTTGTCCGGGTCGATGGCCTGGCGCCGGCCGTCTTCGAACACAGCCTCGGCCGCGACCCGCTCGCCGTGATGAATGAGCGTGAGGATCGCCGTGGTGGGCGTGATACCCACGGGCAAGAAGGGCTCGCTCGCGGGTTGCGCTGGACTGGCGCCCACAGACCAGGGGTCGTGCAGGGCCAGCAGGGCATTGATGAGGGTCGACTTGCCGTGGTTGAACTCGCCCAGCACGACAAGGGAGAAGCGTCCCTGGTCGAGCTTGGGGATGCGCACCTGGCGAATGTCGTGGGCGGTGGACTCCAGCCCAGTTGCGGCCGCCAGGTCTGCCAAGCTGGTGAACACCTCACGAATGGCGGCCTTGCGCGCGACCGGGCGGTGCTCGTCGCTCACCTGAGCACCGCCAAGAGATCCGCGACCTGGGCATCGCATTCCTCGCGTGAAAGCCCGGGCCCGCCCGTGCCGTGGCCATTGCCGGCCATGCCACGGAAGTACGCGGTTTGCGAGAACAGGCGCAGGGCCGTCACCCGCGTGGGCAGATAGGGATGGGTGGAGAATGCCTCGCCCAGCCGGCGCAGATCGTCGCGCGCTTCTTCGAACTGGCGCAGGTATTCGTCGACGTTGATGTCGCCGTAGAGCTTGCGTGAGCCGAGCGCCAACTTGATGAGAGCCGCCGTGGCGGTTGCGAGATCGCGCGTGCAAAGCAGCCCGGCCCGGTCGCAGGTGATTTCCGCCCGCCGCGACCAGGCGCGTAGGGCCAGTACTGCGGGCTGGGCGCCCAGGCGTAGGATGACGTTTGCGGTTTGGGTCAGATAGTAGAGTGCAGTCAGATACACGACGTGGTTGTTCTGGATGTGACCGCACTCGTGACCAATGACGAAGAGCAGCTCGGCCTCGCTCAGGTGGTCAACCAGAGCCCCCGAAAGCACCAAGGTGGCATCCTCGCTGGACCCGAAGGTGTGGGCGCCCAGCGACGCCAGCTCGGGTGAGACATAGACCGTGGGCAGTGGAATCTGTAGCACATCGGCGCAGCGGGCGACTTTCGCGTACAGCGCGGGAAACTGGCGTTCACCCACGCGCACGGCGCTGCCGACCAAGCGGCTCTTGCCCACCGTGTTCCAAAAGCGAACCGTGGACTCCATGGCCAGGGTCACTGGCCGCAACTTGTCCATGGTGGCGCGTACACGCAGATCGCCGGCAAAGGCGTAGGCTGCGGCTTCGCGCGCACGCGCCTGCCCTGCGCCTTTGCACGCGGCTACATAGTGGGAAAAAGACAGATCCACATCTGGCATGAGATCAGCATCATAGCGCAGAGTGAGACTTGCGCGTTCAGCGCGGCACCTTGTCCAGCATTTCACGCACCCGGCTGGTCAGCACCTCCAGCGTGTACGGTTTGCCCAGGAACTCGATTCCACGCTCCAGTACGCCGTGGTGGGCGATGATGTTCTCAGTGTAGCCCGAGGTGAAGAGGGTGCGGTTTTCGGGGTGCGCCTGGGCCAAGCGCTCGGCCAGTTGCCGACCGTTCATACCCGGCATCACGACGTCGGTGACCAGCAGGTGGATCGGTGCGCTTTCCTCGCCGGCCACTGCCAGCGCGGCCTCGCCGCTGCTGGCCGAGAGCACGCGATATCCGGCGTCGCGCAGCGCCCGGGACGCGACGTTGCGCACGCGCTCGTCGTCCTCGACCACCAAGATGGTCTCGTTTCCCCCGCTGACCGGCCGCGGGCCGAGCCTTGGGGTCAGCGACTCGGGCGCCCCTGACTCGGCCGGCAGGTAGATCTTGAAGGTTGTGCCCTTGCCCACCTCGGAATAGACCTCGACGTACCCGCTGCTCTGTCGGATGGCGCCGTAGATAGTGGCCAGGCCCAACCCGGTGCCTTTGCCGCGTGGCTTGGTGGTGAAGAAGGGCTCGAACAGGTGCCGCTTCACCTCGTCGCTCATGCCGCAGCCGGTGTCGCTGATGGCCAGCCGTACATAAGCGCCCGGCTCGACCAGCGGGTGGCTGCGTCTGTATTCCTCGTCCAGGGTGACGATGGCGGTCTCGATGACCAGAACTCCACCTTCCGCCATGGCATCGCGGGCATTGACCGCCAGGTTCACCAGCACCTGCTCGGCCAGACCGGGGTCGATCTTCACCGTGGCCAGACCCGGGCCGGGCAGGGTGCGCAGTTCGACATCCTCGCCGATCAGGCGCACCAGCATCCTATGCATGCGCGCAATCAGCTCGTTCAGGTCCACCAGACGTGGCTCGACGATCTGCCTGCGCGAAAAAGCAAGCAGTTGCCGGGTCAGCCCGGCGGCACTCACGGCTGCCGCGCGCGCCTCGCCCAGCAGTTCCTGCACGCTTTCATTGCTCTGCAGGCGATCGCTGGCCAGCTCCAGGTTGCCCAGGATGGCGGTCAGTAGGTTGTTGAAGTCGTGGGCCACGCCGCCCGCCAGCCGGCCGATGGACTCCATTTTCACCGCATGTTGGAGCTGCTCCTCCAAGTGACGGCGGTCCGCCTCGGCGCGCCGCCGCTCGCTGATGTCACGGGCCACGCCTATGAACGCGGGCGCGCCCTCCACCTCGGTCATGCTCGCGGTTAACTCGACCGGGTAGGTGCTGCCGTCCTTGCGCCGCTGGGCTCCCTCGACCCTCACGAAGCCCTTGGAGATCACCTCACGCTGTATTTCGGCCAGATTCTTCAGGGCCTCCGGCGCTACCGTCTGGGCAAGCGGCATGCCCAACAACTCCTCGCGGGCGTAGCCTAGCTGGCGGCAGCCCGCACGGTTGACCTCGATCAATTTCTCGTCGCGGCTGACAATATATATCCCGTCGGTGACCGTCTCGAACAGGGTGCGATAGTGCCGCTCGCTCCGGCGCGCGGCGTGCTCGTTGGCGTGCATGGTCTGCAAGCGAATACGCGAGAGCGCGGCCTGGTGACGGCGCAGGACCAGCACCAGGACGCCGCTGACCAGCACGACGACGAGCATCTCGAAGCCGGCGGTGGCCAGGCGGGGCGGCACGGGGAAGACCAGCAATTCCACCATCCCAACGGCCACGATGGTCGCCAGCACCCCGAGCACCCAGCGGTGGGACAGTGCGATGGCAGCAATCAGGATCGGGATAATTCCCGACGCCAGCATGGCGATTTCGTAGTGGCCCGCCCCCAGGAATGGCACAGTCAGCGGCACCGCGGTCGTGCAGGCGAGATAGAGCGCCACGCCCGCCCGGTAGCGGCCCGCGCGCACCAGCAGAAACGAGACCGCGATCAGGCCCGTGCCGGCGATGATCCCGAAGGCATCCCAGCCACGCAGCACGGTGGTACCCAGAGTTCTTCGCCAGAACAGATCGCTGAGGGCCAGTCCTAGCAAGACGGCCACGACATGGGCCAGCATCAGCACGGCCAGCAGACGTGCGGCCGTGCGCTGCTCGGCGCCCTGGATGCGCGCGTTGGGTCCGATCAGGCGCTGCCACGGCGTCGGGTGGCCGTCCTGTTTCAAGCCGTTCCTCCTTGGCTGCTGATCCTGGCCGCGCGGCAACCGAACTACACCGCAACGACCACGAACAGCCCGGCCTGTGCCAGCGCCGGGTGCCTACCCATGATGGTGCCATGATCGCGTCTGATCGGTCAGATTTTGTTCACGATCACAACCCGCTTTGGCCTATCGCTGCACGACATAGCTCATCCTCGCCGATTTCGCGCTACAATACCCGGCCTGACGATGTCGCTCCTCAGTTCCGCAGAAGCTGAACTCGATACCCCGACCGACCTGGCGCCGGTTGAGGCACACATGCGCCTCGCCCTGCAGGCCGCTGAGCAGGCGGGCCGATCCGGCGAAGTTCCGGTCGGCGCCGTGGTGGTGGTCCGCGGTCAGGTGGTAGCCGTGGCGCACAACCAGCGCGAGTGTCTGAGTGACCCGACCGCGCATGCCGAAATCATTGCCCTACGGGCCGCGGCAGCCGCGCTGGGAAGCTGGCGCCTGGTCGACGCAGATCTCTATGTGACCATGGAGCCCTGCCCGATGTGTGCCGGTGCCGTGGTCAACGCGCGCATACGGCGGCTCTACTACGGCTGCGACGATCCCAAGGCGGGAGCCGCGCGCACCCTCTACCGGCTGCTCGACGATGCGCGACTCAATCACCAGGTCGAGGTGGTTTCCGGCGTGCTGGCCACGGAAAGCGCAGCTCTGCTCAAGTCATTCTTCCTGCGCCTGCGCCGGCCTGAGGCTGGGCTTGGCACGACTGGGTTGAGTTCGGAGTAATCGACACAGCGGTGCTAGGGTCGCGGATCGCTGACGCTCGCCGCTCGTCTGGCCGCGGCGCCCCGGCGCTGACCGGGTGGTGCGGTGGTCATGGGATCTCGCTGCCCGCGCAGTTCGCGGCTGCGCAGGTCCGTGATGGCGCCCGCCAATGCAGCCGCCACGGTCTTCTTGCCCTCTTCGGAAAGCAGAAAAGGACCCTCTTCCGCGTGGTCAAGGAAGCCCACCTCCACCAGCACCGCGGGCATGTCCAGGCCTTGCAGGACGTCCAGGGTCGCCCCGGCCTGTTTGATGCCGCGATCTCGGTCCGACCCGAGGGCGTCAGCCATGCGCCAGCGAATCCGTCGAGCCGCGGCCAGGCTGTCAGCCGCCAGGGTGCGAGCACTATGCGCGGCCCACGCGGCCTGCGCTTCGTCGTCGGCCAGCAAAGCCGCCCGAGCCACCTCCTGGTCAACGTCTGAGGTCGGCAGCACGAAGATCTCGAAGCCGCGCTGGCTTCCCGGTCCCTGCTCGGCCGACGCCGCGTTGGCGTGAATGCTGAGAAACAAGCGCGCGCCGGCCTGGTTTGCACAGCGGGTACGTGCGCGGATGGGAACCAGGAGATCGCCGGTGCGGCAGAGCACGATTTTGAGGCGCGGCTCGCCCAGCAGGCGCCGCTGCACCAAGCGGGCGATCTCGAGCGTCAGATGTTTCTCGTATAGCTCGGGTTTGGCCGTGGGCGCCCCGCGATTGGATCCGCCATGTCCCGGATCCAAGGCCACCACGAAAGGCGACTCGCCAGTCGCGGCCACGAGAAACGCGACCAGTATGCTTGCCGCAGAGCTGTGAAACATCGGTAGGCCGCTCTATCGTGTAGGCTAGCGCGGTGCCGGGGCGCACGCGACAAATCTGAGGCCACAACTCCGAGACCCAGGCCCTATACTGGTCGTCCATGCAGAAAGCCATCCCCAGCCCCAACCTGACCGCCGTGCTGGCCGCGGCCGCGCTGGCCGACCTTCTGCTCTTCCGGCTGGCGTCGCATGTGTTTCTGCCCAGCCAGCCCGCCCGGGGAGTGGCCCGCGTCTTGTCCGACCTTGGGCTCTTCATGTCCAACCTAGGCGGCGTGCTCGGCGTGGTGTTGGTATCCGTGGTGCTGCTCGGCGCTCTGCGGGGCGACACCATCTTTCCGCGTTCGATGCGCATCACGGTCAGCACTATCGGGCTGTTCTTCGTGATCCTGGCCACCGCTGGCGTTCTGGTGCTGCCGGTTCCTGACCGTTTTGTGGCCTACCTTCGCATCAGTCACGCCTTCCTGGCCGGATTCGTTGCCGCAGGGCTGTGGCACAGACGCTGCCCCGTGCGCATCAAGCTTGCGGTGACCTTGTTTGCCGCTCCCATAGTCCTGCAAACAGCGACCATGTTCTGTGAGCGCATGGGATGGTCGCCGCTTCTCGTGGGCCAGGGCGGCCGCATGGCACTGGCCAGCGCGTTCTTCGGCCTGCTGCTCTCGCCTCTCCTGGTTTGCGCGCGCCCGCATCGCAGTCTTGCAGTGGCATCTATGGTCGGTGCGGGGCTGATCTCCCTCGCCATCCTGTCCGTGGCCATGGTGCGATACTTCGGCTTCGCACAGGTGGTGGCTCTCTATGGGCTTCGCTTCGATCTGCCTGTCACCGCAGGCGTCGTGGGCAAGGCCTACGCGGCCACGGTGGTGGTTGCCTATGTGAGCGTGACTGTCGCCATAGCGGGCTGCCTCACCCGCGATGCGGCATCACGACTGCTTGGCTACGGCCTTCTGCTCCTGGCCACGAGTGGTCATCAGATCGTAGCGACCAACCAGACCCTGTTTTCGCTCTGTGGATTGTGCGCGCTGGCCCTAGGCGCTGTGCGTCTAGTGGACGCAACAACGGCAGCCGCCAACCTACATCCTGGTGCGCCAGACAACGCTTTGTCACACAAACTGCACAGAAGCAGCTAGCCAGCGGCGGAGCAGAAACCGTCCGCGTCAAAGTGACTCCGAAAACCGTCTCCCTGGGGCCGGGAGACAGACGCCAACGCCGTCGGCCCCGAAGCCCCTGCAGGGGGCCGGCAGGCTCCTGACGCGCCTAGCGACGCCCGCGAGCGATCAGCTCGCGCTCAGCACGAAGCCAGTTCTCTTGGTCGTTTCCGCCCTCGCTCTGGTAGATCTCGAAGGCGCGAGCCGCGATTTCTTCCTGCGTGGGCTTGTAAGGCGCGCTCGCCTTGGCAGCAGGAGCTGCCGGCTTCGTGTTCTTGATCGGTGCCGGTGCGGGCTTGGGAGTAGTCTTGATAGCCATTTTGCAGTCCTTTGTCGTCCCAAGGTTGGTCACGAAGGGCAGGCTGTCAAGAAAATCCTGACAGCGCGCATTTCGGGCTGGACCACAGAAAGCGCATTGCGGCAACGCATTCGGCTACGGTCTTCCTGGCTGGCGGCTCCTCGCGAAGGCGGGCAGGCGCCGTGGAAGCGTCAAGTACCCTCGGAAGGGAAGCCGAAGCCGCGCGGACGGGAAGCCGCGGACTGGGAGCCGCTTGGTGCTCCGGGCAGGCGCAGGCGGATGCTCGACAGGATCGCGGCCAGCTCGCGGCAGTTTTGCACCCGCGCCTCGGGTTTCTTCGCCAGCAACCTGAGGATGACCGTCTCCAGTTCGGCCGGGATCGCAGGATTGCGCTGGCTGGGCGGCTCCGGCGCTTGGGACATGTGGGCGACCAAAATGGGCATGACCTCTTCGGCGTCGAAGGGAACCACACCAGCGAACATCTGATAGGCGATGCAGCCCAAAGCGTAGATGTCCGCGAGGTGGGTGACACCGCCGAAGTTGTTGGCCTGCTCAGGAGCCATATACTGGGGCGTGCCGGCCATCATGCCCGCGCGGGTCAACCCACGGCTGGTGCTAGCGCGCTTGGCAATGCCGAAATCCATGACCTTGAGCACGCCTTGGTCGGTGACGAAGAAGTTGTCCGGTTTGATGTCGCGGTGGACGACCCCTTGCTCGTGCACGACCTGGAGCGCGTGGCACGCCTGCACCAGCAGGGCCAACCCACGATCGAAATCCAGCGGTGCTCCCTGCATGATCTCTCCCAGGTCATGGCCGCTGAGCAGCTCCATGGTGATGTACTTCTGATCGGCGCAGGTTCCGATGTCGTAGAGCCGGATGATGTTCGGGTGGTTGAAGTGCCGGGAAAGCGAAACCTCCTGCTTGAAACGGCCGAGGGTTTCTTCGTCCACGAGCTGTGCCGCCAGGAATTTGATGGCGATGATCTCGTCGAGTTCCAGGTCAATGGCCTTCCACACCGCGCCCATGCCACCCTGGCCGATCTTCTTTTCCAGGCGATAGCGTCGATTGACCAGGGCGCCTTCTTCCAGGGCGACGCCCTGGGGTCCGAGCTGTGCCTCGACCCCCCAAGTCAGCTCGGGCTCGACCACGGAGGGTGCGGCTGGAGCGGGCAGGTTGGGAAGCTCTGGCAACTCGGGCAGCTCCGGCAGCGCGTCCAGTTCCGCCTCATCGCCTTCCGGGGCTGCGGCGGGTGCTTCACTCCGCTTGGCGGCTGCGCGAAAGGCCAGTTCTTCCTTGAAGACGCGCTCGTAGTCTTTGGCGGCTGCCCCGCGGAAGTCGGTTTCCGCGGCTTTCAGGCGATCCGGGGCATCACGATAAGCGGGCCGCGTGGCCAAGATCTTGCGATAGCAGGCCGCCGCATTTTCCGGGAACTCGTGGCTGTCGAAGAGCAGGGCCAAGCGGTAGCAGGCATCGACCTCATCGTCGGTGGTAGGCCCGGCGTCCACGAACTTGCCCACAAGTTGCTCCAACTCGAAAGTCAGCTCGATGCGGTCGCTGGCCAGCGCGATGGCCCTCACACACGCCTCGCGGTAGTGCGGGTCAGCCGGCACGACTTTCGCCAGGTGCTGCAACTCCCGATCGGCGTCCCGGAGTTCACGGAAGCACACCGCCGCCTGGAACGGCTCACCAGCCTCGGAAAAGAGGCCGGCTGCCTGCTCGACGTGGCCCAGACGCCGCGCCATCAGCGCAGCGTTCGACCACTGCTTGAGTCGCGCATAGGCCTCCAGCGCCGCGTTGAGCTTGCCCGCGTGCTCCAGGTCGCGCGCGGCCTCCGCCGAGGCGGCCGCTTCCGAAGCCGCGGATTCCTGGCTTGCGTACCCCACCAGCTCGACTTGCCCCGTGGGGTCCGCTTCCACGCGTGCGGCGTTGACGAAATCTCCCACCTCCTGCAGCAGCCCCACCGCCCGGCTCCGCTCCCCGGCGGCCAGAAACAGCTCCACCGCCGGTCGCACGTCGCCTGCACGCGAGAAGCAGATGGCAGCCTTGAGCGCGACCTTCCTCTGGTTCGCGTCGAGTGCAAACCGCTTGCGCCGGTCGTACTCGATGCTGCGCAGAAGCGCCTGTCCCGCCTCGACGAAATTGCCGGCTGACAGGAACACTCTCACCGCATCGTCGTGGGAACCGGCGCGCGTGTAGGCCTGCGCCGCGGGTCCCGCTTCACCGCGCTTCTCCAGCGCCTTGGCTTGCTCCAACCATTGCTTGCGCGACAGTTCCATCGCTGGCCTAGATTTCTTCGGGGAGTTCGGCCGCCAAACGCTTGATCACGTCGGGATAGTTGGCCACGCGCAAGCCTTCCTCCAGCGTGATGATGCCTTGCTTGATGTACTGGAAGATGCAGCTATCCAGGGCTTGCATGCCGCTGCCTGGATCAGCGGTCTGCAGATAGGCATCGATCTGGTAGCACTTGGCCTCGCGGATGAGATTCGAGATGCCGATGGTCTGCAGCATGACCTCCAATACTGCCACGCGCCCCTCGCCGCTTGCCCGCTTGCACAGCATTTGCGCGATCACCCCGCGCAGCATGACCGACACCACGCCACGCACCTGCTCGCGTGATTCGTCGGGAAACGCGTCGATGATCCGGTCGGCCGCCTTGGACGCGGAGTTGGTGTGTAGCGTCCCGAACACCAGCACGCCGGTCTCGGCCGCTTGCAGGGCCACCTGGATGGTTTCCAGGTCGCGCATCTCGCCCGTCACCACCACGTCAGGCGATTCGCGCAAGCTGGAGCGCAACGCGCTCGCGAAACTCTCCACGTGACGACCTACCTGGCGTTGCGTGACCACGCTTTGCAGGGGCGCGTGCACATACTCGATGGGATCTTCAATCGTGATGATGTGGCGGCTCGAGGTCTTGTTGATCTCGTGCACCAACGCCGCCAGTGTGGTGGTCTTGCCCGAGCCGGTCGGCCCGGTGATCAGCACCAGCCCATTCTGCAACTCGGTGAGCTTGCGCACCACCGGGGGCAGAAGAAGATCTTCGATGGTCGGCAGTCGGTTGGGGATAATGCGAAATACGGAACCGATGCCGCGCGCCTGCTGGAACAGGTTGGCGCGAAAGCGTCCCACTTCGGGCAACTCGTAGATGAAGTCCAGTTCCTGATCGCGATCGAACGCCGCGTGCTGCTCCGGGGTGAGGATCTCCAACAAGAAGCGACGCGCGTCGCTTTCACTCAAGGCGCGGAAGTTGAGCGGCAGCAGGTCGCCGTCGTGGCGAATCAACGGCACCACGCCCGAGTGGAAGTGCAGATCGCTCGCCTTCTGCTCGACCACCAGACGCAGGAAGGAATCTAGGCGCGCCAAGGTGTTGCCCTCCTGCAAACAGCCTGCACGCTTGCCGTCATTCCGATTTCTCTCCTCGGGCGCCGGCCGCTGCCTTGGCTTCGGCCACCTTGGCCTCAGTCTGGATCCGCGCGCCGTCGGGCCCAGCCACCACCAGCTCGAAGTTCTTCTTGTTGGCAGCTCTCATGTACGCTTCCTCGGCGCTGACCAGCCCGGCCTTGAACAAACGTTCCAAGTCCCCGTCCATGGACTGCATGCCGGCGTCGCGCTGGGTGGCGATCACCGACGGAATCTGGAAGGTCTTTCCCTTGCGGATGAGATTGGCTACCGCCTCGTTGTTGATCATGATCTCGACCGCGATGACCCGCCCTTGACCGTCTTTGCGCCTGACCAAGTACTGGCACATCACCGCGCGCAGGGTGTCGGCCAGCAAGGAGCGCACCTGCGGCTGTTGTCCCGGGGGAAACATGCTGACCAGACGATCGACGGTGGTGTCGACCGAGACGGTGTGCAGGGTCCCCAATACCAGATGGCCGGTTTCCGATGCTGTCACCGCAAACTGCACCGTGGCCAGGTCACGCATCTCCCCCACCAGGATGACATCCGGATCCTGGCGCAGGGTCGCGCGCAGGGCATTTTCGAACGAGGCGGTGTGGGTTCCCAGCTCACGCTGATTGATCAGGCACTTCTTCTGTTTGTGCATCACCTCGATCGGGTCTTCCAGGGTGACGATGTGGCGCGAGCTGGTGCGATTGATGTGGTCAATGATTCCGGCCAAGGTGGTGGATTTGCCCGCGCCGGTCGGGCCGCCCACCAGCACCAGCCCATTCTTCAGCTCGGCAAAGGTCTTGACCACCGGGGGCAGGCCCAAATCTTCTAACACCGGGATGCGATCCTTGACGATGCGGAACACGGCCGACAGGCCCGGCATCTGGCGAAACACGTTGGCGCGGAAACGCAGCCCTTCCGACTTGAGCGCCAGCGAAAAATCGACGTCGCGCAAGGCATGCAAGTCGGCCACCTGCTTGACGCTGAGACAGGGAGATATGATGGCCTCGATGTCTTCGGAGGAGAACACGTGGCTGGCGAGCGGCACGACCTTCCCCATCTTCTTCATGGTGGGGCGCAGACCGCCCGCCAGGATGAGGTCGTCGCCGTCGTTCTTGGCCAGCCCGAGCAGCAGTCGATCCAGGAGGGAGAGCGAGGCCTCTTCGCTCGCGCTGTCCTGCGCCCCGGCGATGCTCCAGCTTGCCAGTAGCTCGCGCGCGGAGCTGCGCACACGATGATCCGTGTCCTGCACGAGCGGCAGAATCGCTGGCGCCTGGCCGGGCTCGTCGAGTGCGGCCAGGCAGGCAATCAGCACGAGCTTCATCTCGGGGTCGGCGGCGGGCAAGAGGGCTGCCACCTGGGGCGCGGCCTCGTCGGCCTTCATCGCCTGCAGGGCCTCGATGCAAACCCGTTGCAGCTCGGGTTCTCGGTTCAGCAGATCGACCAGGTACGGGATGCTTCGGCGATCGCCGATGGCGCCCACCGCCTCGATGGCGCGCTCGCGCACCCACCAGTCGGCGTCGCCTTGTGCGGCCCGCACCAAAGCCCCCAGCGCCGCAGGATCCTTGAGGCGCAAGAGCGCATCGACCGCGTAGCGCCGGACAATGTCAGACGGATCTTGTAGATAGCTGACCAAATGCCGGGTGAGCTGCTTGCCCGCCATGCTCACCAGAGCGTCCATCACCCGTTCGCGCACCCACCAATCCTCGTCGCGCAGGAAACGCAGAAGGCGCGGCGCCAGCTCGCCCGTCGGATCGCCCACCTTTTTGGAGATGTCCACCGCCATCCGTCGTACGTTCACGTCCTTGCTGCGCAGGAGCCACAGGATGGTGCGCGCCAGGTCCACCTTGCCGGCCAGGGCCAGATTGGTCAGCACCTCGGCCGCCCGGGTGCGCACGTCAATCTTTTTGAAATTGAGCGCCGCAACGACCAGAGGAAGGATCTGGTCACTGCCGATGGCCTCGGCGGTAGCTAGCACGGCGAGCCGGATGGCATGCGGGCCCGCGTGCAGCTTGCGCTCAAGGGCGTCTAGCGCGCGCGGCGAGCTGAAGCGCTTGAGTGCCTCAACCGCGGCTTTGGCCATGTTGAGGTTGGGTGAATCCAGCACCGGAGCAATGGACTCGAAGTACTCATCCTCCGAGGACAGGGCCGCGAAGGCCAGCACGGCCTGCATGGCCACGCGCTCGGTGGAATCGCGCAGCGCTGGAGAGATGGCCTTGACCGCGCCCCGCAGATCTTTGGCCATCAGCTCGGGGTCGGCCAGGTATTGCAGGGCGTGCACCTTTTCGTTGGGGGAACCCACCGCCAGCGCCGCCGCCAGCGCGGGAATGGCCACTTGGCGGCCGATCGAGACCAGTACGTCCATGGCCTCGATTCGGCCCTGAAAACTGGGGTCGCCGCACCAGGCGCTGAGGGTTTGAAAGACGGTGGTACCCCCGATCTGTTTGAGAATGCCGGCCACGCCCCGGCGCAGAGTACCGTCAGCTTCCTTGAGCAATGAGCACAGCTCGGCATGACCATCAATGCTGTTGACCCGCGGGATGAGCGGGCCGAGCAGGGACAGGATCTGTCCGTCGGCACCACGCAAGGCACGGACGTAGGGCAGGAACAGCGCTTTGTCGATCACCCGCTCGGCCAGAGTGCGAAAGACGAAGCAACGGTTGGTCTGGTCACGCGCATCGCCTGGCAACCCCTTGCTGACGAGCACGCCCAGCAGGCGCTCGATGTCGTCGCGCGGAAGCGGGGGCACCTCGGCCAGAAGTGCGTGTACCTGGGTTGGCCCGGGCCAACCGGCTGCCCTGAATCTCCGAAGCAGCTCCTTGCTATCCATGGATGGTCAGTTGAGCGAAAGTCCGTCGCGCGGGCATGCGGCGCCTGCAATCACAACTATCGGATGTCCGCCGACTTTCTACAACTGCAAGGCGACGCGCCGGCGCTGAAATTAGCGCAGCGTGATGCGGTGGCGAGAGTAGAATGCTTTTCCACCACAGAGAGTACAGAGCACACAGAGCCCGGAAGGGCAGGGGGATCGGATTCTGGATCCGATCTCCTTCCGCTTCCGTACCCTCTACCAGCTAGCCAAATTGTCTGAGGAGGAAGTCCCCGAAGGGGTGCCGGGGCCGCGGTGTTGGCACGAATCTGTGGGCCGGTTGTGGGCAGACGCCGCCATTCGAGGCGGCGGGGAGGGATCGTATGCAAGACACTGCCACCTGTTCCGTTATCCAACAGGCATCGCCTCCCCATTTCTTGGGACCATTTCGGCCAACGCCGCGAAATCACGGGCGTCCTCAGATTGATCTTGGCCGCCGAGGCATGCGAGTATCGAAAGAATATTGAATATTTTTCGGAGGATAATAGTAGTTCGACCGACGGGAGCGACATCATGAAATGCCCACACTGCAGAATCACCTTTCACGACCAACCGAGCATGCAAACGCTCGGCGAGGACGTCGACGGTATCCGGTCTATTTATTGGCGTCGCTGCCCATCCTGCAAGAAGTTCGTCGTCAGCCTCCAAACCGTGAAGGCCGGTTTGGGCACCGAAGAACTCGTCTATCCACGGGCAGCCACTCGTCCTCCTTGTTCGCCAGAAGTACCCGAGAGACTGGCTGAAGATTTTCATGAAGCCTGTCTCGTCATCGCTGACAGCCCCAAGGCCTCTGCGGCGCTTTCCCGACGATGCTTGCAGCATCTCCTCCGGGAGTACGCGGGCGTCAAGAAGGGCGACCTGTCTAGTGAGATCCAGCAGGTCATCGATTCGGGAAAGGTTCCGAGTTTTGCGACGGAGGCGATAGATGCAATTCGAAACACCGGCAACTTCGCGGCTCATCCGGCAAAGAGCTCGAAGAGCGGCGAGATAATTGATGTCGAACCTGGTGAGGCGGAGTGGAATCTCGATGTCCTTGAGATGCTGTTTGACTTCTACTTTGTGCAGCCAGCGCTGCTTGCCGGGAAGCGGGCCGCGCTAAACAAGGAGCTGTCGGAGGCAGGAAAACCTCCGATGAAATAGCCGCGGTCGAACATGCCGTTGCAGCGGATCTGGTCGCCGCAGAGGCATCCGCGTAGAATCGCAGCGCCGGCTTTGCGGCGCCCAGACCGCTGAACGGCAAAACGTTCGACGGACCCGCAGACGAAGTCATAATGGCGACAGCGCAAATCGGTCGGGCCAAGTAATGGTGGAGAGCCAAATAGTTTACTCTCCTGTATGCTGCGCCCGCAGTCCAACGTCGTACTCACTGGAGGACAATCAATGAAGCGTTTGGTCATGGTTCTTTCGGTCTCGGCTGCAATGCCTCTGGCGGGCCTCGCGTTCGCGGAGGGCAACCCCGCGGCGGCGCTAGCGCCGGCCGCCAAACCGGCTCCGACCGCCGCGAAGTCCGGGGAGAAGGCCGAGAAGGATAAGGAAGAGAAGAAAGCCAACGGAAAGGAAGCCAAGGAAGAGGCCGAAGCCGCCAAGGTCGCCAAGGCCGAGAAGGCTGAGAAGCCCGCCAAGGCCGCAACGCCAATCACCTGCGAAGCCGTCTTCGCCCACAACAAGGTTTTCCCCCCGCCCACGCCACCGTTCTTTATGGGGCTGTGCGAGCACCGGTCACAGAAAACGCGGGCATGCATGATGGCCGCGAAAGACATCCAGGGCCTCAGCGACTGCGAAAATGCGGCCCGAAAGGAGGCTGGCTTCTGATCGGGTAGCGCTGAGAGATCCACAGCTTCGTTGAGGCAAGCCTCGCGCTGCGGGCGCCGGGGTACCCGCGCTTGACGATCATGTCGAACAGCCTCGCTGCGCACGGGCGGGGATACGCCATCAGCGTGTCGGGGATGAACCCGGTTAAGGGCATGAGCAGCAGCCGGGTGCCTCGGGCTCGTCGTGCAGGGTCACGGCTCGCTCCACCCTTCGGGGCAGTCTCGCCAAGTGGTTTCCATACAAGCGTGGAAGGCCGTTGCAGCTTGAGAGCCAAGGGGGCAAGAGGTCGCGTGAAGGCCCGATTCTCGTCAGAACCCAAGGAGATCCGTACGCTTTGTGTATCTACGAAGATGTCAGGAGACCCAGAATTCCTGGCTCCCGTCTGACGAGATGGCGCGGGTGCGGTGCCTGAGAAATATTCAGAAACGCAGCAAACAGGTGTCGTGAAGAGGTGAATGTAGGCGTATCGTAGGTGCTGAGGATCGTTGGTTTTGTCGACGCTGTCCGGATTTCGGACAACAGTTAACGACGACGAACCTTGGTGAGGTGTGCCCTGTGAACGCGGCCCAACCAATAGGCGGTGCTAGTGATGGTGCCCGCTGCAGCTTTCGCACGCGCCACAACTCGGCGCGAGGTCCTCAGCAGTGGCCGCGCGAACCCCCAACACCTGGACGTCGAAGTTCAGCGTGGCACCGGCCAGCGGGTGGTTGGCATCGACGGTGATGTTCTCGTCGTCGGTTGCCAGCACCGTGACGATGCGCGGTCCGCTCGGGCTGCGCGTCTGAAAGTGCATGCCCACCTGCACGTCTTCGACTGGGAAGTTCTTGCGCGGCACCTTCTGCACCAAATCTTCGTCGCGCAGCCCGTAGCCATCCGCCGGGGCCACCGAGACCTTGAGCGCATCTCCCGCCGACTTGCCGAGCAACGCCTTTTCCAGGCCCGGGATCATGGTCCCGGCACCGTGGACAAAGGAAACTGGCTCCTCGCCAGCAGAGGAATCCAGAACCACGCCTTTCTCATCGGTGAGGGTGTAGTGGATGGTGACGACGGTGTCGTTGCCAATGTGCATCTCGGTACCTCGGCGGGATGTTTAGCTTCAAGGATAGCGGGCCGATTTCCACTTTTCGACCAAAGAGTGCGTCAGTACTTGGCACAGATCGCGTCCAGCTCGGCGATGCTCTTCGCGTCGGCCGCGAAGACGCAGCGAGCGGGCCGGCAATTGGCAAAATACTGCCCGCTGGCGTCGGCTAGCGACGGCTCAGTCGCCAGCCACACCGGCGTGGCCGCAGCTTGCTCGGGCGTCTCACTGCCGCCAAACCCGAGGGCGTTGCTCAAGGCAGAGTTGGCGTCGCCGGGATGACAGGAGTTCACGGTGATGCCGGCATCACGCCATCTTTGGGCAAACGCCACGGTCAACATGCGGTTGGCCTGCTTGGACTGGCGATAGGCTTGGTCATTGTCGTAGCGGCGCCGCTGGAACTGCAGGTCGGACAGATCCAAATCGCCGGCCCAGTAGCTGGCCACGTTCACCACGCGCGCCGGGGCCGATCGTCGCAGCGCCGCCTCAAAGGCACGCATCATCCATACGTAGCCGAGCACGTTGGTGGCGAACTGCAGCTCGATCCCCTCGGGGGTTTCAGTTCGGCGGCGGGGCGCGATGGCCGCATTGTTGACCAGTACGTCGAGCCGCCCCTGCCAGCGTGCCGCCAGTGCAAACACCGACTCGCGTCGCGACAGGTCGGCCAGCTCAACCCGCAGATCCGAGTTGCCACTCGCCCGGCGCACCTCTTTGAGGGCCTCCTCCGCGCGCTTCTCATCCCGGCAAACCATCGCGACGGCAAAGCCAGCCTTGGCAATGCCCGTGGCAATCGCCTTGCCGATGACCCCATTGGCCCCGGTCACGATGGCGACGGGTTTGTCTGCCTGGTTGGTTGGCATCTTGGAAATTACCAGTGATTCTTGCGTACCAGCTCGCGCAGGGGTTTGCGCACGAAGGGCACGGGCTCGGCCGCGGGGTAGCCGAGCGGGGTCATGGCCACGATGCGCACGCCGTCGGGCACGCCCAGGATTTCCTTGGCCTTGGCCTCGTCAAAGGCACAGATCCAGCAAGTGCCCATGCCTTCTTCCGTCGCGGCCAGGATGATGTGGTCCATGACGATTGCGATGTCCACCTCGGCGGCATTGAAACCGTCGTTGCGCACCCAAGCCTTGGCCGGCTCGACACATCCGGCGATGATCACTGGTGCCTTGCAGAACCAGTCGTGGCGGTACGCGGCCTTGAGCTTGGTGCGCACCTCGGGGTCGGTGACAACCAGAAGTTGAAAGGGCTGGATATTGCAGGCGGTGGGTGCTACGCGGCCTGCGTCCAGCACGCGCTGGAGAACGTCGTCAGGCACTGCAGCCGGCCGATACGCTCTGATGCTGCGGCGGATGCGGATAAGCTCTTGAAAGTCCATGTTTCTCTCTATACCAGGGGTCAGGATTTCTTGTTGCACTCGATTAGAAAACCCTGGCCCGCGTAGGTGGGACGGATGGCGACCGGCTCCAGGCCAGGTCGCGAGAACAGGCGCGCCAGCCCGTCGGCCTGCCAACGGCTGCGATCGCGCCAGGCAGTTGCGAGAACCCGCAACACCAGAACGAGGTTGATCATGCCAGCCACGGCCAGGGCAGGCAGCAGGCCCACGGCACGCAGGAACGCCGGAACCCCGCGCGCCCTCCGCAGGTGACGGACGACAATCACGTCGAAACGGAAACGCCAGCGCGGGATCGTGTGTACCATGCGGCCGCCGGGAACCAGGCAGTCCGCCATGTGCTCAATGGTTCGGCGTGGCTCCGCCAGCGCCCAGAGCAGATTCACGCTCACCACGCGGTCGAAGCGCCCCTTGTCGCTGGCCAAGAAATCGTCGATGTCCCCCTCCACAAAGCGTGGGCCGGCTGACCAGGACCGCCGCCGGGCTCGCGCCAGCATGGCGGGCGAGGCGTCGACCGCCACCACCTCGACCTCGGGATGGCGTTGGGCCAGCCGCGCCTCCAGGGCGCCGGTGCCGCAGCCTGCATCCAGCACCCGCATGCCGGGCCGTAGGTCCAGGGCCGTCACCACCTCGTCGAGCATGTCCTGGTAGGGCGCCAGGCCAGCCACCAGGTCGAAGCAAGCCGAGTAGAGGTTCCACAACACGGCCCGCAACTCGTCCCGACGAGTTCGCCCGTCAAACGAACGGCCGCAGATTCACGGACAAGCGTACCTTCCCGCTCTATCTAGTGGGGGACGCCGCCGCCATAGGGGGAGGGGTACAACTGGCAGCCGGGATTGCTTGAGCAGGTCTCAGGCGAGAGTTGACTACACGGCGTGGCCGTTCCCGTACAACTCGTCACCGGGGAGGCGATGCAGCCGGGGTTGTTTGAACAGGTCGCGGACGAGAGTTGACTGCAGGGCGTGGCTGTTCCCGTACAAGTGGTCACCGAAGAGCAGCCTGGGTTGTACGAGCAGTTTGTCGAAGAAACCTGGCTGCATGGCGTGGGGGTTCCAGTGCAGTCTCCCGAGGACCAATAGCAGTAGGACGACGCGTCACATGTGGTTTCGCTCGTCAGCGCAGAGCAAGGCGTGGGGGTGCCTTGGCACAGGCTGGTGGTGGAGTCCCAGGTGCAGCCAGCCTGGGTGCAATAGTAGGAGGAATAGTAGTCGTAGTAGGAGCAAGGGTAGGCCGTGCCGGTACAGCTTCCCGTATTTGAAGGGGCGCAGCCGGGGCACAGGCTGCAACTAGAGTACTCACCACACAACGAGCAGGAATAGGGCGTTCCCGAGCAGGTCCCTCCAGCGGAGCTACAACCAGGGCACCCGCAGCCGCCGTAGTAGTTGTAGTAGCTGCACTCCGTGCAGGAATAAGCCGTTCCCGAGCAGCTCCCTCCCACGGCGGTACAACCAGGGCACCCGCAGCCGCCGTAGTAGGCGCACGTCGAACAGGAATCCGCCGTTCCCATGCAGGTTGGGCTGGCCGTAAAGATCTTGGTTTGTTGCGAGGAGAGCCGCTGCCAGGCAGACTTGCAGCAGATCTGGTTGGTACAGTCAGTGCTCTGCGTGCAGGTCTTCGCGCAGGTGTCGGAGCAAAGGCCGTTGCAGCAAAGCGGCGCTGACATCGAAGTGCAGTTCGAGGAACTGGTACAAGTCTGGGGGCAGGGCTCGTACAGCGGATTCAGGCACAGGCCCGGTACGACCAAAGTGGGCTCAAGACTGCCCACCGATGTACAGCAAATCTCACCCGAGGTCGTTTTGCAATCGGCGCTGGTCGCGCAGGCATTGGGACATTGCGAAGGGGGCAGGCAAATGGGCTGATTGTAGATGCTGCAGCACGTGTTGCCGATGGAGCAGTCGTTGTCACTCTGACAGAATTGGAGGCCAGAGGCGGGAGAGGCACAGTAATCCTGGCTGATGGAGAGGCTAACCCGCGCACAGACCAAGCCCGAGGTCATATCGCATTGTGTGTCCGTGGTGCACGCTCGCGGACACTCACTCGCTTTCATGCAACTCTTGCCCGCAGGCGAAAGGTCACAGCACAAATCGCCTTGGGTCATGTCGCAATCCTGGTCGGTGGTGCAGTCCCTTTCGCACGTGTCGGAGCAGATGCCGGTACCCGGGGGAAGGGTTCCCCCGCTGCCGCCGCCGCCGCCGGTGGTTTTGCTGCTGCAGGCGCCAAGCCCAAGCGCAGCCACCAGGAACATCACGAAGGCGAGACGTTGCCAGACTTGCCGATTATCCATCTTATGCTCCTTTGTTCGCGCCGTCGATTAGACGTAGGACCCTAGAAACCACTGCTAGACGAAATCGTCACGCGGACGCGCGGGTTCGTCAACTGTTTTTTCACGCGGCGAGCTAGAGCACCGAACGGTTTGCCTCCCGTCGTGAAATCGCGTCGCACTTTGACAACGCCAGTCGTTGCGAACCTGTTACTATCCCCGCCTTGCGCTCACATATGGACGAGGGGTCATGAAACGCGACACGAAATCATCAGGTTCGCGACGTGATGATCCGAACAAGGCCGCCGCGGAAAAAAACAAGGCCGCTGCTGAGAAGTTGAAGACAGCGCTTGCCGCAGCCCAGGCAGAGCCGGCCAACCCGGCGGCTTGGGAAGAGGCGGAATCGCTGGCCAGTCAGCAACAGAAGCCCGACGACATGGCCGCGCTCTATCGCAAGTTGCTCAAGCCTGGCCTCGATCGCGAGTTGGCGACCACGCTCGGGCAGCGAGCCTTGCGCTTCTTCGAGGAATGGTACGCTGGCGAGACCGATCGTGCGGTTGAGCTTCTGCGCCAAGTCTTGGCCGCCGACCCGGAAGCCGACTGGGCGCTCGAACGCATCACCATCTTGCTCTCGGTCCAGCAACGCTGGGAAGAGGTGCTCGCCACTTATGATCAGGCGCTGTCCGGTGCGTCTGAAGGAGCGCGGCGCCATCGCCTCCTGCAAGAGGCGGCCGCGGTCGCCACCGACTCGGGCGCGACGGAACGGGCCATCGGCTACCTGCAAGCGCTGTTCAACACCACCCCCGCGGCCTCCGAAATCGCTTCGGCCTTGGAACAACTTCTCGAACGGCAAGGCCTTTGGCAGGCCTTGGCCGATATGCTGCGCATTCGCCTGCCGCTTCTGCCGGGAAACGAGGCCGACGAGGCCCGCCTGCGCCTGGCCACCCTGTGCGTGGACAAGTTGGGCCAGCCCGAGCAAGCCCTGGACGAGGTCGAACGCATCCTGGCCAACAATCGGATTGCCGACGACGGCGAGGTGTGCGCGGTGGCCGATCGCGTGTTGACCACGCCTGCCTTCCCGCAAACCGTGCGCTGGCGTGCGCTCGACATCCTGCGCACCCGCCACACCCAGAAAAACCGGCCCGACCGTCTGGTGGCCGCGCTGCGGGCAGCGCTGGGCTTCGCCGAAGCGACCGAGAAGCGCGCCTTGGTGCGCGAGGTTGCGGACCACCTGTACCAGCAGGGCGATTTGCCTGCCGCCCGCGAGCAGATGGTTGAGATGCTGGCGCTGGAGCCTGACGAGCCGGCCTTGCGGGTGCGGCTCAAGTATCTGGCCGAGGTGACCAACGCCCCCGAGGCGTACCGGCGGGGTCTGCTGGCCGCCGCGGGCGCCACCTTGGATGCCAATGTGCGCGTGGCCCATTGGCTGGAGGCGGCGCAGATCGGCGACGAAACGGTGTCAGACGCGCGGGCGCTCTATCGCAAGGTAGTGGAGGACGAGGCGGCGCAACCTGCCCAGGTGCTCGCGGCGTTGCGCAAGCTGACCCAGCTCCTGCAGGGTGAAGAGGACGCGGCCGAACTTCTGGATGTGATGGAACGACAGGCGGCTCTCGAAACCGCGCCGGGCGCGCGGCGGGCGCTGCTGGGCGAGGCCGCGCGGCTGGCTACACAACGGGGCGAGGCCGAGCGCGCGATCAGGTTGTGGGAGACGCGTTTGCGGGACAATCCCAACGACCGCCAGGCTCTAGACGGCCTGGTCGATCGGCTAACCTCGGCCGAGCGCTGGGCTGATCTGGTGGCGGTGCTGCGCCGACGCGTAGGCGCAGACATGCCGGCGGCTCAACGGCGCGCCGACCTCATGCAGCTCGCGCGTGTGCAGAACCTGAACCTGGGCCAACCGGCTGAGGCCATCGCGACGTTGCAGGAAGTGCTGCAGTCCTGGGCTGACGATCCGGAAGCCACCGATGGGCTCCTCGACCTTTTCGCCCAGGTCGAACACTGGCCTGATTTTCTCGCTCTCGGCAGCAAGGCCGGGGAGAAGGAAAAGGCTCACCTGGTCGCGCTTTTCGTGCGCTTGGCTGACCTCTGCCGGACCAAGCTCGGCGATGGTCCGGCTGCCACCTCGTGGTACGCGCACGCCCTGGACGCTGACCCCAACTCGGCCGGTGCGCGCGACGGGCTGGCGGCATTGCTCGCAGATGCCGCTTGCCGGCCGGCCGTGGTCGAGGCGCTGGCTCGTGCCTACCAAATCGGCGGCGACTGGGCCGCCCTGCTCAGCCTTCTGCCCCACCGTCTGGCGCTGGCGGCCGACGACCGGGCGCGCGCGCGTTTTCTTGCTGAGGCAGCGCAATTGGCAGAGACGCGTGCAGGTCTGGCGGAAGAAGCCTTGCCACACTTGTGCGCGGCTTTGCGTTTGGCTCCGGACGACGGCCATCTGGAAACCGAGATCGTCCGTCTGGCCGGCGCGCTTCTCGAGTGGCCTTTGGTGACCGAATCTCTGGGGGCCGCTGCGGCTTCGCTGGCGCCCTCATTGGCGCGGACGGTTCATCTGCGCTTGCTGCAGGCGCGCCTGCTGGAGGAGAAGCTGGCGGACAAGAAAGGCGCACTTGTGGCCTACCAGGCTGCCCTCAAGGGCGCCCCCGACAATCGCCAAGCGCGCGCGGCGGTGATCCGTTTGGCGGCCGACACGGGCGCGTACGAGCTGGCGGCCGACACCGCCCTGGGAGAGCCGTTCTCGCCGGACCGGCTGCTGGCAGAGCATCTGCCCATCGCGGAGAGAATCGTGGCCGCGTCACCCAATGCCGGCGCTGGTTTTTCGGCCCTGGGCACGGCGCTGTCTGCCGCCCTGGCCCGACGCTCATCGCTGCCCGGCCCTTTTGCCCGAACCATTGAAGAACGCATCGCGGGCTATGCGGTCGCTGACAGCGAGGGGTGGGCGGAGGCGGCCCTGCTACGGGCGGCCGCCTACGACCCCATGAACCTTCCGACTCTGCGCCGCCTGGCGCAGGAACAGCGCAGCCGTGGGGGCCGGCCTTTGCTCGATACCCTGATGCGGATCTCGGCACTCGCCCCGCGCGATCTGGCTGTCATGGCGGAGGCTGCGGATGTGGCTGGCCGGGTTCTGCGTGACACTGAGGTGGCTCGCCGTTGCCTGACTGTGCTCTATGATCGCGCGGTCCAGCTTCTGCGCCTGGCTAGCCCCGCCGAGGGTCAACTTGCGCCGGCCGCAGCAGTGTTGCTAGCGGTGGATGGGCTGACAAGTCCGCTGCTTGCCAGCAAGGCCGAGGCCGACCTGCGACAAGCCGTGGATCTTCTCCTCGATGCTAGCCGGCTGCCGTTGTCCAAGGATGACAGCAAGGCATTACGCGCGCGCGCGGGCCAGATCGCGATCGACGTTGACAAAGCGGTGGCGCGTGATGTCTACCGGCGTATCGTCGACGACGAGCCCGACAATCGCGAGGCAATGGCGGTCTTGGCCCGCCTCTACGAGCAGGCTGAGCAGCTCTCCGAGTTGCTCGCTCTGCGCTGTCGGCAACTGGACCTGCTTTCCGACGGCGAAGCGCGTCTGGCTTTGCGCCTCGAGATCGCGCGCGTGGGTGAAGTGGTCGAGGGACGCACCGGCCGATTCGAGGTGCTGCTCGCCAACCTGGAGGAATTGCCCGGCCACCCAGCCACCCTGGCCGCGCTGAGCACCCTGCTGCGCGCGCGCGGCCGATGTGGCGAGTTGGCGGACATTTTTTCCGCGCAAGCGCGCAAACTGGAGGGAATGGGCGACAGCGCGCGGGCCGCTCGTCTTTGGACTGAAGTGGCGGCCTTGGCCGAATCCCCCCTGGGCGATAGCGCGCGCGCCATTGCGGCCTGGGAACGCGTGGTCGCGCTGGAGAACAGCTCGGTCGCTCTCGATAGTTTGGCCCGCCTGTGCGTCGCTTCGGGCGAGCCACTGCTTGCGGCGCAATGGCTTGAGCAGCGCATGTCGCTGGGCAATCCGGCCGAGCGGCGCCAGTCTGCGGCCCAATTGGCTCGGGCCTACGTCGCGGCTGGCCAGCACCATCGCGCGTTGGCCTCTCTGGAGGGCGCACTGGCTGAAGACCCGACCGCCGACGAGCTCTGGGTGCTGCTCACCGAGTTGTACCGGGATGGCGAGCGCTGGGAGGCCCTGGTGCGGGCTCTGACTGATCGTTGCGCCCAGCTTGTCAGCCCCGAGGCGGTGGTGGCCTGCGCGCGCGAAACTTTGGCGGTCTGCCAAGAGCATCTGCACAGCCCAGAACGGGCGGTGCCGGTATTGGAAAAGGCGCTGGCCCTGGCGCCGGCTGATCGCAGCCTGCGCCTCGCCCTGGCCGACGGCTTGCGCAGAGCCGGTCGTTTGCCCGATGCGCGCGTGGTCTTGCAAGGGGTGCTCGAGGAGTACGGCCGCCGTCAGTCGCGCGAGCGGGCCGCCCTCCATCATCAGATCGCGCAGGTGGCGCGCGCCGAGAAGAACCCCAAGCTGGCCTTGCAGCACTTGGAACAGGCGTCCTCGGTGCTGCTCGACAATATGGAGGTCCAGCTCGCCTTGGCCGAGGTGGCCGAGGAAGTGGGTGAGTACGACCGCGCGGAGAAGGCCTACCGCGCTCTCGTGGTGCTGGCTCGTCGAGGTCAGCCGGCCGATACTGCGATCACCGCGGGCGAAGTGCTTTTGCGCCTGCGCCGGGTGGCCCTGGCCCTAGGCCGCAAGGAGGCCGCTGCCCAATCGCTGGATTCGGCCCTGGCGCGCGCCCTGCACGATCCCGCCGAGGCTCGCCACGTGCAAGCGGCCCTGCTCGCCGCCGGGGATGGAGAGATCGTGCTCGGGTTGCTGGAGAAACGGCGGGCGGCCGCCAACCTGGCTGCAGACGAAGCCGCGGTAGTGTGCGAGCTTGCCGAGGTCTTGGAGAAGCTTGGCCGTGGTGACGAGGCGCTGGAGGTCTTGCTCAAGACCGTCGAGAAAGTGCCCGAGAATGCGACGGCGCACACGCAGGCGCGCGCCCTGGCGGCCAAGTTGGGCCAGGCCGGCCGCTATCTCGACGCGGTCACCAAGGCGGCTGATCAGCTTCGCCGGGCCAACGATGCGCCTCGCCTGGCTGACCTGTTGCTGCGTGCTGGGGAGGTGTCCGAGCAAGATCTGCGCGACGTTGCGCGCGCCACCGCGTTCTATCACCGGGTTGAGCAGACCGGACAGCGGGTGGCCGAGGCCTTGACCGGTCTGGCCCGGGTGAGCCTGAAAGTCGGCGACCAGGCCGAGCAGAGACGGGCAGCGGCGCAGTTGCGTCGCATGTCCCAGCTCGCGAGCAACCACGCCGAAAAGGCTGATCTTCTTTTTCGCGTGGCCGAGTGTCAGTTTGGGCTGCAGGGCCCTGGCAATGAGGGACTAGACGCTCTGGCCGAGGCGGTGGACCTTTCGCCTGACCTGACGCGAGCCATGGCTCTGGTGGAGGCGGCCCATGTGCCCGAGGCCGAGCTGGCGCGGGTGATGCCGGTGTACGAGAAGGTGGCGCGGGCGTCCTCCGACGAGCATGTGTTGCTCGACTTCTACGAGCGGCGGGCTGCCCTGCCGGGTGCACGCAGCGAGGACGTGCGCGACGGGGTGGAGTTGGCTGTCTCGTTGGGTGAGGGAGCGCGGGCCGAGAAACTGCTCGAGCGCGCGGTTGCTCTGGCACGAGGTGTGCCGGGCGGGCTGCGCGATGCAATCTGGGCTATCCTGGACCTCGTGCGCCGCCTGCGCGGTCGCGGTGATTTCACTGGGGTAACGCGGATTTTGGAAGACACGCGCGAGGCTTGGCCCAATCCGCGCCTGGCGCCGGTGGTGCGAGAAATGGCACGCGCCGCTGCTGAGCATTCGGAAAGCGCCCCAGCCGCAGCTCGGCTGTTCGAGCATTTGCGCACCCTTCATCCCCTGGACCGCGAGGTCTGGGAGCCGTTGCTGCACTTGTACGCTGGGTTGGGAAACCAGGCGGCCCTAGAGAGTCTGGTGCGCGAGCTGGTGGAAAAGCTGATGGCCCGATCCGACCGCAATGCGGCCCGCATGGCCTGGGCCAAGTTCCTGATGGGCGACAGCAAGACCGAGGACGCGGCGGCCACGGTTCTGCGCGAGATCCTGGCCGAGGAGCCGGGCCACCCCGAGGGGCTGATGCTGCTGGCTGACCTCCATGAACGTCGGGGTGAGATGAGCCGGGCGGTGGCTATCCTGTCCGAGGCGCTGGCTGGTGGCGAGGGCGCGGCTACCGGGGCCGGGCGGGTCTCTCTGGCGCAACGGTTCGGTGATCTGGCCAAGAAGATCGATCCAAGCGAAGCCAAGAAGGTCTACCGCCAGGTGCTGGCTGCACCCATCCCCGATGCAGCGGCCAGGCGATCGCTGCAGCTTTCCTTGCTCGATCTTCTTTCCGGTAAGGATGAGCTGGCGGAACGCGCGGCGCTGAGCGAGGAGATCCTGGCTGGCGAAAGTGAAGCCGAAGCGGCGGCGCGTGCGCTGGATCTCGCGGAGATGCGCACACACCTGCACGACGACGCCGGCACGCGACGGGCCCTGGAGCTGGGTCGCAGTCGCTGCCCGGACAGCGCGGACCTCTTCCGCTGCCTCAGCACCTACTACAGCGATCGCGAGTTGTGGCCGGAGTTGGTGGAACTGCTTTCGCGCGAGGCCGCGCGCGTGGGCGAGGTGGGCAAGGCAAGTTCCCTGCTGCACCGAGCGGCCCACATCCAGCGCGACAAGCTGCGCGACGAAGCGGGCGCTGCCCGGAGTCTACGCCAGGCCATGGAAGCAGCGCCGGGCGATATCGAAACCCTGCGGGAGCTGACTGCCTCGCTCGCCTCTTCCGGGGATATGGCAGCAGCGCGATCGGTTGTCACCGATGCGCTTGCCGGCAGTACCCAGGAGATGCGAGCCGATCTTCTCCGCCTGCGTGCCGAACTGGTTGCGGCGGGCGGGGATGAAGCGGCCGCGGTGGCGGACATGGAGGAAGCCCTCACGCTGGGCGCCCAAGACCTGGTCGAGCCCCTGAGCCAGTCGCTGGCTCACATCGCGGAACGCGCGACCGCTGCCGGCGACCTTCAGGCAGCCCGCGCTGCCACCCTGCGTCTGGCTGAGCTGGTGCGCAGCCATGGCGACGAAGCCCAGTCGGACCAGATTCTCTTCCGCTGGATCGATGCCAATCCCACTGACCGCGAGGTTCTGCAGGTCATGCGGATCCGCTTCGAGGCGGCAGAGCGCTGGGAAGCCGCGGTGAGTGTGTGGTCGCGTCTGGCCCACGTGGAAGAAGGTGAGGCCAAGGCCGAGGCGGTGCTGGCCATGGCCAATGCCTGCGAGAAGATTGGCCGCGGCGCTGATGCGATCCCATGGCTGAAGGACGCGCTCCACCAGCTACCGGGTCAGGCTAAACTGCTGGCGCGTCTGGCCCAGCTTCTGCAGGCCAGCGGCGATACCATCGAGGCCGCGGAGCTACAGATCCACATGGCCGAGGGCGAGGCCGACGAAGGCGAGCGCTACCGGCTGCTCATCCGTGCCGCCGGGGCCCTGCTGGTTGGCGGCGCATTTCCCGCGGCGGTGCAGGCACTGGAGAAAGCCTCGCCGCTTCGGCCCGCGGAACGGGCCGCGCGCACGCTGCTCATCGATGCCTATATCGGCATGGGCGATCTGGAGCGCGGCTCGGACGTGCTGGCCGAATTGCTGGTCGAATCCAAGACAATGCGCGCCGAGGAACTGGCCGTCCTCTATCAGCGCCAGGCCCGGTTGGCCGCCGCCAAGGGCGACAGTGAGGGCCAATTGTACGCACTCAAGAAGGCGCTGGACACTGACCGCAAGAGCGTGGCCATAGCCACTGAGGTAGCGGACCTGGCCGAAGCGGCGGGCGACGATGAACTGGCCATGCGCGCTTTGCGCGTGGTGACCGCCAACCCAATCAAGGACGCCAAGGCGTGTGCCGTGGCCTACCTCCGACAGGCGCGCATTGCCCACAAATCTCACGACAAGGCTCGCGCCATCATCTTCGTCAAGCGGGCACTGCAAGAAGATCCCGACCTGGCCGAGGCCAAGGCTCTGCTCGACGAATTGAAGTAGCCGGGGCGTGAAGGTCGATGCGCTTCGCGAGCGCTGATCCCCGCCGCTGTCTGATCCCCGCTGATCCCTGATCCAGGTTGGCTGCCGCTGCTGTGCTGATCCCTGTCAGGTTCCGACCCAGGTTGATTTCCCAGGTTCCGACCCAGGTTGCTGATGTGCTGATCCCCGACCCTCAGGTTCCGACCCAGGTTGATTTCCCAGGTTCGCCCAGGTTCCGACCCAGGTTGCTGATGTGCTGATCCCCGACCCAGCCGCTGATCCCCGACCCAGGTTCTCCCTGATCCCCGACCCCCTGATCCCCGACCCAGGTTGATTTCTTGGCAGGCAGTGGGCGACGAAGAGAGCGGGCAGCTCACGACGAAAAGTAGGTGGCCATTCCGTCAAGATGACGACTTCGGGACCAGAAATCGACGACGTCAGGTCAATTGTGGGGTTCTTGTGGTCCAGAACCCGGGCAGGAACGGACGCCGGACGCAACTCCGCCCTGACCCGCTCGGCGCCAAGGTTAGGGCA
>Ga0182011_10000031_pt1 | contig 104339 bp, 76 predicted proteins | sample 711E1DmetaG_FD_120481 | JGI IMG/M metagenome (GOLD analysis project Ga0182011, IMG submission 120481) | Permafrost microbial communities from Stordalen Mire, Sweden - 711E1D metaG | ecosystem: Environmental > Terrestrial > Soil > Wetlands > Permafrost | place: Sweden: Stordalen | collected...
CAACGGAGAGTTGGTTTCCGTAGTGCAATAGAGCTCTTCCGCTGGCGACGGGATCCCCCAATACTCCACATGAGGTGACATTGATCTCTCCTTGAGTCAATGATGAACAATCATCACGAGCGTACTGTGTTCAAGGTAGGTGTCAATGGTGGGAGTATGGGTGATCATTGTCACCCGGTGATCATTGTCACTCTGATGTTTACCTTTGCATGGGCCAGTTTCTGGGAGGCCTGGTGGGAATCATGAATTGTAGGTCCAGATGAGTTGACGAATTGTCCCAGACCAATAGCACCCGTTGTCCGCATCATCATACCGCACATGCCTCACGTCCCTTGTGTTGAACGCACGCTGATGCCTCTTGATCGGACATCGGTGGCTGAAGTGCAGCAAATGCTGGCGCAAAAGGTGCTGGACCATGTCGGGGGTCTCAGAGTCAAAACGGCGAAGATCCTTGGGATCTTCCGGCCCCGGCTCAACCGCATACTGAAGAATCCGCGGGATCGCTCTGAGGAGTGATGTAACGTCTTGAACAGGCGTATGTAACGTTTTGTTTCACCGCATGATGTGGGTCACCCGAATACGGGCCCTTCAGAAACTCGACCCTGCCTCAGCAACTCTGGTTCTCGTTCACCACGATTCAATTCAAGTCACTCCTGCGTCGTCTGGCTTCTGGCACGGGAATTGCATTTCCTTGTCGTGACGTATCATAATTGTTTCAGTGAATCTCGGACGACGAACAGAGACAGGTGACCGGAACCTGATGACGCCTGGCGGATGCCCGTTCAAGAACCAAGGGGGAGGAATGACAGTGAAGACGCTCCAGATCATCGCGGCAATAATAATGACATGCATTCTCTTCGGGTGCTCCGAACAGAGTAACCCTGTTGGGCCGGCAGGGTCCTCTGGTCTTGCTGGGGCCAAAGGCAATGACATCCTGCCCTGGTCCATCGCCCACAAGCCCGCTGAGAGGGACGGCGCGTCCGATACCAACATCGTTGCGGCTTGGCAATCCATCAACGCCGACGTTGGCGGTAGCGTCAGGCTCCAGGGCGCATTCCTGGACAAGCATGGGGATTCTGTTTCCTACGACCTGTCAATCATGTTCGCGCCCGGTGCATTGCCTTACGATGCCATGATCGGCATCTCGATCGACAAGACCACATTCCAGCAAGATGGCACAGTTTCGTTCGGCCCTCACGGTATTGTTTTCAATATTCCGGGAACATTATCTCTGAGTGCAACGAACATTGATTTTGTGAAAAAGAATAAGACGGTAAATTTGTATTATGACGATAGCGGTGTTATGCAGCTCATGCCGAATGGTTGGGGGAGCGTCACAAAGATAAAGAGTGATATCTCGGTTCTTGCGGGCGCCCGGATCCCCCATTTCTCGGCGTATGCGTTTGGCCGCTAGACGCGAAGCACCCGTGGCGGGTGCATGGGACAAGAGGAGAAAATGAGAAGAGACTTCGACCTCTCGTGGGACCCAGTGAAACAGCCCTTTTTCACGCACGGCCTCGATTTCCGGGAGTTCGACGGTGTGTCGATTGACGGTTTCCGGGGGACGGGAGCGCCGGAAAACAGGGACGCGTTCCCCGTCTCCCTTCGCCGTGCCACAAGACTCGACACCCGGCTGCCGGCGGGTTCGATTCGTCTGGAAAATGTCAGGAGAGAGAACAAATGACATGCATCACAGCCGTATGAGTCAGGCTTGACTCTCTGCTGATCGGGCCGTACCATCACGTCTGGCGATCAAAGCGCGGTCGGGTCTTTGACATACTGAGGCCTCTTTCTCCGGGGACCCCGGAGGGAGAGGCCTCTTCATTCACAATGACCGGAGGATCAATCATGTCTCGGATCGTTCTACTGCTTCTTTCCGGTATCCTCCTGGCTCTCTGCGTGCAGGCGCAGGACAATCCCATGGCGACACTGCCGGCTCCCGGGGTCAGCCCGGTAATCCTCGACCGGACGCTGCCGCAGACGCTCCCTTCGAGTGCGGGGCCTCCTGCCTGGCAAATCCTCACGCGGATGAGCACGGCGCAGCGTGCAAACGCCCGGGTGCAGCTTTCGATGCCTCCCGGCGTGTCTGCGGATCTCGCCACCGCCGCCAGGAGTATTGAGGCGGCATGGGACGGAGGCGACTACGATCGGGCGCTTGATGCGCTCGCCGCTCTTTCGGCAGAAAAGGACGTCCGTCCGGTCGAGACCACGATAATCTGGCGTACGCCTGTTGAGATGCCGCTTGCGAAGCTGTCTGCGGGGAACGTCCAGATCGGGGCGCAGGACACGATCAGCGCCGTCGACGTTGTCTGTGATGCCTCAAACCAGCAATTGTTTGCCATCCTGGCGTTCCATAGCTCCCCCAACGACGGCTACGAGCTCGTGAAGTCGACAGACGGCGGAACGACCTGGGGAACCGTCTCAACAAACTCGTTCTCGCCTGTGACGGTGTCCGCGAGGACGGTCAGCATCGCCTATGTGAACAACATGGTGCGGGTCATCTATCTGGTGGGGAACGGGAGCGAGCTTCGGTGGCGCCAGTATGACAACTCCGGGAGTCCGGTGTCATTCCCCGCGGGTTCGGCGTACATCTCGCTCGCAGGTCCCGGCGCGTCGCCGACCGTCAAGGAGGCGAAGCTCTTCAGCAACAATCTCTCTCTCTACAACAACAGGCTCTACTACGCGACAATCCTTTCCGACCATACGGCACACATGTACTGGGCGTATGCAGATTCGGCGTTCTTCACTCCTCTCGGATCAACTTCGCATGCACTGCAGGGATTGTCCGGAGTCGGGGGCGCGTACACCAGCAATCTCTTCTTCGTTTCCTATATTGACACCGCCAACAACCTCTGCATCGATTCAGTGTCGGGGGCGACGGGGAACTGGGGGCACAAGCGGGTGGTTCCGGGATACTCGGCCACGTCACTCGGCTACTACATGGATACTGTCGTCTGTGCGCACGATGTGCTGGGGAGCGTCCTGTACTGCATGTACGAGATCTCGTCCGACGGAGGGCGGACCTGGAATTCCGGGGGTATCGACAGCTCGACCGTGACGCACGAGTATCCGGCGATCTGCATGGACAAAGGGCAGGGGATGGCGATCATTTACCGCTACTACACCCCCACGCGGCAGGGCCGGATCATCGCACGGCAGTACAAGGGTCCGGGTGTGTGGTCCACACCTGTCTCATACACGTCGTACCAGCCCTATCCCTTGCCGGCGGCGATCACGGCACTGGGAGGAAACACGTGGGGGATGGTGTATGTTTCCTGGACCCCTCCGTACAATGCCTATTTTGCGACGTACAAGAATACGCTAGTGGCGGTTGGGCCGGCCTCCGGGAATCTCCCTGTCGAAAGCACACTGTTCCAGAATTTCCCGAACCCGTTTAACCCGGTCACGACAATCAGATTCCAGCTTCCGGGCTCCTCGGATGTCCGGCTCACTGTGTACGACATCCTCGGACGCGGTGTGTCTGTCCTTGTGAACGAACGGCGGAATGCCGGGGTTTATGAGGTCAGGTTTGACGGATCGAACCTTGCGAGCGGCGTCTACTTCTACCGGTTGCAGGCGGGAAGCTTCGTTTCCACGAAGAAGCTTTTGCTCTTACGCTAACTCGAGGCGATTCTACGTTTGTCAAAGAGCCCCGGCATTACGTGTCGGGGTTTTCTTTTCGTCCAGCCGCGCCCACCAAGTCCTGCATCTCGTTGAGTTCCTTCAAGAATGTTTCTCCTGTCCTCCCGACCTATCCGGTGAGGGGTTGAGGTCACAGTCTCCACGGTCGGAGGTGAGTCCGAACGAGGTTGTTGACGAAGAGGGGGGCGAGTTAGTCGGATGCCGTTGACTATCCGGGTCGAATTCGTTAAATTAGTACCGCTTTTTATGATTGCCCCGTCGTCTAATGGGAAGACAGCAGACTCTGGACAGTCATCGGGGTTTCGAGTACTGCGTGCCTTCCTTCCGCTTCCTCCCTCCGTTGACAAGATTGTACACCGAAAGGGTGCATAGTCATGTCAACCAAATACTACCTCATGAAACGCGGTGCGTACTACCAAATCGGTTGGGTCGAGGGGGATCGCCGCAAGTGGAGGACGACGAAGTGCACCACAAAGTCGGAAGCACTCGTATTCCTCAAGTCCTTCGAGACCCAAAACGAGAAGAAAGTCGAACCGCTCCGGTTGAGTCAGTTCACAGAGTTGTTTCGGACACGCATTAACGGAACCATCCGCAAGTCCACGCTCCGTCCTTACCTCGCGTCTCTCAAGTCATTCGAATCCGTCATTTCCGACAAATTGATGTCGGAGTACAACGTGGACGACATTGAGAACTACAAACAGAAGCGACTTCAAAGCATCTCCCCCACCACGCTCAACATCGAGTTGCGGAGTCTCAAATCCACATTCAACTCTGCCGTCAAGTGGGAACTCCTCAAAGAGAATCCCTTCCGCAAAGTCTCGTTGTTGAAGATTCCACAAAGACCGCCGATATATCTGACCAAAGAGGACTTCAAGAAATTGATTAGTGTGGTGAAGGAACCTCTTCTGCGAGACGTTTTCTTATTCGCTGTTTTGACCGGATTTCGGAAGGGTGAGATGCTGAACCTCAAGTGGAGCGGGGTGGACTTGCAGAAACGCCAGGTCACCATTGAGAATTCCGAGGGGTTCACTACGAAGAGTGGGAAGTCCCGGACAATTCCGCTGAACGATGCGGTATTCGACATGCTGTCAAAGAGAAATGCAGAACGGAATCGTTGCGAGTACGTTTTCCATCGGAAGGGTTATAAACTGAACGACCTTTACCTTACCCATCGGTTCAAGAAGTACGTGGTTGACCTCGGTCTTAACCCGCAATTACATCTGCATAGCTGTCGTCACACAGCGGCATCGTGGCTCGTGGATGCGGGTGTTTCCCTCTACATCGTCCAGAATATTCTCGGACACGCAAATATTGCAACGACTCAAATCTATTCACACCTTTCTCAGAACACGTTGCAGGAGAGTGTCAACAAGGTCTCCCTCTAAACCTACTCATCGGAAGGAGGAGTTCAACCGTTCACTTCCTCTGTCGAGGTACGACCTCCTTCCCTTTCAGCGTCTTGATTCTTACGCTGGGTTTCAGTCTGCTGTAGTAATATGAAGTATCCCGTATGACTCTCGCTACTCCAGCTGCATACCTCCTGGGGACAAGGACACCATCGTGAATTGGAATGAACGGAATCTCCTCTACAATCATTAGGTCACAGAGGGTCTCAATGACCACAAGACTTTCAATGCGCTGCAATAGGAGCGCCAGTTTGTTGTGTGCCCCTTTCGGTTTGAGGAGTTTGAAAACCTCGATTATCTTTGGGAAGAGCTTTCGGAACTCTTCTTCGAAAGGGGTGGTGTAGTGCATCGGTTTGAAGAAGGTCTGAATCATCTTGTCCTTGACCACCCCACGAGTGAGTCCTGTTTTCCTGCAAAAGTAGTCGTAAAATGTTCCGCTTCCTGTCAACTGCGTGAAGTGTTTGAATTCCTTTTCCGTTGAGACTTTCGGCAAGGAACGGATATCCACTTTCAGCTCTTCTGCAACTTTCATCACATCAGCAACTTCCCTTTCTATACAAGCGAGGAAGACCGACAGAAAGAAGGGTTGGCTGTTTGCGATGTCAACGTCCACGAGTTTGCTTCCGTCCTTGCAAACGATTGCTTGTCGAAGCTCCCTCTTCAAGTTTATCAGATGATTGAAGTACCTTCCGGTCTTGCCGGAGACGGAATGTCCGAAGTCTCCCTTCTTCATTCGGTCCAGTGCGAGTTTCGCGCGAATCGCCGTGAGACGGTCTAACCTCAATTTCTGCATTAACTTGTTCGCCACATCCATATCAATCGTAAAGTTCCTCTCAATTTGCTCTGCGATTTCCTTGTGCAGGGATGGCAGATGAGTCGCTCTACCCTCACTTTCGAATCTGTCCAATCGGTCGGAGAACTTTCGACCGTAGTCAACGGAACGGAACTCGCTGTCAGCATATTTCGCAGTCAGGCGATACGACCGACTCTTCTTGCCGACGATATATTGGTTGTTCGCTTCGAGTATATCCCAATCACAGAGGTTTCGGAGAATTCGTCTTGAGTGACGCTTGTCGAGGATTCTTCGTAAGATAACTGCGTTCAGTTGAGTGAACTGCTTCTTGCGTGCCTTCTTGCTCCGTCTCTTGAGTTCCTTCCACCGATTGTCAAGGAACCGTACCTCGTACAGATGTGAGATGACGTATCCGTATCGGTCGAGGTGCTTCTTCTCGGAGTCCGGAAGGATGGACACAAGGTCGAGGCTGACCGGTTCGTATCGTGTGCGAATTGCTCGCTTCATGGATACCCTCGGCAGACTGCGTTGATGCACGTTGGTGTGGTCATGCGTCAATATCCCTTGCACTCCTCTGTCCTTCACTCCTCCTCCTTCTCTTCCCTACTACCTCACTCACATACACACATATACACCTTATGTTGACCATTTGTCCCTACAGACCGGACCCCTCCCGACCTATCCAGTGAGGGGTCGAGGTTACAGTCTCCACGGCGGAGGACAGTCCGGACGAGGTGCCACACCATTCGGAGCATACAGTCTCGTCAACAGTAACAGTCCAGAACGCGAAAAGCAACACGACGTGCGTGCTGTAAACAGACAGATGATCTGTTGACACTAGCCACGGTCAACAGACCATTGTGGACACCCTCCACCTCAACCGCATTTCCTTGACCGTCCACCCTCCCGCCAAGGGTCGGGTTCCTCCGTAACTCCACCGAGGCACGTTTGCCCACCCGGTGGGGTATTCGAGTAGGGTCGGACAGTGAAACCTCCGCCAATCGCATCGGGTGGACGGGTCAGACATTCCGCATCGGGTCATCGTGTGTGCCGTTGGTATTGACAGAGTAACGCTGTACATCAATCCACCGCTTGAATATCAGCACACCTCCAGGTGGTGTTCGCATTGCAGACAAACAAAGTCGTGGGGACGAGGCATCCAGTTTCTCGTGAATCCCATATCGCCAGCTCATCGGAAACGTTGAGGGGGTCGTGCAAATATCGGCACTGCTAAATTCGAATCCGATGCATCTCCCTTTGAACTCGATATTTATTGACAAGGAGAACGCAAATGCCAAATGATTCCCACGACGCATTCAAACAGATTCCATATAACCGACTCACGCTCGTGGGGAAAGAGGCTGGAGACTACGGTTCGACTGAGTACATCTACCGTGGACAGTTGGGAACCTACACGCTTCGAATCGGACAGTCCATCACGGACAATGGGAAGGTCTTCTACATCTATCAGAACAATAGACTCTTTCTGAATCTGTATCCGACCAGGACGAAGAGGGTATTCGTGGGGAAAAATGAGGATGGAGACTACTACTTTTTCCGATTCGTGGGGAAGGAAGTTTCGGTGTTCAAACGCAAGTATGAATTATGACGACAGCAGTCGCTCAGGTAAGAGCACCGTTCAATTGCTGAGAACAAGATCCAAGTGCTTCTCTCCAATGGGGTTTTCTCCATCAATGATTAGGTGAACTCCTCTCCATTGAATTGTGTATGTGCCAGGGAAATTCAATGAGCTGCCATTGCAATGACTGCAACTATAATATTCCCACATACGTATCTCGTGTTCGAGTTGTGAATAAATACCAGCACCGCCTAACAGCGCGCTATCAAGCGGTGCAGAGGTTGAATAGAGAACCTTTGCAGAGTAGCTGTAGCTGGAATCCGCGAAAAATTGAATCGATATGGTACCTGCTAGAGTTCTGGGAGAATTATAGGGGATATCAGTAGGGTAGGTGGCGGAAACAGTGCCGGTGTATTTTCCACCGCCGCGCATAAGTGGCTCTGTCGGCAATCCCTCATCAGTACACCCGATAACGGAGAAGGCGATTGAACTCAATATGCTCACAAAACAAATGGGCTTCATAAGTCCCTCCATACACGGAACGAGCGTGCAAAGGGGAGTTCGAGGCAGCAGTCGGTCGTCGGGTGGGAGACTATCGCAGCGCAACTCGGCGGCTCAATGACTCCTACATCGAGTCAAAGAACACATACGTCTAAAATGAATTTACCCTTTAGGTCAGCAAATGTCAACGTGACTCACGGTGAGTTGAGAGGTGCAACGTCTATTGAAGACCAGCAATGGTCGGAATCCTTCGTCAGACGTGTCACCCCTCACTTCCCGACACATCCCGACCGACAGCTCTTGTAGCTCATCGGGATACTCGATACCTTGAGTACACAATGAACTCCAAAATCCAATAACCAAATCGTCACAGAGGGTCGCGGGAAGTGTTGACAGAATTGTTGACAAATGTTGGCGAAAAAGGAGATGGGGTTAGTCCGAAGCCGTTGACTATCCGGGTCAAATTTGTTAAATTAGTACCGCTTTTTATGATTGCCCCGTCGTCTAATGGGAAGACAGCAGACTCTGGATCTGCTTATCGAGGTTCGAATCCTTGCGGGGCAGCGCGACATCCGGCTACGTACCTGTTTCTCCGGCCTTATCGTCTAACGGTTAGGACGGAGCCCTCTCAAGGCTCAAATACGGGTTCGATTCCCGTTAAGGCTACACAGCGTAAGGATTTAAACGGGTTTCGCTTGAATCCCCGCACATTCCATGCGGGTTTTTTTCGTTTCATCTATTCTGCTGGCTGATGCACCCGTAGCTCAATTGGATAGAGCATCAGACTACGGATCTGAGGGTTGGGGGTTCAAATCCCTCCGGGTGCACTCATAGGTATCAATCGCACCAGGCCATTCGGGAGTGCTCATTTTTTTCCGAGTTGCAGAGCACAGATTCCTACCAATTCCTTACTGGTCGTGCAGGCAGCATAAAAAAAGGCCTCTCTCGAGGCCTCTGTCATTTCTCTCCGTGGTCCCTCCCTGAATCCAACTCCAGTCGATCCACGGTCATCCCGCAGATGGGATCTTTGGTCACGGTTTTTGATTCAACCATGGTCACGTTTCTTTCTTGGTGGTTGTTGTCACGGATCGTGGATTTAGGTTGTAACGCCGTGTCGTGGAAGCCTGAAACACTGTCTACTTCACCGCGTAGTGGAACTTCGTTGTCTTGGTGATTCCGCCAACGTTGACGTTGACTGTAAACTTGTACTGCCCCTTTTCGTCGAGCGTGAGGCCGCTACCAAAGTGGCTCATCATTGGCTTGAGGTCGACCGAAGATTTCATTTTTGAGGGAGACTCGATCAGGAGATTGACGCTGGCATTGGCGATTTCCGTTCCTTTTGCAGCATCTGTTACTTCAAGACCGATATGATGTGTACCGGCCATCATCGCATCCTTCGACGCCTTGTCCATCTCCATGTTGTCGGGCTTTATCCCCTTCATATCGCTCCCCATCCCCATGCTTGTGTCTTTCATCCCCATCCCTCCCATTTCGCCTTCCTTCTCACCGTGCTTCATCATCATGCCCTGCCCGGGCTCCATCATCTCACTGTGCTGCTTCTGCGAAATGAGCCACACCTTTATGTGAAGCCCCCCAACTTTCGCATCGGCTGTCGGCTTCCCCATGACGCTCGACATGTCATGGTGCTTCATTATGGTCCTGGTCGTATCGGCGTGAGTGTCCTGTCCGACCATCGGCAGTGTCAAAGCGATTGTTAGAACCGTCGAGAGGAATGCATATTTTGTTTTCATGATAAATCCTTTCTGATTGGGTTTGTAAGTTGTTTGAGTTGAATCTTGAGATTATTTTCCTTTGTGACAGCTTCAGCGCAGTCGCGGATCACGAGAGGTCGGTTAAGAACGCAATTCTCCACTGAGGAATGGGAAACCCTCTCAGGACAGGATTAATTACTCCACGATGGACTCTCAACTACTCTACGGAGGAATGCAAGGGAAGACAATCACTCAAAGGGATGGAAGGGGAGTTAACCATCCAAGGAAGAAAACTATGCGGTGGAGGTGATATTGGATCTCTCCTCTGTTCCCCAATCTAGCCGCTCACGATGGGGATTAACCACTCTTTCATCCCCTTGGCCGATTACTACCCGGGTTAAATATTGGTATGCTTATTTATATTCAGTGTCGGTATGGTCCCCATCCCGATAATGGCTTTCATCCACGCATGGAGGTGTCGCATGGACAAGCTCAGCATCAAAGGCAATTGGAAGGAAATCTCGGGAAAGCTCAAGCAAAAGTATGCCAACCTGACAGACGACGATATGCTATACAAAGAAGGCAAGGAAGACGAATTGATGGGAAGACTCCAGAAAAAGATCGGGACCACCAAAGAAGGGTTACGCGATCTGATCGCGAAATTATGACAAATTCATGGTTTTTGGTGGGGTACCGTTTAGCAGCATATCGCTCAAGAGTATTTGTTCGCGCTCAAAGCCGTGGCGCGCTCCTCATTAGGTTTGCTTCCGCCTTAGGAGAGTGACGTCAACCCTTCAACACAAAAGAAAGGATATTATCATGCTTTGGACAATCGCCGTTATACTGGTCATCCTGTGGATCCTGGGCCTTGTATCCTCTTACACCATGGGCGGTTTCATCCACATTCTTCTGGTGCTAGCCATTATCGTCATCCTGTATAACGTCATCACCGGCCGAAAAAAGTCAGCTTGAACAGGATCCGGGGGTACCGGGATCCCTGGCCATCGGATCCCCGGATACAATAGCGACCGTAACGCAACAACAGAAAAATGCAGCAAACGTTTCGGGGTAGACTGAGGGACCGAAAAAGACTAACTGAGGAGAATGGTCATGAGATATTTACGAGGCATAGCAAGCGCTCTGGTAATTGCAGGCATGATGTTCGTTTCTATCGCCAGCGCACAGATACAACTGCGTGTAAATTCCGGGCACCGCACCGAACACCCGATCGTTCGTCATCATCGCAGTCGGGTACATGTTCGTGTCAATGTGCCGGCACGCCGTCCTGTTGCACGACATGAAGTCGGACAGCGTAGCGATTTTCGTCCTCAGGAGCATCACGAGAATCGCTGAAACGCCGATGCCAAGGAAGAGGTGATGGCTGACCAAACCTGATGCGACTCCAGTGAAGCACAGCAGCTCGGTGATGCCTCACTTCTCAATACGCTCTCGAACAATTGAGCCCGATGCGCGAGTGTCGGGTTCTTTGTATTCGCGCTACCGCAATTCAGGGTTTGTCAATGCCATGGTTAGCTATTCTTTCATCCTCTTGAGCTATTACTTCTCAAGCCAGTCATCGGCATAATCGTTCAGGCTCAGGAAGGGGTTTTCATCGACGGGGCAAACGATGCAAGAACCAATTTCTGTGCGCAATGAAAAAGACAGGCACTCCCACACATCCAAATATAGTGAAGTCATGAAACGATATGGCAACCAAATCAACCATCCTGCTCTGCAGGTGCAGATAGATCTGCCGGGATACCCGATATATCCTGCCAACGAAGACATCTTCAGCAAATACCGAGAAGAAAAGAACATCAATCCTGAGGATACTTCCCAGACAAAGGAACCAGATGAACATTATGAAGCCGGGGGCAATAATGAGAAAGATTTTGGTGATGATGTATCGGGCAGCGATCTCGATGTTCCAGGTTCAGAATTGGACGATGAACAGGAACGTATTGGAAGTGAGGACGAAGAGAATAACTACTACAGCTTAGGGGGAGATCGCCACGACGATTAGGACGGACACAAAGGATGGTGGAATACTTACCGACACGCTGTCTATGCTGCACCAAAGGATCTTCAAAAAGCGGCCTGCGTCAATTATCGATTTCAAGTGCGAAAAACCCTTATTGATCGGCTTGATCCAACGCGAATTTGTAAAGGATAGTGTGCGACGGACCATTTGGATGGATTTGAGATAGCGATTGACGGGAGCCATCACCCCGAGTCGACATTTCCTGCGGGAGACTTTCGGAACAACTACTTCGAGGGGGAAAGGCACTCCTACGACTGATCAGAACGGAAAATCCGCACTGGGCTTCACCTGAGGCTCGGCTTTTTTCGACTCCGGTTTCTTCGCCGCAAGGTGCACCGGGTTCGACTCGACGTAGATTGCCTTGTTCGGCGTGGACGGGCAGGGGTGTTCACACGACCCGCACCCGATACAGAGGTCATCATTCACTTCCGGCAGAAACAGTCCCTCGCTTTTGACCATGTGCACGGCCTTGGTCGGACAGTGCTCCGAACAGGCGCCGCACTCCGTCTTCTTCGTGATGACGATGCAATCGTCTTTCACGAACCGCGCTTTACCGATCTGCACCAGCTTCTTTGCCTCTATGGAGAGAGGGAGTATGGCTCCCGACGGGCAGACCTGACCGCATACAGCGCAGTCGTAGTTGCAGGTGCTGGCCGAGTAGTCCATCCGCGGCTGGAAGATTCCGCCCGGCCCATACTCAAGGAAGGCAGGGCTCAGGACCTGCGTGGGGCAGGCGCTGACGCAAAGATGGCACGCCGTGCATCGCGATGTAAAGCGCCCGGTGCCGCCGGACCCCGGGGGGGATATCGGAAGCTTGCTCCTTGACTTCCCGGTCGGCACCGGGAGAACCGCCCGGAGAGTATCGCTCCCGGGGAGGACCATCATGGCAGCGCCCACACCTCCCTGCAGGAGGGCGCGCCTCCGGCGGTTGACCCGGCGCGGAGGGCTCTCCTGCGCCCCGGCGCGGGATACCCTGTACCTGAGACCGACTGTCGGGCAGGCATCGAAACAATTGAAGCAACTCACACAGGCGCTGAAGTCGACGCGCATGTTCTCGCTGTCGATGCACCCCGTCTTGCACACCTTCTCGCAAAGACCGCAGTCCTTGCATGCCGCCTTATCGATAACAATCCTGAAGAGGGACAACCTGCTCAAGAGGCCGAGGAGCGCACCCGCCGGACAGAGCGTGTTGCAGAAGAGCCTCCCCCGCATATACGACATCGCGAGGAGTGCGCCGGCGAATACAGACGACAGGGTGAGTGCCCACGGGGAGGGTATATGAAGCGGGACGGTGAAGAAAACGTACACATGAGCTGCCCCGAGGAGAGAAGCGGTCCCGTTGTTCAGGAGGAGAGCGATCGGACGCAGGAGTGTCACAACCGTTCGTCCAAAACTGCTGAATGGCTCGATGAGATTGAGAAGGAAAAGGCTTCCCCCCAGCGCAAGCGCCGTCGTGAGCCCGAGGAGGCCGTAGTGGAGCAGATAGTTCTGGCGCCGGAAGAGGAACCTCCTCCGGCTGTTTCTCTTCCGGTTCAGACGGCTGAATATGTCCTGCAGGGTCCCGAGCGGACAGATTGTCGAGCAGTAGACCCTGCCAAAGGACACCGTCATGATCAGCACCAGGAAGAGGCCGATCGCACCTACCCCGACGCCGGAGAAGATCTTGACGACTGCAGGGACGAGTTCAGCGGAGGCGAGAGCGTTCACCGCCCAGGGGGGTAGAACCCCCGTCAGGTCGATGAATATGAACAGAGCGGGCAGAAACAGGAGGAGAGAAGTGACGACCCGGAGCGTTCTGAGATGTCGGAGAGCCATCGCTAAAGAGCGATTCTCTTAATGTTCAGGTTTTGCAGGTCTTTCCTGCCGACCTTCTGTGCGGCAGCGATTTTGATATAGCCAATGTCATCCGGATCGACGCCAAAGAGTTTCGCCGCGGCCGCATCGGCGGCCACGATATCTGTCGTCACGAGCTGCGTCTTCAGGAGGACCACGTCATCGAGAGAGACCCCCCGTGGCCCGTTTTGTTTCAGCATCAGATAGGCATCAACAACCGTAAGGTCGGGCTTCCTGTATCCGGCGAAATCGGCGATGCACTGGTGCAAGTCATTCCGGTGCCAGTACCCCCTGTCCCAGACGATCCCCATCTGGTTTTTCATGCCCGCGGTGAGCTGGGAGGAGGAGTGATGTTTCAGCACGGGCACGTTGATGAAGACATCCGATTCCAGTATCAGCTCGTGTACTTGAGCCTCCTTGAGGACCTTTCCGCCGGTAACCGACACAGGGTGATAGTAACTTTCGGTGTGGCCGGGTGCCACGGTTGCTCCCGCATCCTTCGCGGCACGTTCGATACCGCTGGTCTTGTACGCGCGACGCCAATCATCACACGTGTGGTCAAACACATACACTTCCTTTGCACCGGCATCGAGACAATGGTGGACGATTCTGGAGACGAGCTTCGGGTTGGTATTGCCGGCGCGTTCGGGCGTGACGTCCCACCCGATATTCGGCTTGATGACCACTTTCTGACCTTTCCGGACGAACGAGGTCATGCCTCCGAGCGCCCCGATTGCAGCGTCAAACATCGCCTCGGGCTCGCCGCCTTTAACTGCTACGAGGTCGTACGGAAGCGGTGGCACTGCAGCGAAGAGGCGTGAAAACCGGCCTGAAGCCGCCACTGTCCCCGCCAGAAGAGTCGCCCCGACGGTCTGCTTCACAAACGTTCTTCGATCCATATATTTCTCCTCCGTTACATTTTCGTGGCAGCGTGAGGCACGCCCGTCAGAAGAACTTCAGGTACACGAACAGCGCGAGTGCCGCACACAGGACGATGACGATGACAGCGACAACGATCTTTTTGATAACCCTGAGGAGGAGCCATGCGGCAACAACGGCGGCGGCAACGAGAGCATACGCCTGGAGCCTCAGCACCGGTCAATCCTCCGCACTTTTGTTACTCGATTCATGAAAAAGCCCACGGGCGATTTCGTTCCAATGCCCGGGGGCTTTCAAACAACGGAAACACTGATACAATGAGGTGATTTTCCGGGAGAAAATCAACAAGAGCGGTGCGCCGCTTGCCGCCGGACGTCGTTCCGCGGACAGGTAGAAGACAGGCCCCGAAGACAGGCCGCGGTCAGACCGGAGTCAGAAACTCCCGGACGACGCCGTTGTAGAACCCGGGATTGGCGGCATGCATGGCGTGCCCGGCCCCGGGGATGAGGACCCGGTACGTATCCGGGAGAAGACGTTCAAGTTCGTCGGTAATCAAAGAAAACATCCTGGGGCTCTTCTGGCCGTTCAGAAGGAGCACGGGGACCAGCGCCGCATGGATCTGATCATCGGGGATCGCAGGCATGTATTCGTCCGCCCCGGCAAGGAGCTCGAGCCGGAGCGTCGCGGCCGATTCCATGAGTCTCTCACGCAAAGGGCCGGGGAGAAGATCGAATGTCCCCCTGCGCCCTGAGACACCGTCGAAGAATTTTCGCACACCGAGCATGTCGTCTCCCCCCGCGAATGCCGCCCTCGCGGGTGCGAGCGTGTTCGCCTCGAATTCCTCCAGCGCGGTCTCTCCCTCATGTGTCTTCCTCAGGAGCGGGAGCATGGGTGGTTCGCCGAGCACGAGCCGCTGAATGAACCCGGGATGCCGGACCGCACAGCAGAGGGCAACATATCCACCGTAGGAGGACGCAATGACGGTCGCCGGTGCGATACCAAGCGCCTCTACCATTTCGGCGAGGTCTGCGGCATGCACGGAAAGCGAATACGAGTCCCCCGAGCGATCGGCCGGGTTCGGCGGATGAAACCGGCGGCTGTACGCGATAACGCGGTGGGATTGTGAGAAGAACTCTACCTGCGCGGGGAAGTCTCTCATCGACCCGAGAGTACCGTGAACAAACACAAGAGGCTCCCCCCTCCCCTGCTCGAAATATGCAAGCCTGGTGTCGCGGAGAGGGATCGTGTTCATGGCGGATCAGACGGTTCGTGCTTCTGGTCCGGTTTCTCCTGCGGCCCGGCGAGCTTCACTGGAGGAGGGCTGTACCCGACCACCGATCCTGCCCGGATGCGGGCCATGTAGGGAGAAAGTGTCGTTCCCGGGAGCGTGCGGACATTGTCCTCGATCCTGATCGGTCCGATCCCGGTACCTGCGCCGATCGTACAGTGAGAACCGATTTCCACGAGTCCGTAGCGGAATTTTCCGCACCCCTCATACGCGTGGACGGTAATCCGCGTGTACGCACCCAGAAGCGTGTTGTCCCCGATAAATATCAGCTCGGGTCTGAAATGATCGAGCCAGGCGAGTTGCATGATCTCCACATTCCTGCCGATGTGGGCCCCCATCCAGCGGTACCACGTGTTCTTGAAAGGGGTCCCCTTCATTACGAACGAAACCGCCACCTGGAACTGGACAATTACACGCCGCCAGGTCGGAAGATTGATGAGGCGCCAGTTGACCGCATTCGGTTCTTCGGGAGACCCGAGTCCGGAAAACGTGTAGTGGCGCTGTACGGGGGTCAGATACGCGTCCATCCTCTTCGCACCGTCCGGCGTCCGGGAGTCAAGTGTTGCGATGTCGGTCCCCTTGCCGTTCGCTGTTTTGCTGATGGCGATCGTCCTCCCCCGCTTCTTCCCCAGTTTGATCGCGCGGAGTATCATATCCTCCGTCACACGCCGCATTGCCTGTTCGGGAGTCTCGTTTTCAGGTCGTTCCATGTTCTGATGATGTGGAAGAAATACGGCAGATCAGAGTGCCCGGCTTGTCGTGAATGTAGAAGAATCCGGGGGGAGAAGCAATCGCAGCATGAAGACCCGAATTTAAGGTCTCACGCAATTGGGACTAATGAAGGAAAGAATTCCGGGTTGGTCCAAATTCTACTATACGAATTGGACCGCTCGGCGGGGATTGAAATGTCGTATCATGCAGTAGAGGAAGATTGCGTCCAAGTAATAATAGATGTCATTTCTGAGATGATATCGTTTGCCTTCGCGTGGCTCCTCGTCGAACGGAAGATCCTTGTAGTAGACTTTTAACCGTTCCAGGAGAGGCAACTGTTCATCTTCACAGAGATCGATACCAGGAATCTCCTTCCCGTGAGTCCCGAACACGCGATCCTGGATGGTTTTGAGCTTTTCGATATCGGGAATGGGGCTGTAGAAGAAATCTCTCACCTTCTACAGTTTTAGCTTCGTACTCACTTGAGAATCAGAAGTCTCTTCGATTGGACGAAATCTCCCGCTTGTAGTCGGTAGAAGTACACCCCACTCGCAAGATTCGAACCGTCAAACTTGACCTCGTGAACTCCCGCGTTTCTCCTCTCATTCACTAACACTGATACCACTCGTCCAAGTATATCGAACACGCTCAACGTGACCATAGAAGATTTGGCCAACTCGAACTTGATGGTCGTGCTCGGATTGAAGGGGTTGGGGAAGTTCTGTCCAAGGCTGAAATGAGCTGGCAGGTTTGTTGAAAACGCGCCAACCGATGTTATTTCAGACAACGGCCTCCTCCACACGCCGTCACCAGTTCCAGCAAAGAGATTCGTGCCGCTGACAGAAAGAGCCAGGACATTTGTATTCGTCAAGCCGGTGTTCACTTCCTTCCAGCTTGCACCACTCTTGGTCGAGAGAAAGACGCCGGAACTAGTCCCAGCAAAGAGATTCGTACCGCTGACGGCAAAAGCACTGACCCACGAATTTGTCAAGCCAGAATCGACAGCAGTCCAACTGGTACCGTTGTTGGTTGAAACAAAGGCGCCATTGCCATCGGTTCCAGCAAAGATATTCGTGCCGCTTACGGCAAAAGCAATGATCCACGAGTTTGTCAAGCCGGAATCGACAGCATTCCAACTCGTACCGGTGTTGGTAGAAAGGAAGACAAATCCGCCATAAGCCCCGGCAAAGAGACTTGTGCCGCTGACAGAAAGAGCCAGGACATTTGTATTCGTCAAGCCGGTGTTCACTTCCTTCCAGCTTGCACCACTCGTGGTCGAGAGAAAGACGCCGGAACTAGTCCCAGCAAAGAGATTCGTACCGCTGATGGCAAGAGATTGAACGTCAGTATTCGTCAGGCCGGTATCCATTTCCGTCCAGCTTGTGCCGCTATCGGTCGAGAGAAAGACGCCGCCGCCATAAGTCCCGGCAAAGAGATTCGTGCCGCTGACGGCAAGAGTCTTAACATAGGTAAACGTTAAGCCCGCACTCGCCGCTGTCCATATTGTGCCGCTGTTGGTCGAAAGATAGACGCCGCCACCTCCAGTTCCGGCAAAGAGATTCGTCCCGATCACCGCAAGAGAAATAACCGAAAAGCCTTGCAAGCCGTTATTTGCCCCTGTCCAGCTTGTGCCGCTATTGGTCGAGAGAAAGACGCCGCCAACAGTTCCAGCAAAGAGAATCGTTCCACTGACAGAAAGAGCCAGAACATTAGTATTCGTCAAGCGGGTGTTCACTTCCGTCCAGCTTACGCCACTATTGGTCGAACGAAAAACGCCGCCACCATAGGCCGCGGCAAAGATATTCGTACCGCTGACGGCAAGCGACTGAATATTAGTATTCGTCAAGCCGTTATTCACTTCCGTCCAGGTTGTGCCACTATTGGTCGAGAGAAAGACGCCGCCCTCATAAGTCCCGGCAAAGAGATTCGTGCCGCTGACGGCAAGAGCAGAAACCGAAACTCGCGGCATCCCAGCGTTCGTACTCGTCAGTGTCCAGCTCGCGCCATTATTTGTTGAGAGGAAGACGCCACCAACAGTCCCAGCTAAGAGATTCGTGCCGCTGACGGCAAAAGCATTAACACTACCCCTACCCTCAACTGCTGTCCAGCTTTTACCATTGTCAGTCGTAAGAAATATTCCTCCCCAATATCCCGCAACGAGATTTGTGCCACTGGCGGCAAGAGCAGAAATGTCAGTACTCGTCAAGCCGGTACTTGACCAGCTGGTGCCTTTGTCGGTCGAAAGAAATACCCCGCCTCCGGCAGTTCCCGCAAGGAGATTCGTGCCGCTGACGGCAAGCGCCAGAACGTAAGTATTCCCCAACCCGTTACTTGCCGCTGTCCAGCTTGCGCCGTTGTCCGTCGAAAGAAGCACCCCGCCTCCTATCGTTCCTGCAAAGAGATCGGTGCCGCTGACAGCGAGACACTGAACATTAATAACGTCAATCCCGTTGGTTTTCACCCACTGAGTATGGACTAGGGGTCGGAGCAAACCCACAGCGAATATGGTAACAACCAGGCGAGTAGTGAAATGCATAGGCTACCTCCTCCTTGGATCAGAAGGACATCTCGCTCTTAGAACTCGAGAGGGATAAGGATCGGAAAGATGTAGATGGGTAGAAATGGAATCAAAGGGTGCAATGAGTTTTAGAAATGCAACATTGAAATCATCCCGTGACCATTCTTGTCCCTTCGCCAAAAGGACACAACACAAGACGAGAAGGGTCGTGACAACGAGTGACGGTACGTTCATAGTACTCCTGGTGACGCTTGGCTCAGGCACTTTGCTGCAAGAGCCTCACTTGTCCTTTCGCTGAGATCGTTGTATATTATTTCTGTGGCAAGCTGCAAATTAGTCCACACCCTAGACTTGTTTTCGTGATTGTGTCGAAAAGAATGTAGAAAGAATTTCGCACTTTCTACAGATTTGCAAAGTAGGAAAGATGCAATCTTGCGAAATATGTGTTAGTTTGATGCGCCTGTAGCTCAACTGGATAGAGCATCAGACTTCGGATCTGAGGGTTGGGGGTTCAAATCCCTCCAGGCGCACGCATAAGATAAGAAAGCACAATGACATTGGGGAGTGACCCGTTTTATGTAACGTCGCCGACCGCAGAATCTTACCGATTTCTTACATAGTCTCGCGGGCGAATAAAAAGGCCTCTATCGGGGGCTTCTGCAGAGAAGTAGCCGGGTGACCACCTTACCGTTATCGATACGGAAACGCCTGGGGATCCGAACTTTCTTGTTTAGCTAATCGATGGCAGAAGTCACCGCAACAACAAGAGCTTGCGGGTCTGGACAAAGCTTCCTGCCTGCAGTCGATAGAAGTACACTCCGCTCGCCGAACTGCTCCCATCAAATTTCACTTCATATGACCCAGCATTCTCTCGCTCATAGACAAGCACAGACACTTCGCGACCGAGGATGTCAAATACACTCAACCTCACCACTGACGCCTTCGGCAACTCATACTTGATTATTGTGCTCGGGTTAAACGGATTGGGGTAGTTCTGCGACAACGAAAAAGACATCGGCACAACTGGCACGACTTCGTGTACCGATGTCATCTCTGACAACGGGCGCGCCCATGCGCCGGCGTTTGAACAGCCCGCGAAGAGATAATTACCCAACACTGCGAGTGAAACCACAGCGGTATTCGGCAGACCACTACTTGCCGGAGTCCAGCTGGCGCCGTAGTTCGTGGAAAGGAAAACGCCAACCCCGGTTGCTGCGAAGAGATTCGTGCCGCTAAAGGCAAAACCATAGATACGCGTGTTCTGCACACCGCTGCCCGCCTGTGACCAGGTTATTCCGCCGTTCGTAGACGCATACACGCCATTCATTTGAGTCCCGGCGAACAGATTCGCGCCCGACACCCCAAAAGCAGTCACCCCCGCTCCCTTTGGCAGGCCGGTATTCGCCGCAGTCCAACTGGCTCCAAAATCAGTGGAGCGAAAGGCTCCAACGCTGTTTATTCCGGCTAACAGAACCGTGTCACAAAATACAATTGTGTTCAGCCCATAGTACATGGGCATTGTATATTCGCTCTCCATGAAATTCCAGGTTGCGCCCGAGTCCGTCGAGCCAAAAATCCAGCCATCCATTGCTGCGAAGAGATGTGTGCCGCTGCTTGTATAGCCAGTGACGGTTCCGTTCCCAAGAATACTTGTCCAAAAAATACTTGTCCAATGTGCTCCATTATCGGTTGAGCGAAAGATGCCGTAGCCCCCATTGCATCCAGCATATAGAGCATTCCCATAAGCGTAAATGCAGTTCATGGTGAGGTAATATCCGTAGTTCGGATTGGATGGCAATCCGTTCCTGATCGCACACCAGCTTGCACCGTTGTCGCTTGTTCTAAAAATTCCGGCAGAAACATAGTCCGAGCCAGAACATGCAGCGAAGAGGTCGGTTCCAACGACAGCAAATCCAACAGGTGTGCAATTCGTGAAACCTCTGTTCACTGCCCGCCAACTAGCGCCGTGGTTGGTGGAAAGGAAAACACCACCCCATCGAGTTGCCGCAAAGAGGTTTCCATCCGCAATAGCGAACGAGGTAATCCAATTCTCAGTCATCCCTCCGTTAGCCGGGGTCCAACTTGAACCGCTGTCAGTGGAGACAAATACCCCATAATAACCTGAGCCGAGGACGAGATTGGTCCCGCTCACAGCAATCGTCCATGGAAAAGAATTCGTCATACTCGTCGGCGTCCAGGTCGCACCGTTGTCACTAGAGCTCGAAACGCCGTTTCCGATCCGGGCGAAGACTTTGTGCCCTAGCATGACAAAGTTCCATGACTGGCCGATATTGAGTGAATGCCACGTCGCGCCATTGTCAGTTGACAGGTAGCCGTCCTGGAAGGCACCAACGAAAATGTTCGCGCCGACAATAGTTATTGAACGTACATGGATATTTGACAAGCCAGCAGTGCTCCAGCTGGCTCCCTTGTCCGTAGAGCGAAAGACACCACTCCCCCAGGTCCCGGCAAGGAGGTCCGAACCCGAGACAGCAAGACACTCGGTTGCCATGTTAGTCAATCCGCTATCCACCGGGTTCCAATCTGCCCCGTTATTGGTCGATCTGAGAATCCCTTCGCTTTCGGTCGCTGCAAAGAGGTCCACATCCAGTTTGGCAAAACAGTTCACCGTCGGAATCGAACTGACTTGAACCCAGTTCGCCCCGTTGTCACTGGAATGATATACTCCTCCGACATAGGCAGACACAAAGATGTCGTTGCCGAAAACGGCGATACTCCACGCTCCAATCCCCGCCGGCCCTGTTGTCTGTGCCCACTGGGATTGGCCGATCTGATAACAACCGTGCAGAAGTACAAGAAGTGCTGAAAGCAAAATAGAGTTGCGCATGTGCGTGTTCCTGAGAAGAATCTCCTCTCCCTTCCGTTGAAATCTCTGCCCCGCTTCAGTCCAGTATACGCGAAGGCCTCCCGCACACATGTACAGAAGGCCCCTCCAATGAACCTGGTTTCATGTCCAATATAGCCCCCTCGATCGCGAGAAACAACATTCCATCACGCCCTGAGAGGAACGCTTGCGCAATTGTGACCGCCATTACTTTTATCTGTGAAGTCAGGGAGGTCTTGGGTTTGTCCAACTTCACGGCTTCAAAACCCCTGTCCATCGTCATCGGTGGGTACAGGAGAGCGTGGGTCAGCTGGATATGGGGTGCCGCGGGAGTTTCTTTCTCGTCATCGAGCATCCTCTCCCGGCGGCGCGTTGATTCCGGCGTCCGGCTGTTGACAATTGTCGGAAAAAATGTATCAATATGAGTTGATGTGGCCGCTCCCATGTCGGCAATAGCATCACAATCACTGTTCACTGGCGCATCGACCGAAGGAACAAATGGGCATCCGCTCCGCTATAAAGAAACTCAGGCGACTCCTGGAACCCATTCTCAGAATTCCGATGATGTCTGTTTTGACCAGCCGGCTCGCCGGCATCGGGCTCCTCGTGTCCAATTGGCTCGCCAAGATCAAGAGGGACAGGAAGACTCCCTATGTGTGCAGCTTTCCCCATTTCGATCCGGAACAGAGTCTCTCCTACCTGAATGAAGTATATGAAGACTACTTCACTTATTCTGGACTTGCTAGTAGCGCGGTCGAAGGAAAGCATGTTCTCGAGGTGGGGCCGGGAGAGAACTTGGGGGTTGGGCTCCGGTTCGCTGCCGATGGAGCCACCCGGGTCGTAAGTGCCGACCGTTTTAGGTCGCTCCGCCCACCTGAGGAACAGGTCGAGGTTTACAGGCGGTTGATCAGCAGCCTCAACGCGGCACAGCGCACCCGCCTCGAGCTCGTGCTTGATCTTCGAGAGCGTGACTACACGATCAACTCCCATATCTGCACATACATCACCGAATCGCCCCTGGAATTTCTCTACCATCATTTGGCACCATCGACATTCGACCTGATCGTCTCGCGGGCTGTGCTTGAGCATATCTTTGACATTGACCGAGCTCTGGAGACCATGGATCTTCTGCTGAAACCCGGAGGCGTCATGATTCATGAGGTCGACTTGAGGGATCACGGAATGTTCACACGGTACGGCCTCAATCCCTTTACGTTCCTGACCTTTGGCAAGAAATCCTGGTATATGATGAGCTCCCATACAGGATCTCCCAACCGGGTGCCGATGAGGCACTATTTCGGGGAGCTGGACCGCCGAGGCTACGACATCGATATCCTGAAAGTCCATGCAGTTCGAGAGGATGGCGAGGAGGTCAAGGTCCACAAGAAGGAACTTGAGTATGGGGTCGACTATGATGACAATTCGGTCAAAATGGTCGAAAGCATTAGACCATGGCTGAACAGAGACGTTGCTCACCTTCCGGCTGAAGAGTTACTGGTGGGCGCGTTCTTTCTCGTTTGCCGAAAACCCGATTCGATTGTCAGGGAAACGGCAAAGCAAATGAAGCGCTAACCGAAAAGACAAGGCAACGAGTTTTACCCCCTGAACGAGAGAATATCCCTCGCTCGGTGCGCACACGGCGAAGCGATCTTCACCCGGGTTTCGATTAGAGTGAGGAACTTCTCTTTATCGTCTTTGCCGACCTTGTCTTTTGGCAGTCGCGCCAATTTCTGGTTCCCCTGGATAGTTGAACACCGGTAAAATTTATGGCGTCTTCCAGTACGGCTCTTCTCAATCACCAATCGCTTGAGGAAACCTGGAGCCCGGGCCTCAGTCCGGTAGTTGCCGCCATCTATCGAAAGAAGAACTCCGCCCCCCAAGAGGCACCCGCAAAGACGATGTTTCCTATGACAGCAAGAGATCTTGCATTTGTGACGCAGCACACTTTGGATCTGAGGCTTAGAGGTTCGACTCCCTCCAGGCGCACGCGATAATCCTCCCGGCGCGACTCCAACTTTAGCACCCCTTCACAATTATTCCTATATTGGAGCATGACCGAAGACGAGCGTTGGATGGAATCAGCTCTGCGGGAAGCGGAGCAAGCCCTCAAAAGGAAAGAGGTCCCCGTCGGGGCTGTGGTCGTTCGAAACCGCAGGATCATCGGAAAAGGGTACAACCAGATCGAGAGTTTGCAGGACCCGACCGCGCACGCGGAGATGATCGCCATTACCGCGGCAGCTACGGGACTCGGAAGCCGGCAGCTCGAAGAGTGTACGATGTACGTGACGCTCGAGCCGTGCGCCATGTGCGCGGGAGCGATAGTCCTGGCCAGGGTACCGCGGCTGGTGTTCGGTGCGTTTGATCCCAAAGCCGGCGCATGCGGGTCGCTCTTTAACATCGTGCAGGATGGACGGCTCAACCACAGGGCCGAGCTTACGGGAGGGATTCTGCAGGAGCGATGCGGGGAACTGCTGAGTAGTTTCTTCACCACACTCAGGGGGGACGGTCAGAGGCTGGGGGAGGGATAACCGCATATTTCTCACGCTTTCAGTCGATCATCTACGCCAGGATGATCCACGCCAGAATCATCGGAATAACATGAATGCCTCTCGCACGTTGCTTACCGCGATTCTGCTTCTCACACCATTTCATCACCTTCTGAGCCAAACGAGTCCGATACCCGATCCTCTCCCCGGTCCGACCTCTGTCGTGTTCGACACGATCCGGCAAGCATATCTCTTCCATGGAGTCGGCGTTGACTACACATACTCCCTTGAACGTGGCGGATCCCTCTTTGCCCTGACGGCGCGTGTGCCGGGAAGCGGAGAAGAATTCATTCCGAGCTACTATGGTGGAGTTACCGCGGAACTGGAGGGGGGGATCCGTGAACCCTGGTCAGAAGACGGACAGAGGAATCTGGCATATACCCTTGTCAGGGCTTCACGGATGCAGGATACGGTGGTTGCCGTCTGGTCTATGAGATACGGGCGGGATGCCACGACCTTTACGCTCAGACTCCATGCATCGAACCAGACGCTCATTATCGACGTCGAAGGGGACGGATCAGGAATGCTCTCTGGAGTCGGGTTCAACCATGCCTACCCGAGCAGTGGGACGAAGGTCATCCGAATTCCCTCTCTCACCCTCCTTTCCGTCCTGTATTGCAGCGGCAGCCGGAGCTTTGTCTCTCTGTTCACGGACTGGGAGAAGACGGAGGCCTCGAGTATCACGCCATGGTTCGAGAGAGGATCAACAGGGACCGGTTTTTACTCGCAGCGGATCGGATACGGCAAGCTCACCAACGGCCGGCGCAATATTCTCCGGGAACGGGTGTATCTCTCCGTTGCGGGAGATCTGCTCAGCGTTTTGCCGAATGTCGTCGGTTCTCCCGCTCCCCGTCGGGAAGAGCTCTGGAATCGGATCGTGCTGAGCTATTCGCGTTTCTTTCCATGGATCCTGCGCGCACCTGCAAAAGAGGATCCGATGCCGGACTATATTGATATGCTGTACAATGCCGGCGTTCGCCATCTGGCAATCATCGTCAAAGACTGGAGCAAGGGGCAATTCGACCATGCATATCCCTGCACATGGCCCCCGGACGACTACCGCACGAGCGCGTGTTGGGGCGCACCCGTCGCCGGTCCGGGAGAGGGGGGCGTTGAGGGGTTGCGGAAATTGAGGGATTCGGTCCGATCGAAAGGGTATTACTTCGCCCTTCATGAAAATTATACAGACTTCCACTCTTCAGACTGCGACCTCGCGACCCAAATCGGACAGGGGGAATATCGCGGCCTCCTGCCCGACGGGACACCGGCGAAAACATTCTTCAATGATTGTCGTGACCATCCCTCACAGGCCGAGCTGCTCAAACCCTCCCGCGTTGAACAGGTTGCACGCTGGTCGATGGGGGAGATCATCAAGGGACTCGGGGGAACGAAGGCCGTCGACTGGAGCTATATCGATGTTGCGACCGCAGTGAATCCGTCCGGCCCCGTCACCTGGAACCCTCAATGCAGCTATGTCGACTTTGATTCCAGGGTAAGCGGCGCCGGAAAGTTCGCCGGGACTTTGAACGCTTACCGACATCTTGCCACCGTCGTCCGGGAGATGTACGCGGGACCGGTACTGGGTGAGGGAACCAATCACTTCCTTTATGCAGGGTATTTTGACGGATTCGAGGGCCGGCTGACAACGGCTGACGACCGCTTCTCCGGAAAAGCGGTCCCCCTGCTCCTGGAATTTGAACTCAGGAAGCTGCATGGCAGGTCTGCATACAATGGAGTCGGCCATATTCAGTACTTCTTGGATTCCGAGAACCATCCCCACCCGCAGGTAACAGTGGATGAGACGCTGGAATATATGGCGACTGAGCTTGCCTTCGGACATGCCGGACTTGTCACAAAGGCCGTTCTCCCGGATTATGACCATTCGCTCTCTCACGCAGTCATGGAAGAAAAGTATGTCCTGCCGATCCAGACGCTTTACGGGAAAGCCCGGACCGTCACGATCACGTACTTCGATCGACAAGGCGGAAAGAGCGCAAGCCAGTATATTGCGGATCACCTGGAAGGGTTTGACGACTACCACTCCACGGAGTTTATGGGGAAGATCAGAGTGGCCTATGACAACGGGGTCGTCGTCTATGTGAATCGGACCGTGGAGCCGTGGGCGGTCAGTCTTGAGACCGGTGCGGGAGGGTGGTACAGTTATCACGTTCTGACTGGGGAGAAGGCGACGCTCGGGACGGGAACAGTTCCCGGTGCGACGGTTATCCTGCCCCGGGAAAGCGGGTGGGTTGCGTACATTCCGGGGAAACCGGCACGCGGCGCTCAATGAGATCCGGACGGCAACGGATACAGTGAGTCCGGTCGGACACCCGCGGCGTGGGCTGCTCGCAGTTCATGAACGCGAACCGCGTGCGTTCTTCTTCAGTCGAGGCGGCTCGCCGGGGCCGGAGGCCAAGAGCCCTTTCCGTTCAAGAAGCTGGCGGTAGACCTCGTCGACTCCTCTCACCATCGCTTCAACTGTCCACGTGTGCCGCACGATCTCCCGGCCCGTGGCTCCCATCGAGCGGGCCTGGTCCGGGTTTTTCAGCAAATCGATCAATGCACGGCAGAGCCGCTCCTGATCGCACGCCGTGACGAGCCGGCCGGTAATCCCGTCCCGAATAACTTCGTGCGCTCCATCGAGGTCGAAAGAGACCGCCGGTATTCCTGCAGCCAGTGCCTGGGGCAGGACGCGGGCGAGACCCTCGCGGAGTGATGTGTGAACAAGGATGTCCATCATGGCAATGAACAACGGAATGCGGTCCTGATCCACCCTGCCTGTGAAAATGACCCGGTCGGAAACGCCTCGCTGCCGCACACGCTCCTTCAACTCTTCCTCGAGCTCGCCACTGCCAATGAGGACGAAACGAACATTGGGGACCTCCTTCACCACGTCCGGAATAATGTCGATGAGATACTGATGCCCCTTGAGAGCATTGAAACGGCCGATATTACCCACCACAACCTCCTGCGGACCGATCCCATATGATTGCCGCAGTGCCACTGCGTCCCCCGCAGGACGCAGATAAGGATCCATCTCGAATCCGCTCCTCACCGTCACGAATTTCTCGGGGGAACCGATCCCCGCCGAAATGCACTTGCGGATAATCGTGTCCGTCACTGAGATCACACGGTCCGACATGGATGTCCCGAGACGCTCCGCGAGGATGAAGAGCCTCCGGGGCGCCGCGGACATGAAATCATGGAACGGAAGCCCGTGAATGGTGTGGACCACGACAGGGACGCCGGCAAGCCTGGCCGCCAGCCGGCCGAGAACGCCGGCCTTGGAGCTGTGGGTGTGGACAATCTGGTAGCGGCCCTCCCGGATCATCCAGAAGACTCTCACAAAGGCGCGCGCATCGAGAAGTGGATGGATGCTTCGCTTCAGGATCTGGATGACTTTGACCCGGACTCCCCGCGCCCGCGCCTCAGCGAACATGTCGCCTTCGGAGGCAATAGGGGGACCGGTAATGATCTCGACGTCGTATCCCAGTTGCTGCAAACCCTCGACGGTCAGAAGCGTGTTCTCTGTTGCGCCGCCGAGACTGAAGAGCGTGATTAGATGAAGCACCCGCACGGGCGTGTCGCTTAAAGGATCAGGCATGGGATCTGGCCTCCGGGTTCCCGTGTTGCGGCGAATCGAGGTACGTCCTGTGCCATAATTCAAAGTTCAGAAGCAGCCATAGCGCGGTGTCGTGGACTGCTTTCCCGCCGCTGTGGAGACGGTACAGATGCTCAATGTATGTGTTGTTGAAGTAACCCCGCGATCGAGTCCGTTCATCCATCAGGGTGTCGAACACAAAGCTCTTGAGTGAGCCCCGGAACCAGGGGTCGGTGGGCACTGCGAACCCGTGTTTGGGTTTCCGAAGTACCTCCGGTGGGAGAAGGTCCTTGACCGCCTTCTTGAATATCCGCTTTGTAGATCGACCCCGAATCTTGAATCGCCCCGGAATCTGGAAGGCAAGTTCCACCAGACGATGGTCAAGAATCGGCAGTCTTCCCTCGAGGCTTGCTGCCATGGTCGCCTTGTCCACTTTTTCCATATACACGTCCGCGAGCCACGTTTTAAGGTCAACGTACATCAGCCGGTTGAGGTGGTCCAGGGGTGCGCGATCCGAGCGCTCCCGGTTGTAGAACAGGGGGTATTGCCAGGTCGGATCATGGTCACCGACAGCCTCCCGCACGGCAGGCAGGAGAAGCTCTTCCCGCATCGACGGGGTGAATACCTGGAGCCAGGCCGCTGCACGTGCCGCCGGGTCCGAAACGGGGAGTGTCGAGAGGATCCGTTTCATCCTTCGGAGGCGGGGAACACGCCCGGCGGCTGCCGGGATCAACCCACGGGTAAGAAAACCCGGCAGGACCTGGTAAAGAGGAGCAACCTGATCGGCGACGAACCGTCGGTATCCTCCGAAGAGTTCGTCTCCCCCCTCTCCTGCAAGTACCACCTTGACGTGCTTCCGGGCGAATTCGCTAAGAAGATAGACCGGAAAATTCGCGGCATCACCGTACGGCTCATCGAATTGATACACAAGCTTCATGAGCGTCCCGACCATGTCCGCATGATCGACAAGCAGCTCATGGTGTTCTGTCCCGAGGAAGTGTGCGACCCGCCGCGCGTCGGGAAGCTCGTCGTAGGCACCGCCGATTGTGAATCCGAGCGAAAATGTCTTGACGGGACCGGTGGCGTGGCGTTTCATCAGGGCAACGACAGCGCTCGAGTCAACGCCCCCGCTCAGGAATGCTCCCACGGGTACGTCGGCAATCATTCGCCGGCGGACGGAATCGTCCAGCAGCGCGAGGATTCTCCCGGCGTATTCCTCTTCGCCGACTCCCGGGCGGTCAGGCTCCTGGGGCTCATCCCCCACATCCCAGTATTGCATCACGCGGGATTCAAGGTTCTCCACAACCATAAAATGTCCCGGCGGGATTTTGAATATCCCTTCGTACATCGTTCCCGGGAAGAGCGAATGGCCGTACGTGAGATAGTTCACCAAGCCGCGAGGACTGACCCGGCGCGGGATGGTGGGGTCGGCAACGATTGCTTTGATCTCTGATGCAAAAACGAACCGGTCCTTACCAGAAAAGTAGTAGAGCGGCTTCTCCCCTATCCGGTCCCGGGCAAGGATCATTCGCATTTTCCTGGCGTCCCATATGGCAAAGGCGAACATCCCGTTGAAATGACGAAAACACTCCAATCCCCATTCCTCGTAGGCGTGAAGCACCACCTCCGTATCCGTGCGGGTGGTGAAGACGTGCCCTCGCGCTTCGAGCTGAGGCCGCAGGTCGAGGAAGTTGTAAAGTTCCCCGTTGTACACGATGCAGCAGGAACGATCCTCGTTAAAAATGGGTTGCTTCCCTCCGGCAAGATCAATAATGCTCAGGCGGCGGCTTCCCAGGAAGACACCGCCCGTCCTCCATGATCCCTCCTCGTCGGGACCACGGTGCGCGATGCTCCTCAGTTGCGATTGCGCGTAGTCAAAATGTCTCGGATCACGAGCAATGATGCCAAAGATGCCGCACATTTAGTGTCCCGGTCGTTGTGATTGTTCCAGAATTGAAGCCAGCACGGGTGCCGCCGTCTGCAGACTGTACTGCCTCTCAACTTTCGCGCGCCCCGCGAGACCCATCCTTTGCCGGAGAGCAAAATCCTGCCTCAGCCGCGTCAATGCATCCACCCATTGAGCCGTACCCGTCGCCAAAAAGCCGTTAACCCCGTCCTCGACGATGGAGCGATTCACCCCCACAGGAGAGGCTACCACTGCGCGGGCACAGCCCATGTACTTAACAAGTTTGAGGCCACATTTCCCCCGTTCCCAGGGGCTGTCGGGCAAGGGCATGATCCCGACATCGAAACCGGAAGTCTCTTCATTCTCCGTTGCCTCATTCCATGGCCGCGACTCCAACGGGACATCCCTCAGTCGCAGGCCAGGGTCGCCAACGGCAACCACGCGGCTGCCGGTACCCGCACAGACCTCCCGCAGAGCTTCCTCGATCGACGCGAGGTAGCGTGAGGTCGAGGGCGATCCAACCCATCCGATGGTGAAGGGCTCACGACGCGGCAGCGGCGTACCCGGACACTGGCCAAGGTCAATGACGGTAGGAATTGTGACAACCGTCCGGGCACCGGCAGCGCGGGCGCGCTCTGCGAGGTAGTCATTCCCCGCGATGACAGCGGCGGCGTCCATCATCACCCCGTCAATCTTCCTGCCAAGCAGCCTTCGGACAACGCCTGAATGATGCATGTCGTAACGGTGAAACACGGCGTCATCGTAGTCGACGACGTAAGGAGTGCTGGAGCCCTGTAACAATCGCTCAATCCGGTACGGGATCCATGGAAGAGATTCGTATTCGATCCAGACGAGATCATACCTCCGGCACCCGAGCAGGTGGCTCACCCGCCGCCAGTACGACCTGAGGACATCGAACACTGGGGGGGACTCTCCGGCGTACAGGCGGCGCATATATATATCGCTCAACAGCGGCGAAACGACTACCTCATGTCCCCGGGATCGGAGATACGGCAGGTACTGGTAGCTGCGATACCGGCTGCTCGCGCCGAGGTGTTGATATCGACTCAGGAGCAATATTCTCATGGGTCTTCCCAACGGCCCGCTTCTTTGAGAACTTCCGTATATGCGGCGATGGTTTTGCATGCCATGTTTTTCCATGTGAACTGGCGTGCCCGATCAATCGACTTCCGGCTGAGATTTTGCCGGAGGTCGGCATTGCCAAAGAGCATCAGGAGTTTCTCAGCCCAGAGTGCTTCGTCGGCCGGATCTAGCAGAAGCCCGGCGTCGCCCACCACTTCGGGAAAGGAGGAGACGTTTGAGGCGACCACAGGGGCGCCGCATGCCATTGCTTCCACGAGCGGGATCCCGAAACCTTCATAGAGAGACGGCAACGCAAATATCATTGCACCCCGGTACAGGGACGGAAGACTCTCATCCGGCACATATCCCAGGAGGTGGACGCGATCGGCAAAGGGCGGCGCCTTTGCCTCCGATTCAATGGGACCCCACATCCAGCCGCGCTGGCCTGCAATGAGAAGCTCGACGGGCTCCTTCCATTGTGCGCACGCCCTTTTGAAGGCCCTAATGAGAAGGCTGAAGTTCTTTCTCGGCTGCAACGCCCCCACAGTGAGCACATACGGCGCAGGATGGCGGTGGGGATCGACATTCGGGCGATAGATCTCCGGGTCTGCCCCCAGCGGCGTCACAACAATGCGTTCCGGCCGCACGCCGAGGATCGTGGTGAGATCATTCTTTGTCGATTCTGAGATTGCCAGAAGGCGTCGCGCCCGGCGCGCCGCATCCCGCGTAAACCACTCCAGGCGCCGCCGGTGCATCGGTTCAAACATCCCGGGGAACTTGAACACTGCAAGGTCCAGGATCGTCGCGATCATGTCACCGGGAGCCCAGAATGGGAGTTTATGGTCCGGAAGATGCACCAGGTCGTACCTGTGGGCTATCATGTGCAGCGGCAGGCGTACCTGCGTCCAGAACGTGCGAACCATCGGCGACCGCAAAAGTCTCAGCTTGTCCCCCGGAATGAATTCCGTGTCTCCGTCCACACCGCGCATGCTGAGGACGGTCAAATCCCTGCCGAGCTCACTCTCGAGGAGGTGGCGGATGAGCTGCCGGAGGTACACACCGGTCCCCGTTTGCCGGGCCAGGAGCGCTTCCGTACCGTCAATCGCTATCTGCATCTGTCGCCGCCTATTGTTTGTCAGACTCACCACCCCTCAGGCGACCTCCCCGCCGGGCGCGGCTTTCACCGTCAGTCTCCGCATCAGTCGGAACCCGACGACGGTCAGTGCCAGACTGTACACGAACCACAAAAGTGTCAGGGGATTATTGAAGAACGAGAAGAGCATCAAAAACACGCACAGACTGTAGAGGGCGACCCGTTCCAATGACGGTTTCCGGCGCATGGCGTAATAGGTGCTCCCGATGGCAAGACCCGCGAGCAGGGGGAGGATCGTGATCCCCAGAATCCCGAAGTCACGATAGTATACCCAGAAGGATGTGTAGGTGTTGTAACCACTGACAAGGTAGGGCATGTCATCGACCGCAAAGTACTCCTCGACCCAATGTTTCAAGGCACTGATAGAAAACAGGAAATTAAGTGAGTAGTACCCCCATGTGTGATTTTCGAGTCTGGCGATTCCCCGGGCGAGGTTCTCGACATTCATGACGAAGTACATATAGGGTTCCGTAAGCCATGCGTATGCCGCGGGGAATGTCATCCTGGATTCCCGATAGAGGTACAGGAAGAAGAACTGCATCGCGGAACGGAGGGTTGAAACCCAGTAAAACAGCCCCACGGCACCGACCATATACGGAAAAACGGTAGTCCAGCGGAGATGTCGTGTGGTGTAGTACACGAGCACGACGATCATTACCGCACCCATCAAGATCTGGAATCGCTGCAGGAGAGTGAAATAGATTGCCACGGCCACAATAGAGAGAGCAGCAAGGACCCACTTCCTCGTTCGCTGGCCCTCCACAACGACGGCGAACACGGCCGACAGAAAAATGATCGGCGCGACGTTGTGGAGAAAAAGGCCGATACCAAACATCGTAAACTCGAGCCGTGCCACACTGGGTCTCGCACTGAACAGGGGCGGGGTGATCCCCTTGATGAACCGGATAACTCCAAATGCACCGATAAACAGCAGGAAAAGGATCACAACGGTCCAGAAGAGTCTGCCTGCGTGAAGATCTTTCGTGCGCCACGACCGGCGGATCTCCTCGCCCGTGAGGAGCGGAGTATTGAGGTTCAGAACGTAGACGACAAAGATACCGGTCAAAAACGCCAACGGGCCGAGCAGGACCTGCAGCCAGACGTCAATCGTCCAGATATGCTGGAGCCGGCTGAATTTTAACTCGGCGAGGCCGATCACCAGTGCCCAGACGAATACAAAGACTCTGCCAGGCGAAAAGACGTCCGCTGAGCGTCGAAATGACGCGACGATGATCAGCAGGCACAGCCCGAGACAGGTTCCGGAGATCAGGTTCATGTCCTATCCTCCTCCGGCCATTGGAGCAGAACTGACGGGCCTGCTGCGGGCGGAGATCAGCTTCAATTCCTCGCGCGAGAACCCGATGAAATACGCGATCAGACCGCAGAGCACGATTGTTAGGGGCGCGGTTAGCCAGACCGAGACTTCCCGAAAGTTCCACTCGAGGATGGCGATCCCCAGACTGATGCAGAACGAAACGACGTAAAGGGGATCGCCGGTCCAGCGCAGGAATGGTTGCCGGGATCCGATTACGTAACCGACGCCCACCAGAACATTCGTGACAAAAGACACTAATGCCGCCCCCCACGGCCCGTAACGCGGGATCATGTAGACGTTCAGGGCGAGGTTTATCATCGTCCCCGCGATCACAATATACATCCGCACGGTTTGTCGTTGGGAGGTCGTCATCATGAGACCGTACACGTCGACTGCGAACCGGACATAGATCGTCAGCGCAAAAAGACGCAGGATAGGAACCGCCTGGCGAAAGTCATCCCCTCCGTACAGGATCGCAATGATCTGGTCCGGACACACAAACAGGATTATGCAAATCGGCAGACCCACAAGAGAGAGCATTTTATTCAGCAACCTCCCCAGTATTGCCCAGCGTTCGTCCCCCTCCGCATGCAAACGGGCCAGGACCGGGATAATCGTGTTTATGGCGATATCCGGCACGATCAACGATAACCCGACGATCTTGAATGCCGCCTGGTAGATGCCCACGTCACGGTCTCCCCGCCAGAAAGAGAGGAGAATCGTGTCGAGTACAAAAAAAAGGCTGCCAAACAGGAAATGGCCCCCGAAAACAGCCACCGACCGCCACGTCTCGCGCCATCGGTCGAATGTCAAACGCATGACACTACCACCGGCCAGCCTTGAGGCGATCCCCGATGACATGAATAAGCCCATCAGCCGGGTGACGACAAAAGCCAGGGCAATGAATTGAATGGGGACATGCACGATGCCCAGGAGTATAAGCAATCCCAGGAGACCGCCATTGATCCAGAAGGATATCCGCGTCTCATGATGAAATTCCTCGAAGCCCTTGAAAAAGGCGAAGAAGAAATTATTGAGCGAGGCCCCGAAGACATACACTGCGAAAATCTGTACAAGTGTCCGCGTTTGCCAGGAGAAATGCTGGACAAGCGAGAGACCCAGCATTCCCAGCGCAGCCGCTCCCGCAAAGACGACTTTCTGGGAAAAATAGCGCCGGGCAATCTGCCTTGCCTGCGGCCGGTTCCGTGCAATCTCCATCGCCACCAGCGTATCGAACCCGAAATCGGCCAGCAGAAGAAATACGGTCGACAGTGTGTGGGCAGTCGTGAATTGTCCGAACGCTTCAATCCCGTAGAGGCGCGCGACTCCGACGAAAAGAAGAAAATTCGTCGACAGCCGGATGAGCTGCGAAAGGAATGCGAAGAAAGAGTTTCGCCAAACGCGTCGAACCCGAGCCATGGGACTTAGGAGTCCGTCCGAGTGATAATTCGTCTTGCGTGAACCTCGCGGGCCCTGGAGGAAGAGGCGAAAACGGGAGAGCCATCCGCGCTCGACGCCAGGCGATTGTCGAACCGGTCTTTGGACAGAGAAGAGCAGATCACAAGGATTTCCGCTGAATCCTGAGACCCAGCCAATCCCGGCGCATCGTGGAGACAATTGCATCGAACCGGTCCGGATGGGACGCCCGCAGGCGAATGATCATCTCCCATACGAACACCAGGAAAAGCGCCGTCAGCGCCGAGAAAACGAGCGCAAGCAAGGCGTACAGGGAGATCTGTGGTTTTGCCTTGCGTTCGGCCGGTCCCGCCCGATCAAGGACGATCACGGACGGCGTCTGGCGATGTTCCTCCACCTTGGCCTGCTCGTAGACCGGGGTGAGGATCTGCAGAATCTTGTACTGGATTTCAACATCGCGGTACCGGCGGACGTATTCGCTCCCGAGATCCGGGACCTTGCTGAATGGGACCAGCACACTCATTCCGGAGCCCGTGTGTTCGGTGCCGGTCGTCATCTCATTCATTTTCTTGCGAATCTCCTGCACCTCGATCTCTGCGGCGATCACATCGGGGCTTTCCGAGGACTGGGTACGACGGAGAATGTTGGATTCCACCTCCTTGACAGTCAACCGCCCGTAAATTTCTCCCAGGGCCTTGATGGACGCTTCGGTCTGCTCCGGCAATGCGATTATCCCGTACTTCTTTTGAAAGGCCCGGAGAGAATCCTCTGCGGCCGTGAGATCGCTGATGTTCTTCCGATATCGTTCTTCGATGAATTGGCGGTTCCCGCGGGCATTCTGGACCTGAAGTTCAGAATTGGTTTTGTTTAGCCGCTCGACGAAATAATTGGCCATATCCGCCGCCCGTTGCGGATCCTTGTCGTACACCGTGATCGTAAGGTATCCTTCCGGCTCGACGACGAACTCCACGTTTTCCAGGAGAGCCTTCATCGTCTTCTCTCCCGGATAGGACGTAATGTCGTAGACATGGACGAGGTCAAACCTGGTGATAACCTCCGTGAGAACCGTCCCGCTTTTGAGGATGGCGAGATACCGATCCATCTCCGTGTTTCCCCCGAGTGCGCTGAGCGCCCGCGCGGGAGCAAGCGCTTTTGCCACTGAGGCGATCCCCTCCAGGCCGCCCAGAAGGTCGGCCTTTTCTGCGGGAAACACCGACGCGCCAGACTTATACCACCTGGGCAGGAAGAGCGTGATGATGGTGACGAGGGCGGTCACCCCCAGGACGAACCAGGAGATGAACCGCCGATACCTCGTGACGATGGCCAGGAAGTTGAGGACCGTCGCAGATGACGTATGCGATCCATCGGATTCAGGCACTTGACGAGTAGTCTCCCCGGGACGGGATGATTGTTGTTCTTGCATGGTAGTCTAAAGGAACAGATCTGGTGGTGGAATGCCACATGGCCCGAGTCTGCAAAGACCGGTGGCGGTTATTTCAGGTTGCGCACTACTAGGATGACTGTTGCGAGGGAGGCAACAATCCCCGCAAACTGAGTGAATGTTGTCAGGTAATAGGCAAAGGGATAATGGACTACTTTCGGAACGAAAACGCAGTCGCCATCCTCGATGGATGTTTCACCCGGGTCAAGCCAGGTACGCGTGGTTCCTTTGATGATCTTGACATCCCCCGACCGTGCTTCGTCGGCAAACCCTCCCGCCAGGTCGAGGTAATAGCCGACCCGCTTTCCCTCCACGTAGGGAATGTGACCTGGTTTTATGACCTGACCAAACACATACACCGTCCGGGTCAGATTCGGCACGACGATCCGGTCATAGTTCCGTAACGTCACATCCTGCGTTGAATCTCCCTCGACGAAGAGCCTGTGGAAATCGACCGAGACGACCTCTCCTTTCAGCCTCAATTCTGTTTCCATGAGGAAGTAGAGTGAATCAGAGGGGATGCTCGAACGTGCGGTGAGCAATCGTTCTTCCTCGAGCGCCTGCGGGATCTCTGCATCGACGACTTTGGAGCGGAACATGGTTGCCTGGCGAATGTTAGCCTCTCCGGTAAATCCACCGGCCTCCCGGATCACAGAGGAGAGCTTTGTTGTATTGCGCGTGATAGGGTATTTGCCGGGACGGGGCACCTCCCCCTCAATCGAGACGATGCTCCCGACTCGCTCGTCGTGCCCCCGGGGAACCAGAAGCCGGTCTCCGGGTTGCAGGGCGATGTTCGGCAATCGTCGCTCAGCAAGAGCCCGCAGGTTGACGGCGACGGAGTCCATCACCCGTCCGTCGAGGGATTGCCGCATGAGTGTTGCCGTTTCAGGTACGGCCAGCGGAGAAAGTCCGAGACCAAGTTGGACGAGGTCGGTAATGCTGTCGCCGGCGGCATATTCAACACTGATGTTTTTCACCACCCCGCCGAAGACACCAATCCGGTTGTCAACGTCCTGGCGGCCGGGCACATAAACGTTATCGCCTTCTCTCAGATAGGGATTGTACGCGCCGTTTCCGGTGAGGGCGTATTTGACGAGGTCCACGCGCTGGGATGATCCATCCCGGTGTCGTACCACGATAAACCGTTGTGAGGCAAGCCGGCGAAGCTCCTGCTTGTCCTGGTCGTAGAATTTTCTGGTAAGCTGCGTCGAAGGAAGAGTGTTTGCCTGTTCTATCAGTGCACTGATGCGCTGCACAGAATATACATCCTGCATCCCTTCATTCATCACCTGTCCGGTGATCTCCACCGACACTTTGCGCGGGCTTACGAGAGTCAGGGTGATAGTGGCGCCCGGGTACCGTTTGGCTCCGAGCGCAACAATTTTCTCCCTGACCTCCTTCAGTGTGAGGTCCTGGACAGCCACGGCGCCAACGCTCGGAATGAGCAGATACCCTTCGGGGGTGACTCTCAACTGGTGTTCCACGGGAGCGCTTGACCAGACATCGAGAACCAACCCGTCACCCGGGCCGACGTGGTATTCATCCGGATTCACGGGGCCGTCGGTCGGAATATCCTTGAAATCGAGCTGCGACTTTGTCGCCGCTTTCACGTCTGTCTTTCCAAACAGCAGTTCCGGAAGCTGCATATCCTGCTTCGTTTGCCCCACGAGCCGTGACGCGCCGCTCAGAAAAACCAAGCCGCTCAGCAACACATTGAGAGAGCGGTGACTAGGAAACTTCATTGGGGAGCCTCGTCATCCTGGCATTTACGATTCGTGACTGGATCATCCGTTTCTCTATTTGATCTGGTCGATCTGGCAAAAGGCAGTAAGCGTAGCAGGCGGGACTTCGATATTGGAAACCCGGCGGTAGCAAAGAGGTGAGCGGTTTCTCCTTAAGAGTTCTTTAAATTAACGCTTTTCGCCTGGAATGTCAATTTCTTCGCCCCGGGGGGCATACCTTACGCCTTCAGTTTTTCCGCCCTATCGGCGATCTTCAATGCCTCGAGAAGCTCATCCAGCTTCCCTTCAATGATTTCCGCGAGATTGTACAGCGTCAGGCCGATCCGGTGATCGGTGACCCGGTTCTGGGGGAAATTATAGGTCCTGATCTTGTCGCTCCTGTCGCCGCTCTTGACCATCATTTTCCGCTGTGCAGCCACATCCCCCACCTGCTGTTCCACCATCCTCTCATAGAGCCTGGCCCGGAGCATTTTCATCGCCCGCTCGCGGTTCTGGAACTGTGACCGTTCCTGGCGGCAGACAACAATGATGCCGCTCGGACGGTGCGTGATCCGGACGGCGGTCTCGACCTTGTTGACGTTCTGTCCACCCTTCCCTCCCGAACGGAACGTGTCCATTTCCAGGTCCGCAGGGTTGATCTCCACCTCAACCGGTTCCACTTCAGGCAGGACCGCGACAGTCGCCGCGGAGGTGTGCACGCGACCCTGGGTCTCGGTCTCCGGAACCCTCTGGACGCGGTGAACGCCGCTCTCGAACTTCATGGTGCCGAAGACGTCCTCGCCGGAGAGCGCAAACGAGATCTCCTTTATCCCTCCTTTCCCCATGTCGTTGAGGTCCAGAACCTCCACCTTCCATCCCTGCTTTTCCGCAAACCTCGAGTACATCCGGTACAGGTCAGCACCGAACAGGGCCGCTTCCTCACCCCCGGTTCCCGCCCGGATCTCCAGGATCACGTCTCTGCTGTCATTGGGATCCCTGGGGATCAGGAGGGATTTCAGCTCCTCCTCGAGACGGGAGACTTTCCCTCTGGCTTCCTCAAGCTCTCCGTAGGCAAGCTGTTTCATCTCAGGATCGGACGACGTTTCTGTGATCTCCTTCACCCCTGCCAGGTTCTGCTTCTCTTTCCGGTACATGTTGTACACCCGGATGAGAGGCGCCAGATCGCTGTGCTCCTTGCTTAACTGGCGGGTTCTCTCCTGGTTTGACAGGACGGCGGGATCGCTGAGCAGGCTTGTCAGCTCATCGTAGCGTTCACGTACTTTTTCCAATCGGTCGAGCATGGCGTCAGCTGGCGGCGGCCTGGTGTGCAAATGGGACGGGCACCGCGGCTTCCTCCCCCAGGGCCAACCGAAGAGCTTCCAGGGCTACCTCAAGCTCACTTTCGTCGGGTTCCCGTGTGGTAATTCTCTGCAGCCAGAGCCCCGGAGCGACGACAAGACGTCCGAGGAGGGCGTCGGATTTCCGTGCCGATATCTTAATGAATTCGTACGAGACTCCCCCCAGGATGGGGATCAGGGGGAGATGTGTCGCGATCCGGATCGGAAGCGACAAAGCCCCCAACCAGTACATCAGAAGCGTATCGAAGAGCCCGAAGAGGAGGATCGCCACAAGCATCACGACAAGCAGGAAGCTCGTCCCGCACCTCGGATGGAACCGCGTATGCCTCGCAGCGGAATCAACCGACAGCTTCTCCCCCCGTTCAAACGTGAAGACCACCTTGTGTTCCGCCCCGTGATACTCGAAAAGACGCCGGACATCTTTCATCATCGAGATCGCGAGGAGGTAGCCGAGGAACAGTGTGAGACGGATGGCACCGGCGATCAGGTTGAAGGCCAGGGGCTGCTGGTCGACGTGGAACCAGGCCGTTGTGATGACAAGCGGGGTCAGGAAGAATATGGCGGCACCCGCCAGAAGCGCGGCTGCGAGCGTCAGGCCGAGGCGCAGGGTATCACCGGGTCGGCTCTTCCCCGGGACGTTCCCGGTTCCGTTCCCGGGAGTCTCCTCCGACCCGAGGGCCGCCTCAGCGGAGAAGTTGAGCGCGCGGAGTCCGACGACCAGCATCTCGATCAGGCCGACGGCGCCACGGAGAACGGGAAGCCTGAAAAACTTCCTCTTCTCGGAGAGAGTGATGTACGGTTCTTTCCACACCGCAATGGACCCGTCCGGTCTCCGAACCGCCGTGGCGACCATTCCGGGGGCACGCATCATCACCCCTTCGATCACCGCCTGCCCCCCGACCATCATCGGGTTTTGCGCGTCGTATCTGTATTTCAACGGTTGAGAATCCATTCCATCCTGTAAAATATTCAAAGATACAGATTTTTCCGGCGATATGCTACGGGGGCGCGCCTATGCCCCAGGGGAGAGATTGCCGGCCTGCCCCCCGGCACCCGTCAGCGAGAATCGGAACGGGAACCGGTATGAATCAACCGCCGGAGGGCCTGAAGCTCCTCGGGGAGAAAGAACCCCGTCACATACAGCGTGACGCAGAAGAGGAGGAGGAGGAGGAATTTCCATGCGATGTGATACGGCCCGGCGTCCACGAAACGGAAGAGCATGTATGTCACGCCGGCAACCGCGGCAATGTGCGCGATCCGTCCCCATTCATAGCGGACAGGATAGAATTTCCGCACTTCGAGGTAGAGGACAAGCGCCATGACCGCGTAGGCAAGCAACGTCGCGACAGCCCCCCCCATCATCCCCATCGTCGGGATCAGGAGAAAATTGGCCCCGATGTTCACAACGGCGCCTGCCAGCGTGATAGCAGGCAGCCGCTGCGTCTTTTTCTCGATATAAATTCCGGCCACGAGATTGTTGTACACGCCCAGAAACATGTACGCGAGGAGCACCACCGGAACGATCGAAAGACCTCCCCAGTAATCGGGGTGGATGATATACCTGCCGAATATCCGGATCATGATGACGTCGCCGATAAACATTGATACCGCGAGAAATATCGCCGTCATCGCCGCGACGGAGTACGTGAGCGCTCGCGCAAAGAGCTCTTTCGCACCGGGCTCTGCGGCGTGGGAAAGAAAGAACGGCCGCCAGGCGTAGTCGTACATTGACACGACGAGCATCATGAATATGCCCAGCCTGTAGTTCGCCTGGTACACCCCCACCACCGCGAGATTCGTGAGAAGGAGCATGATCGGTCGGTCTATAACCTGAACAACGATCGAGGCGAGTCCCGCGGGGACGTAGGGAAGCCCGAACTTCATAAGCGCCCTGTAGAGGGGAATCGAGAAATCACCCGTCAGCTGGCGCGCGATCGTCGGCACGAGCGCAACGAGGGTTACGGCGGAAGCGATAAGACCGCTCAGGAATATCCCCTCCACCCCGGCGTGAAACACCAGCAGGAGAACAAGATTGCACCCCACGTTCACGGAGATGTTGAGCACTTTGAGAGATGCAAAGAGCAGAGGCTTCCGCTCCATCCGGAGCGAGGCGAACGGCACGATCGCGAGCGTGTCAAGCAGGAGGATTCCCGCGGTGTAAGGGACGATCTGCCCGTGTCCCGGCGGGATCGCCATCCATGAAGTGACTGAGGAAGAAAGCGCGACCATCACCCCTGACAAAAGAACCGAGGTCGCACACAGGGAAAAGAACGGTGTGCTGAAATTCTGCCGCGGCGTGCCAATCTCCCCTGTCGAGGAGTACTTAAAATACGCCGACTCCATCCCGTACACCCAGATCACATTGAGGAACGCGATGATGGAATAGACATTGGCGACGATCCCGTATTCGCCGGGGCGGATGACGTTCGTGTAGAAGGGGACAAGGAGGAAGCTGAGGAAACGCCCGATGACGGTGCTGATCCCGTAGATCGCGGTGTCCGTCCCCAGGCGTCTGATCTGAGCGAGCATGGCTGTTCCCGGGATCAGTGCGCGCGGCCGCGCGCTGTCTGAGAGAGCTCGAGAGAAATATCCAGCGCCTTCACCGAATGGGTGAGTGCGCCGATGGAGATGAAATCGACACCGGTCTCTGCACATGCCCTGACCGTGGCAAGAGTGATGCCTCCCGACGCTTCCACCTCCACACGGCGGCCGATCCTCTCCACGGCTTTCTTCATGGCGGCGGGAGCGAAGTTATCGAGCATGATTCTTCCGACGCCCGTGCAGGAGAGCGCCTCATCGACTTCCGCCAGATTCCCGGTCTCCACTTCGATCCGGGCGTCGATCCGGTGCTCCGCCAGATAGGTCCTGCAGCGCGTCACGGCGGCGGCGATTCCCCCCGCCGCGACGATGTGGTTGTCCTTGATCAGCACCATGTCGTCGAGGCCGAACCTGTGATTCTCGCCTCCGCCCAGGCGGACCGCCATCTTGTCGAGTGCGCGGAGACCGGGTGCGGTCTTCCGCGTGTCGGTGATCTTCGCCCCTGTGCCTGCCACCGCACGGACGAACTCGCCCGTCAGCGTCGCTATGCCGCTCATGCGCTGAAGGAAGTTGAGCGCCGTTCGTTCCCCGCGGAGTATCCCTTTCGCGTTGCCGTCGATCCTTGCGAGCACCAGACCCGGCTTCACGGGACTCCCGTCCTCCACCAGGGGGTGAAGGGTGATGCTGTGGTCGCAGTAGCTGAAGACGATCGCCGCAACTTCAATGCCGGCGACGATCCCTTCCCCCTTGCAGAGGAACTCCGCCGCGCCGAGGTCGGTCTCTTCCAGGATCGCTTCTCCGGTGATGTCGCCGAGGCCGATATCCTCCATCAGCGCAAGCTCCACCATCCTGCTGATGCGGCTGTCGTTCAGAGAATCACTTGTGCTCATCGTTTGCCAGCATGATCGGAATGTCGTTCCGGACCTGGTAGACAGTCCCGCATTTCCTGCAGGTCAGAGTCTCTTCTTCCGGCTTGTAGGAGAGCTCCCCCTTGCACTTCGGGCAGCAGAGAATATCCAGCAGTTCCTTTCTGAGCATGGCTCATCCTTTCGGGGCTTTTGCGATCGCCTTTTCGATGGCTTCCAAGAATTGTGCCGGAGCGCGGGTCGGCTTTCCGGTCTCTGCATTCACGAAACTGTGTATCGTGTACCCGTCCGCCAGCAGTTCTTTTTCCCCCTCCCTGTAGACTTCGTAGTCGAGGCGGACGCGGGCGACCGGAACATCGCGCAGAATGGTCACGACCTGGAGGAGATCGTCATACCGGGCAGCCTTCTTGTACGTCGCGTGGGCTTCGATCACGGGGAGGAAGAGCCCCATCTCCTCCACGCGCGCGTACGGCAGTCCGACGCTCCTCAGAAGGTCCGAACGCCCCTCTTCAAAGTATTCGAAGAATTTTCCGTAGTACGCGTACTTCATCTGGTCGGTATCCGCGTATCTGATCCGGATGCTGGATGTGTGCTTCACCATTGCCTTTTCCTTTGCTTAGCCGACCCAGACGCCCATCGCACTGAACTTCTCGATGCGGCGTTCCAGGAGTTTTTCGGGTTTGATTTTCGCCAGCTGCTTGAGTTCCTGCACGATCGTGTCCTTCAGGACACGCGCCGCCTGCTCGGGGTTCCGGTGCGCTCCTCCAAGCGGCTCGGGCATGATCTCGTCGATGATCCCCTGCTTCTTCAGGTCGGGTGCCGTGAGCTGCAGGGCCTCGGCTGCCTGCTCCTTGTAGTCCCAGCTCCGCCAGAGGATGCTCGAGCAGGACTCGGGCGAGATCACCGAGTACCAGGAGTTCTCCATCATGAGAATCCTGTCCCCGACACCGATCCCCAGGGCTCCGCCGGAGGCTCCCTCGCCGATGATCGCGACGACAATGGGGACGCGGAGGCGGGACATTTCCATGAGGTTCCGCGCGATCGCCTCCGCCTGCCCCCGTTCCTCCGCCTCCAGTCCGGGATAGGCGCCGGGCGTATCCAGGAGCGTGACGACGGGGAGCTTGAACTTTTCCGCCAGCTTCATGAGCCGGAGTGCCTTGCGATACCCCTCGGGGTTCGGCATGCCGAAATTCCGGTACACGTTCGACTTCGTATCGCGTCCCTTCTGGTGCCCGATGAGCATCACCTTCCGGTCTTCGATGGTCGCCAGACCGCCCACGATCGCCTTGTCGTCCCTGTAGTACCGGTCGCCGTGGAGCTCGACGAAATCCTTCGTGATCATGCCGATGTAATCGAGCGTGTAGGGCCGGTCCGGATGGCGCGCAAGCTGGACTTTCTGCCAGCGCGTGAGACCCGCGTAGATCGTAAGCTGCAGCTGGCCCACGCGCTTTTCAATCTTGGCGATCTCCAGGGCGATGTCGGGATTGTCGGCATACCGGCGCATCTCCTCCATTTTCTGTTCCAGCTCGAGGATGGGCTTCTCGAACTCCAGTACCGTTTTGGCCATAGGATACCTCCTGTCGGGGGGTGAGCAGTCAGCGGCGGTTGAAGAGCGATTTCGCGATGATCTGCATGTCGAGCATCAACGACTGGTTCTTTGCGTAGTACAGTTTGTACCGTTCACGCTCTTCGGGGTCCAGGTCTTCGCGCGAATGGATCTGCAGGAGTCCGGTGAGCCCCTCCGGCCCGAGGTAGCCCGTATTCCCGGGTCCCTTCCCTGCCCGTCCGCTGTCTCCCACCGGGAGTCCCACGAGGCTGAGACGCCCCCGCAGGACGTCCGGGATCAGGAGGATCGGGGAATCATGCGGGTCCCGGCTCTTCCGGAAGAGACGCCTGACGGGATACACCGTGACAAGGAGCAATGAGGCAACCGCGATATCCGTCAGCCGTTTCACCAGCCGGTTCACCGGGTGGTGGATGTTGTACTCGATGTCAACAAGTGGAAGCGTGTCAAGCTCGTCGATGCTTGTCTTGCCGATGATAGATTCGAGACTCCCGGGCACAAGCCGGAAATTAATGCTGCGGTTCCTGCTCCTGGCGATCACCGACAGGATATTCTCGTACGAGAGTCCATCGGTCGAAAATATCACTTCTCCGACCCGGTATTCATCGATCACCTTCCCGACGTTGTCGACGCTCCCGATGATCTCCACACCGGCCACCTTTTCGCCGACCCGCCGGAGGCTGGTGTCGATGAACCCCAGGACATCATATCCGTCGTCGACACGGGCACGGAGCTTGCGCAGGACCTGCTGTGCCGAAGACCCCGTCCCCACGATGACCGTTCTCCTCCCGAACACCGACGTCCGCGAACCCGCTCTCCCGAATAGTCGGACGGCGAGCCGCCACCCCGGAAGCAGAGCCAGGCTGAGGAGTCCCGCGATGATGACCACGGCACGGCTGAACGCAAATGCCTTCACAAAGAACACCGTCGCCGAGATGATGACGTACGCAGAAGCGACCGCCGTAAATGACCGGCTGGCCGAAAACCGGGCTGTCGTGTACAATCCCGCCGACGCGGAGAGAACCACTATCAGCGCCGTCGGCACGATCCAGACCATCGGAAATGCGTAGGCGGGAAACCGGGAAAGCCCCCCCCAGTACAGGTACTCTCCCGCGATCAGGGCACCGACGGCAAGAACCGCGTCCGGGAGCGCAATCTGGACCGGCCGCGCCAGACGCGCCATCGACGCAGCGGATGCCCGGGTCAGTATCCCCAGGTTCAGGAACAGAAGGAGAGCCCGGGAACGGCCGAAATGTTTCCGCACGAAGAGCTGCATCGCCTGGTAGAAGAGCCTGATTTCGTCGATATCGCTCCTCTTCGTGCTCTCCCCTTTGAAGTGGATGATCTTCGTCGCGTGGACGTAGTAGACCCTGTACCCGGCCATGCCGATCCGGTAACACCAATCCAGGTCCTCACCGTACATGAAGAAGCTCTCGTCGAGCCCCCCGACTTTCCCGTAGGCCTCCCGCCTCACCATCATAAACGAACCGCTGACGGCATCGACCGGATAGGTCTCGTCTTCACTGAGGTACGTCAGATTGTACCTGCCGAAGAGCTTGGACTTCGGGAACAGCGCCGCCAGGCCGAATATCTTTGTAAACGCCACCCAGGGAGTCGGGAAGGTCCGGCGGCAGGGGAGCTGGAAGGACCCGTCCGGATTGAGGATCCTGCACCCCGCGATTCCGGCAAGGGGGACATCCCTGAAGAACTGCAGCATGACCCTGAAAGTGTCCTCCTGAACGACCGTGTCGGGGTTGATCAGGAGGATAAACTCCCCCCGCGCCTTGCGCAGGGCAATATTGTTTGCCCTGGCGAATCCCACATTCTCGGCGCTCTCGATCAGGCAAACGCGGGGGAATTTTGTCTTCACCATATCCGCGCTTCCGTCGCCGGAAGCGTTGTCGACGACAAACACCTCCCCTTCGATCCCTTCCATGGCCCGCTCAATCGACGCCAGCGCGTTTTCCAGGAACTGCCGCACATTGTAATTGACGATTATAACGGAGAGGGTCATGCCGGGGTCAGAGTCGGTTCAGCATGCTCCGGAACCGGAGCTTCCAGAGCATGAAGAATGCTTCGTAGACAATGTGCTTTGACATCTTGGAGGTCCCGGCGTGCCTGTCCGCGAAGACGATCGGGATCTCCCCGAGACGGAAACCCTTGCGCCAGGCCTTGTAACTCATTTCGATCTGGAACGCGTATCCGTTCGAACGGATGCTGCCCAGATCGATCCCCCTGAGGACGGCGATCCTGTAACACTTGAACCCTCCCGTCGCGTCGTTGAGCGGCAGTCCGGTCATGAAGCGTGTCCAGATGTTTGCGGTCCAGCTGAGGAGCAGCCTCTCCATGGGCCAGTTCAGCACCCGCACCCCGTTGGTGTACCGTGAACCCACCACGAGATCCACGTCGCGCGCCTTCTCGAGGAATACGGGGATCTCGTTCGGGTTATGGGAAAAATCGGCGTCCATCTCGAACACGAAGTCGTAGCTCCCCCCCAGTGCATACTTGAATCCCGCAACATATGCCGTGCCCAGACCCATTTTCGCGGACCGGGCCAGGAGGTGGACCCGCGGGTCGGCCTCCGCCATCGTGCGAACCATGGTTCCCGTCCCGTCGGGTGAGCCGTCATCGACGACGAGCACTTCGACTCCCGCGGCCTGTTCGAGAACGAGTGGAATGAGACGCAGGATGTTCTCCGATTCGTTGAATGTCGGTATGACGACAAGGATCTTTGGCACGCCGGGTCTCACCTCTGTCATGGAGTTGCGTCAGGCGTAAAATTCTCTTACTGAACCTGTGATGAACTTCAGATGCTCATCCGTCAGTTCCGTGTGGATGGGGAGCGAGATGACCTCCTCCGTGGCCCGTTCCGTTACCGGGAAGTCCCCTTTCTTTCCCCCCGACATCGCGAACGCCTTCTGGAGATGGAGCGGGACGGGATAATAGATCCCGTGAGGGATCCCCTTCTCCCTGAGAAAAGCGGCAAGACCATCGCGTTTCGGCACCCTGAGCGTGTACTGGTGAAAAATATGGTCCGCCCCCGGCGCGACAAACGGGACAGTCACGGGAAGCCCCGTCAGCAGTTCGTTGTAGCGGGAGGCAGCCTTGCGCCGGGCGCAATTGTACTCTTCGAGGTGCGGGAGCTTCACCCTCAGAATCGCGGCCTGGAGCGTGTCCAGCCGGCTGTTCAACCCGAGGACCTCGTGATAATACCGGACCCTGGATCCGTGGGCGGCGATCACGCGCATCGATTCGGCAAGGGCCGCGTCGTTCGTCACGACCATGCCGCCGTCGCCGAAGCATCCCAGGTTCTTGCTCGGGAAGAAACTGATGCATCCGACGGTGCCGAGAGAGCAGACCTTGCGCCCATTGCAGGAGGCCCCCATGGCCTGCGCCGCGTCTTCTATGACGGGCACCGAGCGACTGCGGGCGACCGCAAGGAGCGGATCCATGTCGGCAGGCTGGCCGTACAAATGAACGGGGATGATCGCCCTGGTGCGCGGCGTGATCGCCGCTTCAATGAGCGCGGGGTCGATATTGAACGTCCTGGGATCGATGTCGACGTAGACGGGCTTCGCCCCGAGGATCCCTATCGTCTCGGCCGTGGCCACGAATGTGAACGGGGTCGTGATGACCTCATCCCCCGGCCCTATGCCGAGAGCCATCATCGCTATCTGGAGGGCATCAGTTCCCGATGCACACGCGACGGCGGATTTCACGCCGAGGTACCCCGCAACCTCGCACTCGAATTCACCCACCTCCTTCCCCTGGATGAACATCCCCGAATCGAGCACCGAGCGAATTGCGTCATCGACCTCCCGCTTGATATGCCGGTATTGGCCGACAACATCCACCATCTGTAGTTTCATGTCGCATTCCTCACATCGTCGTTGTGCGTTTTCATCGTACCCGGGAGGGGGATCAGCGCCCGCGTCCCAGGAGTACGTGGTATGCCGTGCTCAGGAGAATCTTGAAATCCATCCGGAGGGACATGTTCTCGATGTAGAAAAGGTCGTACTGGACTTTCTTCTTCACGTCGTCGATCGTCTCGTCGTATTTCTGTTTCACCTGAGCCCAGCCGGTGATGCCGGGCCTGACCTTCAGCCGGCGCTGGTACAGGGGGATCTCCTGTGACAGCCGCTGGACGAATACAGGCCGTTCGGGTCTCGGTCCGATCAGGCTCATGTCTCCCTTGAGCACGTTGATCATCTGCGGGATCTCATCGAGATGGAGTTGGCGGAGTATTTTCCCGCACCTGGTGACGCGTGGGTCGCGGTGGCCCGCCCACTGGGGACCCTTCAACTCGGCGTCCTTCTGCATGGAGCGGAACTTGACGATATTGAAAGGCGCACCATCCTTGCCGACACGGTCCTGCCGATAGAGCACGGGTCCCCGGGAGTCGAGCTTGATGATGACCGCAACGAGGACCCAGAGCGGAAATCCGGCGATGAGAACAAGCGCAGAGACCGCGACGTCGATCAGCCTCTTGGTCGCTTCCTCCCAGGGGGGCATCAGCTGGGGCGTGATTTCTATCAGCGGGAAACCGTAGATCTGGTTTGTCCTTGCCTGGCCGCTGATGATGTCGTACAGGTCGGGCATGATCTTGATGCTGACCTTATGGCCGTTGCATTTCCCGATGATGTCGAGCAGGCGGTCATGATCGGCGGAGTCGAGGGCGACAAGCACCTCCCGCACATCCTCCCGCTCGATCACCCCGGTCAGGTCGTCGATCCCTCCCATCACCGGGATCTTGCGGTAACGCTGGCCCGCACGGCGGCGGTCGAGCCCGACGAACCCCACGATCCTGTACCCGAGGGCCGGATACTTCTCCACCTCTCCGCACAGATCCCGCGACCGCGCGCTGCTCCCGACGATGAGCGTGTTGTGCACGCCGATCCCGGCGATCAACATGCGCCGCTGCACGCTGCGGAGGACCATCCTCCCCGCGGAGACCATGATGAGGACGTCCGCCCAGTACACCGCAATCAGGAGCCGCGAATTCGTTCCCGTGGGTTTTCCGGCGTCATCGAGGAAGACGGCGAAAAAGAGTATCATCGAGCCCACCAGGACGGTCTTGAAAAGGAGTGCCAGCTCGTCGAACCGGGAGGCCGCGTACCAGGGACGGTAGAGTCCGACCACAAAGAAGAGGAGAAGCCAGAAAGCACTCACCGCCACCATCGGCGCCCAGAAATCGGGTTCGGCGCTGAGATCGAACAGGCCGCTGCTGATCCTGAACATGAAATACAGCGTCCACCCGGCTGATACCGTGATAAGGTCCGCGATACACAGGACGAGGATTTCGCGGCGGTTGGACATTCTACCCGAGGACCTCGCAGGTTGTTCGATGGCAATGACCCTTCACGACGGTGTTCAGCGGGATCAGGAAATCGCCGGTGACCGACGTGTGTTCCGGCAGGGGAGACGGAAGTTGTGCGTACCGCGCCGACTACCGTTCTTCATACATTTCCCTGTAGTACTCCTTGTATGCTCCGCTCATGATACCCCGCCACCAGGGCTCATGTTTGACGTACCACTCCACGGTCCGCTGCAGACCCTGCTCGAACGTCACCGCAGGCGCCCAGCCCAGCTCCTTCATGATTTTCGAGGCATCGATCGCATAACGGAGGTCATGTCCCGGACGGTCCTTCACGAACGTGATCAGACTCTCCGGTTTCCGGACAATCCCGAGCAGGAGCCGCACGATGTCGATGTTGCTGCGTTCGCTGTTGCCGCCGATATTGTACACCTCGCCGTCGCGCCCGCGCTCCAGGACCGCGTCCAGGGCTGTACAGTGATCACGGACAAAGAGCCAGTCACGAATGTTCAGCCCTTTCCCGTAGACGGGGAGCGGCTTGTCATCCGTCGCATTGGCGATGATCAGGGGGATGAGCTTCTCCGGAAACTGGTAGGGCCCGTAGTTGTTGGAACATCGCGTGATGACGGCGGGAAACCCGAACGTATGTGCGGCGGCCAGGACAAGCAGGTCCGATCCCGCCTTGCTCGCGGCGTACGGGCTGTTCGGGTGGAGAGGCGTGGATTCAGTGAATTTCCCCGTCGCTCCAAGAGACCCGTACACTTCGTCGGTGGAAACATGGAGGAACCTCCCGACCTTCTGTTCGCGCGCCGCATCCAGGAGGACCTGCGTACCGAGCACGTTTGTCGTCACGAAGACGGCCGCACCGTGGATGCTCCTGTCGACGTGGGATTCCGCCGCAAAATGCACCACCGCATCAATGTCGTGTTTCTTCATCGTCCCCCGGAGGGCATCCCTGTCGCAGATGTCCCCCCGCACGAATGTGTACCGGTCGTGGTCCTGGACGTCCCGCAGATTGTCCAGGTTTCCCGCGTACGTCAGCTTGTCGAAATTGACAACGCGGACCCCGGGGTGTGACTCAAGGTGATAGCGGACGAAATTGCTGCCGATGAACCCGGCTCCGCCGGTGACGAGGAGAGAGCGCATCGTATCACTCCATGAGGAAAATATTCGTGGGATCGGTTTCATGCCGGATCTCATCCACGGGATTTTTCTTCCCCTCCCCGGCATAGAGCCGGTTGGGGAAGTTCAGCACCATCCCCTGCCGGTCTCCGATGTTCCTGTATGCATGGACGATACCCCGGGGGATGATCAGCGACCTGGGCGCATCCTCCCCGCCAAAGACGATCTGGCGGGTCAGGTACGTCGGGGAGGGTTTCCGGTTGTCCCAGAGATATATTTTGAAATTGGAGGGACCGAGGAATGCGAAGCAGTCGGCCTGGTCGGCGTGCTCATGAGGACCCCGCGTCACCCCGGGCGCCGTCATTGAAACATACCCCATGGCCGGATACAGATCCGCGGAGATCTCATCCTCCCGGAAGAGCTCTGCCAGCCACCCCCGGTCGTCGATGAATTTCGAGAGGTTGCGCACAATGACATCCCGAATCGTCCCATTCCTGAACATGAGTCACCTTTCAAAAGCTGCTGTATATCAGACTCGCCGGCGCATCACCAGAGTGATGCGACGTTTGCCTGAGACCATGGTTTCGCACGGCGCCAACCGGTGTGGAGGGAACCAATTGTAGCAAAGGGGAGGGTTACTCTTCCTTTCCGGAAAGAGTCAGCAGTACACGGTTCAACGGTCCGACACAAAATTTATCGATTTCGGGGGGGAAAGTCAACGGCGGGGACTGCTTTCACACAGGCAAGGCTGCCTTGATTCTCCTGACGAAATCAGCATAATCGACCGGTTTGCGGACAAAATCGCACGCACCATACCGCAGCGCGACCTCCGCTGATTCGTCGGACCCCGATCCTGTCACCACGATCACCTTCGCCTTCTCGTCAAGGTGCCGGATCCTCCGGAGCACTTCCAAGCCGTTCATGCCGGGGAGGGCGAGGTCCAGGAGAACAATGTCCGGGTTCCGTTCCTTAAAGAGCGCCAGCCCCTGCGGGCCATCGGCCGTCGTCAGGGTTTCGAACCCTTCCAGGCTCAAAATGCGCTGGACGAGCGCGAGCACCATCTCGTCGTCGTCGATGACAAGTACCCTCGGCATGCACAGAAGATACGGCCATCGGGGTTGAATTGCAAGAGGGCGACGGCACCGTCCCTCCCTCAGGACTTGATGTTGAGGGAGGCGCTCTGGCCGCTCATCCGGGCGATCGCCTCATCGGCGTCGGCAGCACTGTCAGGCGTCCGGAATTGCGGAACCAGCTTCGAGAAGAGCCGGGAGACGATGTTCTCCGAACCCTGATGGGCAGCTTCGATGATCGTGGTGACGTCCATGGCCAGGGAATCCTCGTAGCCGGGGATCCCGCTCACGATATGCTGGTGGATGCTCACTGTTCCATCACCCATGGAGACCGGGACATCGTGATCCATTCTGCCGTACGAGACCATGATCTTGTCGTGGCTGGTGCGTTCGATCCTGTCCTCCTTATAGAAGAGCTCTTCAAACATCTTTTCGCCCGGCCTCAGACCCGTAAACACAATATCGATGTCGCGCCCTTCCTCGAGCCCGTTAAGACGGATCATGTCCCGCGCGAGCTCGACCACGGGGATCTGCTCGCCCATATCCAGAACGAACGTCTCTCCCCCCGTCCCCATCGTGGCCGCCTGGAGCACCAGCTGGACCGCCTCGGGGATTGTCATGAAATAGCGCTTCACTTCCGGGTGCGTGACCGTGATCGGTCCACCCATTTCGATCTGGCGTTTGAACACCGGAACAACGCTGCCGCTGCTTCCCAGGACGTTGCCGAACCTGACAACGACGAACGTTTTCCCCACGCGCTTGGCGGCATCCTGCACGATGAGCTCCGCGATGCGCTTTGAGACACCCATCACGCTTGTCGGATTGACGGCCTTGTCGCTGGAGATCATCACGAACCTCTGGACCGCGTGGCGTTCCGACAGCTCGACGAGATTGCGCGTTCCAAGGACGTTGTTTGTCACCGCCTCCGAAATGTTGACCTCCATCAGCGGGACATGCTTGTGCGCCGCCGCGTGAAAGATCACGTTCGGTTTGTACTGAGCGAAGACGCTGTCCATCCTCTCCTTGTCCCTGATATCGGCAATGACCGTGCGGATGGACACGCCCCTCTTGGAGTGTTCCGTGAGCTCCTGTGCAATCCTGAAGATCGAATTCTCGCCGTGACCGACAAGAATAAGTTCCCCCGGGCCGAACTCCTTGATCTGTCTGCAGATTTCGGACCCGATCGATCCCCCCGCACCGGTGACCATCACATGCGCTTCGTGGAGCAGCGCGACGACACTCTTGGTGTCGGTCTTCACGGGGCCGCGGCGCAGAAGGTCTTCGAGCTGAATATTCCGGAACTGATCGACGCGCGCCGTGCCGCGGAGGATCTCGAACAGAGCGGGGACGATCTTGCTCGTCACGCCGTGTTCCTTGCACACCTGGACGACCTCACGCACCTTCTTCCCCGATGCCGCCGGCATCGCGATGATCACCTGCTGTGCATGGTGCAGCTTCAGCAGCGCCGGGAACTCCTTCAGCGTCCCGAGCACGGGGACGCCATGGATGCTCTTCCCCACCTTCTCGAGGTTGTCGTCGATGTACCCGACGGGGAGAAGGCCGAGATGCCGGTTGACCTGCAGCTCTTTGACGATCATGGCACCTGCGACGCCGGCGCCGACGATCAGGGCGGGCTTCATCGAAACACCTTCCTCCGATCGGGTCTGCCACGACTGTACGAGGCGGATGCTGAAGCGCATCGCCCCGACGAGGAGCATGCTGACAAGGCCGTCAAGCACGGGGAGCGAGCGGGGGAATCCGTAGGGGATGATCCCGACGGGAGTGAAGACCACAAAGAAGAGGATGACCTCGACGATGGCGGCCAGAATCGTGGCGCGGAGGAGCGTAGTGAGTTCCTGTACGCTCGCATACCGCCAGTACTGGGCATACAGGCCCGTCACATAGAATATGGCGAGCTTGCACATCCCGTCCAGCACCATGAAGGCCACCAGAGTGCTGATATACAGACGAAGTTCGTGAAGGCTCTCAGTACGGATGAAAAAAGAGATCCAGGGTGCAAGAGAGATCAACAGGATATCAACGACCAGCAGGTCGCGGTTTCTCAGCCTGGAGAGCATCTCTAATCGCTTCTTCATCACCGGATTCCCCCGATAGTTCGTAGAATGACGACCAGGTCCGACCGCACCGTCCGCCGGGTGAGGTAGGCAAGGTCCATCGTCAGTTTGTGCGGTAGAATCTTCTCGAGATAGAGCGTTTCCGTGTCCCCTCCCCCCAGCAACTCCTCTTCGTTCCTGTAACGAAGGGATGCGGGGCTGGTGATGCCGGGACGAAATCTAAGGATCTCCCGCTGTTCAGGAGTATACCGTGCAACGAACGCGGGGTTCTCCGGCCGCGCCCCCACGAGGCTCATGTCTCCCTTAACTACATTCAGGAGCTGAGGAAGTTCGTCAAGTTTGTATGCACGGAGAATGCGACCCGCGGGCGTGACGCGCTGATCCCCCCTGACCGTCAATCCGCCCCCCATCGTGTCGGCTCCCTGCACCATGCTCCGGAACTTGTATATGGAAAAGAGCCTTCCCCCGACCCCCACTCGCATCGACCGGTAGAACACCGGTCCACCATCCTGGAGCTTCACCGCAGCCCCGATGACAAGAAAAACCGGGGTCAACAGAAGAAGTCCCAGGCTCGCGGCCAGGATATCGACAATGCGCTGCGAGAACGCACGTTGGACAGTATACGGAATTCGGCCGCCTCCCCCAGAGATATGCTCAAACATCGCCATTTTCGCCGGAGGAAATTGTGACATGCGGCACCATGCAGCGCCCCGAAAACTCACAGGAAATCAAAGATTTTGCTCTTCCTTCGACGGGCCGAGGAGTTCTTTGTACCATTCGACGGTCTTCCGGAGGCCGGCCCTGAAATCCACGGATGGAGCATAGCCCAGTTCGCTCGTTGCCAGACCGATCGCTGCAAACGAGTGCTTGATGTCCCCTGCGCGCGGTCCCTCGTACACCGGCTTCTGCGAGGTCCCCAGAATGCCGTTAATCTCGGCGACAAGCTGGTTCAAGGAGATCCTGTCATGGCAGGCGCAGTTCATTGCAAGCCCCTTCCTGCAGGGGGCACTGGCAGCCCGCAGATTCGCATCGACGACATTGGCGACAAACGTAAAATCACGCGTCTGTTCACCGTCACCGTAGATCACGGGCTGCCGGTCGCTCAGAATCGCCTTTATGAATTTCGGGATCACGGCGGAATACTGGGACGCGGGATCCTGCCGCGGACCGAATACATTGAAGTACCTGAGCGCCACCGTTTCGAGGCCGTAGAGGGTCGCAAACACCCTGCAGTAGTGCTCCGCTGCCAGCTTTGACACAGCGTAGGGTGACTGGGGGTTAGGGGTCATCCCTTCATGTTTCGGGAGTTCCGGCGTATCCCCGTAGACAGACGATGAGGAGGCGTACACGACACGTTTCACGCCGGCCTGCTTCGCCGCATACAGGATGTTCAACGTCCCGTCGACGTTGACGGCATTGGATGAGATGGGATCGCGCACGGACCGGGGCACGGAGGGGAGCGCAGCCTCGTGAAACACCACGTCAATTCCTTCGACCGCCTCGCGCACCGTGTGATAACTTCTGATGTCGCCTTCGACAAGCTCGATCTCCCCCCCGAGACCGCTGAGATTGTCCCGCTTCCCCGTGGAGAGGTTGTCGATCACGCGGACGCGATGCGCGCCTTTTACAAGTGCTTCGACAAGATTGGATCCGATAAACCCGGCGCCTCCCGAAACCAGTGCGTGCATGTGATTTCCCCGCATTCGTGATTGAACTGCCCGATACTCCGTCGATGCCCCGCCTAGCGGCGGCTCGACACAACAATCGCCCTGACGGCATCGACGACACTCTGAACGTCGTCACCGCTCATCTTCGAAAAAATGGGGAGAGAGACCTCGCGCATATACTCCCGGTATGCGACAGGCAGATCCTCAGGCCGGTACCCGAACGTGTCGCGGTAATACGGGTGAATGTGGAGCGGAATGAAGTGGACGCTCGCCCCGATGTTCCTTTTTTTCAGCTCCTCCATGAACTCCGCACGGTTGATCCGCAGCCGGTCCAGGTTCAGCCTGAGCATGTAGAGGTGCCACGCGTGTTGCGCATCGTCCCGGTCACCCGGGATCTGGAGCTCCCCGGCACCGGAAAATGCGGCATTGTAGGCCTGTGCGATCTCACGGCGCCGTTCGTACATGGTGCGGGCTTTCCGGAGCTGGGCAATTCCCATCGCGGCCGCAACGTCGGTCATGTTGTATTTGTAGCCCGGCGCGATGATCTCGTAGTACCAGGACCCTTCCGCCGTGTAGCGTTTCCACGCGTCCTTGCTGATCCCGTGGAGGGCCATGATCCTGCAGCGTTCCGCGAGCGTGTCGGTCTCGGTGCAGATCATTCCCCCTTCGCCCGTCGTGATTGTCTTTGTCGCGTAAAAACTGAAACAGGTGACGTCGCTGAGCGTACCGACGAGCCGCCCCCTGTAGGTCGACGGAAATGCATGCGCCGCATCCTCGATCACCGGGATGCCGCGGCGCCGGGCTATCTCGTGCAGCGGATCCAGGTCCGCCGGCAGCCCCGCAATGTGCACCGGCATGATGGCCCTGGTCCGGGCCGTTACGGCCGCTTCGATGAGCGACGGATCGATGTTGAAGAACCGGGGTTCGATATCGACAAGCACGGGACGGGCGTCGAAATACCTGATCACCTCCGCCGTGGCCGCAAACGTGTACGGGGTAGTGATCACCTCGTCCCCCTGTTTCAACCCGATGGCCTCCAGGGCGAGATGCATGGCCGCGGTGCACGAATTGACGGCAATGGCGTGTTTCGCCCCGACAACCGCGGCGAATGCGGATTCGAACTGCTTCGTCTTCGGACCCGTTGTCACCCAGCCGGAGTTCAGCGCCTCGCGGATTTCAGCCAGCTCGGACTCGTCCAGGTCGGGAAGCGCGAAGGGAAGAAAATTCTCTCTCATCGTCAGTCAGGTGATGTGTGGGGAAAAGGATTGAACGGACTCTCCGCCCCTCCAGCGGTTGCGGAACTTCGCCAGCCCTGAGAGGAAACCCAGCCCGTATGACACGTGGAGGGTGGCGAATGCCACCACGAGAAGCGGCACCATCGAGAGGCTTTCCTTCCGGGCCGTCAGGAATCCTGCGCAGAGGTTGGCCGCACAGTACGATCCGGCCACGAACCCCAGCGCCCACACCCCCCCCGGTCCCCACGGGGCGGCAAGGAGCGCGAGAGCCAGCAAGGCAACAAATGCCGCCGGGACAAACTGGCGCAACTTCATCTGGCGGGGATGCTTCTGCAAGACGCGGACCTTCCAGTAACCGTACTGGAAGTACTGCCGCCACAGCGACCCGATCGAGCTCCTGCTGTAGTACTCAGACCTGACATCGGCAGCCAGGAGGAGCCTCGCGCCAAGTTTCCGGAGCCTGTAGTTGTATTCGTCGTCCTGGTTGCGGACCAGCTCTTCGTCATAGGGACCGGCCCGTTCGACGATCGAGCGCGTGTACGCAGGGAAGGGGACCGTGTCGGCGAGCATTGTCCTGTCACTCATCGTCCTGAACGCGGAACCCCCGACGCCGAAGGGAGAGCTCATCGCAAGCGCTATCACGCGGGCCGTCCTGGTCCCCCCCATTGTCCGGACGGGCCCGCCGACGCCGTCGACATGGTCCGTGCGTATATGGTCGACGCAGCGCCTGACATAATCCGGCGCAATCTTGCAATGGCCGTCAACGCGGACGATGATCTCCCCCTTTGTTTCTGCAAGAGCGACATTCATTCCTTTCGGGACGATCTTTCCCGGGTTCTCCAGCAGGCGCAGGGGGATTCGCCGTCCCTGATACGACCGGATGATACCGGGGGTCGAATCGGTCGACATCCCGTCCACGATGAATACCTCCAGGCGGTCGGGGGGATAGTCCTGCTCCATGACGGCGTCGAGGCACTCCGTGATGAACTTCCCCTCGTTCCGGACCGGCATGATGACGCTCACGAAGGGAAGGAGCGCATCGGGATCCGCAGTCCGGCTCATGACTGTCCTCCCCGCGCGATGATAAATCTCCTGACTTTCAGGTAGCTCTCGCCGCCGACAAACTTGGCGGTCTTCTTCGCGTTCCAGAGGAGCGTCTGCCGCAGCCGCGGAGGGAACCTGCCGGACGCGATGGCGGCGACAGCAGAAGGAGACGTCCCCCGCAAAACAGAATACCGGCCGACGACAAGGCATCCGTCCACATCGTGCAGCCGCGACGTGGGCTCCGAGGTAAACAGCGTGCGGATCCCCGACGCCGACGCCGTCCGGGCGACGACGGGGGAATAATACCCGCCGGGAACCGATGCCACGTCCACCTGTTCGCCGAGCATATCAGAGAGTATGAGGACGCTCTTCGTCCACTCATCCCTCTGCGCCTCCGGTGTGAGGAGGGACATCCGCTCCGGATGAGTGCAGGAATGACTTCCGACGACATGACCGCGCCGCCTCAATTCGCGCACTCCCTCCTTGTCCAGAAACCCGTTCGTCCCGATGCGGCCGACGGTAATCAGAAAATGTCCCCCCCAGCCGTACCGGCCGAGGAGGTCGGCGGCCGCAAGCGCGCCGGCTCCTCCGTCGTCAAAGGTCAGGATAAGGGGGATCGGGCCGGAGGATTTCGCCCCGAGTGTCCGCGCGTCCGCGAGCACCGGCGCGTGCACCTCGGCGATCGCACTCAGGTGGCGGCCGAACTCTTCGGCGTCGAGCTTGTAGCGGGCCGCCGTCGGGCCCGGGAACCCGCTCGCGTCCGGCGGCGAGCCGGCCCCGATCACGTCATGATAGCCGAGCGCAATCGTTTTCACGGGTTCAACTCGGAATGGAAATGCTTGATCTTCCCGGAGGCCGGTCGCTCGATCGCCGGAACGCGCCTGATGGTGAGGTTGAGACCGGGCTCCAGGTAGCGATCCAGAATGCCGTGGATCAGATCCTCATCGTGCCGTTCCAGCGGTCGGTCGGTAACGACATCGAACACAAAATCCGCGAGGCCGGTCTGGTGAATCACGAATTCCTTGAGCACTCCCGAGGATTCCAGCACCCTCCGGGAGATGTAGTAGAACGTCATTCCCGCGGCACGTTTCCCGCTCGGGAGGAGTATCGTATCGTTGAGACGCCCCTCCAGTGATCCGAGCCGTTTTCTGACGTCCGGGCTGCCGGGAAGCGGGGAAACGAGCGTCCCCATGTCGCCGATCCTGTACCGTATGAACGGCATGGCCCTGTTCCGCAGGTCCGTGATCAGTATCGATCCCGGGCGTCCGTCCTCGAGCGGAGCCCCATCGTCACCCACGATCTCCAGCAGCAGGTTCTCCTCCGAGACGATCAGTTCCCCAGCGGGGTTCTCAAAGGCAATGACACCGACCTCCGAGGCGCCGTACTCAACGGCCACCCTCACGCCCAGCCCCTGCGTCAGGATGGCGCGGTCTTCGGGAGTGCACATCTCGGAGGTCGCGATGCACAGGTGCAGCGACGGGCACCATGCCTTCAGATCGATCCCGTTCCGGAGAAGATACCGGGCGAATATCACCAGCGAGTTCGTATAGCCGTACAGGTACTCAAACGAGGTATGTCTGAACCTGCGGGCGAACCGCCCGAGCGCCTCGTCGGACAGGTCGAACACCGCCAGCCGTACCCTGTTCATCAGGACGTCCTTCAGCCGTTCCGCCAGATATTGACGGCGATCCAGCGGTATCCCGTAGACGCGGGCCTGCCGGGATGCCAGCGTGATTCCGTGCCAGCCGAAGCGCTCCTTGATCAACGCCCAGCTGCAGGCATGAGAGAACTTGTCTTTCGCAAACGAAAACGGATGCCCCGAGGAGCCCGACGTGCTGGAGAGATACAGATCCCGGATGTTCATCCCGTCTGTGAGGATCGTGTGCATTGCCGCCTGGAAATCCGCCTTGGTCATTATCGGAAGGTCCTCCCATCTTTGCGGGAGGGATCCATGCAGTTTCGAGCGGTAGAGCGGATTGTTCGTATGATGAAACCGGGCAATTTCCCAGGCGGCCGCCCCCAGCCGGCGGCCGAACTCCTCGGGCGAGCAACCCGAGAGATCTCCGAGGACGCGGGAGGCGCCCCGGATATCGTATCCCCTGAACTGCATGTATCGCTCAAATCGGGACATGCGATCCCCGTACGGTTGACGACAGCTCCCGGGCCAGCGCGCGGCCGTTCACCCAGAGATCAAACCGTTCCTCGGCGTATGCCCGGGCGGCGACGGCATAGTCGGTACGAAGCGCTTTGTTCTTCAGGTAGGTCTCCATCGCATCCGCCAGCGCCGTCACATCACGCGGCGGGACGAGGATCCCGCATCGTCCCTGGTCCAGGAGTTCGGGGATTCCCGCAACCCGGGTCGCGATCACAGGCAGACCGAGTGCCGCCGCCTCCTTGATCACGGTCGGCACCGCATCGCCGATGTCGGGGGAGGGGTGGACAAGCATGGTCGCGTTTCTCATGGCGGACTGCACACCGGAGAACGGAAGCCAGCCGGGAAACCGGACCCGTTCCCCCATGCCGCATTTGACGGCGAGGGCCTTCAACGCCGCCGCTTCATCGCCGTCTCCCACCATCTCGATCTCAAGGTCGATGCCACGGCGGCGCAGCTTCTCCGCGGCGAGGAGCACGTAGTCGAAACCCTTCAGTTTGTCGAACCTTCCGACACACAGGACGGTCTCCTCCTTCCTCCCCGCCAGGGTGAACGGGTGCTCGGAAAAATCGAGGCCGAGATGATGGAGCCGGATCTTGTGTTCGATCAGGGGATAGATCCGCGGGAACCGCCTGTGAATAAACTCCCTGTTGAATTCGCACGCGACAAATATGTTGTCGGCATACAGGAGCTTTTCTTCCATGTAGACCTGGTTGCGGTACAGATCGGTCCCCGCGTGCAACAGGATCGAATAGGGAATGTCCCTGCCCCCCAGGCGGTGCGCGAGATATGCGCAGGTCGCCGCATAATTCCCCCAGTACGACATGATGTGATCGTACGCCATGCCGTACCGCCTGCTCCAGGCCCAGGCGAGGGGGAGCGTGTACAATGACCTCACGAGGCGCGCGGGGCCGAACCTCAGGGCGGAGGCGCTGATGGAGGCGGCCTCCCCCAGGAAACGCGGCACAAGGCGCAGGGAGGAGAGGCTGAGTTCCCTCAGCGGATCCGCGGGATTTAATCCGTGTACATGCTCACGGGGAAATGAGCGCTCATCGAGTATATCCGGGATCCACGGCCAGAGGCGCGGATCAATCCTGTGCATGGGGAAGATGTCGACCGATACTCCCGCTTCGACCAGGCTTCGCACGTCGCGCGCAAAGAACGTATCCCCCTTGATCGGAAACTTGTTCGTGAACAATGCCAGGCGCAGGGGGGCCTTCCCTTGACCGTCGCCCGAGTCCTGATCTGCACGGCGGGCGACCTCATCGGGTGCGAGGTCCCCCTTCTGCCGCCGGCCGGTCATGCTCCCTCCCTGTGAACTCATTGTCGCCTTTACGTTGCGAGACATTCCGATTATTTTACGCGATTGTTCATCCACCGGCTCCAATCCTCCTTCAGGCAGGGCTGCGTGTCTGACCCGAGCCTCTGCTTCGGGAGGCCGCTCAGCGACTCTCGTGAGCAATGCCTCCCACCGCGGGAGTATCAGCCCCCAGTCAAGATCTTCCGCGGTCCGACGAGCGCAACTGGACAGGCGCTCGGCAAGGCGATGGTCATGAAGGATCCTGCGGAGGGCCGTCGCCATGGCCGCCGGATCGGCAGGAGGGACCAGGAGCGCATTCTGCTCATTCGTCAGCATATACGGTATCCCGCCGACGTTCGTGCTCACGACACAGAGACCGCATGCGAGGGCTTCGAGCACGCTGACCGGCGTGTTGTCGACGTTTGTGGTGTTGATCAGGATGTCCTCTTTTGCGAGCCAGGCCGGGACCTCCGATTTTGGCACGCCACCAGGGAGGTCAATTCGGTCCGATACGCCGAGCCGCGCCGCGAGATCCTTCACCGCTGCAAGGGATCCTGCGCCGCGCTCCGGACCGAGCATCGTCAGGTGGATGTCGGGAAATTCCCCGGCCAGCAGGGCGACAACGTCGACGGCAAGGCACGGATTGTAAATGGCGTGGAGCGCCCGTACCCAGATCAGCCGGGGCCGGGGGGAGGAACGGACCCGGAAATGGTACCGCCCGAGGTCAAGCGCGTTCGGAAGAAGGATGATTCCCTCCCGGTAGCGCGACATCTCTTCGAAGAGGTAGCGGGAGGGGGTGACGACCGCAACCGCGGAGCGGAGCAGCCGGCGCACCGGGCGGGGGAATCGCCCCGAGAAGTAGGGAAGATTCCCTCCGTGCAGCGTCAGGACATACGGTTTCCTCAGAAGCCTCAGCACGGCGCAGACGGCGTCGGCCCAGATGAACGCGCGCCCGCTGAAAACGTCCACCGCCGCGACGGCATACTCTTTCCGTTTCCGTATGACCGTGTCCAGCATGTTCATCAGGCGGTCGAACCTCTGCGGCCTGTCGGATGCGGTCAAGACCTTCCATCCCGAAGCAGACAGACGGGCTGCAAGTTCCTCCGACACGGAGACTGTCCACCCTGAGGCGGAGAGAAAATTTCCGACGATAAGTATCGGCACACGTGGATCCACGTCGTATCCTTCGTGACGTTCGACAGTGCACCACCTGCGCAGGACGAGCCCCGCGCCGGGGGATCGCATCATCCAACCGAGAAACCCAGACGTCTCATTAGAGGCACGACGCCGAATGCCTTCAGGCGGAGCTTGTAGAGCGCGGGAGAATACACGCCGATCCGCTCAATTTCGAACTTCCCATCCTCCCCCAGGTTCCTGGGAATCGTGCAAAAGGCGGCTTCATAGCCCGCCTGTCTGATGAGGCCGAGCGTCCGGGGAGTGTAGTCCCCTCCCGGATATGCAAAGTAACGGACGGGCCTGCCGGCCACCGTGCCGAGGAGGTCCTTGCATGCCACCACTTCGCCCGCATGCCGGTCTTCGTCCAGCTGACCGAGCAGCGGATGGCTCAGCGTATGCGCACCAATTTCGATCAGGTCATCCAGGCCGCATGCCCTGAGCTGTTCGTGCGTCATCCCTTCGTACTCCTTTTTGACCGCCGCCGGCAGCGGATTCGAGGCTGCGAGCGATGCGCCGAAGGCGCGCACATCCCCGCTCCCGACCGCCATGCGCCCCAGCGCATGCCGTGCCTCCCGCCTCTTTTCCAGCGACCGGAGAGAGAACACGCTGCTCCCCACATGCAGCTCTTCATAGGCCCCTTCGAAACAGAGGGCATTGATCACATTGAACCAGAGCAGCGGGCCGTGCTCCAGGTGGGACGTCGCAACAAAGAACGTCGCCGGCGTGCGGTGCTCGGCCAGCACCGGGTACACGCACCTGAATGTAACATCCAGCCCGTCGTCGAACGTCAGCGCGATGCACTTCCCCGCGCCTCCATCCCCCCGGAATCGGAGCGCGAGCCACTCGTGGAGCGGGACGATGCGGAAATGACGGCGCAGCCACTTCAGGTGTCGCTCGAAACTCTGGACGGGGATCGCCTGGCCGACACACCACCTGTCGACCGGCCTGAGGCTCCTGACTATGCCGTGGTAGAGGAGTATCACAGCCCCCTCCTCCCCTGCGCCGCGCCGTCGAGCAACGCCATGTACGCTCCCGTCATCCGCTCCAGGAAACGCGCGACGCTGTACTGACGGAGCATGTCCGTCCGGGCTCTGCCGCCGAGCTTCCCCCTGGTCGCCCCGTCGTGAACGAGCTCCAGCACAGCCTGCTCGAGCTGGCGGACATCCCCCGGGGGGGCGAGCAGGGCCGAGACGCGATGCTCAAGCAGCTCCGAGAGAAACGGGGTTTTCCATGAGACGATCGCGACGCCGGCGGCCGCCGCTTCCATGACCACGTTGGGCAGCCCTTCGTCGAGCGAGGCGAAGCAGAAGATATCCAGGACGTTCAGCCACGTCCGGGCCCCGGGATCCGCCCCCGCGAACACGACCGCGTTGCCGAGATGGAGCTGTTCGGCCTGCACACGCAGGGAGGCGAGCGCCGGTCCCTCCCCGATGAGCAGGAGACGCACCCGCTCACCACGGCGGAGGAGCGACGCCAGGAGATCCAGCAGCAGATCGAATCGCTTTCCCTTTTCAATTCTTCCCATCGAACCGATCCAGATCTCTCCTTCGTCCAGACCGAAGCGGCCGCCGAGCTCCCTGCGGGCGGCGGAGCGGTCCCCGACATGATTCTCCACCGCGTTGGGGACCACAAAGATTTTCGTCTTCCTGGTCCGGCGCGCGGACGCGACACGGTCGCCTGCAGCCTGCGAATTGACAAGCAATCCGTCGACAAGAGCCAGCGTCAGCCGGGCCTGAAGAGGGTTCTTCCGGAACGACTCAAAGCTCCCGCGCAACGATCCCAGGCAGGCGTCGGCGCCGAGTAGTTTCGCCGCCACACCTCCGTAGGGGCTGGCAAAGAGATGCCACGCATGAACCAGCCGCGGGCGGAACGGGCGCAGGCTCCGGACAATGTCAAGAACCCGGGCGGCGCGGTTGGCCCGGCGCCGGACCCTGAGCAGGGGTATCCCGAGTGATTCGACACGCGGCTCCCAGAAGTCTCCTTCGTCGGGATGGAGCGTGACAACGACAGGACTGAACTGCGTCCGGTCCAGTCCGGAGAGCCAGAAAGAGAGCTGACGCTCGGCTCCCCCCATGACCAGTTGCCCGGCGATGATCGCAATACTCCGAGGTTCCGTCGCTTTCACAGTGTCAGTTCGCCGGTTCACGCAGCTTCCCGTCCGAGAGGGACCAGTTCCACTGGCTGGCGGAGATCCGGCCGATCGTGTCGGCCCATGATTCCAGTGTCCTCCCCTCGACGAACACCCTGCATTGCCGCCTCAGGGAAGGCCAGTCGAGCTGAGCCGTGAGGACATATCTGAGCTTGTCCGCAAGCGCCCTGACATCCCCGGGTGGGACCAGCCAGCCCCTTACGCCATCCCCTCCTATCACACCCCGCGCAGCCCCCACGTCAGAGGCAAGGACGGGAAGACCCATGGAGAAAGCGTCCAGCCAGGCCTTGCTGAAACCCTCGGAGAGGGAAGGCTGGACGCACAGATCGACGCCTCCCAGCTTCATCACCAGGGCACTCCTGTCAAGCTGCCCGGTGAAGCGGATGTTGCCCTGATGCCCATCCCGGGCCGCCATCTGTTCAAGCATCTCCCGGTCAGGCCCCTCGCCGATGATCGTGATGGTCGGGAGCGGGGAGAATCCCTCCCGGGAGAGGAGGTCAAAGGCTTTGATGAGGTTCGCCACACCCTTGATCTCGTGCAGCCTCCCTATGTAGACAAGGCGGGGAGGGACGCCGAGCGCACGATCGCAATCCGGGCTGGTGTTCCGGAGCTCCGCCGCCGAAAGCGCAGTGGAGAATATCCATGAAATTCCCCGCCCCGGCGGCTCATCCCCGTCGCCTGTGGCTAACATGACATTCCGCCCCCCCGCAAATATCCGAATGAGGGCCCTGGTGAACCGGTTGGTGAGCGTGGTCTGCCGGGTAACGGTCCAGGACCCGCAGTACCGTATGATCTGTCGCTTGCGCATCGCCAATGCCACGATCATCCCGATGAGCGGAATGTCTCCCGGCGGGGGGACATGGACGACATCCGCATCCCTGCACTGGCGGGCGATCACGCGTATGTAGTACGCCAGGTGCGCCATGACCCAGAACTTGCGCCACGGATCCCTGCCAACGGGTCTGCGTATCAGGACAATCTCGGCATTCCCGGGGAGGGGGATGGAGCCCCCTCCGGGAGTCTCACCGAATGTCACCAGCAACGTCATCGAATCGAAGAGCGATGCAATACCCGCCATCTGCAGGGGGAAACCGCCGTTGGAACACCATCGTCCGTTCCCATCCTGCCAGCATTCCTTGAATGAGATCGCGCACACCCTGGTTTTTTTCACCTGTCGTTCCTCTCCCATGTCAGGGGGCCGCTTCGGGGCGTGAATGGCCCGCTCGCGGAGGGGCATGCGGGCTGGCGGGGGGAACCTTCATGTGAAGCAGGGCCGTCGCCCCCGCCGTCAGAAACCAGAGTCCCTTGGAGCCAAACTCGGTAGAAAGCCACCCGATTGAAAGGACGAGAGTAGTGAAGAGCCCGAGGGGGAAGAGGCCCCGGCGCCTTCGCTCCCACCCCGCAAAAGCAAACGACCCCGCAAAGAGGGCGATCACGATGAGACCCAGGAATCCGTTTTCCGCCAGCGCCTTGATCCAACCCGAGTGCGCTTCCTTGCTCACGCCATAGTCGAAGCCCGTAAGTTCCTGCCTGAACCCTATCCTCGCCCACGCTGTCGCGAACCCTCCGGTTCCTATGCCCAACGGATGGTCAAGGAATATGTACCAGCCTCCGAGGGCGAGTTCCGAACGTCCGCTCGTCCTGCCGACGAGCGACACATCGGAATTAAACAGTTTGTCGAGTCGGCGGAATGCAATGTCGTTCTGCTGGTTGAACTTGAACGTCACGAAAAGAGCAAGAAGCGCTCCGGCAACGACGTATGCGAACCTGTGCGAATTCTTCCGCATGCTGAACACCAGGAAGACCATGCAGATGACCCCGGTGAGGAGTGTCCCCCTGCTCCCGCTCAGGAAAATCCAGACGAGGTTGAGCACGGCTATCAACCCCAGGAAAAGTTGTCCGCTCCCGCGCCGCGGGGCTGAGCGGATGCCGAGGCAGATCGCAAAGATCGCTGTCAGGGGGAAGTATGCCCAGGTATTGGCGTTGACAGGGGGGAGGTGCACCGACTCGATGTAATACACGAGGCCGCCGGCAGCCCCCAGCGTCCCCGCCACCAGCGCCTGCCAGTACCAGACAGACTCGTTCCTGTTGTTCCGCGAGAAGTAATAGAGAATGCCGAAGAAGGAAATCACGTTGAGGATCGTCTCTATCCCCTCCTTCAATTGCGGCGTAAACAGGAGACCGAACCCCATAAGGAGAACGAAGAGCTGCAGTATCCTCGACTGCGGATCATTCAGCTTCAGCAGAAAGCTGATAGAGATGAACAACACGATCAGCAGCCAGTAATTGAACGTGTTCCATGGAAACGGCCCGGATGTGAAGAGGAGGGCGCGGGAAAGCGGATCCATGGTGCACAGCATACTGATTCCCAGCAGACCGACCGACGGCTCCATCAGCCCGTAGATTGCGGCAGCAAACCCCAGGGCAGTCAGAACTGCCAGCGCCGCCTTGAGGCCGACGAGGAGGCCTGCCATGGGACACAGGAGACTGCAGACGAGCAGGAACGGGCCCCACCGTTCAGGCCGCGTGACAGGAGTCCTGCGTACCAGTCCCTGCACACCGGCAAAGGGAATGCGTTCTGTCGCAGTCGCTGTGGTCATGACCCGATCCTCATAAGGAATGTATCATCAGTCCGCCGGCACATGCACGCCCCTCATCACTGGTCCGATCCGCCGTTCTCGCTGAGAAGGTCGCGGGGAAGGCAAAGCCGGAGGAGGCCTTCCCGGTGCAGCCGGCGCGCGTGTTCGAGAAATGGGACCAGTCTTCGTTCATCCTGCGTGTTCCCGGAACGAAGGGAATGCGGGTGCCCGCCGACGACGACGACCCCTCCCCGCAGGGCGCACAGGTCCATGACCCTGTGCGCCTGCTCGTTAAACCCTCCCGGAGCGTTCATCCGGAGACAATACACGCCCTTGATCATTTCGGCGTGTCCGGGAGTATCCGGCCCCCTGCGCCGTACCCTCGTCAGTATATGCTCCATGACCGAGCGATAGGTCACACGGCAGAATTTGTAGCCTGTTTCGTGAAGAGACGCGCACAATGTTCCCAGATCGGTGCGACGAGCGCCGGCTTCCCTTCTCTCTGAGAGGCTGAAGGCCCAACGCTGCGGATAGTCGAACGGCTGGTTGTAGGGAGGAACAAACGATACCACGGGAGCGCCGATGCACTGTTCGAGAGCATCCTTGCTCGCGCGGAGCGTCTCGAGCAGCTCCTCCCGCCCCAGGGCGGGGAGCCATTCGTGGCGGAAGGAATGGCTCGCCACCTCGTGCCCCGCCTCATGGATGCGCCTGACCTGATCCGGGTCGTGATACGGCCTTTCCCCCTGAAGCGCGGCAGAGCCGACGACCGCGAAACAGGCGGGGACCCCGTGGTCCGCATGCAGTTCCAGCAGCCGTTCGGTGTTCACGAATTCCAGATGTCCCCACTCTTTGCGTCCCCCGGGCATACGCGAACGATCTCCGCCCCATTGAGTGTCGTAGTCCCAGAAAAGCAGCAACGTCCCCCGCGGTTTCACGCCGTTCAGTCCCCTTTCATCAGATCGAATGTCGCCTTGAGCCGCCCCCCCATGTGCCGCAATGTCGGCAGAATCCTTTGCGGAAACAAGAGATGCCTCGCCAGCATGACGGTGTCAAGACCCCAGGCATACGCGAACCAGACGACGTCACGCCAAGTGCGGCCCTGGAGGCCGCGCCGCTGTATTTGAAAGCGATTGTAGATAGCCATGTATCCAAGTTTGAACTGATCAGGCCGCCCGCTCTCTTCGAACCGGTGCAGGAACCTCGCGGCACCGGCCATGACCAGCCTTCCCTTCCGGCGCGCCCTCAGTGAAAAATCGAGATCTTCGCCCTGCGCATATCCTTCAAATGATTCTCCAAAGCCGATCTCACGAAGGACATGAGTGCTCCACATCATCGCACATCCCGGGAGCCAGTCCACATCCACCACATGATCCGTCGGGGGAAGGAACCACCAGGGAACGGACATCCCGGACCTCTGGTAGCTCCCCGGCCGGAGGTCGGCAACGACACCGAGGAGCCGCCGCGTCCGCCAGAGGCGATCGGGCAACTCATAGCTCCCTTCCGTGCAGCCGCCGACCCCGACGATGCCGCCCCCCCCCTCCCGGTGGGCACGATCCATGGCCGAGAGGCATCCCGGTCTCAGCACAACATCGTCATCGAAGAATGCGACGAGATCAGTATCCACCCAGCGAATCCCGAAGTTCCGCTGGCGGGTCAGTCCCTTCAGCGGCCCCGTGACCCGGAAATACAGAAGAACATCGGCGAATCGATCACCCTCCCCCCTCCCCGCGACCATTCGTTCTGTTTCGTCGTCCGGGCTCGCGTCGACGATGATGAGGCGCCTGGCGCGTGGCTCCTGAAGAAGGAGCGAATCGAGAAATTCCTTCAGACTCGCTGCACGCCTGTACGTGCACATGACCACGGACACTCCGCAGATGAGCCTGTCTCCCGCCGCAGGAGGCTCGATCGGCCACGGGTGGTCCCCCCCCCGGACAATGCCGGTCACGATATGGGATTCCTCCCCCACGCCGTCAGGTCCCCACCAGTTTCTGCACGGCGGTGATGACGTCCTGCACGTCCGTCTCCGTGAGCTTGGGGGAGATCGGGAGACTGACCGTCTGCTGGCCGATCCTGTACGCCTGGGGATATTCTTCGCATTTCCAGCCGAATGTCTTCCGGTAGAAGGGATGCTCGGGGATGCTCCGGTAATGGACCCCCACGCCGATCTTCTCGCGTGTCATGGCGTCCAGAAACTCATCGCGGCGTATCCCCGTCCGTGCCCCGTCGACCAAGAGCGTGTACAGGTGGTAGGCATGCCGGGTGCCGGCCTCCACGGGAGCGGGCGTCCCGACGGGAAGCCGCGCGAACGCTTCCTGATATTTCCCCCAGACAGCCTCCCGCTTCTTCCAGTACTTCTCGACTCGCGCAAGCTGGTGGATGCCGATCGCCGCCTGGAGATCCATCATGTTGTACTTGAATCCCGCTTCCACGACGTCATAGTGCTTGAAGCCGGCATCGCTGAACCGTTTCCACGCATCTTTGCTCATCCCGTGAAGCCCGAGCACCTTGATGCGGTCCGCGTGCTCCGCTCTCCTGGTGATCACGAGCCCCCCCTCCCCGGTCACGACGTTCTTGGTCGAATAGAAGCTGAAGCAGCCGAAATCGCCCATCGTTCCGGCCTTCTGTCCCTTGTACTCGGTCTCGATGGCGTGCGCACAGTCCTCGATGACGGCCAGATTGTGTTCACGCGCGATCGCCATGACGGCGTCCATGGCGCATGCACGTCCTGCGAAATGGACAGGGAGGATGGCCCTCGTCCTCCGCGTGATTTTTTTCAGGATTTCCGCAGGGTCAATGTTCATTGTCCCCGGCTCGACGTCTGCGAGCACGGGAGTGCCCCCCGCGTGTATGATCGTGTTCACCGTCGCACAGAACGTCATCGGACTGGTGATCACCTCGTCTCCCGGTTTGAGCTCGAGCACCAGCAGCGAGAGGTGCAATGCCGCCGTGCAGGAGTTGAGCGCGGCAGCGTATGTGGCCCCCTTGTACGCCGCAAAGTCACGCTCGAACCTCGCCACCTTCGGTCCAGTCCCCAGCCATGCCTTTGCCATGGAATCAAGGACCTCTTCCTTCTCCTCCTCTTCGATCAGCGGCTGCCCGAAAACGAGAAATTCGTTCCTCATGGGTGTTCCCTCTCAGTCATGGTGTCCGCGCTTCCGGAAATCCCCGACACAGCGGCGATAGAACTCTTCATTCTGCGCGAGGATCACCTCGCGGGAGAAATTCCGCTCGACATGGGACCGTCCCTCGGCCCCCAGACGGCGGGCCAGTGGTGCATCATGGAGCAGACTCAGAATTGAACCGGCGATCTGATCCGGCCGGTCGGGGTCCACCAGCAGACCGGTGCGACCATGCTCGATCAGTTCGGGGCCGCTCCCTCTGGTCGTGTATATCGTGGGACAACCGGCGGCCATGGCGTGCAGGGGCGTGAGCGCAAAGCCTTCCGCATAGGAAGGGAGGACCGCCATCCCCGCCGTGCGGAAGCCCTCGAGAAGTTCCCCCAGCGGAACATGGCCGTGGAAACGGACGCTCTCCGCCATGTCATCCGGGATGATGGAGCGCAGGAACTCCTCCATGGAGCCCCCCTCGTCGGTCTGGCCGTCCTTCCCCCAGATGTGCAATTCGGCAGCGGGACTCTCTTCCTTCACCCGGGGCCAGGAGCGCACAAGCGAGATGATTCCTTTCTTCCTCGTGAGTGTCCCCGCGAACATGACATACTGCGGCACCCTCCGTGCGTCCGGCAGGAGCTCGGGCACTTCCACGGGATTATAGATCACCGTGTCGGGACCGGCCTCACGGGCGAAGAGCTCCCGCGTCCTTTTCGCGAGATACCGGCTCTCGGAACAAATGTAGTCGCCGCGCCGGAGCGATGCGCGTTCCAGCAGGAATGCGGACCGCCGGGGCTTTCCCCCCATCTCATTCCTGAAGAAGCTCGCAGAACCGCTCAAGCGGACGACGACGGGAACAGGCAATCCGGGCCACCCCGCCGCAGGCGCCCCATAGTCCGGAACTTCAATCAACTCGGTGTCACGGGCTTCGCACCAGCGCTTCACTAGTCTGAAGAGCCTCCACCGCGCAGTCAGCCAGCCTGTTCTGTATGGGGGGAGCCGGAGACGCCACACGCGCACACCCTGGTCCTCCTCGATATCCGGCGCGGGATAGTCCCCGGGATATATCCCGACAACGCGAACCTGGTGCCCGGCGTTCGCCAGCGCGCGGGCCTGGATCTGAACGAGACTTCCGATTCCGCCGTGGGGCCCCGGGGGGTACTCCGAGCATTCGAAACAGATTTTCATTGTGCGTGCACCGGGGTTCCGCCGTTTCGAGCCATCCGCTCCAGCTCTGCTGCAAAACGCTCGGACGCCTGATCCAGCGGCGCCTGCACGATCATCTCCAGCCACGCCCTGCGCGCTTCCTTCTTTGCCTCCGGATTGCGGAGGGCATCCATGACCACTGTTCCGAGCTCCTCCTGCGAGGTGGCCCAGAAGACCGGCTGCAGCTGATGGACGGAAGCAAAATGCGGCAGCAGGTACACGTCATGGATGTTCCAGATTTCCTCCTTGCCGGCGGGGTTATAGTCGATGTAGATTGCCGGTTTGTCAAAAATCGCAAAATCCATCCCCATCGTCGATCCTACGTTGACGACCGCGTCCGAGTGACAGACGACGTTCACCAGCAGCGCCCCGTCTTCCTCCGTCGGCACGAGCTGCGACCATGCACCCTCCTGTACGCGCTGCCACCGTGGATCCGAGACGGCGATCTCAGGATGCCGGCCGAGGACGCCGTTAAACCGGTCTGTCGTGTCGACCGGTGAGCGGCGGAACAGGATCTGCGGGCGCTCCGGGAGCGGCACGGAGAGGAGCGCAGAGGCAAGATCCTCCAGAAACACAGGATCGAAGGGTGAAGTGATGTCATTTCCGGAGAAGCAGACCACCGGACGGCTCACGTCGAGTCCGAGTCCGGCGAAGAATTCCTCTTTCGGGACCCGGAGCGAGTCGTTGAAGTAGTTCTCGAACTGCGGTGTGCCGACCACGCGGACCCGTTCCGTAGCAACATCCGGATAGAATCCCATCAGTTCGCGTTTCATGTGATCGCTCCAGACGATATAGGTGTCCGCATAGACAGCCATTCTCCCCTTGGGAAGGTTGTCCCATGAATAGATGAACACTGCCGACGGAATCCCGAGCTTCTTCGCCGCAAGCATCGCGGGAACCGCCGCGAGGGCCCGCTGATGCGTGCAGAACACCACATCCGGTCGTTCCGCTTCAAGGAAGGAGAGGAACGCACCCATGTGAGGCGCCCGGGACGCCTGCCTCCGGTGCATCCGATCGAGCCAGACGATCCGCCGCGGTCCCGCACAGCAGAGTCCGAGAAACCGGGCGGCGAAATAGATGAGGCGCGCCTTCACTGCCGACGGGGGACGGCGCCGCCTGAGTTGAACATCCGGGCCCCGTTTCATCTGCCAGTAGAGCTGCGCCATGATCTTCGCCTGCCGGAAGAGCCGCTCGGTCACACCGTCCCGGCCCGGCGGGAGCTCCTCCCAGCGAACCCGGTCCCCCCAGCGCTTCCTGAACGGTGCGATGCTCGACTGAGGAAGCGCATGCCATACGAGGACACTCCCGGTTTCAAGGAGACGCTCGACCATGCGCGTACAAAAGAAATTGCGGATTCCGACACCGTCGGGAACCACCAGCAGGTACTTGTGCATTCTCATCTCTTTTTGATGCCCTTCCCCCCGCCCGCGCGGCGGAGGGCATAGCGAAGGGCGCGCCGTGGCAATTTCGACACCCAGAACCAGTCAAACGCCGCACTCCACCAGAGACCTTCAAGTAAACGAATCGACCGTGACGTTCCGATGATCCCGAGCACAGTTCTTCTCCGGATGCGATTCATGCCGTTTTCGACATTCATTTTCCACGAAAACTGGCCGGCGTTCGCCACAAGGAAGAAGAGGGAGTAGAACAGGAGCAGAAATTCAAAATAGGCCGGGTCGTCGAGACGATTGTCCCGGACCCGGTTCTGATAGACGTTCCTGATCGCCATGTAATCCTCCCGGCGGCAATACTCCCCGATATTCGAGTACAGTTTTGCCAGCGAGACGCCCTGAGGACCCGGATAGAGGTGCTTCGAATCGACGCATATCAGCCTCCTCTTCCCGGCATACACAAAGTTCTTCGGGACAGCGTCCAGGTATTCGAGATCCCACCTGACGGGCTTCACGAGCGAAGCGGCAATGTACCGCCGGAGAGTCCCGATTGTCCTCCTGAGAAAGATCCCCTTCTCCGCCAGCGTGCGGGACCAGGCCTCAAAATCCGGCTCATGCATCGGCTCAACTGCAAAGCCGGCAAGATCGGCCAGGAAGCTCCCGATGTCGTCCCCAAGACGAGAGTTCCCCACTTCGCCGGATCCCTCGACAAACTCATGGACCAGACAATTCTCCACGCGTCCGAGACAGGCAGCGAAAAGATCCCCCGTCCGGCCGAGCAGTGTGAACCTTTGGTGGGCCGCCGCCGCACTGGCGTAGGCAAGGACCTTGTACTTCCGCCCGGAGTGTTCAACGAAGGCCATCGCTGACTGCCTGGCGGGATCGGGCAGTCTGCCGGCCAGACCGGCCAGGGCGACGATCTGCTCGATGTCCGCGTGCGACAGCCCCGAGCCCGGACCCAGCTCGCAATGCACGGGAGCCCCCGCGGGTGAGGTCCCTGATTCTGCCGTCTCATCCGCCCCACGGAACCGGATCCGACCGATTTCATCCCTGACGCTGAATGTCATCGTGCTCTTTCTCGCATCTGTTGCTCCGCCCTCAACCAATCCTCCGGCCGATCGAGATTCACGCTCGCCGACGGGTCGATCATGTAGCCCACCAGCCTCTCCCCGATCATTGAATTCCCTTCCACGATGACGTCCCGGCGCGTCACGTAGACGGACCCCTCCCTGTGGAACGCGGAGGGAAGGTCCTGGCGCCTGGGGATCAGACGCTTCTCCCCCGTGCTCAGGCGAAGGTACCCGTCGTCGCCTCTGAAGAACACCCAGTGCGGGTTGTGTTCCGGAGGGACGGGGAGGACGGTGATCACCGTCTCCGCGCCGCTCTCTTCCAGCAACGTGATGCACGCGTCGATGTCCGCCTCCCGACGGAACGGCGTCGTCGGCTGCAGGAGACACACCGCGTCATAGCTTTCCCCCGCCGCTTCCAGGGACCGGAGCGCATGCTGTACCACCGGCAGTGTCGGGGTCTCATCCCTCGCCAGATCCTCCGGTCGGAGGAACGGGACATCCAGCCCGCATCTCCTGCCAACCTCCGCAATCTCACTGTCGTCAGTGGACAGGATGACCCGTGAGAGCAGCCTGGCTCTCAGGGCGGCTTCAGCGGTATACTGCAGAAGGGGTTTGCCCCCCAGCATCCGGATGTTCTTCCGGGGAATTCCCTTCGAACCTCCGCGCGCAGGTACAAGGCCCAGAACTCGCATCGTGTGCTCACCTACCTCAAGGTTTATTCTGGAACGTCTTTAGCATCGATCCGCCCGACGACAAGTCCCTCTTCACGCACATCGCCGAAAAAGAGGTAGCGGAAGCACAAGCGACCGTATCGTTCCGTCCTCATTGCCGAATCCCCCGAATTGCCGGTCAAATCGGCCGTTCATTCCGGCTCTCCCCCTGATCGTGGATGTAGAATAGCCGTTTCTGAATGTACGGCGTGAGGAGCGCCACGGCCTCGGAGATCCGTTCCGACACATGACCATTGCCGTAGAGTGCGCTCGGAGCGTAGCGTCCATGTTTGAGCTGAGCGCGCACGCACTGGACCACCCGGTCGGCGACAGGCGGGACGTGGGTCACATGGACATCGGTCTCCCTCCCTTCCTGCCGGTTCCCCACAAGGGTCACAGGAGTGCCGAAGTAACTCGCATCCCGCACGAAGCTGCTCGAATTCCCGACCGCACAGGCCGCTCCTGCAAGGACCTTCAGGTAGACCTCGGGGGGGAGGTTGATCAGCGTCCTGAGCCAGGTCGGTCTTTCATGATCCCTGAATACCCGGATGGCCTTCGTGACATGGTCCGAACCGGCATCGATGTTCGGCCAGAGCAGGACTGTCTGCATCGCCATCGTCCTGAGGGCTTCGAGGATCTCCGCCATCTGTTTCTGTTCCCCTCCGAACTCCGTCGTCGTGGGGTGGAACAGAACCAGGAGAAAGGGCGCCGAGACATCGATTGTCGCCCCGCTCCCCCGGCCGTTGATGTATTCCGACTTGAGCGAACGATCCATCGTGCGCGCGATGTCGCTGCCGGGGCACCCCACGCCGAGCACCGTATCAGGACGTTCCCCCATGCGGATCAGATAGTCCGCGGATCGCTTCGTGCTCGGGAAATGAAAATGGGCGAACTTTGACATCGCGTGGCGGGCGCTCTCATCGATGGACCCCGACACTTCCCCCCCCTGGATATGGACGATGCAGATGTTCATATATGCCGCCGCGATGGCCGCCGCCAGGGCCTCGTACCGGTCGCCGATCAGGAGTACGATATCAGGCTTCAGGCGCTGGAACTCGCTTGCGAACTCCATCATCGCGAACCCGACGGACTTCGCCATCGTCGCGGGCGTCGAGCCCTCGAGCTCGATGTAGACCTCGCCGTCCACGGAAAAGCCGTCCTCCCTGACCACGTGCACCGGCTGGTCGAACCGCTCGAGGACCATCGTTCCCGTGGCCAGGACCTGGAGCTCGAGCGCGGGATGCGCGCGCAGAGAGCCCATCACCGGCTTCAGACGTCCATAGTTTGCGCGATCGACAAGGACAACACAGACCTTTCGCTTTTTCATGTCACTCAAGATATTCCTCCAGGATCAGCGTGTTGGCGGCAATTGGCTTCTTCAGTATGCGGTGCAGGACGCGTTCCATGTGGTCCTCCGGAATCCCCGTCCCGGGCTTCCGGAAGGCAAGGTGCTCCTCCGCGAGCACGGTTCCCGCGGGAAGATCCATCCGGGCCACGATGCTTTTCGTGAAGAGCGAGCGGACCTCACCGAGCCCCTTCGCGACGGCGTCCTTGTCGACCGGGTGCGACTTCATCCGCTCGATGAACCTGACTCCTTCGACAAGATGCTTCAGCTCGGCGGCGGTGACCGAAGCGGGAACGTCCGGACCGAACATCTCCCTGCTCAACACGACATGCACCTCCAGGAGGGAAATGCCCATCGTCGCCGCCGCAAGGCCGGGATACACGGTGCCGGAGTGGTCGGAGAGGCCCACCGCGCAGTTGTAGCGATCGCGAAGGACAGGAATCATGTTCAGTCCGACGGACTCGGGAGGGCAGGGGTACGCCGTCGTACACTGCAGGACGACAAAAGGAAGCCGATGAGACCTGATGCGATCGACAGCAGCATCGATCTCGGCCAGCGGGCTCATGCCGGTCGAGAGGAACACGGGGAGGCCCGTCCGGGCGAGGTGGTCGAACATTCTTGATCCACACACTTCGCCTGAAGCGATTTTCCACGCGGTGACGCCGACACGGACGAGAAGCTCTACCGCCTCGACGGAGAACGGCGAGCTCAGGAACAGCAGTCCCCGCTCGTCCGCGTGTCGCTTCAGGCCGATCCACTGCTCCTCTGTGAACTCCATGCGCTTCCAGTAGTCAAACCGGGTCTTGTCCTGCCTGCTGAATTTCACCCGCCAGGTCTCACTCGGCGTGCTCTCAGCCGCGGCGATGTGCGTCTGAAACTTGACCGCGTCGGCACCGGCAGCCGCAATGGCATCAATGTAGGCGTGGGCGAGCCCCAGGCTTCCGTCATGCGCCTGCGCCACCTCCCCGATGAGGAGGCAACGCCCGCTCACCGGTGTGTATTCCATGGTCCTGAAGTCCAGCATGTTCACCGTCTTCCGATTGTCAGGAATCCCTCAGCCACAACTTGTTGACGATCCGGAGAATCAACAGACGCACTGCGTACGGCAACCTCGAGATCCAGGGCCGGCGGACCTGCGGGACGTCACAACCGTCCCCGCAGGGAGCGTTGCCGGCCTGCCGGCATCGTTCGAGCTCTTCATACATCCAGGGCTCCGTCACATTCCCCAGGTGGTAGACGTAGCCCCGCGCGGGGGACAGACGCCAGAACCCGAGCCTGTCCGGCGGCAGGTCAAACCAGTTCTTGTCCGATTCCGGGGAGATCGCGCTCAGCGCGGGGACAGGAGGCACCCCGGCGAGGACTTCCCTCCGCATCGTAAACACAAAGTGTCTCCCCCCCACGACCGCTGTTTCGCCGTCGCGCCTGAGGATCACCTGCATATTCCGGCGCTTCGCCTTAAAGAAATCCGGATTTCCGACGCTGTGCGCAAATGCATCCAGGTCCTCGTCCGGTACCACCTTGGCCCTTGTCAATTCCCCCTTCAGCATCCCCCCCAGAACCGTCGCCGAGGTGTAGCGGAGGGGATTGTTGGGGTTGGGAAACGGGCACGCAAAGCCGCACTCCGGAAACGTCCGAAACAGCCGCTCGATGGTCTCGATCCATCCCGGTTTGAACAACACATCGCAATCGGCGACCGTGATCAACGGCTCAAAGGAGCCGCGCGCCACCGACACCGCCGCATCCACCTTCCCCCGGTTGGTCCCGTTGAGCAGAAGCTGGTCGATCCACCCCGACCTCCGCTGGCGCTCAAGCTCTTCGATGACTTCCGGCGCGCTGCCGTTTGAAACGATCGTCACACTCGCCTTTCCCCCCGCCGTCAGGCGCAGGGATTCGAGGCAGAGTTTCAGCACGTCGAGTGATCGCTCAAAATAGCCATCAGAATTGGGGATGAAGACGGGCATGATGATCCGGTGCCGCGCATACCCGCCGAGTTGATGAGATGTCTTTGACGGATTCTCTCCGGTACGCATACTCTCGTGCTTTCTTCCGTGACCGCAATCCCCGCCGGGGAGACTCTATGCTCCCGGGGGCAGGGCCGGTGACTCGATATTTGCGGGGGGTGGCATGCATTCCATCGCACGCGATCCCACGAACCACTCATGAGGGATGAGGGCCGCTCCATGTTTCCGTATGAGTGGCTCGGCCCCCGTGCCGAAGTAGTCGGCGGTGACGACCTGCATCTCCGCGGCGCGCGGCACAAAGTCGGACATCCCCCCGCGGTAGGCGAGCCACAGGTCGATCCCGTACACTTCAGCGGCCAGCGAGAGACTCTCGACTTTGCACACCATGAGCCCGTCGCTCTCCACCTTTCCCCGCGGGACCGGAGAACTGAACCGTGTCGAGAGCGTGGAGATCGGGTGCCCCATGACATCGGTGAACCGCATGTCCAGGACGAAGTCAAGGGGCTCCAGCCCCTTGAGCTTGGTCGTGTACCCGACGCTGAAATAGACCGGATCGCCCGTCCCCACGCTTGTGACTTTTCTCCCCTGTGCGTCGAAGCATGCAAACGACTTCAAACGGATGACGCCGTCTCCCCGCCTGTCCGTCCGCAGCTCGAGGTCCTCTTCGCTCGATTGATGCTCCTTGACGTACATGCCGATGGCGTCACTGGTGTCGCCGAGGTACGCCACACGGCCCCCCTCCAGGACCACGGTTCTTGAGGCGAGTCGGGAAATGGCCGTCATGTCATGACTGACGAACAACACCGTCCGCCCCTGCTGCGCCACTTCCCCCATCTTGCCAAGGCATTTTCTCTGAAAGGCGGCATCACCGACAGCCAGCACCTCATCGATGAGCAGCACATCGGGTTCGAGGTGGGCGGCGACCGCAAACGCCAGACGCAGGTACATCCCCGACGAGTAGTGTTTCACGGGAGTGTCAATGAATTTCTCGACCTCAGAGAACGCCACGATATCGTCGAACCTGCGCCCGATGTCCTTCCTTCTCATGCCGAGGATCGCAGCGTTCAGATAGATATTCTCCCTCCCCGTGAGCTCGGCGTGAAAGCCGGTCCCGACCTCGAGCAGGGAGCTGAGCCTGCCGCGGATCTCCGCGTACCCGGTCGTCGGTTCGGTGATCCTGGAGAGCACCTTGAGCAGCGTGCTCTTGCCCGCCCCGTTGCGGCCGATGATCCCGATGACTTCTCCCTGACCGACCTCGAATGAAACGTCCTGGAGCGCCCAGATCGTCCCCGACTTCCGGCCGGACTTTGAGCGGCGGAACATGGATTTCGCGGCGTCGGTCAGCTTGTCGCGAAACGTCTGATATCCGGCCTGCTTCTCCCCGATCCGGAATTGCTTGGAGAGACCCACGACCCTGACGGCCTGCTCAGTCATGGGAGCTCCTCCCCGGCGCCGCGCATGGCGGGGCGGACGCGGCCACGACGGACACGCGGTTAGACAACATCGGCAAAATTCCTTTCCATCCTTTTGAAATAGTATGCTCCGCTCACCATCATGATCACTGCGACGCCGGAGGAGGCCAGGATGATGGGTCCCGGCTGCGTGTGCGAGCCAAGCAGCGACCAGCGAAATCCTTCCACCACGCCGGCCATCGGGTTCAAACCATACAGCGTGCGCCACGGTTCAGGCAGCATGCTGCTCGGGTACGCGATGGGAGTGGCGTACATCCAGAACTGCGTCAGAAACGGGACGGCGAACCTTACGTCGCGGTATTCGACATTCAGCGCGGAAAGCCAGAAGCCGACGCCGAGAGAGGTCACCAGCGTCAGCAGGAAGAAGAAGGGAAGCCAGACCATGTTCATCGAGGGTGTCACCGCGTAGTACACCATCATGATCACCAGAATGGCCAGGGCGATCAGGAAGTCCACGATCCCCGCGAAGAGGCTTGCGATCGGTATGGTCAGGCGGGGGAAATAGACCTTCTTGATGAGATTCTGGCTCCCCACCAGGCTGTTCGATGACTGGGCCAGGCCGTAGACGAAGAGGGTCCACGGGACGAGCCCGGTAAAACTGAATATCGGATACGGAATGCCGTCGGAGGGAATTTTTCCCAGGCGACCGAAGAATATGCTGAACACGACCACAGTAAGCAACGGCTGTATGATCGCCCAGGTCGCTCCGAGGACGGTCTGCTTGTAGCGGATTTTGATATCCCGCCACGTCAGGAAATAGAGGAGTTCACGGTACTCCCAGAGCTCACCGAGCCGGAGGGACACCCATCCTTTTGAGGGTTCGATGCGCTGCACGCGGAGATCCTGAATGTCCGCGGATATCTGAGCCGAGTTCATCATACGTCTTCCCCGATTGAATTCACCACGTTACCATTGCGCTGACCGGATCGATGCTGTCGAACATCGAAATTCGCCCGACCGGTCCGTCGGCCGCCAGCGCCCCCCTGTACCCCCGCGGGAGCGGGAGATCGAGGAGATGCCAGCGGCGCTCCTGCACCGACGGAGCCGAGGAAACATCGATGGCCCGCAGATCGAGTGAAATCCCTCCTCCAAGCGCCTTGACATAGGCCTCTTTTCTCGACCAGATCGAGTAGAACAAGTCTTCCATGACCGCGCCCGTACGCTCATCAAGCATGCGCAGTTCGGCCGGACAGAAACATTTCCCGGCTATGGCCCGGACGTCCAGATCAGTCCTGATCCGTTCGATGTCCACCCCGACCTCCCGGCCGGCTGCAACGGCGACCAAGACGAGGTCACCGGAGTGCGACATATTGAACCGGATGGCCCCTGCCGAGTGCGGGCTTCTCAACGAGGGCTTGCCGGATCCCGGTGCATACATGAGACCGGCGGGGCGGGATCCCGTATACGACGCGAGGAGACGCCTCAATCCGCCGTGCGCCGACACGAAACGATCCTTATCGTCACGGGAGCGGAATGCGCGTCCCCGTGCCCGTTCGCCTGCGGAGAGCTCAGGCTCGTACTCCGCGAGAAGGGGGGCATCCACGAGCCCCGGCAATCGCCAGAGGTGCACTTCTCCCTCCCCGGGGAGCAGCGTTATCCCAACGGATGGGGAGGTCACAGGGCCCCCCTTCACTGTCATCTCTTCAGTCGGGATGCGCATGCCGTTCGAACGCGCGTTCAAGACATTCCGCAAGTTTTTGTGCGACGACAGAGACGTACGGCATCTGGAACATCGTCAGATGGTCCCCCGTGACGTCGTGTATTTCCACCCCTCCGAGGGCGAGTTTCCCCCATCCCTGTTCGCGATCGTGGAATTCGCCGACGGACCTTGTGCTCGCAGGGAAGAGCGTGATCCGCCCGGTGTAAGGCCGGGGGATATAGTTCCGTATCGCCACGATATTCAATTGTTCCACCTTCCGTAGCGCGGGGGGAAGCCGCAGCTTTTTGTTCGCGTACCTTTTGTACTGCAGCCCCCAGACCTGCGTGCCGATCCTCCTCCTGAGCGTCCTGGACTTCCTGCGGATGTAGTCGAGCCGTCCAGGGTGGACCAGGAGATTCCGGACGTGATAGTGCATACGCTCCACCGAGCTTTCCCATTTGAACCGGGAAATTTCGCTCTTTGTCAATGTTCTGATGTGGCTGTGGGCGAATGTATCGAACATCGCCAGCATGCCGATCTTCTGGCCGGCCGCATGCAGCTGCTGCGCGATTTCATATGCCACGATGCCGCCCGTGCACGCGCCACCGAGGTAGTACGGTCCTTCGGGTTGGAACGCCCGTATCTCCCGAACGTAACGGGAAGCCATATCCTCCACGCGGTCCAGGGGGAATTCCTTGCCGTCCAACCCCACCGCCTGGAGACCGAATACCGGTTGGTCGGGACCCAGCCGGGGAGCGAGCTCAGAGTACCCGATCACGTTTCCCCCTGCGGCGTGAACGCAGTAGAACGGGGGCCGGGATCCTCCGGGTTTGATCGCCACAAGAGACGACCATGATGAGGTCTTTTCTTCTCGGCGCAGAAGAGCCGATATGCCCTCGATCGTCGGTGCTTGAAAGAGAGTCGCCAGCGGGAGGTTCTTTCCGGTCAGTTTTTCAATCTGAGCGAAGAGCCTCGCCGCGAGCAGCGAGTGCCCCCCCAGCTCGAAGAAGTTATCGTGCACTCCGATCGGCTTCTTTCCGAGGAGCGACTCCCAGAGATTCGCGAGCCGGATCTCGAGGGGATCCCGCGGGGCCACGTAACTACCGGCAGGTCGTCCGGGAGCCACCGGGGGAGGAGGGAGGGCACCCCGGTCGATCTTGCCGTTCGGCATGATCGGTAACCGCTCCAGGAAGACGATGGCAGAAGGAAGCATATACCCCGGCAGTTTTTTCGCCCCATGTTCGACGAGATCTTCGACAGGAACTGATCCTCCCTTTGCACACACACAGTAGGCAACAAGCTGCTTCTCGCCGGACGGAGCGTCACGGACCACCACGGCGACATCCTCCACTCCACGGTGCTCCCTGAGCACCGACTCGATTTCACCGGGCTCGACACGGTACCCCCGTATTTTCTCCTGCCTGTCCACCCGTCCCAGAAACTCGATGTTGCCGTCGGGACAGAAGCGAACGAGGTCTCCAGTCTTGTATAGTAAGGATCCTCCACGCGAATCGATGTGATTTCGGACAAACCTCTCTGCCGTCAAACCGGGTTGGTTCAGGTACCCCTGTGCCAGCGTCGGCCCGCCGATGTGCAATTCTCCCGGGAACCCTGTCGGGGAAGGGGCGCCGTAGCGGTCAAGAACATACACGACGCGGTTGCGCAAAGGACGACCGATCGGGATTCTTGTCACGACCGCCAGCTTCTCATCGGGGAGTTCCCCGCAGTCATAGACCAGCGCGGTGACCGTTGTTTCTGTCGGGCCGTATGCGTTCAGGAGACGGACATGGCCAAACGAACTCCTCCTCCATCGCCTGAGCGCCTCCGGCATCATCGCCTCGCCGCCTATGATCATGAGCCTAAGAGAGTGATCCACCGGGGGATGATCGGAATCAGGAGGATCCATGGCAACCGCGTGCCAGTACCCTGTCGGAAGATTCACGACGGTCAGCCCCTGTGCAACGATCTGTTCCCACAGTTCCTTTGCACTCCAGAGTTCCTCACCACGGAGGACAAGGCGCGCGCCGCCGGTCAACGTCGTAAAGATCTGCTCGACGGAGGGATCGAAGCTCAGAGACGCGAATTGAAGGACCCTGTCACGGGGACCGATCCCGTACATCTCCCTGCACGCCGAGCAATGGCTCGCAATCGCCTGATGAGTAATGACCACCCCCTTCGGCTTTCCGGTCGAGCCGGAGGTGAACATTATGTAGGCCGGATGTGACCCCATGGACCTGTGTCGCGGATCAGTCCCGTCGCAGCGGTCGATTATCTCACGGTCGGTGTCACACAACACGCGCCGAACTCCGGAGCCATCCAGAATGTCGTCGAGCGGCGACTGGGTCACCACCAGTGGCATTCCCGTATCGGCAATCATCCCTCTCAGGCGTTCCCGCGGGTACCCCGGATCGAGGGGGACAAATGCTCCGCCGGCCTTGAGGATACCCAGCAGCGCGACGATCATTTCAACGGAGCGCTCCATGCACACCCCTACCGCCACCCCCGGTCCCACTCCAAGCGACATGAGATGGTGTGCCAGCCTGTTGGCTCTCAGATTCAGCTCACGATACACAAGTTGTTGTCCGCTCGAGGAAACCGCGACGGACTCCGGATGTTGCGCGGCCTGCTCTTCAAACCCCACGTCGATGCACTGATCGGGCCCGGTGCCTGGCGGGATGTTGTTCCACTCGACGAGCACCCTGTGCGATTCACCTGAAGTCATCAACGGGAGTTCGGAGATCCGGCGGGAGGGATCCTTGACGATTCCTTCCAGCAGTACGTGAAATCGTTCGGCCATCCGACCAATTGCGGCCGGCTCAAAAAGGCCCGCATTATATTCGAATGACGCTCCCAGTCCCCCCGGCGAATCCGTCATCGTGAGCGTGAGATCGAATTTCGAGGTCCCATTGGAGATTTCAAGTCCCGCCACGGCGAGGCCGGGGAATTCAAGCGCGGACGTCGGCGCGTTCTGGAGCGCAAACATGACCTGTATGAGCGGGGATCGGCCAAGAACCCGTTCAGGATGGAATTCTTCAACAAGCCGCTCGAACGGGAGATCCTGGCTGGCAAACGCGCCGAGCGCGGTCTCCCGCACGCGCTGGAGGAGATCCAGGAACCGGGGGTCGCCGGAGAGGTCCGTGCGCAACACGAGAGTATTCACAAAGAACCCTATGACACTTTCCAGACCGGGACGGGCCCGGCCGGCCACAGGAGTCCCCAGGAGGATATCATCCTGACCTGTCATTCGATGCAGGAATACTCCAAAGGCAGCCGCCAACGTCATAAACAGGGTTACACCATTGCCGCGGCTCATTTGCCGCAGCTCTTCCGAGAGTGCCGCCGGGTATGCCACCCGCCAATCCCCGCCTCGACGGGGTTGTGCGTCACCCTGGAGGCGATCCCCCGGCAATTCCAGGACCCCTGCATGTCCTGCCAGCCGGGACTTCCAGTAACCAAGCTGCCGCTCGAGCACCGTGTCGCTCAAATACCCGCGTTGCCAGACCGCGTAGTCTCCGTACTGGATCGGCGGCTCCGGAAGCGGCGACGGGAGCGACTGCACATACGCACCGTACAGCAATCGAAGTTCGTCGAGGAAAACCCCAACAGACCATCCGTCAAAGATGCTATGATGGATGATTATGACGAGGATATGCTCATCCGGGTTCAGCCGGAGGAGATGGACCCTGAAGAGAGGCCCCCGCTCAAGGTCAAACGGCGTAGAGGCTTCACGGACGGTGAGTGCCATGGCACTCGCTTCCCGGTCAGGTTCGTCCGATCCCGGCATGTCCAGCGCCTGAAGCGCAAGAGGAACCAGCGGCGCGATGATCTGCACCGGCCCATCATTCACTACTTCGAATGTGGTTCTAAGGACCTCATGGCGGCGCAGGATTTCGTTGAAGGAATGTTCCAGCGCAAGGATATCCAGCTTACCTATGCATCGGAAGGCCATGGGGATATTGTAACTGGCGCTCCCGGGGTCCAGGCGCTGGAGAAACCACAATCGTTGCTGAGCGAAGGAGAGGGGAATCCGGTCATGGTGCAGCCGCCGCGGGATCTCCCGGTCCCCCGCAGGACCGGCAGCCCCCTCGGTCAGGATCCTGTCAAGGAGTGACTGTCTGGCCGGCGATAGTTTTGAGCGGCGCGTTGCCGGGTCCTCGAATTCTTGCATCGATCCCTTCATCAGTGACACTCGGCTTTCACCGCAGGCCTCACCATCACTTTGTCCGCCCCGACACTTCATCATCGCTTAAATTCTCGATGTGATCGAGGAGCTTCTCCTCGATCGCCAGAGCCAGCGCACCGACCGTGGGGTATTCAAAAACACTCACCAGCGAGAGATCAATCTGCCATCGGTCACGGATGCGCGAGACGACCTGCATTGCGAGAAGCGAATGTCCGCCCAGCGAGAAAAAATTGTCATTGATGCCCACACGCTCGACACCAAGGGTACGGGCGATGATTCCTGCCAGGGCCTTCTCGGTCGGCGACATCTCCTCCCCCGTCACATCCCCCCCGTCCACTGCCCCCCGTGGTGCCGGGACGGAAAGAAGCATGCGATCGACTTTGCCGTTGGAATTGCGGGGGAGCGCATCACAAAAGACGAATGCGGACGGGATCATGTATTCGGGCAGTTTCAGCTTCAGAAACTCCCGCAACGCGATGGCACGGTCGGCGGATCCCCCGTCCATGGCACAGTGTGCAACCAATCGTCTGTCGCCCGGCGCAACCTCGGTGACGGTGACCACCGCCTCGCGAATGCCCGGATGCCCGGCGAGAACCGCCTCGATTTCCTCGAGCTCGACCCGGAAGCCCCGGATCTTTACCTGGTTGTCGACCCGGCCGATGAATTCGATGTTCCCGTCAGGGGAGAACCGGCCAAGATCGCCCGTCCTGTACAGGCGCTCCGGGAAGTCGGAACCGGCGGGACCCGTCACGAAATTTCGCGCAGTCAGATCCGGACGGTTGAGATATCCTCGGGCGAGACCATCGCCTGCAACGAACAGCTCTCCGGGAATCCCGACAGGGACAGGCTGCATAAACCTGTCCAGTATGTATACCCGGGTATTCCGGATGGGATGTCCGATCGGAACGGAGGTCGTAATCCGGGTCTTATCGGCGACGGTGTAACAACAGGTGAACGTTGTATTCTCTGTCGGTCCGTAACCGTTGATCAACCTGCACCGGGGGTGCCGTTCCAGGAATTTCCTCACCTGCGGAACCGAGAGAACTTCCCCGCCGGTGAGCAATTGCCGCACGCCCCCCAGGAGGTCCAGCGGTCCATCAACCATCTGGTGGAACAGGGAAGCCGTCAACCAGAGCGTCGTCACACCCCTGTCCCTGATAACGCGGCCGAGCTCGTCGAGAGAGGGAAGGTGTCGGGGGAAAATGACGAGCCGGGCTCCGTTCAACAGGCTCCCCCAGAGCTCAAATGTGGACGCGTCGAACGAAATGGATGAAAACAGGAGGAAGACTTCGCCGGAGTTCAATGTCGCATAATCATTTGATCTGACCAGACGCACGACCCCGCGATGAGGGACGCACACGCCCTTCGGGACACCCGTCGAGCCGGAGGTATACATCACATATGCCAGCGCGTCCGGCGAACCCGCGGGGGGAAGGTCTTCATCGCTTTCGCGCGCGATATCTTGCCATTCCGCGTCCAGCAAGATCACCTCCGCAGACCCGGGAGGAAGTTCATCCTTATGCGACCGGTGTGAGAGGATGATGCTCACATGGGCATCATCGAGAATAAACGAGACCCGTTCGCGGGGGTACGAAATCTCCAGGGGAACGTATGTTCCTCCGGTCTTCAGAATGGCGAGCAGGCCGACGATCAAGTCGGCCGATCGGTCCAGGGCAACACCGACGCAGGATTCCGGCCCCACTCCCCGGGCACGAAGGAAACGCGCAAGCCTGTTCGCCCGCGAATTCAAGTCCCGGTACGTGACCTGATGGAGATCATCGTGCAGGGCAACCGCGTCGGGCGATTTCCGGGCCTGCTCCTCGAAGAGAGCGGAAATTGTCATTCCCGAGGGATAGTCGGACTGCGTGGCGTTCCACGTGGTCGTCACCTTGCGCCTTTCCGCCTCGGTCATCATCGGGATCTGCCAGAGACGCCGGCCGGGATCTGCCACAATCCCTTGGAGGAGAGCGATGAAATTCCCGGCCATGCGCCTGACGGTCTCCGGTTCGAACAGGTCCGCACTGCACTGGAGCCATCCCACCAACTCACCACTTCGTTCCATCATTGAAAGCGTCACATCAAACTTCGCCGTATCTGTGCCGACGTCGAGCTTGTTCGCGAGGTTCCGCCCCAGCGTGATTCGCCCTTCAGGGGCGCTCTGCAGCACAAACATCACCTGAAAGAGGGGAGAATGCGTGAGACTTCGTTGCGGGTGGAGTTCCTCTACAATCCTCTCGAATGGGACTTCCTGATGTTCGAGTGCCCCCAGACAGACTTCGCGCGTGCGTTTCAACAACTCCCGGAATGTCGGGTTTCCCTCCATGTTCGTCCGCAAAACGAGTGTGTTCACGAAAAACCCGGTCAGGCCCTCAATTTCCATGCGCGTGCGCCCGGCAATGGGTGTTCCGACGATCAGATCATCCTGACCGCTGCACCGGGAAAGCAGGACGTCGAATGCCGAAAGCAGGGTCATGAACAGTGTCACCCCCTCCTCCCTGCTGAGCTGCGTCAACCCGGCATAGAAAGAAACCGGGACGGTGAAAAATTCAGTCACCCCCGTTTGGGTCTGTACCGCAGGGCGCATCCTGTCCGCCGGCAGTTCCAGCACCGGCAGGGTCCCTCCCAGCTTTTTCCTCCAGTAGGCAAGTTGTTGTTCGAGGACCTCTCCCTGCAGCCATTCCCGCTGCCAGAGCACGTAATCCCCGTACTGGATGGGCAGATCCGGCAGCACGTGTTCCCCCCCGCGGGGAGTCGCTTCATAAAGGGCGGACAACTCCCCGAAGAATACGTTTTCGGACCACCCGTCGAAGACGATGTGGTGGAACACGAGCACCAGCAAATATTCTTGCTTGCCCAACGTGATGAGTGCCACCCTCATCAACGGGCCCCGTTCCAGATCAAACCCCCTGTGCGCTTCCTCATGAACGAGGAGCATGGCCGCAGACTCACGATCTCCTTCCGCCACAGAACGGAGGTCCCGGATGTCCACGCTCACGCCCGTTGCGGGGCCGACTTTCTGGAGAGGGTCTCCGTCCACGGAGGTGAACGTCGTCCGCAACACCTCGTGCCGGCGCACGATCTCCGTCAATGCGCTCTCCAGGGCTTCCACGGACACCTCCCCGTGCAACCTGTAGGCGTACGGGACGTTGTAGGTTGACCTGCCGGGCGTCAAACGGTCCAGAATCCACAAACGCTGCTGTGCGAATGAAAGGGGGAAGGGGCCCTTCCTCTCGCGGCGGCCGATGACGACGGAGTGCCCCGGCGCCCCTGCACCTGCAAGTCGCTTCGCCAGCAACTCCCGCTTCGACGCAGAGAGCGTCGACCGACGTCCTGTCACACCGTCCGGATCAGCCATGGGGTTTTTCCCCGGCAGTAAAAAGATGTGCATTTCGTTCACGGACCGTCTCCTCATCCGACAGTCTCTCGACTTCTTCCAGCAACCTCCGCTCGATGGTGGAAGCCATGGCAGAAAGCGACGGCGCGTCGAACACGTCCGGAAATCGCAGATCAATGCTCCACCGGGCATGGATGCGCGACACAAGCTGCATCACGAGCAGGGAATGGCCGCCGATGTCGAAGAAATTGTCGGCGGCTTTTATCCCCTTCACGCCGAGCAACTCCTCCCAGAGTTGGCTCAGGGACTCCTCGATCGGCGTCAAAGGCGTCTCCAGGACCTCCTGTTCATGGATCAAATGACTGCCATGCGCGGAAAGGGCGTGCCGGTCCACCTTCCCTCTTGAATTCAACGGCATGAAGTCGACCCGGGCAAAAACCGCCGGCACCATGTACTCAGGAAGCAGCCTTCTGGCGTGAGCTCGCAGCTCGTCTCCCGCAAGGGGTGATTCACCTCCGGGGACGAAATACGCCTCCAGCCGCTGCTCACCATTGGGTCCTCTTCGCACGATCACCGCGGTTTCACGCACCCCGTCATGCTCGAGCAACACTGATTCTATTTCGCCGAGTTCGATCCGGTACCCGCGGATTTTCACCTGGTCATCGGTGCGACCGAGGAACTCCAGGGTCCCGTCCGGAAGATACCTGGCAAAGTCCCCGGACCGGTACAGCCGGGATGCAGGATCACCGGAGAATGGATCCCGCACAAACCGTTCCGCCGTAAGTTCAGGACGATTCAGATACCCGCGGGCCACACCGGCCCCCCCGATACAGAGCTCGCCTGGAACGCCGACGGGCAGAGGCCGCATTTCGCGATCGAGCACGTAAAGACGCGTATTCGCGATCGGCCTCCCTATGGGGATCGAGCCTGCAGGCGGGATACCTGCTGGAACCCGGTAGACGGAGCAGCCGACAACGGTTTCCGTCGGACCGTATTCATTAAAAAGAGCTGCTGCGGGAGCTATCTTTTGCCAACGGACGGCGAGGTCCGCCTTCAGATTCTCCCCCCCTATGACAAATGTCACCTTCAGAGCCGCGCCCGCTCCCGGAGGAATGAGCGCTGCGAGCAGCTCCAGATGAGCGGGGGTGATTTTTACAAGGCTGCAATCAGCGTGCGCCAGGAGCACTGCGGAGAGATCCTCGGGTCGTGACGATTCCGGCAGAAGATGAACGGTGCGACCACACAGAAGAGGCGAATACAATCCAGTGACGGTCAGATCAAAGGCCAGAGGACTGTGCACGAGCGAGCCCCCCCCCCGGCGCACATCGTACGCCTCCGTGCACCAGAGAAGGTAATTCGACAGTCCACGATGCAGAACAACGGTCCCTTTAGGCCTCCCTGTCGATCCCGACGTGTAAATGACGTAGGCGGCATTCTCGGGCCCCGCACGGCCCGGCATGTTTGCCGCCTTCATTGCGTCACCAGCGTGATCCGCCCCAGGCATTTCCTCCGGAAATACGAGGGGTACCCCCTGCCTGCTGAAGAGACCGGCCAGATTCCTCGAAGCAATGACGAACGACGGACGGGCATCATCCTGAATGAATCGCCGACGATCTTCAGGGAGCGCCGGGTCAAGGGGGAGGTATGCGCCTCCGGCTTTGAGAATTGCAAGGAGACACATCACCATTTCGCACGACCTCTCCAGGGCGATCCCCACTACAACTTCCGGCCCAACCCCGAGCGCCGAAAGATGGCGAGCGAACAGGTTTGCGCGATGGTTCAGCTCCCCGTAAGTCCACTGGTCTTTCCCGCAGGAGACCGCCACGGCTTCCGGGGACAGGTCTGCCTGAACTTCGATGAGCTCGTGAACACACGGAGGCGGGCTGCCGGCGACGTCTGTGGCGTTCCATTCCCACAGGATCTGCCGTTCTTCTTTCTCCGTAAGCAGAGGGATTTCGCCCACGCGTTGATCGTGGCGTGCCGCCATGGAGGTCAAGAGAGTCTGCAGGTGCCCCAGCATCCGTTCGACAGTCGGGGGAGTGAAACGGGCCCTGGAGTAGGTCAATCGCAACACACCTTCCTCACCGTGGATCTCGAACACCAGCGGAAAGTGTGTCTGGGAAAGCACGGAGAACTCGCGTTCGCCCCGGGCGGCCCTCCGGGATCGCATCTGCGCCTTCAGGCCCAGGTGATCATAGACAAGGAGCGTCTCAAAGAGAGCCCTGCCTCCGGCCACCCGGCTCCATCCCCGAATCCGTCCGAGCGGTGTTTGCTCGTGCTGGCGGACAGCCGAATGGTCCCGTCGCAATTGTCGTAGCAACTCCATCAGCGGCGTCTCCGGCGGGACGCGGACCCTGAGCGGGACGGTATTGATGCAGCAGCCGAGGATCCTCTCCGCACCGTTCACCGTCGACCTGCGACAGGCCCTCGTCTCCCCGAAGACGACGTCCGTGACTCCGCTGTAGCGACTCAGCAGCAGCCCCCAGGCCGCGTGGAACACGGTGCTCAATGGTACCTGTGATGCAGCGACCAGCTCGCGGAGCCCTGAGAGCACCGGGGGGGGAAGCTGCAGAGCGCATCTGCCGACGGCAAGGCCCTCCCCCCCCGGGGACCCGGGCTCCGGAGGAAGCGGTGTCGGGTCCGTGAACCCCCGGAGATAGTCCGTCCAGAACGATTCAGAGCGGTCGTGATTCCTTTCACGTGCCCAATCGATGTATGCGCGGAACGGGACCCGCTCTTCCACCACCGGTACCGTCCCGGCGCACAGGCATTCATATGTCAGGAAGAGTTCTTCGAGCAGGAGCGGAAATGCATGGCCATCGAGGAGCATGTGGTGCAGCGTCACGACCAGGAATGACTGATCAGCGTCCATTATGAACGCCGCCAACCGGACGAGGGGAGGGCTGCCGGGGTCGAATCCCCTCCTGCGGTCTTCTTCCAGGTGGACGTCGAGGAGTTCCCTCCCCTCCCCCGAAGACATCATGCTCCAGTCACTGATGAGGATGGCGGCATCGACCGAGCGGTGCACATGCTGCAGCGGCGCTCCGTCACCGCCCCAGCGAAAGGAAGTCCTGAGGACCGGGTTCCGATCGACAACCGATCGCCATGCCTTCTCCAGCAGAGCCGGCTCGATATGCTCATGGAGCAGACAGACGATCTGGACGATATTCACCCCGCTCCCGGGGGCAAACTCGTGATTGAAGAGCATCCCCTCCTGCATGGGCGAAAGCGGGTATGCGTCGATGATCTCCCGTGTCATATCTTTGCCGAGCTTCCCCCCGGAGGGGGGTGTGAGAACAAAATCGGGCAGGACATTTGCATGAACAATGTCCTGCCCGCGGAGAAACCATGAGTTACGCCCTGAAGATGATCCCGTCCCTGTCCGGTGCGACATGCCGTGTGTCGACGACCGGGGTTTTGAACACCGTGAGATCCATCTTCCTGTACTCGTCGTGCGCCGTGGCTACGAGGATGAGGTCGTACCCCGCGGCAACCGGCACCGATTTTCTCCCTGCATATTTTGCGAACTCGCGGGAAGGTCTGATCACCGGAATGTACGGATCATTATAGCTGACGGTTGCCCCCTTCTCCTCGAGCTTTTCCATCAGATGGTAGGACGGCGATTCCCTGTCATCGTCCACATTCGCCTTGTACGCGAGACCGAGCATCAGGATCTTCGCGCCCTTCAGCGCCCGTCCGAACTCGTTGAGCACCTCCATCACCCGCTGGACCACGAATTCGGGCATCCCAGAGTTGATCTCTCCCGCGAGCTCGATGAACTTCGTCGGCGCGCCGTATTCGCGCGCCTTCCAGGTGAGATAGAACGGGTCGATCGGAATACAGTGCCCGCCAAGGCCCGGGCCGGGATAGAACGGCATGTAGCCGAACGGCTTCGTCTTCGCCGCTTCGATGACCTCCCAGATATCGATCCCCATGCGCATGAATGTCATCTTCAGCTCGTTCACGAGCGCGATGTTTACCGCGCGGAACGTGTTCTCCACAAGCTTTGCCGCTTCCGCTGCTTGCGTCGAGGAGACCGGGACGGTCCGGACCACGATCTGCTGGTAGATCTTCTCGGCGACCGCCAGCCCCTCCGGCGTGGTCGAGCCGACCACCTTGGGAATGGTCTCCGTCGTGTAATCGGTACGGCTCGGATCCTCCCGCTCGGGCGAAAACGCAACGTAGAAGTCCCTGTCCACCTTCAGTCCGTTCCGCTCGAGAATCGGGATCATGACTTCCACGGTCGTCCCCGGATACGTCGTCGACTCGAGAACGATCATCTGATCCCTGCGCACATGGGGAGCAATGCTCTCGCACGTGGAAACAATGTACGACATGTCGGGTTCGCGGTTCTTGTTGAGCGGCGTAGGCACCGCGATCAGAAGCACATCGCATTCCTTTGCCTTTGCAAAGTCGGTCGTGGTCGTCAGTAAACCGGAGGACGCCGCCCCGGCGACCCGTGTCGCCGGTATGTGTTTGATGTAGGACTGGCCCCTGGCGAGGGCTTCAGTTTTCTTGCCGTCGATATCGAGCCCGATGACATGGAACCCCTTCTCAACGAAGCAGAGGAGCAACGGCAACCCGACATAGCCGAGGCCGACGACGCCGACCACGGACTGTTTTTTATCGATCTTGGAGAGGAGTGTGGAATTCATGGTAATGTTTTCTTGCGCCTGATTGTGACTTGATCTGTGAAGGATACAGCCCTATTCGTGCCGCAGGTTACGCGCTCTCCTTCACTTCGTTCTCCGTCCCGTTCGGCGGCTTCATGTTTCCGTACGGCGCATTGTAGTACCCGTACCGGTCGCTGCCGTAGAAGCCGCCGTACGCTTCGCGCGCATTGAATTTGTTCAGCACAACGCCGACGACTTTGCCTCCTGCGCCGGCAAGATATTCAGAGGCCCGTTCCAGGGCGACAATGCGCGTCTCGCTACCCGCAACGACAAGCACCGCACCGTCGACCATCGCCGAGAGCGTGGCGGCATCGCTGACAGCGAGAACCGGGGACGCATCGATCAACACCCAATCGTATGCCTGATTAAGGTCCCGCAGGAATTTCGCCATATGCTTTGAACCGAGAATCTCCGGATCCTTCATCTGGAGGTGCCCCGCACAGAGGACATCGAGACCCGGGAGTATGTTCTTGTGAATTGCCTCCTGCGCGGTCGCGTGCCCTGTGAGCACTTCGCTGAGGCCCGGCGACACGTCAAAGCCGAACATCGCATGCACGGCCGGACGCCGGAGATCGGTGTCGACGATGAGCGCCCTCCGTTCCGCCTGTGCAAAGGCAAAGCCCAGGTTGGCCACCGTCGTCGTCTTCCCCTCGCCGGGGTTCGGACTCGTGATCACCACCTTCCGGGTCCTGTCCTCGGACAGGGCAAACTCGAGCCTGGATCTGAGGCGGCGATAGGCCTCCGCAGCGGGGGAAAAGGGCTCAAGGAGCGAGACAAGAGTCTGGTCGTACTCCCTGCCGTTGTAGGTGGTTTTCGAGTGCGGCGCCGGCGCGGAGGAAGGCGCGCTTTCCCCTTTCCCCGACACCGGCCCGAGCTTGTCGGCCCGTCCTTTGAAGCCGCTCAGACGAAACGGGAGAGACCCGTTGTTCTCCGGGCCCCCCATCTTCCCGACGAACGACAGAAGATGGTACCCGCGCCGTTTCAGGTCCTCCGGTGTGTTGATGCGAACGTCAAGATATTCCTGCACGAAGACGGTCACACCTCCCACTCCCAGGCCAAGAAAGACCCCCACCAGCAGGTTGAACAGGAGATTGGGCGAAACGGGGGAGGTCGACACGACCGCCCTGTCGATGATGTCGATATATCCGAAATCCGACTTCTCTCCGATCGCGGCGTCATTGTAGCGCTCCTCCACGATCAGGTACAGTTTTTCCGCGCTCAGCCGCGTGCGCTGGAGTTTCGCTAGTTCGATGCTCTTGCGCGGTATGCCCCCAAAGTCGTTTTCATACTGACGGATCACGTTGCCGAGAGCGGCCTTTTTCGCTTGCAGGGCCTGGATCTGCATCTGCGTCTCGAAGATCTTCTGCTTCGCCTGCACGAGGTACCCCGCGGGGTCCGCCTGTGCGGCTCCGGTCTCCCCCGCAGGCAACGCCTGGAGGTACGACATGGTCCTGTCATCCAGCTTCTTCTGGAGGTTGGCTATCCCCTGTTCTATCGACTTCTGCCTCTCGGCGTAGACCTCCTTCGAGACCCCGGTGTTGTTCGGGTTCGCCAGGACATCGCGCTGGATCTGAAGGTTGGCAAGCTGTTCCTGGATGAGCTTGATGTAAGGGTCGTTCGCTTGCTTCATCACCCTCACGAATTCCTTTTCCTGCTCGGGAAGGCGCTCCTGGTACGTCGTCAGGGTCTTCTGGAGCGATTCGAGGTCGATGTCGATGGCATCACGGCTTGCTTCCAGCTGCGAGAGCTGTGTCGTGACCCGCGTGGCCTGCGCGTCAAGCGAGACGACGCCGGAGGACTCCATGTACGATTTCAGGACGTTCTCACACGAATCCAGCGTGCGCCGCTTGGCGATCAGCTGGTCCTGCAGGAACTCACGGCGGGATTTCACGCGCGACTTGCCTGAGCTGATGCCGTAGCTCTGATACACTTCCGCATAGCTGTTGGCCAGCACGGCCGCCTCGCGGGGGTCCGCGCTCGCCGCAGTGATCCTGATGACGTCGGATTCACGCTCGGGATTGAAGTCCATCGCCTTCTGAATGCGGAAGGCAACCTGAGCCACACCGCTGAGAATCCGCGAAGAGTCTTTCCCGGGATTTTTCGCCTGTACGACCGGCGCCAGGTCATGCCTCTGATCGTCCAGATAGGGTTCCTGCAACATCTTTCTCGCGACAGCTTCCGCCATCGTCCGGGATCTCAGCTGCCCGAGTTCGTTTGCGATCTTGTTGTCAATCGGGTTCCTTGTCGCTTCGGTGATTGAATACGATGTCCCCAGCTCGCGGATGTTCAGCAGCACGAGGGAAGTCGACTCGTAGCTGGTTTTCGAGGCAATGGTGAAGATGATCATCCCAAGGACGAAGACACCAAGTGAACCCAGGATGATCCACTTGCCCCGGAGGACCGTGGAGATGTAATCCTGGATGGAGAACGAATGGGACCCCTCTTCAGACGCCGCGTAGAGCGGATCCCCGTTAAACTGGTTCATGGTGGAATCTCTTGGTTGTGTGAGTATTTCTGGATTTCATCAGTGGCCGCGGGTGGTCACGATGACCGTGGTCACGGTCGCCGTGACGATCGCGGCGCTCGTCACCACGGAAATCAGGTCTCTGATATTCGCCCAGCTCGACCGATCGAAGACGATGGTATCTCCCGGCTGCAGGATCAGGGACGCATCGTTCACACGGTACAGTTTGTCGAGATCGACAAGCAGTTCCGACTTTGTGACTCCGCCTTCGGTCTTCAGGAAGCGCGTGAGCCTGATCGCACTGAGATCCGCATCCGCGGCGGGTCCCCCGGCGTAGGACACGAGCTGGACGAGGTCGGTCGCGATCGAGACCTCGTACCGGCCCGGATGGTTCACAAGGCCCCAGATGTTGACCTGCATGGTGAGCTCACCCGGTTTCGCAATGGAATAATTGGCCGGGGTTGCGTACGCGGGTTGATTGAGCGAGACCCCGCTCTCCCGTCCCTGCGCCCGGACCCATGATGTCTGGAGACAGAGGACACAGAGGCAGAGGGGAGCAATCAGCCGCACGAGTGGGGTCTTCATAGTCATCTTTCCCGATAGTTTGTCATCACACATCGTACATGCAGGATCGGCGTCACTCCACCGGTTACCGCACCAGAGACAGTTTGTGCACGAACGTCAGTCCCGTGGAAGTTACGAGACGGACAAAATAAACCCCCGAGGCAACGGTGTTGCCGTGATCGCTTCTGCCGTCCCATCTGAACCAATACCTTCCGCCGGTAATCTGCCCGTCGTACAGCGTGCGAATTTCCGCGCCGAGGATATTGTACACCTTGAGGCGTATCTCCGATGAGAACGGTACGGAGACGGGAATCGTGGTCTCGGGATTGAACGGGTTCGGGAAATTGTTTTCCAGCACAAAGGCCTTCGGTATCATGGCATCGAGCTGACTCCGCACCGCGGCGGCGGTCCCGACGACGACCTTGAATTTCGACACATCGGTGGACGGCGTGAATGCATAGCCGGACGATGCTCGCAGATCCGCCGGGCGGGCCCGATCCTCGTCGATGAGGTACACCTGGAACTGCGCCGGGACCGTGCCGACGTCCCTGAACCCCAGTTGCACGGGGGTGCGGAGCGCGGTCCTGACCTCGAACTCCCATGTCTCTCCATCCTTGAACAGCGGGCGGATGTCCGTTGCAAACGCACTATTGCGACGATCCCATTCGGGACGGTTGAACAACGTCGCGGGGATCCCCGGCAGAAGCCTGGGCCGATGGAAGTCCAGCGAATCGAGCCCGGTCTTCGCCCCGGGAGCAACGCCCAGCGCACTCACACGTTCCACGGATCCCGCCGCATACAGATCGATGCCCACGGTCCATGAGCCCGTGCCCGCCACGGCCGCCATCTTTGGAGCGGGTGTTCCCAGTTTGAACGGCACCCTCAGCACGAACATGTCGTCCGTGTTCTCAAAATAGTATCCGAGATAGGGTGCCAGGACGGTCGATGTTCCGTCATAGTTGCCCATGAAGCTGAAGATCTTGTGGGCCGGGTCCATCGGGGGATTGTTTGCGGTGACGCTCGACCAGGTCACTGTATCCTTGTACGGATTCGTGATGATGTTCCACCCGGTATGGAGCGGGATCATTGCCATGCCTCCCGCATCAAGCGGTGATGATGCAACGGTATCCTTGACGATCCAGGTGCTCCGCTTGATGAGCCAGAACCCCCTCCCCGTCGTGAACGTGAATGTCGGACCCGGGGAATACCACAGAAGGCTTGAGGTGGTATCCGCGTTCCCGTTGTCCCACGTCATATCCCAGTCCGTGTGCGGCGCACCCGTCATGTAGTTCGTCACGGGCGTCGGGACCGTCGCCCCTGCGGCGTTCAGTGTGCCTGCTCCGGGAATGCCGACCAGCCGCCAGTCGGCGGACTTGTACTCCGTCGGACCGCTGTGCACCGGGAATGACACCGAATCGAGAATAGCGATCGTCCCCGCATACGCCGCCACGAAATTCCAGGGGGAGGAGAATGAACTCGATGACGTGGAGTTCGTCGAAGCAACCCGCCAGTAATATTTCGTGCTCACCGTCAACTGCTTCACCAGGAGTGTCGTATCCGAGAACGAGGTGTCCAGCCTCACCGTGAGGAACGTGGGACTTGTCGAGAGCTGCGCCCGGTAGCCTGTCGCACCCTTCGCTGAGGACCATTTCAACGCGACGGTCGCCGGTTGATACTGCGCGTTGTTGGGGGGTGCAAGCAACACGGGGATCGCCGGTCCCGTAAGATTGACCGTGAACGCCAGTGTACCCGATGTGTCCGGGCCGTTGTAGACGGACACCAGGTGCTGGCCGAGCACGGTGGTAGCGGAGATCGTGATGTTTGTCGTGATCTGCGTGACGCTGTCAACACTTGTCGTGTTGATCTTTATATCGTTCGGAACGATCAGCACCTTGCTCACCCCCGCCACGAAGCTCTTCCCCGTAATGATGAGGTCCAGGGTCTGGAGACGATTCCCCGCGCTCGGGAACAGGTTTGTCACCGAGGGAGTCGGGAAAACGAGTGTGAAGGAATTGACAAGCGATGCCGTTCCTCCCCCGGGGGGCGTATTTGTCACCGTCACCGTATGGGCTCCGAGCTTCGCATAAGGTTTGATCGTCAGGTTGACGGTGATCTGCGAGGAGCTGTCCACATTCGATGAAACCACGATCCCGGTATCGGCCACACCCGCGCTGAGGAAGCTGACCTGACTCACCCCCGCGATGAAATTGGAGCCCTGAAGCGCCAGGGTGGTGGAGCTTGAGAGGAACCCGGTCGCCTGCGAGATGCCGTAGAGGGTAGGAAGCGGGTTTTTCACGAAGAAGACCCCCTTGAGCGTGTCCGCGCCTCCTCCGGTTCCCGGGGGGACGGTATTGACGACGATGACGTCCCGCAAACCTGTGGCAGAGGCGGCCAGGGGTGTGATGTTCGATGTCATCTGGTTCGTGCTATCCACTGTGGTCGCATTATTGACAATCCCCGCACCCCAATTCACCGAGGTCACGCCGGGATAGAAATTTGACCCGCGCACAATCACGTTCTGAGTCTGGAGGCGGCTGATCGTGTCCGGGGAGAGGGACAGGATTTTCGGCCCGGGGGTGTTGCCCACGGTGAAGCCCTGCTGAAGCGTCCCGGTGCCGCCTCCCGGAGTGATGTTGGAGACGGACACCGAGTAGGCGCCGTCCGGCGTCGTATTTTTGATTAAGATCGTATCGGAGAGCTGCGTCGGAGCGATGACCGCCCAGGAGAGGGATTGTATGTTGGTCGTGCCGAACGAGGGAGCACTCGTCCCGCTGATGAACCCGGTGCCGTTGATCAGCACGGGGATCGTCTGCCCCTTCCTCCCGTTGGGCGGGGAGACCGATGTCACCGTGGGGACCGGGTTGTTGACGACAAAGGCGTTGCTCGCCCCTTTTTCCGCTCCGCCCACACGGACGACCTTCAGCGTGTCGGATGCGCCGGCATTCTGGAATGCAATGGTCTGCGTCAGACCGCCGTTGAATGCCACGACCCCCGCTCCCAGCAGCAGCGGTGCGTTCGAGGTGACGCTGACGTTCACCAGGTTCGGAAAGGAGGAAGGATTGTTGTAGACGTCTCTCGATGTAATGAGCACATCAAAGGGAACAGTCGCCAGTTGCGTCCCTATCGGTCCGCCGCCGGGGGCGGTCTCGATGGCGAACTTCGTCACCGCACCGGGTTTGTTCGTGATGAAGAATGTCGCCCCGCCATTGATGCTCGAAGTCGTGGCATTGATGTGAAAATCGCCGGAGACGGTGTTGGCGGTAAATGAAGACGATGTGGCGAGGCCCTGCGCGTTTGTCAGGGCGGAGTCCACCGCCTTCCCCGTCCGGGAAAATATGACGCTCGCACCGGTCGCAGGAGAAGTGAACGTCACCCAGAGGCCCGGGACAGGATTGAGCCCGTCCGACACAGAAACCTGAAGGCTGTCCTTGAACGCCGTGTTGACAAGCGCTGTATCGGTCAGGCCGCGGGTGACGACCATGTTCTGGGCCTGGCCGGGATCATTCGTCAGAATGAAGCGGGCAGGCGTTTTGACACCTGCGGCCGTCGCGGTCACCGTATCGGGACCGGAAAACCGATTGGGGGAGTAGACCGTCGCAGTGGCAACGCCCCCCGTATCAGAGGGAACGGTAGTGGCACCGGAGAAACTTCCGCTCGAGGTCGTGGCGGGCGGCGTGAATGTCACATTGAATCCCGGCACATTGTTTCCGACCGAATCCTTGACGAGGACAGCGAGCCTCACAGAGAACGAATTCGGAAACGCCGCATGCTGGGGGGTCGTCCCTGCAACAGGAGTGAGCGATGACGCCCCTCCGGCGCTGTTTGTAAGCGTGAAGAGGGCGGGGACGCTCACCCCCGCGACTTTCGCCGTGTCGCTATACGTCCCGGCAGCGGTGTTGGCAGTGAAGACCGGCGCGGTCGCGGCACCGCCGGCATTGGTGAGGATCGTGTTGACACCTCCTGCAAATGTCCCGCCCGGTCCGGTCGCCGGTGCGGAGAATTTCACCTGCACGCCTGCGCCGACCAGGTTCGCCGAGGAATCTCTCACCGTGACCTGCAGATTGACGGCAAAGGCAGTCCCGATCACCGTGCCCTGCCCGGAGCCCGCGGTAGCTGTGACGCTGGCGGGAACCCCCGGTCCGACTGTGATCGTGCCCGACGCAGTAGGAGTCAGCCCCCCCGAATCAGCCTGGATGGTCGCGGTGCAGATCACATGCCCCGTGAATGTCGTGCTTTTCCCCGTGATGGGAGAGAGATCCGATCCCACCACGCCCCCTCCTCTGGTGGCAAATCCCCAGTTGGCGACGACGTTCCGGACAAAGTTGTTCGCATTGTCGCGGGCTATGGCATACACCGTGATCGTCTTCCCCGAAGCAATGCTTGAATCAGGAAGAACGACTCCTGTCCCGTTTGCCGACGTCTCCACACGGAGCTTCGTCGGGGCGGTTGCGACGACGACGGTCAGTATGCCCGAAGGAACAGCAGTCAGCGCGCCCACGGTTGCAGAGATCTGTGCTGTTCCGGTCACACCCCCCGTAAAAGTGGCGCTCTTTCTGTCTGCGCTCGGGACCAGATCGCCGGCCAGCACGCCGCCTGTCATGTTGATGAGCGACCACGTGCCTACCGTATCACGTATGAAGTTGTTGAACTGGTCACGGGCGATGGAATAGACGGCGATGCCGGTCCCCGAAGAGACATTTTGTGCAGGGAGGAGCACGCCGGTCCCGTCAGCAAGCGTTTCCACCTGGACCTTGTTCGCCGGGCCCGCGACGATCGTGAACGGACCGCTGACGACGACGCCGGGTGCCGTGTTGACGGTGGTTCCCGTCGCAGTAAGCGTATATCCCACACCAGCCTTGTCGATGGAGAGACCGGCAAATGTGGCCACGCCGGTTCCCATGTTCACCGCAACGGTCAGCGTGCCGCTCAGCGTCCCCCCGGGGCCCGCATTATTCGAGATCGCGAGAGTGACGTTCTGAGCGGTCCCGATCACCGGGTTTCCGAACTGATCCTGCAACGTCACCCCCGGTTGCGGAGACAGAGCGGCACCGGCCGTGGCGCCTCCCGGCTGCGTCGTGAACGCAAGTTTCGAGGCCGCTCCGGCGGAGATGGTGAACGGCAGGCTCGTCGCGGAGGTCAGTCCTCCGCTCGCAGCGATAAGCGTCTTCGACCCCGCCGAGTCCACCGAGAGATTGGAAAATGTGGCGATCCCCGATGACGTCGTCGTTGTCAGATTACCCGTCAGGTTGCCCGTACCGGTTTTCGACATGATGACGACAACGCCGTTGAGCGCAAGATTGTTGCCGAGTGTATCCTGCACCTGCACCGTGACAGCCGGCGTGATGAGCGCCCCGGCAGGGGTGTTCACCGGCCCCTGCACAAAAACCAGCTTGCTCGGTCCCAGGGTATTGATCGTGAATGTGGCGCTCGTGTCGGCCACCAGCGCTCCGCTCGCCGCCCGTATCGTCTTGGCTCCCGCGGTGGCGATGCTCAGGTTTCCGAACGTCGCCAGGCCGGCGGCACTGGTGGACTGCGCCAGCGTCCCGTTCAGGGGCCCCGTCCCTGTGAGCAATGTCAGCGTCACGGACGAGACCGGCGTCGTGGCATCGTTGCCAAACGGATCCTTGAGCTGGACAGTGACGGCAGGTGTGATCGTGGCTCCGGCGTTGGCACTGGTCGGCTCCTGGACAAATGCCACCCGGTTCGCCGCCGCCGGGTTGATCGTAAATGCGCTGCTGATGGCGCTCGTCAGTAACCCGCTTGACGCGGTCAGGTTTTTCGACCCGGAGAGATTGATGCTGAGGTCGTTGAACGTCGACACGCCGGAGGCGTTCGAGTTCTGCGTCAACGTCCCGCTCAGTGTCCCGGTACCCGTACTGAGCGTCATTGTCACGGGGATCCCTGCAGTCGTGATCGCGTTCGAGAACGCGTCACGGATCACCGTCGTCACGGCCGGAGCGACGGCCACGCCGGCAGTCGCAACCGTCGGCTGCTGGACGAAAAATACCCCCGCCGGGACGTTCGGCCGTACAACGATGCTGCCGGTCGCTGCAGCGGTAAGCGCGGGACTGCTCGTAAACTGGATGGTGATCGTCTCCGCCACGTTGTAGGAGAGATTGGAAAAAGTTGCAAGACCGCTGACCACGTTCACCGTCACCTGGCCCTGCAATGTTCCGGTCCCTGTCACGCGCGCGGCCGTCACGGTCCCGGCGAATGCCGTCACGAGGTTTCCGCCGGCATCTTCCACACGTATCACCGGCTGTGTCGAGAACACGATCCCGGCGGTGTCTGTGGCCGAGGGTTGTGTCAGGATCGTCAGTTTGGTGGCCGCCGCCGCGGTGTTCGTCATATGAAAGAGGGCGGGAATTCCGGCACCGGCGACCTTTGCAGTATCCACGTAGCTGCCTGACGTCGCATTTGCCGTGAACGGGGGGGCCGTGGCGATCCCGGAAGCGGCGGTCACCGCCGTCGCGGAATGGACTGCTCCCGGCCATGTCCCGGAGGCACCGGCGGCAGGGGAGGAAAATGTCACGGTGGCACCGCTCACGGGGTTTGTGAACGCGTCTGACACCAGTGCGGCAAGAGCGGTCGGAAAGGCGGCTCCAACTCCCGCGCTCTGATTGTCGCCGGCACTGAGGGCAATGGCTGCCGGGGCCCCGGCGACGACAGTGAATGCCGCACTCGTACCGAGCTCAGAACCCCCCGTCCGCGTGGCAGTGATCGTCCTGTTTGCCGCACCCGCGAGCGTGACTGTCACGGATTGTGAAGCAAGAACCCCCGCGGCGAAAGTCCCGGATATGACCGGGGTACCGACAAGCCCGGCGTTCGAAGTGAGTGTGGCAGTCCCTGCAAATCCTGTGACGGTGTTATTGCCGGCATCTCTTGCGGTGATCCTGATGTTGAACGCCAGGCCCGCAGTCTGCTGGGGAATCGCCCCGCCGCCGAAATTCTCGACGAGGAAGTTGCTGACGGGTCCCGACAACACGGCGAAGGCGTTGCTCGTCCCTTTTTCGGCACCGCCGGTCGTCCGGGTTGCGGTGATCGAGTCGGTCCCGGTATTGGATATCGTGACAGGCCAGGGATCCAGCACGCCATTGGTAAATGTGCCTGTCGTTCCCGCGCCCTGCGTGAGCGTGCCGTTCGATGTGATGTTCACGGTGTTGCCGGCGCCGGTAAACGTCGTCACGATATTGTTCCCGGCATCGCGTGCGACGACTCTTGTACTGAACGACAATGTCGCGGTCTGGGGCCCAATCGCGCCGCCCCCGGCTTGTTCCACCGTGAAGTGGGTCAAACCGCCCCCCGATGCAGTGGCCGTGAATGTCAACGGACTCCCGGCAAGCGATCCGGATGTGGCGGTGACGGTGTACGATCCTATCTTGTCTCCGAGCGTCAGCGTACTGCTCGCCTGCCCGCTCACGTTCGTCGTTGTCGCGGTGGTGCTCAGCACCTGTCCTCCCGCACCTGAGGGGGTCGTGGCGATCGCAAATGTCACGCCCGTTCCCGTAACAGGATTCCCTCCAGCATCCGTGACAGTGACGACAAACGGAGCGGCGAGCGCCGTGCTGATCTGCCCATTCTGGCTGTTCCCTGATGTCAGACTTATCGTCGCTGCGGGACCGGTTGTCGCCGTGGCGGTGAATGTCACGGGACTTCCTGCAAGCGATCCGGAAGTGGCGGTGACCGTGTACGATCCCACTTTGTTCCCGAGCGTCAGCGTGCTGCTTGCATGACCGTTCACATCGGTGGTCGTCGTGCCGGTGCTCAGCACCTGTCCTCCCGCACCTAGAGGGGTCGTGACGATCGCGAATGTCACACTCACGCCGGAGACGGGATTGCTCCCCGCATCCATCACCGTGACTACGAACGGCAGGGGAAGCGCCGTACTGATCTGAGCGCTCTGGCTGTTCCCCGAGGTCAGTGCGATTGTTGTCGCCCCTCCGGTTGTCGCCGTCGCGGTAAATGTGACAGGACTTCCGGCCAGTGACCCGGATGTCGCCGTCACTGTGTATGTTCCAGCCTTGTTCCCAAGCGTCAGCGTGCTGCTTGCCTGTCCGCTCCCGTTTGTCGTCGTCAAGCCG
>Ga0182011_10000033_pt1 | contig 100343 bp, 90 predicted proteins | sample 711E1DmetaG_FD_120481 | JGI IMG/M metagenome (GOLD analysis project Ga0182011, IMG submission 120481) | Permafrost microbial communities from Stordalen Mire, Sweden - 711E1D metaG | ecosystem: Environmental > Terrestrial > Soil > Wetlands > Permafrost | place: Sweden: Stordalen | collected...
CGGATAATACGGTACCGACATCATAGACATCAGCTTCTTTTTCAAAACCTGTCAACTGCTTTAAAAGCATTGCAGAAACTTCACCCGGTTTTATATCAAGCATTTTTTATTACTCCTGTTATTTATTTTCGTTACCATCTTTTCGTTACCAAGCCGGAGCTTGGTAACGAGAGAAACGATTTAAATTTTTCTTTACTACCTAACCTTGTGTTTCGTCTGGATTCCCGCATTCGCGGGAATGACAAACGGTTATCATAAAATATTCTGTTCCTTGAATCTTGTTTTAAGCATTTCGAGTTGCCGTTTTATACTTGCATCGACAATTGTATCTTTGAACTGCACCGTAAAACCGCCTATAAGCGATTTATCTATTTCCAGAACTGCTCGGCAATTCATTTTTGTATAATCATCAAACTTCGTTTTAAACTTTTTAATTATCTCATCATCGAGTTTCACAGCAGACGTAATTTCTACATTCAATATGCCTTCCTTGCTGTCCTTTAATAAAAGAAACTCTTTGAGTATACTTACCAGCATTCCTTCGCGATTTTTTAAAATCAATAATTTAATGAAATCAATCATTAAGCTATTTAGTCTCGGTCTAAAGAATGTTTCCACGATATTAATTTTTCTCTCGCTTCTTAATACAGGGCTTGCAATAAACAAACGAAGTTCGTGTTCTTTTTTCAGCAAATCAATTAAATTCATAGCATCTTCAGCAATAGCATCAAGGCAATTGCCTTCAATCGAAGCGTTAAACAGAGCTAAAGAATATCTATGGTCAACTTTAAAATTCATCGAAAATTAATTTTTTGGAATCTTATTTAAAAAATCATCAATAATTTTTTTCTGTTTTGGTTCATCCAGCGTTTCACTAATAATTTTTTCTGCAGCTTTAATAGCAATGTTTGAAATTTCTTCTTTCAGATCTTCAAGAGCTGATTGTTCCTTTTGTTCAATTTCGCGCTTTGCCTGCTCAACCATTTTCCGTGTATCATCATTTGCTTTCGCAAGAATCTCATCTCTCAATTTATTTCCTGCATTCCTGCTGGTCTCGATTATTTTTCTTGCTTCACCAGTTGCTTCGGCAAGCTGCTTTTTGTTTTCTTCCAGAAGTTCACGGGCTTCCTTGTTTTGCTTTTCAGCATTTTCAATCGAAGATTTAATTGAATCTTCCCTGTTGTTTAAAGTTTTAATCAGCGGACCCCATGCGATTTTTTTCAAAAGGAAAACTAAAATCACAAATATAATAATCGTCCAGATAATCAAACCCGGATTAATAGAAAGGAGCGAAGGTTTCTCGTGTCCTTCCTGAACGAACATAAAAATTCCGAATATATTATATAAATAAAATAAATAGTGCATTTTTCAAGCAATAAATTATAATAAAAAATATTTAACCAATCGTGCTTATTAAACAATTAAAAATTAAGAATTAAAAATTAAGAATTATTAATTAGTAATTTGAGTTCTTCTAATCACCAATCACTAATCACTAATATCTAATCACCAATAACTATTTAATCGCTAATAAAATACAAATAACCAATCCGAAAAGTGCAACACCTTCGATAAGTGCTGCGGCAATAATCATAGAAGTTCTGATGTCACCAAGTACTTCCGGATTTCTTCCGCTCGCATCCATCGCTGCGCTTGCGATTCTGCCAATACCATAACCGGCGCCAATAACCACTAAACCCGCACCAATTCCAGCTGCTAAAAAAGCTAATTCCATTTAAATATATCTCCTTGTTTTAATTAATAAATAATATAAAATTAATGCTGATGCATTGCCATGTTAATAAAAATAACAGATAGCATTGTAAATATATAAGCTTGTAAAACGCCTACGAAAATTTCAAGACAATCAATAAAAAGTGCAAACGGAACAGCAATAACAACACCTGCCCAGCTCATAATAAAAATCAAACTAATCAAAGACAAAACAATAATAGTACCAGCAGTAATATTCGCGAACAACCTCATAAGCAGTGCAAAGGGTTTTGTAAAAAGTCCGATGAACTCAACGATAATCATAATCGGCAAAACAAAAACCGGAACTCCCTGCGGAACCAATCCTTTAAAATATCCAATCACTCCGTATTTTTTCATCCCCGCAACCTGTGTCATCGTAAACGTAATCAATGCAAGTCCTGTCGTGACGTTAATATTTTTTGTCGGCTGTGCCATGAAAGGAATCAGACCTATCAGATTTGCAAAAAGTATGAAAAAGAAAACTGTAAGAAAAAACGGAAGCATCTTCAATCCTTCTTTTCCCATATTCGGCACAACCACTTCATCCCTTATAAACACTATAATCGTTTCAATAAAATTTCCGACACCTTTCGGTACCCTGTTTTTAGTGTTTTTCCGGGCGGCGGTAACGAGAACGATTATTAAAATTATAGAAGACAAAAACATCATAAATAAACTTTTCGTAACGGAGAAGTCTATCGTTACGTTTCCGATATGAACTTTTGGAATTTGAGGAAGCTGTAATTTCCCGAAGAAATAAAAATCTACATAATTATGGTCGGCAACTTTTTCGACTATATCGAGCTTTTCGTCGTTATGTTTCTGAGGTGCATCATTATGACCGGATTCCTGCGAATAGATATTCAGTGTTCCGATAACGAATATAAAAATAAAACTTAATATTAATTTTTTATATTTCAATCAACTAATCTTTTTTAATATTTATTTTTTTTGATAAACTTGTAAGATATAAAATTTCCAGCAACAGATAGAAAAAATAAAATCCAAAGAGCGAAAAAACAAAACTTGTTCTGTCAAAATGAAAAAGCAGTATGAGCAATAATAAAATAATCACCGTCCCGAACATTCTTATCATCATACTCCCGAAACTAACTATTAAAAACTTTTTTTGAGATTCCGGCAGAGCTTTTTCCAGAATCCGGACACCAATCAAAACATTAACTGAACTCAATACCCACCCAATAATCAATTCTAAAAAATGGGGATTTAAAAGAAAAAAAAATTTTAAAAGGATTAACAAAAGAATATAGATTAATCCGGAGGATAATACAATTGTAACAAACCTATTATAGCTTAAATTCCTTATCAATAATTAGTTTTACTCCTCGTTCCCAAACTCCTGTTTGGGAACGCTTTAATAAATACCCCTCATTCCCAAACTCCTGTTTGGGAACGCTTTAATAAATACCCCTCGTTCCCAAACCCCTGTTTGGGGACGTATTAATTATAAATTTTTTTTCTTCTTCTCTTCGTCGTTCAATTTCTTTATCGTGAGATAAAAGCTATAAAACCCGCCCCCGAATCCGATAAAAGTAAAAATTAATGTGAAAATAAATTTCGTATTAAGCCACCTGTCGAGCCAAATTCCTATGAATAAAAATACCAGAATCGTCACAGATAGCTGAACCCCCAAACCTGAATATTGCATAGCTTTAGAATCACTATTTATCACAGGATTTGACAGAATCTTTTTCAAAGAACCGGCTATATTTTTATCCTTTTTATCCATTTAGGAATAATCTTAAAGATAAAAAAATAAGAAATTAGATTCAATTCAACAAATAAAGCAGTTTGCAGTGTTTTTAAAGATACAAAGTTTATAATGTTAGCTGGATGTGTTGATATATTCAACACTCTGGATAATACGAAACACATATATCAACATTTATGTTGATAGCTTTTAAAATTTCTAAAAGGTTACTTACCTAAATTTGAAATATTGAGTAACAATTAAGAATTAAAAATATATAATTTTAACAGCATTTGAATTTTATTAATGAAATATAATTTATATTTTAATTACTTAATAAATTAAATAATAACTAAATGAAACCAATTTACACATTAATTATTGCATTGGTAATATTGATAAGTTTTAACAATGCAGTTAAATCACAAAACTTGTTCGTAGATGATTTTAACTATCCAGTTCGTGACAGCCTTGAAGGTATCGGTAATTGGAATCCGACAGGCATAAATACTTCAAATAATGTTAAAGTAATATCACCGGGTTTAACCTATACGGGATATTCCGGTTCTGGTATTGGCAACTGCGTTTCTATGAATAACGCGACTTCAGGCGGTGATGTAGTTTATCACAATTTTACAGATCAAACGACCGGTAATTTATACATGGCATTTATGTTTAGTGTGGATAGCATGTCTTCAACTGCATCATACGGATATAATATAGGTTTTAACCCAATGGGCGGACAAACCAATCATAATACGCTTTTATATATACAAAAAATTACTTCGAGCACTTTTAACTTTGGTATAAACAAAAATTCCGGCACAGCCGCAGTTTATTCTACAAATACTTACAACACTAATACAACTTATCTGATTGTATTAAAGTATTCATTCGTTTCGGGAACGAACAATGACAGTGTAAAGGTATTCATATTTTCTTCAGGTGTTCCGGCATCAGAACCATCTGTACCTGCCGCATTCTCTGCTACCGGTGCTGATGTTTCAGATATTGGGCAGGTTATTTTAAGTAATTCTTATGCACAAAACGGATTGAAATATTCTTCAGTAAAAGTAGATGGAATACGGGTAGGAACGACCTGGGCAACTTCAATATTAAATACATCGGTTAAAAATATTTCGAGTGAAATTCCGGATGCATACAAACTATTTCAAAATTATCCGAATCCGTTTAATCCGTCAACGATTATAAGATTTCAGATTAAAGATTCAAGATTTGTATCTTTAAAAATATTTGACATACTTGGAAAAGATGTGGCTACTCTCGTAAACGAAAAACTTCAACCCGGAGTTTACGAAACGTCTTTTTCAATTGATAGATTAGAAAGTGGTGTATATTTTTATAGATTAAATGCGGGAAATTACAACGAAACTAAAAAAATGATTTTAATGAAATAAGAAATTAGAAACAAACTGTAATCCTATTTAATAATACATAGGAATGTTTGAAGACTTAAAATTATTCTATACCTTATAAATCCCGATTACGAAAAATCCGGGATTTTTTTTTACAAGATCTAATGATAATCAGTTAGTTATAATAATCAAGGTTAATTCGGAAATAAACCAAATCAAGGTTAATTAATTCAAGAAATCAAAATTCGGATTTTCTTATAGACTCATTAATTTTAATGGAATGAAAAATTTCCGGAAATTTCCTTATTATATTCATTTCAATCACTGTCGAAAAATTAGTCGATACCATAAAATTCCATTGTTTATTAAATTTATTAGAATTAATGTTACCTAAATACACATTTATAAAAATTATAGTATTTGGGGGAACCACATTTCTAATTCTTATCTTTACTTCAGTCTGAAACTTGAAGTGGTCCTGATATAAGATATATATATCATTTTTACCGAACAGATATTAATATCAACAACATAATTAGACAATTAATTATTAGAACCGAAAATAAATATATTCGTACTTATTTTCATCTCTTTATTCGCAGAATATTTTTGGTTGTGCAGGCAATACATTAAAAATCAGCTAATATTATATTATTTGCAAGTAATTTTAAAAAATTAACAAATAATAAAAGGTCTAATTATGAAAAAATTAATCTACAAAGTTTTAACTTTTACCCTCGCCCTTTTAATTTATAATTTAACATTTAACATTGAAAATTGTAAAAGCCAGTGGGTACAGATGCCTAATGGTATGGGAACCGGTCAATACGTTTTTTCCCTCACAACACTTGGTAATAATATTTTTGCAGGGACGTTGGATAGCGGAGTTTATATCTCAACAAATAACGGTGCGACCTGGGCACAAACTGGTTTGAATAATAGAACTGTTTATTCCTTTGCAATACTCGGAAATAATATTTTTGCAGGAATAGAAATGGATTCTTTGGGTTCCGGTGGCGTTTATATTTCCACAAATAACGGCACAAGCTGGGTTCAAACATCTTTAATTAATCAAACTATCTGGTCATTTGCAATACTCGGAAATAATATTTTTGCCGGGACTTATAGTAGCGGCTCATATACCGGCAGCGTTTTTCTCTCGACAAATAACGGAACTAACTGGACTCAAACAACTTTGAGTAGAGTTATTTATTCCCTTGTGGCATTCGAAAATAATATTTTTGCGGGAACAGCAAGTTGGGGTGTCTATCGTTCTGCAAATTACGGTACTAACTGGACTCAAATGGGTTTTAATTATCTTCATGTATATTCCCTTGCAACAATGGGAAATTATATCTTTGCAGGTTTATTACAATATGGCGTCTATCTCTCGACCAATAATGGTTTGAATTGGATACAGACGAATATGACTGATAAAGATATTCGTACACTTGTTACCTTTGGAAATAATATTTTTGCAGGTACTTCGAATTATGGAGTCTTTTTTTCCAGTAACAACGGAACGACCTGGATTGAAAAAAATCAGGGCTTTAACACCATTTCAACAGTCCGAGCATTATTAATCACAAACGGATATGTCTTCGCAGGTACTGCTAATCAATCTATATGGCGACGGTCTTATGATGAAACAATAGGAGTTAAAAATATAAGCACTGAAATCCCGAACAAATATAATCTCGAACAAAACTATCCAAATCCGTTCAACCCGATTACCATTATTAAATTTGATATACCGGATCTTAATTCCCCCCTTCGAAGGGGGGCAGGGGGGATGATGGTTCTCAAAGTCTACGACATTCTCGGGAAAGAGATTGAAACTCTTGTAAATGAAAAATTATCACCCGGAACTTATGAAGTAACATTTAACGGAAGTAATTATTCATCAGGGATTTATTTTTATAAATTAACCACAGATAGCTTTAATGAAACAAAAAGAATGCTAATGATTAAATAACGAAAGTTATTTAATCATAGTCCCGATAGCGAAGCGTATCGGGAATTTTAATAAAATAATTTTAATATACAAAATTTAAAAAAATGAAGACAAAAATTTTTCTTTTTATTATTGGAATGAGCATATTTTTTGGTGAGAATGTATTTTCTCAGTTTGTTATTCAAAGAGTATTACTTAACGGAAATAACATCTCTGCTTATTTCCAAAGTACGGGGATTTTTGATATAAACACGTCTGGAACCCATTCAGCGGGTTTTGAATGGCCTAAGGGTTCAGGTAAACACGCTATTTTTACTACCGGTTTATGCATAGCGGCTAAAGTTAACGGTCAGCTTGCCGAATCAATGGCATCTTATAACGGTGAATTTGCTCCGGGTTTTGTTGTAAACGGAGTCCCGAATACAAATTCAAATTTTAAAATCTATAAAATCAGTAGAGGTGATAACTCGGGAAATAATCCCGATTATGCAAACTGGCCTCTTATGATTCCTTATGGAGCACCCTATATTGATGTTAATAATAACCATCAATATGACCCGGGTATTGATAGTATAGGTATCAGGAACGCCTTACAGGTTATTTTTCTTTGTATGACTGACGGTTTCGATTCAACCCACAGTTCAGGTGAGGGATTTGGAGGAGGTATTTATAATCCTAAACTTTATTCTCAAATCGCCTGGACAGCATGGTGTTATGACAGAAATGATATAATGGATATGCAGTTTATTAAATGGGCAGTCATAAATAAAAGTACGAATCAGTGGAATTCAACATATGTCAGTATAGTATGTGACCCTGACCTCGGCGATGCTTCTGATGACTATATCGGTTGCGATACGTCTAAAAAACTGGGTTACTGTTATAACGCAAGCAATAATGACCAGGTTTATGGAGCAAATCCTCCTGCGAGTGGAATAATCTTACTTAAATCACCAAAAGGATTAACATCTTTTAATTTTTTTACTAATTCAGGTTCAAATCCCCCACCTTGCGAATCAGACCCGAATACAGAACCATACCCTGCATATCTTATGATGAAAGGTGTGAAAAAAGATAGTTCGAATTTTATGAATCCCTTAATGGTGCCTCCTGTTCCTACCAAATTTGTTTACACAGGAGACCCTGAGACAAATATCGGATGGACGGAATATAAAGGATGTGTCCAAAATTGCGGTGGAAATACCGGTACTATAATACCTTTAAATCAGCCGGGAGATAGAAGATTTGTAATGAGTTCGGGTGCGGAAAATTATACTGTATATCCTAATGACACAATTACAATATATGCTTCTCAATTAATTGCAAGAGGAAGCTCAAATCTAAATTCGGTAACATTACTTAAAAATTACGCAAACTTGGCATGGTCAGTATATAATAGCGGCTTTAGTGTTGGAATAAAACAAATTTCTGAAATCGTTCGAACATCATATTCTTTGGAACAAAATTATCCGAATCCTTTCAACCCGATTACTACGATAAAATTTGATATACCGGATCTTAATTCCCCCCTTCGAAGGGGGGCAGGGGGGATGACGGTTCTGAAAGTCTTTGACGTCCTTGGAAAAGAAATTGAAACTCTTGTAAATGAAAAATTATCACCCGGAACTTATGAAGCAACATGGGATGCCTCAAAATATCCAAGCGGGGTTTATTTTTATAGATTAACAGCAGATGACTTCAGCGAGACGAAAAAAATGCTATTAACAAAGTAAATTTAACAATAAAAATTCAAAATTTTTCTTATAATAAAAAAAATATCATGAAAAAATTAATTTACATATTAGCTTTTGTTCTAATTGTACATTGTACATTGAAAATTGATAATTGCTCTGCACAGTGGGTGCAAACTTCTTTGAATAATCATGACGTTTATCCATTTACATCAAATGGGAATTATATTTTTGCAGGTACTGACTCAAATGGAGTTTATATGTCTTCAAACAATGGTGTGAATTGGGTACAAAGTTCCTTAAACAATCAAACTGTATATGCATTAGTCGTAAATGGTTCAAATATATTTGCAGGTACAGGTGGGAATGGTATTTATGTTTCATCAAATAATGGTCAAAACTGGACTCAAACATCACTGAACAATAAATATGTTTTAGGTCTTGTGGTAATTGGGGGTAATATATTTGCAACTACTTATTTCTATTCTGGAATTTATAGGTCAACAAATAATGGACAAAACTGGACACAATATGCATTGTATGGTTATAATATGCGTGAAATTGCCGGTAGTGGAACAAATATTTATGCAAATTGTGATAGTTCAAATCATGATTATGGTTCAATATATACTTCGACAAATAGTGGTCAGAATTGGACACAAACATTAACGAATGTTAATCCGAACTGTTTTACTATTAGTGGCAACTATATTTTTTTAGGAGCCGGAGGTCATATTTATTTATCAACTAATTCCGGTCAAAATTGGTCAGTATTAATTAATATTGGCGGAACATGGGCTCTTGCATCAAGCGGTTCTAATATATTTGCCGGTTATGACGATGGTACATTCAATGTTTCAAGTAATTACGGACAAACATGGACACAGAGAAATGAAGGAATGCCAATGGGTTCTGGAATCCGTAGTCTATTTATTTATAATGGTTATTTATTTGCAGGAAAAGATAATACAGGAATCTGGCGAAGACCACTAAACGAGATTATAGGGATAAAACAAATTTCTGAAGTTGTTCCATCATCATATTCTTTGGACCAAAACTATCCGAATCCATTTAATCCGAAAACAAAAATAAAGTTTAATATGCCTGCTCTTAATTCCCCCCTTAAAAAGGGAGAAGGAGGGATGATCATTCTCAAAGTTTATGACATCCTCGGGAAAGAAATTGAAACTCTTGTAAATGAGAAATTAAATGCGGGAACTTACGAAGTAACATTCGATGCCTCAAAATATCCCAGTGGAGTTTATTTTTATAGATTAACAACAGATGACTTCAGCGAGACGAAAAAAATGCTATTAACAAAGTAATTTTAACAATAAAAATTCAAAATTTTTCTTAAAATAAAAAAAATATAATGAAAAAATTAATTACATTAGTACTCGCTCTTTTCATTTATAATTTATCATTAAACATTGACAATTGCTCTGCACAGTGGGCGCAATATAGCAATGGAATTGGAACTTACAATGTTATATCATTCGTTTTAAATGGAAATACTTTATATGCAGGAAGTGAAGGACAAAATAGCGGACCGGGTAACGGAGTTTATTTTTCAAACAATTACGGCACAAACTGGAATTATTCAGGTTTATCACCCTATAATGTGCAATGTCTTGCAGTTTCCGGAACAAATATATTTGCCGGCACCCGTACAGCAGGTGTATTCCTATCAACAAATAATGGCGGTAGCTGGACTGCTGTCAATAACGGATTGACTCAGATGAGGGTCCAAGCTCTTACCGTAAGCGGAAATTATATTTTTGCAGGGTGTGATAATAGTGCTGGAGTATTCCGTTCATCGAATAACGGAACAAACTGGTCTTCATGCGGTTTAACAGGTTTAGGTGTTTTCTCTTTTGCGGTAAACGGATCAAACTTATTCGCAGGAACTAATACAGGAATTTCTCTTTCAACTAATAACGGCGGAAGCTGGACTCAGACATCTCCCCCTCCTGTATGGGTCAGGTCCATTGTTATTTCAGGAACAAAAATTTTTGCAGGAGGAGATGCTGGTGGAGTTTACCTTTCAACTAATAATGGAGGAAACTGGACTGTTATTAATAGTGGTTTTCCGGCTGGAGATGTTACTTCTGTTGCCATAATTGGTTCTAATTTATTAGCAGGTATAGATTATCCGAATACTTATTGGGGAGTTTACTTTTCATCCAATAATGGTTCAACCTGGATAACTAAAAATGACGGATTCACTTGGTCTCCCGCTCCGCCAATTTGCGCTTTTATTATCATAAACAATTACATTTTTGCGGGAACAGGTGGACAAGTCTGGCGTCGCCCTTTAAGTGATTTTATCGGAATTAAACAGATTTCCGAAGTCGTTCCATCTAAATATTCATTAGAGCAAAATTATCCGAATCCGTTCAATCCAACAACAAACATTCGATATGAATTACCAAAGAATGGTTTTATAAGATTTGTAGTTTTCGATATGCTGGGTCGTGAAGTTGAAACACTTGTAAATGAAAAACAAACTCCGGGAACTTATGAAGTGACTTTTGATGCATCAAAATATTCAAGCGGAGTTTATTATTATAAATTGATAACCGATGGCTTCAGCGAAACGAAGAAAATGATTTTGATAAAATAATGACTGCTAATAGAACAATTAAAATTAGTAATTCAAGTGACCCCCTCTCCTCGTAGGTTGTGCGTATTTTGCGAAATCCCGACTTGTCGGGAAGACCGCTTGGGATGGGGTGAGGTCGAAAAGTAAATAAAGAATAAACATTTAAAGATATGATTAGTTTTAATAAAAAATATAGTCAAAAATGATTTTTTAAAAACTGTCATTTTATATTAAATAACGAATTCAAAAAATTAATAATATAGTAAATAATTTTATTAAAAAATTAACAATAGAAAAAAATGAGAAAATTTACAGTTTGTTTTATTTTATTACTTTTTTTTGTTTTTCTATCTTCTTGTAAGATTAAGTTAGGAAGTGACAGCGATAACGGGGAGGAACAAAATTTCCTGCATGACCCACAACCTGCTGATAATGCTTCGGGGGTTTCACTCACGCCGCAGTTGAATTGGATTTATAATGATAGTAGTAGTTATATTAATTTTGATATTTATTTAGATACCATAAATCCACCGAATAAATTATTAGCTCACGTAAATTCAAATAGTTACTTTATAACTTCACCTCTTTTAAGCAACAAAACTTATTTCTGGAGGGTCAGATCATTGTTTAACGGCAATCAGTATGAAAGTAACATCTGGAGATTTACTACTACTAATATGGGTGGATCAACAATATATAACCCGAATCCTCCCGATAGCGCTAAAGATATTTCACTCACACCTCAACTCAGCTGGAATTATAATGGTTCCTCGAACAATCTCAGGTATGATATATATTTAGATACTATTAATCCTCCGTTCAATTTTATTTCTGAAGTATATAATCCTTATTACTTTATTTCTTCACCTCTTACGGGTAATAGAACATATTATTGGCAAATCAAGGCTATTTATAACTATGGTGTAACTTATAGCAATGTCTGGAGATTTACTACGGTTGGATTACCAACTAACGGTCTCGTTGCTTATTATCCTTTTAACGGTAATACAATTGATGAAAGCGGTAATAATAACAATGGACTGAACTACGGAGCAACTTTAACAATGGATAGGTTTTATAATTCAAATTCAGCCTACTACTTCAATGGCTCAAATTCATACATTAATGTAACGCATAGTTCATCTATTCAACCAACAACCGGGCTAACTCTGTCTGCCTGGGTTATGTTTTACCGTCTCGATTATACAAGTTGCTTACTCGGAAAGGGGTATGACAATACAGCAGGTTATTACGGATTATGGTATGATTCAACATATCAATGTATAAATTTCCAGATGAACTTTCCGAACAATTCGCAAAATAACGTAAGTTTATGCACAACATTACAATATAATACCTGGTATCACATTACAGGGACATTTGACGGCAGTACAATGAATATATATTTTAATGGTCAGTTTTATAATTCATTAAATGTATCCGGTACACTCGGAAGCAACTATGCAGACTTGAAAATTGGTCGCAATGCATCAGGACACTTTTTCAACGGTAACCTCGATGATATCAGGATTTTTAATCGTGCAATAACTGATAACGAGGTGCTGCAGCTCTATAATGAGGGCGGGTGGAAGAAAAATAACAAATATGTTAAAAAATAATTCTTTTAAAGAAAAACATTATTTTAAATTTTATTAAAATTATAACCAAAAGGAACAAATGAAATGAAATATATAATATGTTTAATCTCAATAGTTATTTTTTCGCAAATATTCTCAATTTATTCTTATGCACAGCAATATGAAGATGTTGTTTATTTAAAGAACGGAAGTATTATTCACGGAATTATTTTAGAACAGATTCCCGGAGAATCAATAAAAATAAAAACAGGTGATAATAATTTATTTGTTTTCAAGATGGATGAAATCGAAAAAATGACCAGGGAAGAAGTCGTTATAAAGAAAGATGATACAAAAAAAGTCGAAAAAGACAGCATTATTAAGAAGGATGAAACTAAAAAGATTGATAAAGACAGCATTAAAAGCAAAGATATTAAATCCGGTTTAAAATCAGATATTAGTCAGAATAAGATAAAAGAATTATTAGCAGATAACTCAATTACCATTCAACCCATAGGATTATTTACTCTTCTTACAAATATTGAATACGACAGGGCATTATTAAGAAGTCTGAGCATGGGATTAAAGTTAAATATTGTGACTTTTTTATCCCGCTACGCACTTCAGTTCGAAGGTAAGAAAAAAGATGTAGACAATGCAGAATCCATCAAAAGTACATTTTCCGGTTGGGGAATAGGAACTCATATAAGGTATTATCCGGGTAATAGATCTGTTGAAGGTTTCTTTCTTGGGGGTGCATTAGATGGTACTTTCGCGAAATATGATGAGGTAAAAACTGTTAAAAACTATAATTCTGTTACGGGTATTACCGATACATCACAGACTACAGTTCCGCATAAACCAACCGTGGTTAGACTGGAATTTGAAATCGGTAACAGGAGTAAATTGTCAAACGGAAAGGACGGATTTGTAATTCAGTGGTCACTTGGAGCAGGAGCGGGGTTCTGGAATGATGGAGGCAGCGGTAAAGGCGTAATTCCTCTAATCAGTTTCGGTTTCGGAATCGGATATGCGTTTTGATGAATAAAATTTAAATGTTAATATTAAGAAAACACAAATGATATTTATAAAATAAATTTATTTTTTTGTATGATAGCTTGAACAGTTGCACGATCAAAAATATTTACTAATCTCAAAATAAAGGGGTTACAAAAATGAAAAAATTAGTTCTGATTTTACTCGCTCTTTTAATTAAAAATTTTACATATGACTTTGAAAATTGTAAAAGCCAGTGGTCTCAAATTAATACCGGAACTACAATAAGACTTGAGGGATTATCTGTAGTTGATGCAAATACTGTTTATTTTACCGGGTTTGATGCAACGATGAACAATGCAATTAACAGTAAAACTACAAATGGTGGTTTAAACTGGTTTCAGTTTGCCGGTAATAATATTGGTGGAAGTTGTGTATATTTCTTAAATTCTAATACCGGATTTATAAGCGGATTTAATCTTTGTAAAACTACAAATGCAGGAAATAACTGGTCACTTGCTTACACATCAACGGATACTGCAGCAATATTGGATTTTCATTTTCCGAATGCATCTACCGGTTATGGTGTTGGTTTTGTATATAGCAATTCTCAAATATTGCAATCAGTATTACTGAAAACTACTAATGGGGGTTCTAATTGGAACCGACTTGCTTCGCCGATAAGCGGTATAAATATGGAACTGGTAGATGTATTTTTTACTGATGCAAATACAGGTTATACAGTCGGTTGGGGACAAAGTAATAATATTCTCCTGAAAACTACTAATGGTGGATATAACTGGAACAGCATTACAAATTCAGGAGTTGGTTCTGAGGCATACGGTGTATTTTTTACGGATGCTAATAACGGTTATGTTTGTGGACAAAACGGAATTTGTAAAACTACAAATGCAGGAATAAGCTGGTCCGTTTCTTATAATTATAAAATGAATGATTTATATTTTATAAATGCGAATACAGGGTTTGCAACCGGAGGAGATGGAATTATACGAACAAATAATGCAGGAGCAAATTGGACCAATCAAAATTCGACATACGGAGATCAACTATTAGGCATTATGTTTTACGGCTCCTATAACGGATATGCAGTAGGCAAAAATGGTCTGATGGTTAAAACTACAAATGGGGGTTCCATTTTTGTTTCTAAAATTAGCAGTAATGTTCCTGATAAATATTCATTAAATCAGAATTATCCGAATCCGTTTAATCCCACAACAAACATTCGCTATGAAATTTCTGTTTGTCATTCCTGCGAAAGCAGGAATCCAGTAGTGACACTGAGAATTTATGATGCACTCGGTCGGGAATTAGAAACACTCGTGAACGAAAAACAATCACCCGGAACTTATGAAGCAACTTTCAATGCTTCTCAATATCCAAGTGGAGTTTATTTTTATAGATTGACAACGGAAGGGTTTAGCGAAACGAAACGGATGATGTTGATAAAATAAATTCAAATAAACATAAATATACAAATTAAAAAAATTAATTTATTTGTTAACATTTGTCTTCATTTTACATTTAACAATTAACATTGGAAATGTTAATTAAATAATTTCAAACTCGTTACCAGCAAACGAGTAACGGGAATTTTAAAATAACAATTAAATATCAAACACAATGAAAACAAAAAATGTTTTACTTCTTTTGTCGTGCCTGTTTATGTTTGCAAGTTACAGCGGCTTTGCAAATAACGTCAATGTCACCAACTTCAGTCTCACGGGACAAAATGTCACAAATCACTATATTATGGTAAAATTCGACATTACTTGGGAAAACTCCTGGCGAACTTCCTCTGCGCCGAATAATTGGGATGCAGCATGGGTGTTTGTTAAGTACCGTATAGGCACAGGCGCTTGGCAACATGCTTGGCTGAATAATACGGGACACATCAACCCGGCAGGGAGTACAATATCTACAGGTCTGCTTGACCCTGCGTTACCATTTGACCCAGCAACCAATCCGGGAATAGGCGCATTCATATACCGCGATGCTGCTGGCGCAGGTACATTTTCCAAAACAGGTGTACAACTCCGCTGGAATTATGGTGCCAACGGTGTAGCAGATAACGCAGTAATAGATATTCGTGTATATGCTATCGAGCAGGTATATGTACCGCAAGGAAGCTTTTATGTTGGTAGCGGCGGAACGGAAAATAACGCTTTTTACAAGTATCCTACAACTTCTAATCCTTATCAAATTACAAGCGAAGGTGCAATCACAGTGGGAACTGCAACTGATAACCTCTACTACACTCCATCCACTCAAGCCGGTGATGCGCTCGGTCCTATCCCTGCCGCTTTTCCTAAAGGTTACAATGACTTCTACTGTATGAAATATGAAATAAGCCAACAGGGTTATGTGGACTTTTTGAATAGTCTGACACAGGCGCAGGCTTCAAATCGTTATTCTACTTCAAGTACAAGTTATAGGTACGGTATTACAGTATCCAGCGGAATTTACAGCACCACTAACCCCTATGTCGCTTGTAATTTTATAAGTTGGGCTGATTTAGCGGCATATCTTGATTGGAGTGGTTTGCGCCCGATGACAGAACTTGAATTCGAAAAAGCTTGTCGCGGAACACAAACGGCCGTACCCAACGAATATGCCTGGGGCACCACGGGAATAGCAAGTAGTCCATACACACTAAGTAATAATGGATTGACCAACGAAAACATAGCAACCAATTACAGCGTCACAGATGGAAATGCGGCATATACCATAACTATCCCATATAGTGGCGGTATAAATGGACCTGTTCGAGTAGGTATTTTTGCAGGTAATGGATTAAATGCAGGCAGAGTAACATCAGGCGCCACGTATTACGGAATAATGGAAATGAGCGGCAATGAATGGGAACATCCTGTAACAATAGGTAATCCTACAGGTAGAGCATTTACGGGCTCGAATGGCAATGGATTGCTTGATGTAAACGGTAATGCAGATGTATCGCTCTGGCCCGGCACAACTGGCTTAGGCGCCGGTTACCGCGGCGGTTGTTTGTACAGTACTGCTGCTGGCTCGCGAGTTTCTGACCGAGACGGTGCGGCGAACTACGTCAATTACCGTGACCAAGGTCAGGGCGGTCGTGGAGTTCGTGTGGCGCCTTAACCGGGGTTAACAATACTCTAAACTCGGGGTTTAGAGTGGAGTCCAAACGTAAATAATTTTTGATAACAACATTTCAAAAATAATAAACAAACAAATAAAATGAAAAAGATAATAATTTATATAGTGCTAATACTCGCACTTCCGGTATTACTGCAAGCACAGTATTCGGGAGGCAATGGCAAAGGCGATGTAATGCTTGAAAGTCTCAACAATCCACTAAATCTCAACGCTCCATATTCGGGTGGCAATGGCAGAGGCGATATAATGGTCAGTTTAACAAATATTAATATTCGGGTTCAAGAAGTATCGGTAGTTTTGCCAACAAAATATGACCTTGCGCAAAATTTTCCGAACCCGTTTAATCCGTCAACAACGATTCGCTATGCAATTCCTCGTAACGTACATGTGCGGTTAATAGTATTTGATGCACTCGGCAGAGAAGTGGAAACACTTGTAAACGAAAAACAAACCGCAGGTGTATACGAAGCAACTTTCAATGCTTCACAATATTCCAGTGGAGTTTATATTTATAAATTAAAAACTGAAGGATATAGCGAGACGAAGAAAATGATTTTGTTGAAATAAAAATTTAACTTCTCGTTCGACTGCTTGAAAACTGGAACGAGAAAATATTTCATAATTTAATAATATTGGAGAAACATAAATGAAAAAATTGATTACAGTTTTACTTGCTCTTTTAATTTTCTATTTAACATTTAACATTGAAAATTGTAGATGCCAATGGGTGCAGATGTCAGATGTGATGGGAACGAATCAAATAGCGTATCGTCTTGTTTCAAACGGAACTTATATATTTGCTATGACGATAGGAACAGGCGTTTATCGTTCGTCCAATAATGGTGTAAACTGGACTGCTGTCAATAATGGCATCCCAATTCAACAGATTGCATACTTTCGTGGTATCATTGTAAACGGAAATAATATTTTCTTAGGACTTAGTGGCGGCTATGGAATTTATCGTTCATCTGATAATGGTAATAATTGGATTGCAGTCAATAATGGTTTTACAAATCAAGGTTTTAATTGTCTTGTCTCAGACGGTACTAATATATTTGCAGGGAATTCATGGAGCGGTGTTTATCTATCAACGAATAATGGTGCGAACTGGAATTCGGTCAGTAATGGTTTACCAAGTGCAACGATAAACTCAATAATAATAAATGGAACAAATATTTTTGCAGGAACATATATGAACGGAGTTTACCGTTCCACTAATAATGGTGGAATTTGGACTTATGCCGGTACCGGTTTGCCGAATCAAATTATTAATTGTCTTGCATCAAGTGGTACAAATATATTTGCAGGAACTGATACTGCTGGAACAGGTGGCGTGTACATCTCAACAAATAATGGTGGTAGCTGGTCTCAAACTTCACTTAATAATACAAATGTTTATGGTCTTACCTCTTATGGATCTAATCTTTTTGCAGGAACATGGAGCGCTACAATTAGTGGAGCATTCCTTTCAACAAACAACGGTATAAATTGGATAAATAAAAATCAAGGATTCAATCTTAATATGGGTGTTGCTTCAATTTTATTTGCAAACAATTATCTATTTGCAGGAACCAATCAGTCGGTTTGGCGCCGTAGTTACACGGAAGCCATAGGAATTAAACAAATCTCTGAACAGGTACCATCAAAATATTCATTGGAGCAAAACTATCCAAATCCGTTTAACCCTTCAACAAACATTCGATATGAATTACCAAAGAATAGTTTTGTAAAAATAGTTGTCTTTGATATGCTCGGGCGTGAGATTGAAACACTCGTAAATGAAAAACAATCCGCCGGAACTTATGAAGTAACCTGGGACGCCACAAAATATCCAAGCAGTGTTTATTTCTATAGATTAACAACGGATGGATTTAGCGAGACGAAAAAAATGTTAATGATAAAATAGCAATGGTTGTTTTATGGATATTTACTTTGTTGGAATCAAAATGAAATGAGATAAGGAAACGCAAGCTGAAGCTTGCGGCTACGAATTTAAAAAAAAACGTTCCCTGACAAGAATTTGGGAACGTTTTTTAAATAAATAAAACTCGCAACATGAATGTTGCATTACAATTATAATGGTATATTTCCGTGCTTTCTGCGCGGATTCGTATCGAATTTATTTTCTATGAGTTCGAAATAATAAATTAATTTTTTGCGTGTATCTTTCGGCTCTATTACATCATCAATAAATCCGCGCTCTGCAGCGATATAGGGATTTGCGAATTTATGCGTAAACTCATCAATCTTTTCGTTAATTGCCGCCTGCTTATCTTCAGCTTTTTCTATTTCTTTTTTAAATATAATTTCAGCCGCACCTTTTGCACCCATCACAGCTATCTCCGCAGATGGCCATGCAAGATTTACATCACCGCGAACGTGTTTCGAATTCATTACATCATAAGCACCACCATAAGCTTTTCTTATTATGACCGTAATTCTTGGAACTGTAGCTTCACAGAAAGAATAAAGTAGTTTTGCACCGTGCCTTATAACTCCCCTCCACTCCTGGTCTGTACCCGGTAAAAATCCGGGAACATCTTCAAGAACGAGTAAAGGAATATTAAATGCATCACAGAATCTTACAAACCTCGCGCCTTTAATTGAAGAATTTAAACAAAGGACACCTGCAAGCACAAGTGGTTGATTTGCAACAATGCCAATTGCTCTTCCGTGAAGCCTTGCAAAACCTACAATAATATTTTCTGCATATTCTTTGTGTACTTCGAAGAAAGTATCTTTATCAATAATTTTATTAATCAACTCTTTCATATCATAAGGCTTGTTCGGATTTTCAGGAACAAAATCATTTAATTCTTCAAGCGGATTTTCTTCTTCAGTGTATTCATAGTTCGGAGGCAATTCCATATTATTTGAAGGAAGATAAGAAAATAATCTCCTGACTTTCTGGAAACAATCGATTTCGTTTTCACATGTGAAATGACTTACACCGCTTTTTGTAGCGTGAGCATATGCCCCGCCGAGTTCATCGAACGTAACATCTTCATTCGTTACCGCTTTAATAACATTCGGACCCGTAATGAACATGTGAGAAATTTTATCAACCATAAAAATAAAATCTGTAATCGCAGGAGAATATACCGCACCACCTGCACATGGTCCGACAATCGCGGATATCTGCGGTATGACGCCACTTGAAAGTGTATTTCTCAAAAATATATCTGCATATCCGGCAAGCGAAAGTACACCTTCCTGAATCCTCGCTCCCCCGCTGTCATTGATGCCTATTACAGGCAATCCATTTTTTAATGCGAGCTCCATTATCTTTACTATTTTCCTTGCATAGGCTTCGGAAAGCGAACCGCCAAGAATTGTAAAATCCTGTGAAAAGACACAAACGGAACGTCCGTCAATTTTACCGGTTCCTGTTATTACACCATCGGTATAATATCGTTGTTTATCTATTCCAAAATCCCGGCACTGATGTTTTACAAAAATATCCATTTCCTCGAACGAACCTTTATCGAGAAGTAGGTCAATTCTTTCCCTTGCAGTAAGTTTTCCTCTCTTGTGCTGCGTTTGAATGCCTTTTTCGCCGCCGCCAAGCATTGCTTCCTGTCTTTTCTGTTTCAGTTCTTCGATTTTGTTTTTGCTCATATTAATTTAGAGTGTTTGATTAAGTTATAATAATTATTACGCGGTATTCAATTCTTATATTATAAAATTTAAGACCCTTAGTTTCAGAAATAATATTTCAAAAAATCAAATACGAATAATATCCACTCCGAGATTTTTCAGTTTCACATCGATTTCTTCGTAACCTCTGTCGATATAAATAGCACCGTTTACAAGTGTTTCACCTTCTGCAATTACTCCGGCTACCAAATAAGAAAATCCGGCTCTTAAATCCGGTACGGAGATTTCGGCAGAATGCAACGGCGTCGGTCCTTTAATAACAGCACTGTGATAATATTCCGCATTGGCAAACCTGCAAGTCATTCCGCCTAAACAGGAATTGTAAAGTTCAATTTCGGCTCCCATTTTTTTAAGTTCTTCAACGTATCCGAATCTTTTTTCATAGACTGTTTCGTGCACAATTGATAATCCGTTAGCTTGTGATAATAGAATTACAAACGGCTGCTGCCAGTCAGTCATAAAACCCGGATGAACATTCGTCTCCAGAGCAATCGATTTAAAAACACCATCATAAAAAAATCTGATTCCGTTTTCCTTCACTTCGTATTTTCCCCCAATACGTCTTATGGTGTTAAGAAATGTGATAAGATCATCCTGGATTGCGTTTTCAACAAGTATATCGCCTTTAGATGCAAGTCCTGCACATGCAAATGATGCTGCCTGGTTCCTGTCGGGAATTACTTTATGATTTGCTCCTGTAAGTTTATCAACACCTTCAATTGTAATTTTTCTGTCTGTACTTATTTCAATGATAGCACCCATCTTTTGAAGGAATTTAATAAGGTCAATTATTTCGGGTTCTACGGCGGCGTTTGATATGATTGTTCTTCCTTTTGCAAGAGTACTGGCAATAATTATATTTTCAGTTGCACCTACACTCGGATAGTTAAGAGTAATATTAGCTCCGGTGAGTCCATCGGTTTGTAAAATATAATAGTTATCTTTTATTTCAACATTACATCCTAATTTTTTTAAACCTTCTATATGAAAATTTACAGGGCGTGAACCGATTTTACATCCGCCCGGAATTGGAATTTCTGCTTTGCCCGTTCTTTGCAGGAGTGGACCTGCAAATAGAATTGCAATACGATTTAATTTACCGAATTCATCCTGTATGGAATGTGTTTTAATTTTTTCCGTTCTGATGGATAAATTATCACCTTCCATTTTGATTTCACTCCCAAGCTGAATGCATAATTCGTTCGTGATGGTTAAATCACTAATCTTGTTAGGTGAATTTCCGAATGAACACTGCCCTTCTGTCAGCAAAGATGCTACAAGCAATTTTGTAGCGGAATTTTTTGCTCCGCTAACTTTAACCTTGCCGGATAAAGGATTTCCGCCTTTAATTAAAAACCTTGATTTATTTAAAGAATCCAATTTATAATTTTATACTTTGCTTATTGAAAGTAAAAGACGAATTAATTATGAAATAACTAATCTTTCCAGAAACCCATTTCCTGAAACTTTTTTATCCTGTTATCAAGTAGTTTTTCTTTTTTGTATTTTGATACTACTTCAAGCTCCTCAATTAATACTTTTTTCAGAATGTTGGCAGCTTCCTGATGATTTCTATGAGCACCGCCAAAAGGCTCATCAACAATTCTATCTATTATTCCGAGTTTTAACAGGTCATTTGCTGTAAGCTTTAAGGCTTCGGCTGCTTGCTCTTTGTAATCCCAGCTTCTCCAAAGAATTGATGAACAGGATTCAGGTGCGATAACAGAATACCAGCAATATTTCATCATCAAAACTCTGTCGCCTACTCCTATACCGAGTGCTCCGCCTGATGCACCCTCTCCTATAATAGATACAATAATCGGAACCTGAAGTCTCGACATTTCAAGAATATTCCGCGCAATTGCTTCAGCCTGTCCTCTTTGTTCCGCTTCGATCCCGGGATATGCACCGGGAGTATCGAGCAATGTTATCACAGGTTTGTTAAACTTCTCGGCGAGTTTCATCAGACGAAGGGCTTTTCTGTAACCTTCAGGATTCATCATTCCGAAATTTCTGTAAAGATTCGATTTCGTATCCCTTCCTTTTTGCTGACCGATTATCATGACTGAATAATCACCAATAGTAGCAAATCCGCCTACTACTGCCTTATCATCACCATAATTCCTGTCACCGTGCAGTTCAACAAAATTTTCCGTCATCAGATAAATATAATCAAGCGTATATGGTCTTTCCGGATGCCGCGCAAGCTGAACTATTTGCCAGGGAGTTAGATTATCGAAAATATTTTTTCTAAGTTCATTAATTTTTGCTTCGAGTTTGTTTACTTCTGTTGAAATATCCAGCGTATCTGCCATCTTTCGCATTTCTTCAACTTTTTGTTCAAGCTCAACCAAAGGTTTTTCAAATTCAAGTACCATTTTATCAAATTATTTAATGTTAATAAAAATTTCTTTAATTATTTTTTCTCAAAAACGAAAACAAAGTTTTCAGTAAAATTTCTATATCAAAAGTTAAGGATTGGTTTTTTGCGTAATAAATATTATAGTTCATCATTTCTTCTTCCGTGATTCCGTTGAACCAATTTAATTGAATCAATCCGGTCAACCCTCTTTTCCCTAAATATTCCTTTCCTATTAATTCAAACCAGTCAGGTATACCGACAAAACTTAATTTCCCGGAAATAACTTGCGGTAATAAAAAGAGTTTTGCAGTATGTTTGGAAAATTCAAATTTAGTTAATATCTTAATTACCCGCAAAATTGGGTAAACAGTCAATAATAATATGAACGATAAACAAATATCAAATAACCTTTTTAAAAATATATTCATTTTATTATTAATATTATATTCAATTTCAATCAGGGACAAATTATTGATATTTGCATGTAATTTCGATAATATCAGTTCGTTAGCCGTAGGTACTATTTTGAAGACTGTATTTCTGTCTTTCAACATCCACATTGCACTCAATATATCCTGATTTGAAAAATAGTCTGCTGAAAAAACAACTTCCTGAATATTTTTTATCCTTATAAAATCCACAAGCTTCGACAAATTGTAATAACTATCCTTATCAAAATATATTACATTATATTTTGATAAGAATTTTTCTTCCATGTCCTGCTTTAATTTTTTACCACCTATAATCAATAAATTCACTTTGTTCAGTAATATATTCTTTGAAACAAAAAATATATAAAGATTTACCAGACCTCTGTATGTTATAAATGTTATTAACAAAAGAATAGTTGCAGTCAAAATAACTTCCCTCGAATAAGCATATTGATTAAAGAAATATGTTATGGATGAATTTACAAAAAAACCTGCAATTATGGAATTAAAGGTTCTGCCTATGGAAAACTCGTATTTTTTTGTATACAATTTGAAAATCATGAATAAAAGCACCCAGATAAGCACATAAACCGAAATTATAAATAAATATTGCCTGTTTGGAAATATACTAAATCTCAATTTGACTGACAGAATGAATACTCCATACAGGAGTATAATGTCTATTAACGGAAGTGTGAGTAGTTTAATTATTCTGGTTAAATAACCGGCGAAAGAACGAATGAAAATTCCTGTTTGTAAAATCAGATTCAATAATCCATGCCCTTTAGTCAGGTTCTTTTTAACAAAAAGCATCATCGCACCATAAAAATTATTCACATAAGAGAGATTCGTTTTTTTTGTGCTTTCACCTTTTATATGAATCGTAGTTACTTCCGGGTAATAAAATATTTTGTAACCACTTTTATTTATTCTGTAACACAGGTCAAGGTCTTCACCATACATAAAATAATCTTCATCAAACAAACCAACTTTATCGAATATGATTTTAGGAATGAACATAAATGCACCACAAATTGCATCAACTTCGTAAGTTTTATTTTCATCAAGATATGTTAGATTATATTTACCGAATATCTTACTTTTAGGGAAAATTCTGGATAATCCGATTATGCGGGGTAATGCTACGGAAAGAGTCGGAAAACTTCTCTTGCAGGCAGAATCCAGTTTACCGTTTGCCTTTATAAGTTTAGAAGTAACAGCTCCCGCTGAATTATCTTTTTCACAAAAAGAAATTAATTTTTCAAATGTACCTTCTTCAAGTACTGTATCGGGATTAAGTATTAATACATATTTTCCCGAAACTTTTTTCAATGCAATGTTATTCGCTTTCGAGAAGCCGAGATTTTTATCGTTAGGAATTAATTTTACTTCGGGATATTTATTACTAATAAATACAACGCTGTCATCAACAGAATTATTATCCACGACATAAATCTCGATTTTATAATTAAAGGTATTCGCCTTGTAAATAGATGCGATGCATGTATCTAACAAATCCCTTACGTTATAATTTACGATGATTATTGAAATATCGTACATTCGTATTTTTCAGGCAATTAGATTATAATTAAAGCTGTCTGAAGATAGATTTCCATTTGAGTTTCCAAACCATAAGATAGGCTTCAAATACAACCTTCCTCGACATTTTTGAGCTACCGGCTGTTCTATCAATAAAGAGAATTGGAATTTCGGTAATTTTAAATCCTTTTTTATAAAATTTAAATTTCATTTCAATCTGGAAAGAATACCCGTTTGATTTGACTTTATTCAGGTCAATTTGAGATAATGCAGAAACTTTATAACACATAAAACCCGCTGTTGTATCTTTAACTTTTAAACCCGTAATTATCCGCGTATAAATATTAGCACTATAACTTAATATCAGCCTGCTTATAGGCCAGTTTACAACTGATACTCCGTCTATATACCTTGAACCTACAACTAAATCATATCCATCTTCAATCTTATCAAGGAAACGAGGTAAATATTTAGGGTCATGCGAAAAATCTGCATCCATCTCAAAAACCAGGTCATAATTATTTTTGATGGCAAAATTAAAGCCTGCGCAATATGCAGTACCAAGACCTAACTTTTTTTCTCTTTTTAAAAGAAAAACATTATCAGAAAAATTATTTTCAACTATTTCTGAAGTTCCGTCAGGTGAATTATCATCTACAACCAAAACATTAAACTCATAATCTGCATTACTGAATTTAAGTACTTCGGGAATAATGTTCAAAATATTTTCGGATTCATTATAAGTTGGTATGATTACAAGTATTCTTTTCATATCATTGTCCTTTCATAGATATTACAACGAATAAAGTGTTAAGCATAATTTTAAAATCCAACGAGAGGCTCAGATTTTCTATATAGTAAAAATCATACTGAAGCTTAGTTTTAACATCTTCTACGGATGCTTCAATATTATGTTTTACCTGTGCCCATCCCGTCACACCGGGTTTAACAACTAACCGGCGGGAATAATAAGGAATTTCTTTTTTATATAGTTCAAAATATTCCGGCGGTTCAGCTCTCGGACCGACTATGCTCATTTCGTTTTTAATAACATTCATAAATTCCGGAACAACATCTAATTTTGTTTTCTTAAGAAATCTTCCGAAAGGTGTGAATATTTTATAATTTTTCTGTGTCCATTCGTGACCGACATCAAGATTAAATTGCCCATATATTGTTCGGAATTTTAAAGCTGAAAATATTTTTCCGTTTTTGCCGGAACACTTTTGAATATAAAAAACCGGTCCTCTTGATGAAACTTTTATGATTAAAATAATTAATATAAAAAAAGGTGAAAATAAAATTAAGAATAATAAGGACAGAAAAATATCTGTTAATCTTTTTGTAAATCTTAACGGAAATGACATTAATTTCGATTTTACCTCGATTAGCGGAATTCCATATATCTGTTGCGTTTTAGCCATCCCGCTGACAATTTCGTATAACTTGGGCATGATTTTCACAGTGACATTTTCATTTTCGCATTCATTTAATACTTCAAATAATATATTTTCGGCTTTTTGTTCAGATGCAATGAGTACTGTATTAATCTTCTCTCTTCGAATCACATCTTTTAATTCTTTTATTACACCGACGTCATTTTCCGATTCTACCTCGGAATCCAATCTTATGAATCCTTTGAATTTATATCCCAGGCGGGGATATTTTATTAACATGTCATACAATTCATGAGCTTTCTCACCATTACCAACTATAATCGTGTTTGAAAGACCTAATCCTCTTTCAAGTAAATTAATCTGGAATCCGCGAATTAATATTCTCCCGAGCGATATGAAGAAAATCATGATGGTTGCGTAAATTAAAATCAAAAATCTTGATATAATAGCCGCATCTTTCATATAATCATCGATAAATATAGCAAAAAATAAAAATAAACACCCTACCAGGACAGTTTTGAAAACGGAGGAAAATTCATCGAATCTCGACCTTACAAACCAATGCTGATATAATCCAAAAAAAGAAAATACTATTAACCAGTAAATATTAATGACAAGCATTGGAATAAGGTAGGAAACCGGGTTTGTATATTTTATTAAACCGGTTTCAATCCTGAAATAATAATATACAGAGTAGGCAACAGATATAAAAATCAAATCTGATATCAATAAAAATAATAATTCCTTGAACCTTGACACGAAAATAAATTCTTAAGTTAAATAAAATTATTTATCTAAAATATTATATCCTAAATTTTTGCCGTCATTATAAAACATTTTAACGGTATCAAGCGATAACTCTTCTAAATCTTTATTAACCATACTTAGTTTTTTCAAGATATCATTTGTAACCGTAATAATATCACAATTACATTCTTCGGCATGAAAAATATTCAATAATTCTCTCGGACTCGCCCAGAGAAGTTCTGAGTTTTTATTTTCTTTCAATATTTCAGAGGATTCCTTCATGTATGGAATAGGATCCCTGCCGGTATCAGCTATCCTGCCGGCAAAAACTGATACAATTGTCTTGGATTCGGGTGAAATATTATAAGCTACATTTTCAACCTGTTCAACTGTGAGCATCGCTGTAATATTTAGCATCAGCCCGTCATGGGATAATTTTTTAATAAGTGGAATAGATGATTCTTTTTTTGTGTTTGTTATTGGAATTTTTACGAATACATTTTTGCCCCATGATGATATTAATCTTGCTTCCTTTTCCATGTTATCGAATTCATCCGAAAACACTTCAAATGAAATAGGAAGATCGACTATTTCATTTAAAATTTCTTTTGCAAACTTTTCATAATTTTTAATACCATTTTTTTTCATCAAAGTCGGATTTGTCGTAAAGCCCTTTACCAAACCTTCTCTATAAACTTTAATCATTTCCTCAACATTTGCTCCATCTGCAAAAATCTTAATTTTCAGTTTTCCCGGATTTGGTGTCATTTTTTAAGTTCTTAATTTGTGAAATAATTTCAGCAGCTTCTTGTAAATTTTTTACATTATAATCTGCTAAATTGTGATTTAAATTTTTTTCGTTGATAAATATTGTTTTAAGTCCCGAATTTTTTCCGCATATTATATCAGAATCTCTGTCCCCTATAAACCATGAGTGATTTCGATTAATATTATAATTATTTATTGCCCTGATAACATTAGCATTAGCGGGTTTTCGGCAATCACATTTAATACTATATTCAGGTATTATTCCTTCAGGATGATGATAACAATAGAAATATTCCCTGAACATTAAATCATTTTTGTCGAATATCTTTATCAGCTCATTATGAACATTTCTTAAATTTTCCAGTGTAGTTTTACCCTTAGCGTAATCCGGCTGATTTGATACTACGAACATTAAATAATCCATATTCTGAAATCTTTTCAGACTTTCAATAGTCCAGTCATATAACTTTAAATCTTTGATATCATGGGGTGGTTCCAATTCTCCGGTTTTGTGATTATATACAGGTTCATTAATAACACCGTCTCTGTCCAGAAAAACTGCTTTATTTATTTTGTCGATTCCCATTTCATTTCAAAAGATTTCAATGCGGGATGAGTAACAATCAAATGCCAGATGACAGACTGAAAAGATTCTGAGTGTGGTGTTATAGTATTACTATTTACAGTAGGAATAATTATACAAACATCTGAAACCTTTGCGGTATATCCACCATCTTTGCCTACAATACCTACAATTTTAGAATTTTTTTCTTTAGCATATTTTAAGGCGTTAACAAGATTAACGCTTATATTCTTTTCAATATTTCCACCGCCCACCGAAAAAATAAAGATACAATCATTAGAATTCAACTTACTTCCCGCTAACCAATTTACGAAAACAGATTCCCAGCCGTCATCGTTTGTACGGGCTGTTAATTCCGATACATTATCCGTTGGGGCATAAGATTCGATACCTGCTATTTTCCGAAAATCATTCACAGCATGTGATGCATTGGCAGCACTTCCGCCTACTCCCAGAAAAAATATTCTTCCATCGGATTTTTTCACATCCGAAAGCAATTCTACCGCGGCATCGATATTTTTTTTATCGATTAACTGTATTATTTTAGTTGCTTCGGATAAATATTTATCGGTATAATTTTCCATCATTTTTATTTTGTCCGGATAAAAATTCTGTAGTCTCTTTTAAACCTTCAAATGAGCCGATTTCGTAAAACCTTTCTTTAACTTCATACCCGATAAGATTATCATTTTGAAGTAAGTCGGTATACACATCAGAAAGGTCAAATATTTCTTTGTCCCGGAAACTTGTAAAACTTTTTTCAGTAAATATTCCTAACCCATAGTCAATATATTTCATTTCAGGAACATATACTTTTTTATCATAATTTACTATTTTCCCGTTTTCAAAAATAATATTACTTTTATCCCATTTATTATCATTCTTATATACAGTCATAAGCCCGGACTTATCGAATTTGTTAAAATATTGATTTATTGAACCGAAATCAATATTTAAATAAGAGTCCCCATACATAACATAGAAAGTACCATTTATTAGATTCAATGCCTTTTTAACTGCTCCGCCTGTTCCTAATAACTTATCACCGTCAAAAGAATATGAAATTTTTAATCCGTATTTGTCACCATCCCCCACATATTTTCGGATTTCTTCTCCCATAAAACCTGCACAAATAATTACATTGGTAATATTCTGTTTTCTTAATAATTCCAGCTGGTAATCTATAAACGGTTTACCGTTTATTTCTAATAAAGACTTAGGAATCGTGGATGTGATAGGTCTCAGTCTTGTTGCAAGACCGCCGGCAAGGATAACAATGGAATCTATCATTGATATTATTTAAGAGAGATATTGGATTTAATCATTTCAAATATCTCCATATTCCGGAGAGCTTCGAGTGAATTACAAACGTGAACAGAATTTTCATTTTCGGGATATAAAAGATTTTGAGTTTCCTTAATAAAAACATCTTCTCCGTTATCTTCAACGATTAATTCTTCTGATTCTATCTGTGATTTTCCGCTCTGCCAACCCCATCTCTTACCAAAATAATATTTTTGAATCCCGTAACTTCTGTTTCTGCCGTTAATAATACCATATCCTTCGTCACCGTTTACCTCGATACGGAATGTGCTTCTCCATTTTACTATAGATATTTGCATATTCACAATAAATTTATTACAATCAAACATAATATTACATTCTTCTTCAATCCCAGTTTTCCAGAAGCCATCCCAAAAATAACCTTTACAACTTTTTATATTGTCATTAGAAAAAATTCTGCATAAATCTATAAAATGAATTCCCGGGTCAATCAGACAACCACCCCCGGCTTTCACAGGGTCTAATTTCCAGGACTTCGTTATATCAGGATTACACCCGTGTCCTAATATCATATTTATGGAAATCAAATTTCCGAATTTCCCTTCGTCAATATGTTTTATTAAGGATTTAACACCATCGTAAAATCTGTAATTAAAACCCACGTAAAGCTGGTTATCTCTTTTTATGTTGCTGTAAATCTCCTGTGCTTCCTTAAGATTTCTGCCCAGCGGTTTTTCGATTAATACGTTTACATTATTTTTTAACCCCTTTATGCAAAGAGATACAGCATCATCGTGAGGGATTGCAATAAAAAGCCAATCGGGCGAATGTTTAAACAAATCTTCTTCGCTGTCAAGAAATTTGATTTTATATTTATTTGTCAGGTCATTCTTGTTTTTTATTAAAGGATCGAAGACTCCTATAAAATCTATTTCAAAACCTCTTTGAATAAGGTTGTTAATTGCAACAATGCGTTCCTTACCTATCAGACCTGCACCGGCTAATGCAATTTTTATTTTTCTGTTCTTCTTAGTTTCCATAAGTTATTATCTACGAGTTTATTATTATTGAGATATTCTTTCCAAATATCGCGAACATGAACAAATGAACCTGAAAACCCACAAGATTCAGCATTTAAAAATTCGGTCACATAATTTACAGGTTCCTTTATATCTACTGTGGTTCTTACTTCAGCGCCGGCACTTTTTACTTTCGTAAGCATATCGGTTTCAACCGCACCGGGAGCGAGAGCAGAAATTGCAAAATCTCCTTTATCTTTTAACATTTCATTGAGATTTTCCACTGTCCTGACTACGGCAGTTTTGGAAGCGGAATAAGCAGAAAATAACGGATATGAATAAGCAGCACCACCTCCTGCAAAAAATACTATCCTGCCGAATTTTGATTTAATCATTTTGGGCAAAATTGCATAAAGAACAGATAAATTTCCCGTTACATTAATTCTTAAACATCTATCCCAAACATCGCCATCAAATTTTTCTGCATTAGTAGGTTCTCCCAAATCAGACGCTGCCAGAGCGACCCCGATTTTATTGAAATTTTTATCTTTAAACCAGGAAGATACTAATTCAAATGATTTCTGATAATCATATAAATCAGTTTGGATGAAATCCGCTTTTCCATTATTTTTAATTATCTCGTTTTTCGTATTTTCAGCATTTTGTGATTTTGATATGCAAAGCACGAAGATTCCCATTTTTCCGAGATTTAAAGCTGTTGCTTTTCCTATTCCTTTACCAGCACCTGTTATGACCGCAATATCAATCAATTTCATTGTTATATATAATTTAATTCGAAAATATTTTTTTAACCCCTTCTTGCTCAAATGAAAACCACATCGGATGTAAATCGAATTTTGATAAAGCAGATATCAATTCCGATTTGTTTTTACTGCAATATAACATTAGAAATCCGCCGCCGCCCGCACCCACAACTTTACCACCTAACGCACCATTTTTTCTGGCCTCTTCATAAACATCATCAATGAAATCGTCCGATATTTTCTCGGATAATCCTTTTTTTGTTAACCAGTGCTCATGGAGTATTTCACCAAATTCATCTATGTTTCCTTTTTCAAAAACTTCTTTTGTGTGTAATCCTATTTCCTTTATTTTATTTAATTTTTCTAAAGTCGAAGCATCGCCATCTAAACTTTTTTTATTCTGAGTCTTTAATATTTGACTTGCTGAGCGTTCAGATTTTAGATAAAATAAAAGAATGTTATTCTGTAATTCCATCAATTTTTCTTCTTTGATGTTCACGGTTTCAACGTCTACCGAACCGTCCTTATGAAAATAATAAGCATTCAGACCCCCATATGCCGATGCGTATTGGTCTTGCTTTCCTATTGGTTCTTTGAGAATATCTATTTCAAGATGGCAGGCATCTTCAGCTAATTCTTTAATGGAAATATAATTTCTTTTATAACTGTATAATCCGTTTAACAATGAGACTGTAAAAGCCGAGGATGTACCCAGTCCGCAGTTTGAAGGAATATCTGCTACAGATACAATTTCAATTTGATTTTTAATGTTGAGGTACTTCAGAGTTTCTCTGAATAAATTATGTTTTATATCTTCAAGATTATCGACGATTTCAGTTTCGGAATAAGATAACCTGATATTATTTTGAAATCTTTTATTTACCAATATATTCACATATTTGTTTATTGTTACAGCCATCAAAAACCCTTCATATTTTTCGTAATATGACTTTAAATCGGTACCTCCGCCTCCCATCGATAGTCTTACGGGAGCCCTAGAAATAATCATATTATTTTTTCTCCCAATTAAATTTATTTAATTTAGAATCTTCTATTATTGAAGATACGGATTTTATAATTGCATCTTCAGTTGAATATAAATTTTTCCATCCGAGATTACGGATTTTGTCGGAATTAAGTCTTACTATAGGTACATCACCTTTCCAACCTCTGTCTCCTCCCGTAAAATTGTATTCTACTTTACTCAATTTTAAAAGTTCGACTACAATATCGGCGATTTCTTTGACTGAAATAAAATCAAGAGTGGCTACATTGAAATATGAAAAATTATTTAAATATTTCAGTTCTATTAATCGTAAGGCTTCAATAATGTCATTCACATAAATATAAGATTTACTTTGCGTACCATCTCCGAGAATTTCAAGTTTTGACGGGTCAGACAAAAGTTTTCTGACAAAATCATAACCGATACCATGTGTTTGGTTTGGTCCCACAACATTTGCAAATCTGAAAGCAGCAGCATTCATATCGAACATAAAGCAATATGACGAGATTAAAGCTTCGCAGGATAATTTACTCGCACCGTAAGTTGATATCGGTAGAAGCGGTGCATAATTCTCATTAATTTCCAGAAAACCTGTATCTCCGTATATCCCGCTCCCCGAAGCATATAATAACTTTTTAATATTATTGACACGCATTGCTTCCAGAACATTATTCGTAAGATAAGTTCCTTCCCAGAAATCAATATCGGGTTGTGTAATTGCTTTGGAAATATCGGGATTAGACGCAAAATGATAAATTATATCATTTCCTTTCATCGAAGATTTTAATAAAAGTAAATCTTTAATGTCCCCGGTTATGATTTTAAGATTCTTAAATTCTTTAACTTCATCAAGATGCCACATTTTACCTGATGAAAAGTTATCATATATTGTAACGAAAGATTCCTTTTCGCTTTTTAAAATGTGTCGTACTAAATGACTACCGATAAAACCGGCACCTCCGACAATGAAATATTTTGTCAAGATAGTTTAAAATGAAGATTTATTAAAAATATTTTCTTTTTATATAAACAAGAAAAGTATGGACTCTTTTCCTGAAAAAGATTGGCATGAAAGAATATAAGTATTGCATTGAGTTTAGCATAAACCCTATATAATAATTCGGATAATCATGCCTGTATGATTTTATGAGTTTTAATATATTCTTTGCAAGGTCTTTTTGATTTAACAATGAAGTATTTTGTCCTGCGTGTAAATATGTAACAAAATATTCATTAAAATTGTGAAGTTTTCCTGCTTTTCCAAATCTTAACCAAATTTCCCAATCTTCGGCATATCTTAATTCTTTATAACCACCTAAAGTTTGAGCAATTTCTTTACGAAAGAGAACCGAACTGTGCGAGAAAGGATTCGATTTTAAAGCATTCCTCCTGATATCTCGGTCTGTATGATTTTCGAAATATTTATATAAAACTTTTCCGTTTATATCTACAAGTTGAACACCTCCGCCACACAATACATAATCTTTATTACTTTCAAGAAAATTAACCTGATAATTTAATTTATCTTTATGACACCAATAATCATCATCATCTATTCTTGCTATATATTTACCTTTTGCTTTTTCAATTCCTAAGTTTAAATATTTTGAAATCCCCTTAAATTCCGTGCGTGGAATATTGATAAATTTAATTCTTTCGTCTTTTTTGGAATACTCGATAACGATTTCCCTTGTACCATCTGTAGAACCATCGTCAATTATCAAAAGCTCCCAATTTTTATATGATTGTGATATAACACTATCAATTGACCTTACAACAAGATGAGCCCTGTTATACGTCGGCATTAAAATACTAACTAATGGTAGAAATTCCTGATTATTCAATAAATAAATCTTTTAAAAAATATTGGCAAAGATAATAAGTATCTTTCAAATGTAAGCATAAAGATTCATATAATTTTAATTTTTTGAAATGCAAAAAGAAATATTAAATATTAAAGTATCCCGGCATGAATAATGATTATTGAAAGATATATCTCACGAAAAGATGTAAATATTACCAAAATTAGTCTTATGAATATAATTTATCGTATTTTTCAACCATATCGAAGTAATCGAAATTTTTAATTACGTGTTCTCTCGCAAATTTTCTTCTCTCCCCGAGATTGTCGTAATTATCGAGAACATCCTTCAATACTTTGCTAAGTGATTCAGGATTTTTATTCTCAAAAAGATATCCTGCTTTTCCGTTGTCGGTAAGTTCTTTAAAAACCGGAATGTCTGAAAATATGCAAATTTTTTCAGTGAGCATTGCTTCATAAGCTGATAAGCCAAATCCTTCTGTGATTGAGCACATGACAAAAATATCGATTAAATTATATATTTTGTTTACATCTCTGACCGTATCCAGAATTTTTACTTTGTCTTCCAACTCATTATCTTTTATATAATTAATAATTTCATCATAAATATCCATTTCAAAATTTCTGATACTTCCAACTATAACAAGTTTTAATTTGGAATAAATATTTGATAATATTTTAAAAGCTTTCAGGAGATAGATTTGACCTTTTCGAACCGAAATAACCCCTACGTTCCCTATAATGAAATCATCAGGTTTAAAATTATAATATGCTTTTAGCGAAATTTTCATTTCATCATCACGGTAGAATTCATCGGAATTCATTCCGTTATAAATAACAACGAATTTATTTCTGTTTATATGTTCTTTCTTAATCGCATCTTCCATGGCTGATTTTGAGACACAAACAATTTTAGTCGTAACATAAGATAACAACTTATTTATGAATCGATGAACCGGCTTCAGCCAGTAATAAGTATTATGATAGGTTGAATAAACTTTTTTTGGATACCTTGAGAAAGTCAATTTACAAATAATGACCGCAATTCGTGCATGGAGGGCAGGGAAAAAATCGTGTGAATGAACTATGTCAATTTTATTCTGCCGGATGATTTTTACAATTTTAAAAATTTCAACTAAATTTTTAAGATAATCGGAATATTTAAGATTCTTATTTGTTAAATTTAAATTATATATATTGGAACAGACTTTCCTGAAATCTTTCATTATAAAAGTATCCGGTGAAGGTATAAGCGAACATAAATTTAAATCATATTTGTTTTTATCGAGTCCTTTATAAATCCTGTAAACAAGCATTTCCAGACCGCCGTCTTCTACATTAGTTACAATATTTAATATTTTGATTTTTTTCATTTATATATCGGTTGTTGTTAATTTATTGCTTTCGAAATTTTTCAAGTAATTCATAATGAAGTTTTGATATTTCGTTCCAGTTTTTAAAATGCTTTGCTTTTTCAATACAATTTATTGCCATTCTTTTTCTAAGTTCGGGATTATTGAATAATATATTCAGTTTATCGGCAATTAAATCCGGTCTTGAAGGTTCAACAAGATATCCGTGTTTTCCTTCTGACATTAATTCCCGAATCGAAGGAATATCAGATGCAATAATAGGTAATCCGCATGCCATTGCTTCTGTTACCACCATTCCATACCCTTCCCATAATGTCGGGAAAACTAAACAATCCGATTCTGAATATTTTTTTATCAAATCTTCATTTGATAAATTTTGCAGAAAAATTATATTCTGTTTCAAACTGTATTTTTCAATTAAACTCAGTATTTCTGAATAATAATTATACGTCTTTATATTTCCAATAACAGTTAATTCAAATTTATTGAATTGTAAAATATGCAATGCTTCTATTAAAAGATTCAATCCCTTTCTCTTTTCAATAGTACCTATAAATAGTATCTTAAAAATATCATTTGTTTTGATCCTGATTTCTTTTTCGGGTAAAATATCCAAACCCGGTTCTATAATATCTATGTCCTTATTTATGATTTTTTTTTCTAACAGAATTTTATGTGTAGTATTGCTCACCGTAACAATTTTATCTGCTGTTTTAATGTACACCCTTTCAATAAAATCTTTAAATGGACTCTTCCGCTGATCACTTAACAAGTGATGTATTATCATATAGTACTTATGGCGTTTCAATAATTTACTAATAAATATAGGAAGAAGAAAATAGAGGTATTCTGTATTCGTCACTACTATTATAGAATTCTTATCGACTTTTGACACATAATAAAAGCCTGCAAGCAACTTAAGGATTTTATTGTTTTTGATGTTCTCGAAATCAGGTTTTAATCCAAGAATTTCAATTCCGTCTGTTGTCTTTTTTAGATATTCATATACTTTATTATGATATTTTATTCCGCCTGTAGTGAAGCCGGGATATTCCGGAAGAAAAAAATAAATTTTCCTGTGTAAATATTTATTTTTTGATTGTATGATAAAACAGATTATATTTTAATATTTGCAGATACTGATAAGCCTTTTGTTTTCTCTGGCTTTTATATTTTAATCTCAAATAAAGAGATATTAATCTTAAAAAATAACTTAAAATGTTCATTATTCTTAAAATTGTTCTTTTGGTTACTCCCGTATTATTTAAATAATATATAAGTTTGCTTCTGTTTAAATTTAACAAATACGAATTTTCATCACCTGATTTTTTTGTAGATATATTCTGATGATGTATTACTTTGATAGCAGGTATGCAGGCAATTTTATACCCTGCATTCGAAATTTTTTTCTGAATATCTGTATCTTCATAATAAAGGAAAATTTTTGTATCGAAACCTCCGACTTTTAAAAAGATATCTTTTCTTAAAAACATGCAGGCTCCTGTTACACTATCAAAATAAAAAGGTTTATCAGGGTCCCTATGATTATCTAATAATTTTAATAATTTATTTTCGCTTTTAGTCCCATCCAATCCAAAAAATTCAATTAACTCCCATTTTAAATTAGGAAATTTATTAAATGAAAATAAGCTGTTTCCGTTTTCGTCTATAAACAATGGTGAACAAAGACCGATACCTTTGTAATTCATCATAACTTCATACAATAACTTAACAGCATTATTTATAAATAATATATCAGGATTTACTATCAATATAAAATCAGATGAAGAATTTCTTACCCCTTCATTACAACCCGCACCAAAACCGTCATTACAATTCCGAAATATAAATTTTACATCTGGAAATATTAGGGGAAATTTTTCTATTTCACGTCTCGATGAATTATTATCTATGACAATTATTTCATATGTTATCCCTTTAGTGTTTTTAATAATAGTATCTAAACATTTTTTCAAATAAATATCTGTATTGTAATTTACGATTATTATCGATACTGTGGGAATCATCATTTATGATTTTTATAAAATATTATTATCTTTCCGATACTATTAAATTCCGTAAAATATGTATTCTTTTTGATTTATTAATTTTACTGTGTTCTCAGAATATTTTTTCGACAATAGATTCAATTTCAATTAAATTCTTTTCCAGATTGAAATATTTATCTTCAAATATTTTTGCGTTTTTTATTAAATTATTTTTAAGATTGTCATCAGGTATAATTTTAAGAATCGCATCCTCAAGTTCTGTGCTGTCAGGATTAATTAATAAACCATTAAATGAGTTTTTAATAATTTCGGGTATTCCACCTACGTTTGTTGCTATTAGCGGTACACCAAATTTCATTGCTTCTACCATTACAAGGGGCATTCCTTCGCTTAAAGATGAAATAATTAAAGTGCTTGCGATATTAAGTATATTATGAGTAATTGTTTTATTCAAATTTCCGAGGAAATAACAATATTCATTTAAATCGTATGTATTAATTAATTCGGTTATTTTCCTGACATATTTTGAATTTTTATTAAAATCACCTATGCTAATAAAAATTGGAACATCAAGCCCTTTTGTTTTTATTCGGTTTAAAGCTTCTATTATTAAAATTTGATTTTTAAGTTTACATACCGGTCCAATATTTAATAATTTAAATCTGCTCGAAAAAAGTAAATTACAAATTTTTTTATCAATATTCTCATATATGATTTTATTATTTTGAATGAAATCATTTTTTTGGTTTTCAATCGCTGAGTAAACGGTAGAAATATTATCAGTGTTCGTAATTTCTACATAATCTTTTTTTAATAAATTGGATACGGCGAATAAATAAATTGAAGTTTTAGATAGTATTTTATAAATAAGTTTTCTGAATATATCGGGTTTAATATATTCTCTTATGAAAACTATTATTTTTTGTTTTTTAAATTTAAAATATATGGCTGGAATAATTAATACGCTGACATTTAATATTATTAAATCGAAATTCTTATTTTTTATAAATTTTCTTATTTCATTGACTTGTATAAATCCTTTTATCACATATTTAATATAATCCATTAAATTACACCAATAAGTCGGGAACACTCCTTCTCTGATTATTCCGGATTCATTACAATATCTCGTATATATTTTAATCCCTTCGCTGTAAGGTAATAAACAATGTATGTCATATTTACCGTTTAGGTTTGAAAAGTATGACAAAAGTCTTTCAAAATCATTTTCAGCTCCCCCTGTAGAATACGAACTATGTGAGACAAATAATATATTTTTCAATTAATTATACAAATAAAAAAAATTCTTACGATACAAATTTGCTATATACATATTTTTTGACATTATCCTTAATAAAAAGCCATTCGCTCTTTTTAATAGCATAAATAAACCATATGAGTAAAGCAGGAAATATGCTTATATAACCAAGTATAATTTTGTATTCCGAAATAAATACTAAAATTACTAAAATAAATATTCCCGTAATAGCAGCATTTAAATTTTTTGGGAAAAATCGGAAATTAATGTATTTTCTTGAAGCTATTAGATTTATAATAAAATGAATAAAATTTGATAGCAGATATGATATAGCTAAACTGTCTAATCCATTAGAATAAAATTTTAATAAACAAATATATATTAAAATAAAATTTGTATATAATATTACGTCTAAACTTAACCAAAGTATAATTTTCAATTTTGGAAGCAACCATAATCCGAGTACCCAGGAAAAAGCTTTAAATAAATCACCGAAAAATTGAAATTTATATAATGGTTCTGCAGATGAGAAATCCCTGGAAAATAGCAAAGCAATGACAAGTTCTCTGAACACAAATACAATAGCGACTAACGGTATCATTAAAAAAATTATATATCTGAAGTTGGTATTTATTTCTTCAACAATTTCACTATTTAATTTTAAACTTGCTACTTTCGGAAATGAATAGGAACTTAAAGAAATAAATATAAATCCGAAATAATTTAAAGAAATCGTTAAAACACTTTGAAATATTCCATTCCCGTAAACACCCATATGATCAATTGTTATCGTTCTAATTAATAATAATATTAATTGCGCAAAAGCTCCGGCGATTAAACTTGCAAATCCAATTTTTATAATATTATCAATTATTTCCCTGTTGAATCTTGTAAATATTTTTAATTTGGGAATTAACAATTTTTTTTTCATTACAACAAAATAGATCACAGTCGATATCAGAGAATTTGATAACGATCCGATTACTGCCCCATTAAGTCCGAACAAAAATAAAAATATTAATGTAAAAAACGTACCGGTAACTGCTGCAGAAATTAATAATTTAGTGAGAAGACTAATATCCCTCAACCCTTTTAAGTAAGCCTCTAAAAAACCGCTAAAGGCAGAAAAAGGAATAAAAAGAGCAAGTATTAAGATAAAATAATAAAAGTTGACGTCATTAAATAAAAAATCGGATATGTACTTCGATAATATAGATATTATAATCGCAAAAATTACTGATGATATTGTGAGGATTCTGAGAGAATTAAGAAAAATAATGTTTGTGAGGTGCTTATCATCATCTTTACTTTCCGATATATATTTGGTAAATCCGAGTGGTATTCCTACGGATACAATAAAAATTGCAAAAGTTTGGAAATTAAGTAATTGTGATATAATTCCGAGACCCGAGACGCCGAGAATCAGAGAAAACATTTTTACCCTGACTATGCCGAGAAATATATTCGTAAAAGTAAAAACAGATAATTTCGAAGTTGATTTTACTATCTCTTTGATTTGTTGCTCCCTTTAATTAACTTTTTTAATAACAGGTAAAAAAATTTAAAATATAATTTAAAATATTCAGTTGAAGTTTTCGGAGAATAATTTATAAAAATATATTTCATGTTTTTAAAATATTCATCATATCTGTTATTTTTTAGATATGTTTCTGCAAGTTCGCTTTTTATGTTAATAATTCCTTTAATAGCCATTCTGTTCAAATTTCTGTCTTCCGTATGTGTGAATTGATTTCTCAATTTAATTGTTTCAAGTAACATATTTATTCTAAATACATCGTCTCTGTATGATATATTTGTTGTATGTCTTCTGTATCTTATAAGAGAGTCATTTAGATATTTGATTTCGGAAATTTTTGCAGCGTTTAGCCAGAGTGCATAATCTTCAGCTAAATTACCGAGTTCATTTGAAAAATATCCTGCTTTTATTATCACTTCTTTTTTGGAAAGAACGGTAGATGTAATTACAAAATTATCGATGATTAAATCACAAATGCTTATTTCATTAATATTATGCATATCGGTGAAATATTCATCCGATATGATATTGTTTTTATTATCTATAATTTTTGCATTTGAACATATGAAATTATATCTATCCGTATATTTTAATTGTTCTTCAATTTTATTTTGTTCCCATAAATCATCGCTGTCTAAAAAAGCAATATATTCCCCTTTTGCCAAATCTATCGAACAGTTTCTCGCTTTAGCTATATTACCGGTATGTTGATTATCAATTATAAAACTGAAATTTGAATACCCCTTATATAATTCGCATATTTGCTTCGTCGAATCAGTCGAGCAATCATCAAACACAATAATTTCTATATTTTTATAAGTTTGATTTAATATTGATTCAATAGCTCCTTTTATATATTTCTCAGAATTGTAAGTCGGGATTATTGCTGTAATTAATGGTTGTTTCAAAAATATAGTCTTTTTAGTTATAAGTAAATTTATTTTTTTGCCTCGTGAATAGAAACAGTAAACCAAGACTTAATAGAAAAGGTGGCATAACGTAATATTCGGGCATTATTATCGCAGAATCAGTTACTCCCTGTATAAATATTGAAAATGTGCTGGCGAATAAAAACCCGTAGAACATTTTGGTGTTTCTTTCTTTTGCCCGGGAAGAATATCTCCAGCCCTTTATTAGTAAAGAAATGAAAAATATTAAAAAGAAAATAGTAAAAATAAGTCCGAACATAATAAACATTGAAAGTATAACATTGTGTGGATTATTAACTGGTTCAAGTACATCAAATTTAGCCCTGTAGTCTTCAAAGGCTTTAAAAGCATTTGTAACTCCATATCCGAAAAACGTATGCATATTTTTCTCAACCAACATATTATACACCGGGATTAGAAGAAGAAATCTGCCGATATTTGAAACGTTGCCCTTTGACAAAAATATTGTATTAATAAAATAATAAACGAATGATATAAAAACTGAAATTAAAATAAAAATTTTACCTCTATAGAAAAAAAATAAAAGTAATAATACTCCTATGAAAGTACCTAATATACCACCTCTGCATAATGTAAGAAATTGCGACAACAATTGAATGAGAACTGAAACAATATAAAATATCTTTTTATAAACTGAAAATTTTTGTTTGTTAATAAGAAAATAATATAATGTTGTGATAGTAGTGGGAGTTAATAGCAGAGATACCTGATTCGGATGAATAATTACCGATATGTATCTTGAGTTAGCTGTATAATAACTATATGGCACAAAACCAACAATATACATGAGAATTCCTATAATGCCGACTGCGGATCCTAATATAGCATAAAACTTAGTGATGGATTTAAAATAGGAATTATTTATTAATATTAGCTTAGGTAAATAATAAAAGAACAAAAATGCATAAAAAATAAATGCTATAAATCTGGTTATATTATATAAATTGATGAACTCGTTTGAAACATTGTAAATGACAGAATAAATACCTATCAATATTAATGTACCCAGACCAAAATATTCCGATTTCAAGCTGAATTTAAGAGAAAAAACCTTGTTAAAATCGAATACCAGCCAGAAAAAAAATATTGACAGAACAAGAACAACAAAATTTTCTTTCCCGATAAACATTAAACCTCCGGGCAACCAGGAGTTCCTGTACATCATAAAAAGTACCAGAAAAAACGACAAATATATTATTATACTGTCGTTATTATAGGCAATTTTTATTTTCTTAAAAATTGGGCTTTGAATATTTTCCATTTTGAATAAATAATAAACCAGGTTGAAGAAATAGTAAAAGATAAGACTAATGAAATTAAAATGAATATTAATCTTCTTGGCTTGGTTTTCTTTTCCGGGAAATTCGGCTGGTCAAGAATAATTACGGAAGGTGTCTCCTTTTTTTCTTCGATTTTAGCTTGCTCATACAAAGGCAAAATAAAAGCCAGCATTTTATTTTGAATTTCTACCTCTCGGACTAATCTCAGATAATTCAAAATTATCTTTGGTGCCCCTTTAAGATTTAATGATGCGGTGCTATCCTTGGAATTTAAAATATCATATAATTGATTTTTTAGATCTGCGATTTTGTTTTCCTGCAGCTTTATTTCCGATGCTTCAGGACTTAGTATTTTTCTTAGCATCTCCAGTTTGATTTCTTCAGACTTAACTTCTGTTTCCATCTGGATTTCAGCTTGTGCAACTGCCTTTGCTTTTAGGTCCGGGGCAATTCCATATGAGTCTTGATATGTCTTCAGACTATCTTCATAAGCTCTAAGATCTTGCCTGACCAGATAATATCTTTGCTCTATGAATTCTCTGTTAGCTTTCGCGTTCTGAACATTTAATTCAATATTAATCTTATTTAATTGAGAAATCATAAATTCCGCAATATCTTTTGCCCGGGTTTGATTATCATCGTAAATCCCTATATCCATCGTGCCCGCCAGTTTGTCTTTTTTGATGTCTAGTATATTATCCCTGAAATTTTTAACACCATCCTGCATGTATTTGAAATCCCAATCCTCATTCAAATTAAATTTAATAATTGCCTCCTCAAGGCACCTTCGGCTCGTCAATATATTTTCATATAATGCTAATTCTTTCCCCGCGGCAGAACTTCCTGTTAAATCTCCCAAATCACCAATATCCGGTAATCCTTGAGTTACCATCCCGGCCAGACCGCTTGATTTTGAAGTGGTTTTTACAGTTCCGGTTGATAAAAATATCGGTTTTGCAATTAAGAATATATATAGACCTGCTAATAACCCAACAGAAAGAGTTATAATTAAGATTTTTCTCTTGTATTTTAATAAAATATTAACAATATCTATTATTGAAAATTCAAAATATACAGTATCTTTTTTTTCATTATCGATTGTATTATCCATGTGTAAAATTATTGTAATTTATTTTTTTGTTTTTTAAGATAAACTATTTACTCGTACTTTTAATTAGTAAATAAGTTGAAATTATACCCAGTAATACACTTGCGATTTGACTTATGACCGTAATATTTTCGGAAAACGGTTTTTTGTCTATTTTAGGTACATAAATAAAATCTCCATTTTGAACAACCGCCGATTCTGCTTTATACCATCCTCTTGTGTTAAATTTGATTATCCTTGTATTACTCTCATCGGCAGCTAATCCATACCCGCCAGCTTTTTCTATATAATAATTATAATCTTTTCCGGATTCATATGGAACATAACCTTCATTATTCACTTGCCCGTAAACGTAAACTATATTTTTATTATCGTTAATGTAAATAATATCTTTATCTTCAAGAATAACGTTTTGAGATTCATCATTATTGATTAATTTATTAAAATCTATAATCACACGGTTCCTTCTTGCTTGTAAATCTATGCGATAATTATCCCTGTCATTTGAAGTTATTAAGATGTCATTAGCTCTTTTATTAAAATAATATTCCATCGTGTCTTTAGATGAATATTCGGCATCCCAATTTCTGAATAAAATACTCAAAGGCAGATAAGCTGTTTTCTTGAAACCTCCTGCCAAATTAATAACATCTCTTATTCTTGTGTTTTTATAGGTGACAGGATAATAACCGGGGCTTTCAACTTCCCCAAGTATCAGAACCGTCGCCATTTTTTGATAATCTGATTTATATTTAACATATATTCTATCATATATCTCAATTTTAAAATTCTTATCTTTATCAAAAGATAATTTATAACTATCTACAATAGAGCTATTCTTCCTTGGCCGATAAACTGTAATACTGTCCTTGTCAGCCTGAACGTCAAATCCTCTGCCTAATCCGATTGCAGTTTCGAGATCATCATCTTCAGAATATTCATATAATCCTCCGAGCTGAACAGCCCCTAATACGGTGATATAATTTTGATCAACCAGAGTGTTTGATATTTTTATAACATCACCATCAAGTAAGAATGGATTATATTTATCATCCCTTGTTATATAATACTTGTATAAATCAATTTTTTGTTGAGAACCGTCTTTTCTAATCAATAACATGTTCCGCATCGATATATGAGTCCTGAAATAAGTTTTTTCATATTCCATATTACTCGTTTTTTCATACGCAACCCTTGAAACGTTTAAAGTATCAAAGACGATAGATTTAATCAAATCCGATGCACGCGTCACAGGTGTGCTCAAGGCAATACCTTGATACAATCCGTCTATAATAACTAAAAAATTACGTGGAGTTTGGAGTGTAAAACTAATATCACTCGAATAATATCTTTTTTTACATGCTTTGATAACTTTTTCACGTGCATTTGTTATCGACATTTTGTTTACATTAATTTCACCAACAGAAGGGATGATAACAGAACCTTCAGGGTTTACCAGTAACTGGACCTGAGAATTTACAAAGCCATAAATTCCGAGTAGAAATAAATCGTTAGGGCCGATTATATATTTATCCGGATTAATTGCACCCTCTAATGCCAGTGTTGTAGGTACGGGTAGATTTTTTAGTGCTGTCATTAAATCCGGAATATCAGCATTTACTTTCACATTAGTTGTTTGCTGTGACTGCTGTGACTGAATATCCCTTGTATTTAATTGATTCTGCTGAGCATTTAATTCTTGAAAACTAAATATTAATAATAAAACAAAATTTAATACACAGATTTTTTTTATTAAAATCATAAATATAATAATTTATTTAAGTTTAAATTGTTTAATTGTGTTTTCTAAAACATTTAATGTGTTATCGGTATCATATGTTTCGCTGTAAAAGCGCAAAAGAGGCTCGGTTCCGGAAGCTCGTACTATTATCCATCCATCATTAAAAGAAAATTTGAAACCATCGAGGTTTCCGATATCCGTAATTTTTTTATTTCCTATTGAATCTCCTATTTTGAACTGACTGCACGTTGATAAGGTTTTTTGTTTATTGCTTTCAGTCGTATGAACATCTATTCTTTTATAAAAATATATTCCGAATTCATCTTCAAGTTCTTTTTTTAATTGTGATAAACTTTCCCCTGTAGCCGCAAGCATCTCGAGATATAAAAGACCGTTGAAAATTCCATCGCGTTCCGGCAGATGTCCTTTAATGCCTATTCCCCCGCTTTCCTCTGCACCAATCAATACATCTTCGGTAATCATAATTTTCGAAATATGTTTAAACCCGATTGGTACCGTCTGTAATTCAAGTCCGTATTTATCGCAATATTTTTTTATAACATCGCTCGTGGAATATCCCCTGACCACTTTTCCGGTTAACTTTTTATATTTATTCAGATATAAAAGTAATAAAGCAAAAGTTTTCTGAGCATCGATAAATTTTCCGCTTTCATCTATAATTGCAATCCTGTCTGCATCTCCGTCAGTAACAATCCCTATATCAAATTTTTTGTTTCCCATTATTCTGCAAATTTCACCAAGGTTTTTTTCGACAGGTTCAGGTGCTCCTCCGCCAAATGAAGGATTTATCTCACCATGCAGTTCAGTTACTTTGATTATTTCTGAAATACTACCCTGACCCGACCCATACATTGCATCATAAATTACTTCAAGGTTCGATTTTTTAATTTTATCGATATCGATTTTTGACTTCAGGTTTTGTATGTAATAACCCCTGCCATCAGTGTATTCTATAATACCTTCATTTTGAAATTCAGAAAATTTCTTTATAATATCAACTGCTTTGATATTTTCAAGCTCTGCTTCAACTTTTACGATTTCATCCGGGTCCATCGAACCTCCGAATTCATCCTTCAGTTTAAAACCATTATATTTATAAGGATTATGTGAAGCAGTAATCACGACACCAAATGCGAGATTTTTATCTTTCGAAATCAACGATACTGCGGGAGTAGTAATAAATGTATCGGATAAATATACTTTTATCCCTTCGTTTGCGAAGACTTCAGCAGCAGTGTGTGCGAATTCTTTGGATAGAAATCTCGTATCATATCCTATTATTATTCCGTTTTTAATTTTGGGATGATTTTTAAAAACTCTGGCAGTTGCCAATGAAACCCTTCTAACATTTTCAAATGTATAAGTATCCGCAATTACCGCTCTCCATCCATCCGTTCCGAATTTTACGGGTTCGAATTTATTCATTTAGTTTGTTAAGATTTTTAATGATTATTAAGTGTTATCGATTGACACTGACCCAATTTTTTATGTAATTGACGATATCTATCGTTGAGGCACCGGGTGTAAATAATTCCCCGATACCGAGTTTTATAAGCTCTTTTTTGTCGGCTTCTGAAATAATTCCACCACCGAAAAGTAAAACATCAGTCATACCCTTTTCGTCCATTAGTTTCTTGATTTTTGGAAAAATTGTCATATGAGCTCCGCTAAGGATACTCACACCGATGGCGTCAACATCCTCCTGAATTGCGGCTTCAACCATTGATTCCGGTGTTTGCCTCAAACCCGCGTATATAACCTCTATTCCGGCATCCCGTAATGCAGAAGCAATGACTTTCGCACCCCTATCGTGTCCATCCAAACCAACTTTTCCAATCAATACTCGGATTTTTCTTGATGATTGATTATTCAATTTAGATTAAATATAAAACAATTAATATATATGTTATAAGTATTTACTTCAAGTGAATTATACTTCATAATTTCAAACTTACATTTTTTCAATCTTCCTGTTTGTCATTAACTGATATATATATAAAGCAATTATCCCAACCAGCACCGCGAACCACAGCGTGGATACCCTGATAATTATCGTTGATGCAACCGAAATATCCTTTGGAATCTGTAAAAGTAGCATTAGCCCGGTAAGTGTCGCCTCAGTTGCTCCGACTCCGCCCGGCATCATGGCTATTGCACCGACAATTGTGGAAAAGGCATATATAAATGTTGCCGTCATTAAACTCACATCAATATTGCTTGTCTGAGCAAAAACTTTCAAAACAATGAAAAAACCCATGCATTCGAAAAACCAGGAAACTAAACTTATCAGTGTCGCAATTATTAACGGCTTAATTTTTACAAGATTGTAAATACTATCATAGGCAGTATGAATTTTATGTATATGCTTTGAAATGAATTTTATTTTTTCGAGAAATGATATTAATTTTAATGATAATTTTCTATAACTAATAATGACTGTAACTCCCAGAAAAAAGACACCTACTAAAATTACTAAACTTTGTCCGTAATTAAAAACATAAGCTCCTGATATACAAAGCAGTACAATTGAAATAAAATCAGTCAGCCTCTCTGCTATTATTATCGGAGCGGATTTGCTTATCGCCGTTCCGTTTTCTTCCTTTAATAAATATGATTTTAATACTTCCCCCATCTTCCCGGGGGTAACACTCATTACAAATGCAGATAAAAAAATTAAAAAGCTTTTCTTTACAGGTATTTCTATGTTGATAATCTTAGTGTAATATTGCCATTTGAGGAACCTGAAGATATAATTTCCGAATGATAAAGCAAGAATAAGCGGAAGCCACCACCAGTTAAACTTTCCGAATGAAATCAATAATTTATCGAAATCAGCATAAATACTGAAAGCTAAATATATTACAGCTCCGAATACAACCGATAATAAAATTTTCTTTTTATATTTTGAAAACAAATTTCTATTTTTTATAAACGTTTCAGAATATTATATAAATTGACAAGCGGCAATCCGACAACATTATAATAATCTCCGGCAATTTTGTCTATGAACAAGCATCCGAAATCATCCTGAATACCGTATGCACCCGCTTTATCCAGCGGTTTGTAAGTTTTTACGTAATAATTGATTTCATTCTTTGGAATTTCCCTGAAGTGAACTTGCGTTTTTTCAACTCCGGTTATTTTTTTATTTTGTCCCGTATCGATTACGCAAATACCCGTATAAACCGTATGTACATTTCCGCTTAGTTCTCTTAAATAAAGTGCCGCTTCCTTTAAATTCGCAGGTTTATTCAGAATTTTCTTTTTTAATACAACAATCGTATCTGCTCCGATTACGATTTCATTGGAAAATTTTTTAGCAACGATTCCGGCTTTATTTTCTGAATTGTGCAAAACAAGTTTTACAGGATTGTGATATGATAATTCAAGTTCATCAAAATTGCTGTCGACAGATTTGAAATTTAATCCTATTTGTTCAAGCAGCTTTATCCGCCTTGCTGATTTCGAAGCGAGAATGTATTTTCTTTTTAAAATCTTTTCAATGTTCATTAATCATTTCAGATAATTTTTCAAAGAAAATATCGAGCGATAATATGATTCTTTCGCCCGTTCTTCGCATTTTAATTTCTACGTTGTTATTCTTCAGATTTTTCTCGCCTATAATCACCTGTACCGGTATTCCCAGTAAATCTGCATCGTTAAATTTAAATCCGGGTCTGACTTCAAGTCTGTCATCATATAAAACTTCAATATTTTTTTCAGTCAGCTCTTTATAAACCTCTTCGGATTTATTTTTTACAATTTCATTCGAAGCATTCACACTTATTAAATGAACTTTAAACGGAGAAATTTCTCCGCCCCATATAATTCCTTTATCATCATGGTTCTGTTCGATGTATGCCGCTGCAATCCTTTCAATTCCAATCCCGTAACTGCCCATTATAACCGGATGCTCGTTTCCCTCTTTATCGAGATAATATGCATGCAATGCTTCCGCATATTTCGTCCCGAGCTTGAATATATGCCCGATTTCAATAGCTTTTGTAACTCTTATTTTACTTGTTTTGTTTATAGTCAACTCTCCTTCTTTCACAACTCTTAAATCATAATACTTTATATCCGGCAAGTCTCTTTTAAAATCTATATTTTTATAGTGGTAATCATTTTTACAGGCACCGCTTATAAGTTCATCTGAATCTTCCAAAAGCAAATCCGCGATAATTTTAATATCTTTATTCTTTAATCCGATCGGTCCAATCGAACCTGCATCTGCACCTGTTATTGCCATTAGTTCTTCAGGATGACCGGGCCTGATAACCTGACTGAAAATATTCTGCAATTTATTTTCATTCACTTCATCATCACCTCTTAGTAACACGAGTACATATTCATCTTTTCCGTTTTCTTCTTTTGAAGGATTTATGAACAATCTTGATTTTGCAAGATGCGCTTTGTCCGTCGTTTTCAAAAAAACTGCAAGCTCATCTATTGTTTTTATATTCGGTGTGTAAATTTCTTCCAAATCTAAATTTGAATTTTTCCTTTCAACTTTTTCAGCAAAAGAAACCGCGACCTCTATGTTCGATGCATATTTCCCGTCTTCACTGATTGCTACAATATCTTCACCCGCATCCGATTCCACCATAAATTCCTCTGATTCACTCCCGCCCATAGCACCACTGAAAGCAGTAACTGAAAAGAATTTTAGACCTGCACGTGTAAAAATATTTTTATAAGCTTTATCCTGAAGTTTATAAGATTCATCAAGACCTTCCCAGGTCGCATCGAATGAATAAGCATCTTTCATAATAAATTGCCTTCCTCTTAATACTCCGGAACGGGGTCTTGCTTCGTTTCTGAATTTAGTCTGAATCTGGTACCACATTTGTGGCAAATCTTTATATGAAATTAAATTAGGTTTTGCAATTGAAGTAAAAACTTCTTCATGTGTCGGAGCAAGTACGAGTTCACGGTTCTTTATTCTGAACATAGTATCGCCGTAATCCTCGAGCCTGCCTGTCTGCGCCCAGAGCTCATTCGGGGATAGAGCCGGCAAAAGAAATTCGTTTCCCCGTATTGTATTCATTTCCTCGCGGATGATTTTCTCTATTTTTCTGAACACAATCAGACCGAACGGCAGGTATGAATATACACCCGATGTAAGCTGTCGAATCATTCCCGAACGAAGCATTAAAATATGTGATGCTACTGCCGCATCAACAGGATTTTCCTTTAAAGTAGGCAAAAATAGATTAGTAAATCTCATATTATAGAAAAAGTATCGTAAAAAAATTAGTTGAATTTTAAATATAAATATGTCATAATTACTTTACAATCCAATATTTTAACATTATATAAGCTATGTGCTCAAGATTTGAAAATAAAGAATCGGGAATAACAATTTTCGAAAAATTAAGAAAAGATATTCAGGGAAATTTCATTTTCGAAAATGCTTCCGAAGAATTAAAAAAGGTAAACATTGCCCCTATCAATAAAATACTTACTGTTTCAAAAGAAAAAGATGATTTCAAACTGAAAATTTTTAAATGGGGCATCCGGTTCGACAAAGAAAACAAATCTCCGCTGATATTTAACTCAAGAATAGAGACTATTAAAGAAAAAAAATACTGGACACAATTATTTTATAATAAACGTTGCCTTATTCCCGCAACGGCTTTTTATGAATGGAAAGAAATAGATAAAGTGAAAGTACCGCAAAGAATTTCCATCCCGGGCGAAGAGTTTTTTTTCATGCCATCTATTTATGTCAGCATCGAGGACACTTTATGTGCGTCGCTCATAACAACGGTTCCGAATAAATTTATGAAAAGTGTCCACAACAGGATGCCGGTTATTTTCGGTATAAATCAGGGAATAGAATTTTTAAAATCAGAACCTGATAAAGCACTGGAATTTTGCATTCCGCTCGATAATAAAATAAAAATGGAAATTGAAATAGCAAAAGATTTGTTAAAAAAGAAAGAATAAGCGGAAAGTTATTGTTTTGTACTCCTCCCCTCTCCTTTCAGGAGAGGGGTAGGGGTGAGGTTTTGTTCTGAATATTTTGGTTTATCGTATTAATAAATTTTGAAAATTATGAAATGCCAATATATTAACGTATTGTAAGTTGAAATTTATTTGGTGTAATTTAAACATTTTGCTATTAAATATTTTTAATTTCCGTGTGCTTAATTTCAAAAAATCTTTCTTTCTATTTGAGTTAGATTTTTAGTATTGATTTATATTCTTTTTATGAACATTATTACAGAAATAAAAGGAGAAAATTATATACAATTTGGTACTGTATTTTCTTATTGTATAATTTAAAAAATATAAAATGATATCTCCAAAAAGTGTGAGAAGTATATTTTTACTATTTATACTGTCTCTGAGTGTTACAAATATATTTGCTCAGGGAAGTGGAAACAAATATGCCGGTGAGTTTTTAGCTATCGGTGTAGGTGGAAGACCTCTTGGAATGGGAGGAACTTACGTTGCCCTCGCCAATGACGTTACCGCCGGTTACTGGAATCCTGCCTTACTTTCAAAAATAGAATATCCCCAATTTTCCTTAATGCACGATTGGCAATTTGGAAACCTTGTAAATTATAATTACGGCGCAATCGGATTCCCTTACGGAAAAAATTCATCTCTCGGAATCAGCTTCATTATGATGGGTGTAGATGATATTCCGGATACAAGAAATGCTTTGATAGATTTAAACGGAAACGGAATACTTGACCCGGGAGAAAGACTCGACCCGAACAAGATAACGACTTTCAGTACTACAGATATGGCATTTTATTTAACCTATGCAAAAAAACAAACTGAAGATTTTTCTTACGGCGTAAATCTGAAAGTAATTCACAGAAGCCTTGCCGAAGCTACTGCATGGGGATTCGGACTCGATGTTGGCGCATCTTATAAATTATTCAATAAATGGTTATTCGGTGCGAACCTGCAGGACCTTACTACTACATATTTAGCATGGAGTACAGGAACGAAGGAAGTTATAACTCCGACTGCGAAACTTGGCTCCGCTTATTTAATTCCTTTCTGGAAAGGTACACTTTCCCCGGCAGTTGATTTTGATGTCAGATTTGAAAACAGAAGGACGACTGCAAATGCAAATTTAGGACCTGTATCGTTCGATATGCATGCGGGACTGGAATACAACTTCCAGAATATTTTCAGCATAAGGGGTGGTTATAATGACCTGGGAAATTTAACTCTCGGTGCAGGAATAAAATTACCTAAAATAAATATTGATTATTCTTTTGCTAAATTCGATGGCTCCGAATCACTCGGAAATTCACACAGGATTTCCCTTATATTCACACTCGAAGAACAAAAATATCAAAGAAAATAAATCCTAAGCAATAGATTTTTGAATAAATAAGTCCTGATAAGCATCCATACTTTTCAGGACTTCTTTATTTACAAGCCCTTCAGGAATTTTTCCGTTAAAATAATCTATTATATTCTGTGCGGCTTTTACTGACATTAATTCGCGTGTCTGTAAAGAGGCGCTTGCAATATGAGGCGTCATTATCACGTTATCCAGTTCTTCAAGACCTTTTATAAATTCCGGTTCATTTTCATAAACATCTATTGCCGCTCCGGCTATTCTTTTGGATTTCAAAAATTTATATAACATAGCTTCATCTATCACCGGTCCCCTTGAAGTATTAATCAGGTATGCTGTACTTTTCATTTTCTTTAATTCACGCTCGCCAATCAAATGATAAGTGTCTTTTGTAAGTGGAACGTTCATTGAAATAAAATCAGAATCCCTGAGCAAGGTATCCATATCTACCGCTGTAGCTTTAAATCCGATTGTTAACGGGTCTATTCCCCTGTCTATATAAAGCACATTCATTCCAAAGCCATGATACGCTCTTCGTGCAACTTCTTTTCCTATACTTCCCATCCCTAAAATACCAAGCGTGGAATTATGAACATCAAAACCGAGAAAATCCATCGCACACCAACCCTTAAATTCTTTACTTCTCATAAATTTATCGGATTCGACAACTCTTCTCGCAATACCAAGAATTAAAGCAAATACAAAATCAGCCGTAGTTTCATCCAGTGTCCTTGGTGTATTCGTTACAAAAATTCTATTTGCAGTCGCTGCACTAACGTCTATATTATTGTATCCGACTGCATAATTGGAAATAACTTTAAGGTCCTTTGCAGAATTAATTACGTCGGCATCTATATTATCTGTAAGCAGGGATAAAAGAACATCTTTATCTTTAATTTTATTTATAAGAAAATCTTTATCGAGTTTGTTTTTTGATTCATTAAGTTCCACTTCATAGTGGTTCATCAGCATTTTAATTCCTTTGGCAGGTATTGGGTGAGTTACGAAAATTTTTGGTCTCATTAAAAATAAATATTTTATGTTTTAGTTCATTATAATTGTTAATTATATTCTCTGCATAAACTGCAGTCATTTTCAGATTTCTGAAAGCATTGCGTTTTAAGAACAAAGGGGGCAAATGAACATCCCCCGAGTAACTAAAGATTAAATCAATTCCATGTTTAAATAGTTCCTCTGCATTTTTTCCGGTTTTTCCGCAGATTGCTATGACTTTTTTATTGTAGCGCTTAGCAAGTTCTGCTACACCAGCAGGGGCTTTTCCGAATGCAGACTGATAATCCATCGAACCTTCACCTGTAATAACTAAATCCGAATTTATAATTTTATTTTCGATTTTAATTAAGTCCATAACACCTTTAATTCCCGAAATAATTTTTGCGTTAAGAAAAATATTCAGTGCCGCTCCCATTCCTCCTGCGGCACCGGCACCTTCAAAATCAGTTTTTGCTTTTAGTTTCTTTTCAATTATTCCTGCAAAATGTTTCACGCCATTTTCAAGACTCTTCACGCATTCCGCATCTGCACCTTTCTGAGGTGAGTAAATTTTGCTCGTTCCATTTTTACCGTAAAGCGGATTTTTCACATCACAGAGAATTTCTATTTCAATATTTTTTAATTCCTGATTCATTAAGGATAAATCAAAATCATATATCTTTTCGAGAACCTCCGCACCTGATTTATTTATATTTTTGATTTTATTCCCTTCCTTATCATAAAATTTCACGCCTAAAGCCGAGAGCATCCCGACTCCAACATCGTTCGTTGCCGAGCCTCCTAATCCGATTACAATTTTTTTGATGTTATTCCTGAGTGCGGAATTTATAAGCTCGCCAAAACCGTATGAACTCGCTTTTAAAGGATTTAACTTCGATTTTTTTAATAAAGCCAGACCTGATGATTTTGCATATTCAAGATAAGCTGTATTGCCTTTTAAAATATAATAGGCTTTAATTTTTTTTCCGAGTGGATTAAATACACTCACGAATCTTTTGTCCCCGCCGATAGAATATTGAATGGAATCAATCGTACCGTCTCCCCCGTCTGCGATAGGGATGCTTTGCACTTTGTGACCTTTTGATTTAAAAACATTTCCAATGATTTTCGATGCCTGAATCGATGTCAGCGTACCCTTAAAAGCATTAACCGCAATAAGAATTTTCATAGTAAAAAAGTATCTCCCTTGTCATTCCCGCGAATGCGGGAATCCAAAATAAACACGAGCTTTTAGCATATAAATTTATTGAACATGATTCTTGTATAATGAAACTTCAAATAAACAATTTAAGTTCTTAATTTTATGGAAAATATGAAAATTTTCAAAACAAATATATTCAGAATTAATAATAAAAAAAGCCTGCCGGAAAACCAGCAGGCTCTAATTATTTTTTATTTTTTATTTTTTATTATTTGATAAGCGCCATTTTCTTCGTCACAATAAAATCTTTTTCGTTTGCATTCGCTAATATCCTGTAGAAATATATTCCGCTCGCCAAATTAACTCCGTTAAATTCCACAGTATAATAACCCGCAGTTTTGAATTCATTAACTACTGTCTTCAATTTCCTTCCCATAATATCATAGATTAAAATTTTAACCTTACTGTCAAACGGCAAATCATAATCTATTTTAGTTGTCGGATTGAACGGGTTCGGATAGTTCTGTGAAAGATTATAAGCTTTCGGCATAGTTATTTCAACTATACCACTTAACATAAAATATTTGTAATGCCCATTAATATCAATCTGTTTAAGTTCATAGTTATAATTTCCTGCAGCGAGCTTCTCATCTTCATAAGAATAATATGTTTTATTATTACACGTTCCATTCGCTCTGACAAATCCAATATTACACCAGTCAATATCATTTTGTAATTTCCGATAAACTTCGAAACCGGAATTGTTTAACTCAATTTCTGTAACCCAGTTCAGTTTTACATTATTTGATTTTATTTCCGATGTGAAACTCTTTAATTCAACCGGTAAAGAACCATTATCTTTTCCGGCGCTAAAAGTTGAAAATGTAGTAAGCTCATCTGTAATTAAATAATCACCGCCATCATTTATTCCCCCGCAATGTATTGTTGAATTTACAAATCCCCATTCGGAACCGTTATATTTTCCTATTTTCATTGAAGGTTCGTCTGTTGATTCGATAAACTGAACTCCATTAAAATCTAAAGGTAAATAATAAAATTGAGCATTTTTATAACTTGCAAAAATTAATCCGCTTTGCACAGAAATTTCCCAGTATCTCGTTAGACATTCCTCTGGTTTAATTACTCCCGGCGGTGTTGTTTGATATGCTTTAACTCTTAAATATCCGGGAGAAGTAATTCCTTTTAATGGCAATATGCATGGTGAATATCCGTTTGCTGTTCCAATTTCAAAAGTATTTGAAATCTCACCTGCTGAAACAGGATAGTATTTTTCCAATTTTCCGTTAACATAACCCGTCGTACGATTTATATTTCCGGTCGCACTAATCCTTAAATAATATGGTTCAGTATTCAAAGCCCCGGAAATTAATGTAAGAGTACCATTTATAGTTTTATTAGAATGTAAATTTACTCCGTTCGGATTATTTATTGTTAAATTATAAGGACCTCCGACTTCCGGAAACTCCTGCCCCGAAGTTGTTTGAAGTGATTGACCCGAATAAATTAAAACAGCCGAACTCCCATAAGTCAGTGTTTTTGAATTTAATGATATGCAAGCGTTCTCATTTAAAATAAGTGAATTATTCACCGTTATATTAACAGATAAAGACTTTGTATTAGAACCTGATAACTTCAAATCGTAATAATTATTAATGATTGCCGAATTTATATCATTTCCAGTTTGCAATAATGATTGAGAATTATTCGAACAATATTCAATTGTACCTGAATTACTGATTGCATTCATATCCATACAAGGATTGTCCCCGTAAAGTTGTAAAAGTCCTCCGGCTTGAATTGTTAATGTTCCGGCTCGATAATTTCCTGTCCTTGCCATAACTAAATTACCTGAAGATGATTGAGATGACCTTACTGTACCATTACTTTTTATTATAAAATCTCCCTGACCGGTAGTACCATTATCTATACATATTCTATTATTTCCTGCATTCAAAATACCGGAAGTAACAGTCCATGATTTTGGTTTGATAAAAGTCTGCATCGTAGCAATTTCGCCTGCATTAAGTGCTATTTCAATTGCGAAATTTTGAGTGTTACCTGTATTATCATAACCCCACTGACCTGTATTTGTTATATTTCTTGAATTTCCCACAAATTTAATTGTTCCGGATGTTCCGCTGTTTGCTGTTATCAAACCCATAAGAGATGCAGAGGTATCTGTTCCCGGTATAGTATTAATTGTAGCATAATAACATCGTAAATATCCGTTTACATTAATATTAAAAGTGGCTAACATTAATGAACCCTTATTCGTATTAGTATTAGACGTACCTTTCGCAATATTCAAATTATTTACCGATTCATCACCTGTTAATGTTATCACATGTGTTGATTGAATAAAAACACTATTTGCTAAACCCGGTTTGACTATAGCTGCAACCCAGGCAGTACCATTATAAGTTTGCCAGATGCCTGTCTGATTCCAATTCCCGCTTCCGTTCGTGCGATAATCACCGGCTATTTGCCCGTAAATACCAGAACAATAAAAAATAAAAAATAATAAGAAACAAAGCTTCTTCATAATAATAATCATAAAATTTAATTAATTTTTGAAATAATAAAAATAAATACCAAGTTCGAAATTATGAATTCGAAATCTTATTAATTCCGTTTTACAAATATTTTTTGAAAATATATTTTTAATTTTAAATTGAAATGTCAGCGTTTATGAGAGTTTTTATGGAAGTAATTTATTGAATATTCTTCAATTTAAAATTTACCCTTTCATAACTAAAAAAACATAATTCGAGATTATCATACCCACAATCGGTGAAATGATACGAAAATTAATGTTAAATTAATTTAAATTCAAGTAATATTTTAAAATATATTCTGTGAAGGACTTTTGTATGTTTAATTATTAGAAGTATAAAAATTGTGTTCTGAATTCAGTATAAATAAACGCTATTTATTCAAAATTTGCGCTCTTTGCATCCCGATCGCTCTTAGTTTTTGATACTGATTTATCGGGACTCATCGGGACAAAATTCATAATTTAAATAAGCCTGCCGAATAACGGCAGGCTCTTATTTATTTTTTATTTTTTATTATTTGATAAGCGCCATCTTCTTAGTCACAATAAAATCTTTTCCGTTCGCATTCGCTAATATTCTGTAGAAATAAATTCCGCTTGCTAAATTAACACCGTTAAATTCCGCAGTGTAATAACCGGCAGTTTTAACTTCATTAACGATTACCTTCAATTCCCTGCCTGTAATATCATAGATTAATAATTTCACTTTGCTGTCGAACGGCAAATCGTAATCTATTTTCGTTGTCGGATTGAACGGGTTTGGATAGTTCTGTGAAATCTTATATTCTTTCGGTGGAGTAATTTCAACTGTTCCGTTAAGAGTATAATATTTGTAGTTACCATTAACATCAATCTGTTTAAGCCTGTATTGATATTTGCCAACATTCAATTTCTTATCTTCGAAAGTATAAGTTGAAGGTTTAGATACTGTCCCGTTGCCTTTAACATAACCAATCTTTGTCCAGTTATTCGCATCCTTTACTGTTCTCATAACTTCAAAACCTGCATTGTTATTTTCATTTGCTGTTATCCAGTTAAGATTTACATTATTTTCAGTCAAATTAGATTTGAACGAAGTCAATTCAACTGGCATGGCACCTATTTCACCACCTGTGAATGTGCTAAAACCTGTTAAATTATTAAATGATAATTTATGATTGGCAGTATCTACTGGTCCAAGGTAAGTCCATATACCACCGGAATATTTACCTGCGTGTAAATTAGATTCTGTGCCGGATACATCACCGGAGGTCGGAGCTCCTGCAACATAATATAAATTTATGTTATAATTTAAATTTGAAATTCCTGTTGGTGTAAAATCCCAATAACGATTTAAATAATTTGTCAAACTGGAATTATAATCGTTTTTTGTAGCTTTTAAAGAAACACCTAAATTTGCTGAAGAAAAAGTTGTCCCTGTATTAAAATTCACTGTTACAGGAGAATAATGAGCAGTATTTCTTGTATCTCCAACTGGAAAAAGATAATCCATCCCTGTTGACGTGACACCTAACAACAAATTACCTATATTCGTACCATCATCAAGAACAATCATTTTTGTATTGTCCGGATTTGAAACTGAAACTGAACCGACACTTAGTGTATTAGCACCGACAAATAAATTACCTGATGTCAATGTAAGTGTTCCGCCAAGTGTTCGGCTCGCATGAAGTGTCACACCTGCCGGATTATTTATTGTTAAATTATATGGACCACTCGAAAGCGGACATTCTACATCACAGGTTGTTTGTGCAACTGAGTTATTGTATAAAAGTGTTCCCGATGCTCCATATGTTAAAGCATTACTATTAGGAATAACAATCCCACTCGATAATGCCATTGTACCGTTTACATTTACGGAATTTGTTAAGGTTACATTTGACGAATTGTTGATTGTTAAATTATTTACATTCGCCGGAAGTCCATCTCCTGTTACTTGCGCTGCAGCTCCGTTATATGTATAATTTGCTCTTGCATCAAAATTTCTCACTTTCGTTTGTATATTTCCTAACGGATTCGAGTTTGTAATTCCATCAGGTGATCCAATATTCAATGTCCCTCCCTGAGAAAGAGTAAAATTTCCTGAACCATCAATAACGTTTGTTCCGCAAGCAAATGTTGCACCTGAATATATTGTCATTGATCCGTTTACTGTAATTGCACCACCCATCGTTTTTGTTCCGGTTCCTTTAATATTTAAATCTGTATAAACATTTGGATTTGCTCCGGCATTTATTGCTGCAACAAGTGTTTGATTGGTTCCACTATATTCAACTAATCCATTAAAATTAATTGTAGTCATTCCAATAGTAGGACTTGTTCCGGTTAATATCAGTGTGCCGTTAAGTGTTAATACATCCCCTAAACCTGAAGTAGTTCTGCTAATTACTGCATTTGTACCTGTTCCTGTACAATTCGAAATCAATGTAGCTCCCGAATTGATTGTCAAATTGCTTCCTGTTGCAGCGCCCATATCTACTGCTAATCTGTAGTTAGTAGCGTTAATCGTCGTCCCCGTTAATATTGTAATAGTTCTTGCTTTAATACTTGTATTCAACGTACCTGTATTTCCTGAAGTAAGCGCAAATTCAAGGTCAAATCCGTTTGGACTAGCAATTCCGGTATTACCGGCACCCCATTCTCCCGTATATGTAATTGTCCTTGTTGTACCGACAATTCTAATTTTACCTGTCGTACTTGAAATCCATGAAGATGTTGTAGGTAAAGAATTAGAACTCGTCCCCGGAATAACGTTCACTGCACCTGTAAATGCTCTGAGTTTACCATTCACATTAAGATTAAAAGACGCAAGTCCAAGTCGGGAATTAGTTGCTACATTCAAATGTAAATCGTTACACGATTCATCTTTAGTTAATGTGACTAAATGACCGACTTGTATATATACATTATCGACGGCTCCCGGATAACCTGTTGCCGGAGTCCAGTTTGTTAAATCCGAAGAAACTTCCCATGTTGTGGGTGAATTCCAGTTTCCGCTTACTACAGCAGAACGGTATGAATATACCATAGGGATAATGGTTTGGACACCACCGTCAAAAGCAGTTCCGGTCAACGTACCTGCATCCAAAGTAATATCTGATGTTGCTATAGCACTAACCTGAATTGTGTTGGTTACTGAGGCCGTTGCTTCAACATCAATCGTAATCCAAAAATAACCTGTCGTAGATATAGTTTGTGATAATCCTGTGAAGGAGTGCGGTCCCGTTCCTAATCCCGAAATAATATCGGTTCCTATTTTAGTTGCTGTAGAAATATTGTCAACATTATTATACCACAATTGAAACTTATTTATATCCCCTGACGGATTATATACTCCAGTAGTTGTGAAGTTTATTTGAGTTAACGTCGATTGACCGCTTGTCATCGTTAACGTAAATTTGTAAACACTATCCTTTATTGAGCCCTGACAAATATTTGCAGCGGGTTCAGAAGGATTTAAAGAACTTAATAATAAAGTAGGTGATGCTATTGTCTGGTCACCGCCCGCTGAAGCTGTACCTGATTTATTCGCAGCGTCAAAAGTTAAATTAGTCGTCGTAATGGCTGCGACGTTAATTGTTTTTGTAGGTGTTGCAGTACTCGGAACATCTACAGTAATCCAAAAATATCCTGTAATATTCGTCAGGTTTGTTATTAATCCTGTGAAAGAATGCGCACCTATTCCGAGTGAAGTAGAAATATCCGTTCCAATTTGGCTTGCACCACTAAGGTTATCAGTCGTACTGTACCATAATTGAAATTTTGTTATATCAGTTGCTGAATATGTTCCGCCTGATGTAAAATCGACCTGTGTTAATTTTGTTGTTCCGTTTGTAACTCCTAACACAAACCTATAAACTTGTTGTTTTGTTGAATTTCTCAAAATATTACCGGCTGGAACTGCAGGTGTAGTTGATGATAAAGCAACATCAGGAGCTATTATCGTTTGACTTTGTCCGGCAAAGGCTGTTCCTGATTTATTACCCGCCACAAATGTTAAATCTCCGGTTGTAATGGCAGATATATTTATAGCATCACCGGGAGTCGATGAACCCGTAATATCTGCTGTAATATAAAAATATCCTGTCGCTCCGCTGTTTATTACCTGTGTTAATGATGCAAATGCATGTGCTCCCGGTCCTACCGTGGTTGTAATATCCGAACCAATTTGAGAAGCCGCAGCAAAATTATCAGTTGAATTATAATATAATTGAAATTTTACAACATCACCGGCAACATAAGTTCCTCCGGATGTAAAAGCGAGATTTTGTAAAGTTGCGTTTGCAGTTGATACTGCAGTATTAAATTGATAAACAAGATTTTTTAGTGAACCTCGTTGTATGTTTGCCGCTGACACTGATGGATTAGGGGATGCTAAAACTATATCAGGTGTAGTAGAAGCAATTATAGTTTGGTCCTGTCCGGCGTATGCCGTACCTGTTAAATTTCCTGATGTAAAGACTAAATTTCCCGTAGTAATTGCGGCAACATTAATAGTATTATTTGTTACAGCTCCAACGGCGACATCTGTAGTTATATAAAAATATCCTGTTGTTCCACTGTTGATATTCTGGCTTAGTGAAAATATATGAGAACCGGCATCAAGTGAAGTCGTAATATCCGATCCAATTTGTGTGGCACTCGAAAAATTTTCTGAAGTATTATACCATAACTGATATTTTGTAACATCAGTTGCACTGTATGTTCCACCGGTTGTAAATGTAATTGAATTTAATGTCGTATTTGCAGTAGTTACTGCTGTATTAAATTTATATATAAGATTTTTTGCAGTGCCTTTCATAATATTTCCTGCGGTTACTGAAGGATTTGGAGAGGATAGTGTAATGCTTGGTGCAGTACTAGACACAGTTCCCCCAATTGATAAGCTATAATCAGTTGAACCATTTGTCAAAGATCTACCAATTGCAAAAGTACCATTAGTCGATGTGGCTCCCCAACACAATAATCTTAATGTTATCGTCGTTGAACTTGAGACATTTTGGAGTGCAGGAATACTTGAAAGATTTATTTGTGTTTGAGCATCTCCTCCTGTTGTCGTTAAAGTATAGCTAATATCACTACTTCCTATGTCAGTATAATTCGTTCCTCCGTCGATTGTAAATTGCCAGCGAAATGCATTTGGTCCAGTAGCTGAACGTCTGAATCGAACATCTAATGTTGAAAGGGAAACTGCATAATTGGTTTTTGAATTTAAACTAAATAATAGAAATTTACTATTCGCTATCGCATCTGCTTTTGTTCCTGAAGCAGTAAAATTAGTCGAACCATAAGAGTTTCCCAATGCAGATGCAATTAAACCGCTTCCCCTAGATAGAGTAGAAGTATTAAGATTACTATTAATTGTACTAGCATCAATTGTAACTTCGCTTCCAAGTTTTCCATAAAGTTGCCACGCCGCAATTTGTCCTCTTGCCATTCCGGAGAATACAAATAAAAAAATCCCCAAAAGAAGTAAGTAATTTTTTTTCATAATGTTTTTTATTATTTAATTAATATAAAATTGAATATTTGATTTTCACCTTTGGAATAAATTCGAATTTCATACCCCCCGGGTTTTCAAAATAATGAAACGATTCATGTTCATTAACTTTTTTCAATTAGTATAAAAAAATTAAGACACAAATTATTATTCGTTATATCCGCACATAATAAATACTACAAAACATCCACTGATTTGTTCAATTGAACAGTTCAGTAGAGTAAATATTTTTTGGGTATAAGAATTTTTGAATTGATCGAGGATTTGAATAGTATATAAATTAAAGCCCCCCGAGGATTTAATGCACTATAATGTTCCAATTTAAAAATTTACCCTTTAACTTAAAAATAACTGTGAGAAAACTATATTATTGTAAGTCTGAAAAACTCCTCCATTGCAAAAATACCTGTTTCTTACAATAATATCAACAAATTTATTAAAAAAAATAATGGAACTTTTGTTTGTTATGTCAAATTAATTAGTTATTATCAAGAAATCATAATTAAATTGTAAAAGAATGTAAAAAATTGTAAAATTCATAAGATTAGAAGATTCGTAAGATTCATAAGATTAGAAGATTCGTAAGATTCATAATCCCGACAAGTCGGGACGCAAAGAACGCGGATTTGTAAGATTCATAAAATTTTTAAAATTTTTAAAATTCATAAAATTCCCAACTCCGGAGGAGTTGTATATTTGTAGAATATGAATCACCCCATGATTTCCCAACTCCGGAGAAGTTGAATATTTAGTAAATTATTATTTCATGATATTATTTATTTAAAAATTAGAAGAATAGTATAACTATAGTGCAAGAAGAACGCAAGGAAAAGCCGGGAATGATCCTTTCTTTTTCCGGAATTACGGAATAAAATTGAACATATAGAATAGATAAGTAAAAGCCTCAACGTAAATGTTGAGTTACAGAACCACAATTTAGAATTTGCTCTAACTTTAACATTTAACATTTAACATTTAACATTGAATGATCCGCTCTTACTTTAACATTTAACATTTAACATTTATAGCTTGATCTTAAGGGTTTGTCCCCCAAATCAATAGTATAATACATACCTACATTTTAAGCTTATTATCGATATTTTCTTAACTCTTATTAACTCATTTTAGCAGTTAATCTTAACATATTTGTTACTATATTGTTACTCAATAATTTAATATAATTTCATAAATAATCGATTAAATTGCAGACTAAAATTAAATTACACAAATAATGATTAAATTAAGAATCAAATCGCTTTCGGATGGAAAAAAATCTTTTTATCTCGACATATATTTTAAAGGAACTCGCTCATATGAATTCTTGAATTTATATGTTGAACCGAATACATCAAGAACAGACGCGAAAAGAATTACAGCCATTGCGGAACAAATCAGAACAAGGCGTGAAGAAACTTTATTAGCTGGTTATCACGGAGTCACTCCAAACTTTACTAATGATTTAAAATTAACTGATTATTTTGAGTCAATTGAAAGGGAGAAGAATATGAAGATGTATACTAATACACTGAAGCACATAAGGAAATTCCAACAGACACCATTACCATTAACCTCTGTTAATTCTGCTTGGGTAAGCAGTTTCAAAGATTATTTAGAAAGGCAAAATTTAGGAATTAATTCTATTGCTACATATCTTAACGCATTGAAAGCTGTCTTAAACAGAGCAGTAAGAGAGAACCTCATTATAAAAAATCCTTTTAACATTCCGATTAAAACTCAATTCAGAGAAAAAGTTTTTCTTAATGAAGATGAAGTTATGAAAATTAGTAAAGTAAAAAAATTGACTGAGAAACAAGAGCAAAGCAGGTTAGCTTTTCTATTCGCCTGTTTTTCAGGTCTTCGTATCTCCGATTTGAAAAAATTGAAGTGGAGCAATCTGGATATTAAGAGAAGAAAAATTTCTTTGATACAGGTAAAAACCTCTGATTATGTTTACCTGCCTTTAGCGAAGACCTGCGTTGGTATTTTGAAACAATTAAAAAAGACCTCTGAATATGTTTTCCCATTTATATCAAGTGTTCAAACACAAACATATGATTTCCATTTAAGAGCAATAATTAAAAAAGCTCGAATTGACAAAAATGTTACCTCGCATACGGCTCGGCATACATTTGCAACAATGGCTTTAACCAAAGGAGTAGACATATACACTGTCAGTAAAATTTTAGGTCACTCCGATATAAAAGTGACGCAGGTATATGCTAAAATTATAGACTCGAAAAAAGATGAAGCAATAAATAAATTACCCGACTTATGGAAATAATACTTACATACGAATATGTAAAACGAGAAATCGATAAATTAATCGAACCACAGGATAAGCTGGAGAGAGCCATAGAACTTCTTGCAGAATATCATTCAGCAAAAAAAGTTTTCGATAGCAATATCATTAATACTCTGGCAGGAAGAACTGAATCCGTGGGCTCATTAAAAGCCAAATCATATTTAGAGTCCACCATTGAATCTTATAAAAAAGTTCTTGAGAAACCTGAAAAGGAAGAAATATTCACGGTAAAAAGTCTTGCTAAATATCTTGGAGTTAGTACATCCAACGTTTACAAACTCGTGGAAAAAGATAAAATTAGATACAGCAAGCCTTCTGGCAAGGTCATTTATTTTGACAAAGCTAGTGTAGATGAATATTTAACTAAGGAAAAAAGTTCAACGCAGGATGATATAAAAAGAGAAGCTATGAAGTATGTACTTACGAAAAAAAATAAGTTTGATAAACAGAAAAATGTTTAAGGACCACATAACATACTTTTCGACATCAATGTTCATTTCTTAATGTATGCATTCAACCCAATTACAATTTTTTTACCATCGATTTCACACTCTGTGGGCACGTTTCCATGTGTAGTTGCTACCACTAAAGTTTTTCCGGATGCACTGGGAGTTGGCTCTTGTAAATCAATAACGATGATTAGCTTTTTGTCTTCTATTTTGACTTCCATATTAATTTGCTCCTATTTAGTTATACCAAATTGAGCGAATCAATTTATAAAATCAAGTTAATATTTTACAGTTTTATTTAAACAAGGCTATTACTTCCTCGCATGCTTCTTAACGACGCACACCCGCCAAATTTTATCAATCTCTTTCATCGGTTTAAAGCGAATGGTGCAAGACCCGGTTGGCTGTTTCTGATTTCGCGTAATAAAAAAAGCCGGAAATAATAGCAACCGGCTTTGATAAATTTAAAAAAGTATTTTTATTTCAACAAAATCATCTTCTTCGTCTGAACAAATTTATCGGCTATTAACCTGTAGAAATATACTCCACTAGCGAAACTGCTGCCGTTGAAATCAATTGTATAATAATCAGCAGTTCTCAATTCATTATTCAGTAAAACAGCAATTTCCCGCCCAGTAATATCATAAATCTTTAAAGTCACCTTACAATCAACTGGTAATTCAAAATCTATTTTTGTGCTTGGATTAAATGGATTCGGATAGTTCTGGCTTAAATCAAATTTTTTCGGTACGGCAATTTCGACCGCACTATTCATTTCATAGTATTTAAAGTTTCCGTTGTAATCAATTTGTTTTAATCTGTAATTGTATTTTCCGCTGTTCAGTTTTTTATCCTCGAAAGTATATTGAACCGGTAAGTTCGAATTTCCTTTGCCTGTTACGAATGAAATTTTCTTCCATTCGTTTTCACTGGCCATTTTTCTTTCAATATTAAAACCTGAATTGTTTTGTTCATAAAAGGTTTTCCAGTTTAGTGTGATATTCCTATCGGAAACAGTCGAAGTAAGTAAAACAATACTTACCGGAAGGGGATTAGTATTGCACTCTGTTCCCCCACCGGAATATGTACCATTTATAAAAATGTTATCAGCACAAATATCAGCTCCGGTGCCTACATCAATATTTGTTCCGGTATCAAAAGTCATACTACTCTGGCTGTAAACCAAAGAAGAAATAAATAAAACTGTTAAAGATATTAATATTGTTTTCATATTATTAGATTTTTATTTAATCCTAAAAATAAAAAACGAATGAATTTAACTTCATTTTTTACCTAAACTATAATTTACATTATTATATAAAGATTACTTTCTGTGAATTATCATTCTTAACCTGTTTTAATACTATACATCAGGATTTAATTTTTCATTCCCGATTTTAAATAAACTTTAACAAAATATTAAATGGCTATTAATAATTATTTCGACTTATTTTTTTTAATATTATTTACAAAAAAAATAGCCGATATTATCATTGAAAATACAAACATAAGCCAGAATCCTGTGTTAGAATTTCCTGACATAAAACCGGCAGTCTGTGTATTTTGTGTTCCTGATTTCTGTTCGAGGGCTGTTAATCTTGTTTTCAAATCATCTACTTCTGATTTCAACACCGTGTTCTTTTCGTTTAATTCCTGAATTGACTTAACCATTGGAGCAAAAAAATCATTGTAACGTAACTCATACATACCTTCATCGGTAATTGTTATCATACCGCTTTTATCAATATTAAATTCTTTTAAAAGCGAATCAACTTCCTGACCTATAAAGCCGTATTCTGTCTTTTGGCTTTCGTCGTTTATACGGGTGTACGAAACAGGATTTAATTTTGATACAAAGTTAAGTCCAAGATTTACCGGCAGTATATTTTGTTTCCACCGTCTATCGCTTGTTATAGTCCACGCGACCTGCACACCGGCATAAGTAACATCGGTATTTCCTATACGCACCTGATTGCTTAATGTCCCGTCAGGCACTTGTGCACTATTTCCAATCGCTGTGTTATTCCATCCTGTTGAAATAGCATTAACGGCATAATTCCCCATTGCTGTATTATAACTTCCCGTTGTGCTGTAACCAAGAGCTGCAAACCCAAGAACTGAATTTGAATTTCCAGTAGTAGAAGAATATAGACCATATGCACCCACTACTGTATTATCAATACCTTCACCGCTACTCCACATAATATTAGCTCCCACAACTGTGTTCCAGTATCCGGTATTGTTCACACGTAAACAATAATTCCCGATAGCTGTATTTTGAAAGCCGGTAGTGTTGTAAAATAAAACATGACTCCCGAGAACTGTGTTAGAGTAGCCGGTAGTGTTGCAACAGAGAGACTGAGACCCAATAGCTGTGTTATCTCCATAACCTGTCATAGTAAAATTACCGGAATTGATACCTAGAAATGTATTATCAGTTCCATAATTATGCAAAAATATGTCTGCTCCTTTATAAATAACCCCTGTGCTTGATGAAGTTGTGTTAGGTAGCTTAAAGCAAAGATTCAGATTCAAAAAACCATCATTCTGATTTAACGATAAAAAAGTAGTTGAAATATCTTTGATGCTGAACACGCCGTTTGTGCCAAGCGTATTCGTAATATTATTTTGAGAATAAGATGACAAGGTAAACAAAACTAAAAACAAGATTACTATTAATTTTTTCATTTTGAATCTCCAATAAAAATTTAATTTTATAAATTAGTTTATTATTCTTTATTTAATTATTTTTTTCAGACATTTTATAATTGTTTTGAAATCATCACTTATTAAATTATGAAAATATATCCCTCTTGATTCATAAATAGGAAAGTTGTAATTAATAAATTCAAAGGATTTTGTTTTGATATATGAAGAAGTATCTTTTATACGAATTGTATTCGAATGTATAATTAAATCTAGAAGAATATAATTCAGATAGAAAACAAATATAAAATTAAATGTTTTCATAATTAAAAATAAAATATTTGAAAATTTCTTTTATAGAGCTGTCGGTTCGGTGGTAATTATATATACCTTTTTATAAGGCCACTTCAAGTTTCAACACGGAAGTAAAGAAATGAGTTAGAATTGTGGTCTCCCAAAATAATCCCAATTTTTTGTATTTGTATTTGCATAACATTACTTCAAATAAATTCAATATTCAAGAGTAATTTATAGTAGAGAAGGAGTAATTAATCATTTTTATAACCGTAGCTTCATTTATTTATTTAGATTATTTCCTTAATTATTATTATCTTAGTAAAAACTTAAAAATTCCAACACATTATGCTTAACAACGAAAAATTAGTCAGAAGATTAAAGAAAATTTTTATTTATTTGAGGGATAACTGGGGAATAACACTTTACCGTATCGCGGTAGAATCAAAAATCCCACATTCCAGTTTAAAGTACATGATTGATGGTAAATTTGAATGGAAGCTAAATCATCTTCTATCAATCGTTGATTTTCTTAATCGTAACAATGTAAAAATTTCCTTAGAAGAGTTGCTGAACTTTGATGATAAAACAACCTTATCACAAATAATGAATACTGATAAAGCAGATTTTAGAGAGGTAATTTACGGCGATAAAGAAGGATACAAAACTTTTATAAAATCCGGTGAAAGTGTAATTCCAAAAGTTGTCAGGCCAAGAGGTATTATGATAGAATCTGAAGAGTTAACACAAGAAATAACAGAGCGCATAAAGGAAAGCCCTTTATTAAAAAGTCATCGAATATCTGTTGGTATAAAAATTAGTGATAAGAATTTTGATTTCCATCAGGACCTTAATTTTTTGAACGGGAAGAAATTGAAAGATTAATTTTCTGCATAATCAATATTCATTATTGGTTAATCCGGAATATTATAGATATTTCATTTTGATAAGCTTATGCTGAGTCTTTCAGCAAGATCTTCAATATCTTTATATCTTGCCAGCTGTATAATCCATTCATTTGGTATGTTTTCAATACTGTATAAGAGACCGGCAAGTCCTCCGGTTACCGCTCCTGTAGTATCTGTATCTTCACCTAAATTTACTGCTTTAAGAACAGCATCTTTAAAATTATCTGTAATTAATATACACCACATGCTTGCTTCCAGGGTATGAATAACATATCCGTTGCTTTCAATCTCATCTTCAGGTAATTCATAGATGTTATCTTTTAAAAGTCTATTAAAAAAAGATACTTCATGTGCATCAATATTTATCGATTTTAGAAATCTGGAAAAATGTTCTTTTAATTTGTTATATACCGAAAACTTATCTCTGTTCAGAAATAATAGTCTTGCAAACTCAAGATAGTAGAAACAAGCTAAAACAGACCTGATATGCCTGTGTGTTAAGGAAGATACCTTTTTTGTTATGTTAAACCGTTCTTCAATTGGCTTGTCTTTTATGTAAAATAGCAACGGTAAAATTCTCATCAGCGAGCCGTTTCCGTTTGAATCTTCGCCATCATCACCTGCAATCTGATGTATTGTACCTTCTTCCAGTCTGTTTATTGCCTTCTGCGTAGTAAATCCAATATCAAATACTTCTCCCCTTGCAGTCCAATAATTTTCACGGCGCCACTTTATAAAATTATTTGCAATATCACTCAAGTTAAATCCCTTAGTTAACGATTCCGCCAGACAAAAAGTCAAAGAACTGTCATCCGACCATGTCCCGGATGGCTGATTGTAAGTTCCATAACCTGTCATTTCAGTTACTGGATTTTTTTTAAGAGTTTTCCTGTCCGTAAATTCCAGCGGAACTCCAAGCGCATCTCCTATAGAAACACTGAATAAAATATCCTTGAAATAGTTTCGTCCGATATACATTATTCTTCTTTAATTTTTTTCACGTTCAGCTGAAAAATTCCAATTGAGGGAATTCTTTTCTTCGAATTCTGTTTTTACATTAATTCTTTTTTTTGTCTTCGTAATTAGATTAAATTTATTATATATATCACGATGTGTATCAATAATAACAATAGACTTGTAATCATTATTATCTTCATCTAAAAATTGAATTGGTTTTCCATGATCACTATTTTTTATTCCCATTTTTTTTAAAATATTGTGGGGTTCGCCCTTACTATTATTATTACACATTTTACTGAAATCCATATTGTGAATTCGCCTCAACAATAAGCTTACTGCAACACCTTCGTTTCCTATAACAAAATCCATTCTTTGGTATGTATCGTCATCTTTCAATGTACTCAAATATAACTTTATTCCCTTTTCAAGTTGTTTTTCTGTATGTTCTTTATATTTAGAATTTTTATATATATAATGTGTTCTGTACCAATCATGAGCTTTATCCTCAATACTTCCATAATATATTTCAAGCATAGATATGATGAATTTTTCTTTTCTTATTCTTAGTGTGCATCCTAAAAAAGCTTCACAAATCTGTTCTGCTTTTAATATCGCTTCATTATATCCTTTTATTGAATAATTCAAATTTTCTTTTTCATATAATAAATGTTTTAGTTTGTCCGAATTATAATTGATCATAAATATTAAGAATTTTAGTTTAGTAATAATTTAAAAATACAAATATATTTTTAACCTCACAATATTTAAATTCTGACGTAATAATTATATTATATATTTGAAGTTTGTTCTTATTTATTTGTAGTTAAAAGTATAAAAAACAGATAAAGTTATCACACCATCATTTAGATTTACATATATCTTTTCTTTATTTGGTGATATCGCATCTGCTATATTACATACATAAAGTACGACCGCAGAAATAAAACATATTTTACTTATAGTATTATAAATACCGGCATGATTATAAAAAAGTCATGGGTTAATTGAGTATATGAGCGATAAGCATCAGAAGGGTTCTTCAAAGGAAAAAAGAACTGCTAAAAGAAAGACATACCATATTTTAGTTTTGTTAATCATATACTACAAAATTATTCAAAGCAAGAGGACAAATAATGTCCCTGTAGTTTAAGGGATGCGCTCAGTCTGAAATTATGAAAGTCTTTATGTTGAATTTCTTATGAAAAGTATATGTTGTATTAACGCCTTTTTTAAAGTATTCCAGGTTTTTTTTATAATCATTAATATCAAATGTTAATGTTTTTAATAAACATATTTCTTCATTTTCAATCTTGCCAGATATATTTTCTTTGTCTTTTATGAAAAAGAGATAACTGTATTCATGCTTAATGCCGTCTTTTGTTTTTTCCGTGATAAAATCAAATAAATACCCGCCCGCAAAACAATCAATGTTTATTTTTTTATAAGTCATCGGAATGTCTGGAAAAAATAATTCTTCTATTATTTCTTTTTCTTCATTTGCGAATTGGAACAATATAATGCTTCCTTGTTTTTCAGCATTCTTATTTATTTTATAATTAAGTTCATCTGATACAGGTGTTGAATTCAGCAGATTCATAAAGTCATATATATCGTATTTGTCGTATAGATAATTAATATCAACCTCCGGTTTGTTTTTAAAATATTCTATGACCTTTGAAATTTCGTCATTAAGGTTTATCAACAGTATGTTTTCTTTTCGTGTTAACTCATCAAAACTCATAAAAAAGTTTTTATAAAAGGTCTCAGCAGATTTTACTGTATCTGTTTCTATGCCCCTAATGCCGGTAATAATTTCATTAATCGAATTCACTTTTTCATTTTCGTATAATTGGAAAAAGAAATAGTAAAAAGTGTTTTGCTTAATTCCGCCCAGAACAGTATTTAACTGTTCTAACGGAAATTCTTTAATAATTTTATTTTCCATAATTTTTTTAATATTGCCAGGATATGCAGTTTAAAACACCTCCGTCACTGGCTATACTATATAATTCTCTACAGTTTACTCTGATAATTTCATGGTTTTCTAAATTATTCTTAAGCGACATGTACGCCTGTTCATCTGTTTTAAGTTTAAAATCCGGCATGAATATTTTATTACCTATTTGGAGAAAATTAGTATGATTCCCTACTGCGCTTGGGAAAGATAATGCCTTATGTAGGTCTACCGGTACTTCATTCAGAAGCCTGATTATTTTATAATCAGGACCAAGTTTTTCTCTAAGTAAAATTTCAACATTATCCATGAAAACTTTTCCTTTTTCGTATTCATCGGGATAATCCGCAATAAACAGAGTTTTTTCGTCTGTAAATCTTACCATTCCATCTATATGTCCAGTTTCATCACCGGGTTCAACAGGAACAAAGACAACTTTGTTAAGATTATATGATTCTTTAAGAATTTTCTCAATCTCTCCAATGGACAAATTTTCGTTTTCAGTAATTACCCTGTTAGTTATTATGCAGACCCCATGCCCATTATGAACGAAATTCCCTCCGTCAAGCACTATAGAAATTTCACTATATTTAAGATTTAGTTTATCTGCTATCTTTTTACCAGCAGTATCTAAAGGAACAGACTGGTATTTATATGCCCTTTTTAGATATTTAGGGCTGAATTTTGCTTTGACTATAATATTGTTACAAACAATCGGCGCCCAGTCTCTAATCCATATATCCAGGGTTTCCTGTATGACGTATACGTTAAAATCAAAGCACTTGAATTTTTCCTCAATCAATAGCTTGCCGATTTTATCTTTAACTATAAAAGTTATTTTTACATTTTCGAGATATTTAAAGAGATAATCTCTGATAAATACATCATAAAAAGCGATATAGAAATTTCTCCATATCCCATAGGGATAAACCAAAACCAGATTCTTATCTTTTTCCATTCTTTTACATTTTTAATACAAAACTAATCAGGCAAGGAGGACATATACTGTCCCTTTGTTCCGTTTATATTGCGTGTAATTTTTGCTATATTATTATAAATACAGTGTAGATGAACAAATCACAAAAATTATCAGTAAATAAAATTTTACTCAAAAGACTCAACATAATTGACCGGGAAATAGGAGAAAAACGCTTCCCTAATAAAGAAAGATTGGCAAACAAGCTTGAAGTATCTACCAAGACTATCCAACGCGACATTGATTTTATGAAGTTCGAGTATGATGCCCCGATTGAATTTGATAAGCTTAGAAAAGGATTTTACTATTCAGATGATAAATACAGGTTAAACCCCATTAAAATCGATTCAAGTGATTTACTCGCCCTGGCTGTTACGGAAAAAGTTCTTGAGCAGTACAAAAACAGCCCATATTCAAAATATTTTAAGAAATTTTATGAAAAACTTTCTTACCTGTTCGATGAAAAGATTTCCATTGATGCAAAAGACCTTGACCGTATAATAAGTTTCCAGATTGGTCCCGTAAGAAGCGTTAATGAAATTACCATGGATAAAATTACAACCGCCGTTAGGGAAAGCAGAAGAATATGGGTCAAATACTTTACTGGACATAGCGGAGAGATATCTGACAGGGAGATTGATATATATCACTTAAAAAACCATCAGGGTGACTGGTATATAATAGGATATTGCCATAAAGCTAAACAGGTAAAGGTTTTTGCCGTTAGCAGAATACAGGAAATAAAACTTACCAATAGATATTTTGATATACCTGATGATTTCAGTATAGAGAATTATTTCAAAGACAGCTTTGGTATTTTTGAAAGCAAGGAGATTTATGATGTCAAACTTAAAATAATGAATGAATCTGTAAGGTACATCAAGGAAAGGCAATGGATAAAATCTCAAAAAATAACAGAACTTAATGATGGTTCAATATTACTTGAATTCAGAGTAAATAACCTGACTGAAGTATTTATGTGGGTGCTTGCAATGGGAAAAGATTGCAAAGTAATTGAGCCGAAGGAGTTGAGGGAAATAATCTATAATGAATTGAATGAATCATTATTAAATTATAAATAGCACAAAAATGGAAAAGATATTTAAAATCTCTTCGTTTTTTGATGAAGCAAGATGGGGGTCATTTGGTGATGAAGATATAATAAATTTCTATAAAGATTTAAATTTTGAATCGAAAATATTAACACACTGGATTAGTTACATAACTGATCGCCAAATGAATGTTAAAAGAATTTGGGATGTAGGAGGATTCATTTTTTCTGAATTAGTAGATAATATCATTACTTATAAAGAAATAGGATATTTAAAGCCAAAATGTAAAGATACTCATATGACAAAAAGGGATGAATATGAATACAAAGATGAATTCAAATTGATTAAGATAGAAGAAGATAAAAATAAATACATTTTTATTTCTCACACCAAAACAAATGGAAACGTAAAATTAATAAATTTTGGATTTGAGTCAAAAATGGAACCATATTTTGCTTCAAGATTTTTTCCATCAGACTATCAAGCTATTTTAAGGACTTTTCTAATTTTAGAGAAATTCGATTTCAGCTTTTATAAATATATTGAGAGAATTATAAATTTAACAGAAAATCATGAAAATAAAATAAAATTATTACTCTTTGGATTATATATTCTTACATACAAAGATATAGAGCAAATAAAATATAAGGATATTGACAATTTTGATAATTTAAAGAATAATTTAGATGAAGAAATAAATATCGATATACAATTACTTGATAATTCAAATAAATTTCTTAATTCATTTAAGAAATTCAAGAAAAAAGAAATTTACGAACAGAAACGCGCTTGGTGTGCTTTAAGAGATTTACTAAAGTTTCCTAATTATAATAAATCATTTATTCCATTTTTAAAAAAAAATGGTTTTAATTCTAAAGATATAAATTTAGCAGAGTTAGAACTTCCAGGAGATGTATGGAATAATAATTCTATTTTCAGAGATTGCATTTTAAAAGGTATAGACTGGGCAAATGATAATAAAAAGCCATTTAATAGACTACTAAGGGAAATTTATGTTAAAGAAGAGATAGAAAAAGAAAAAGGGTATCCAGAACAATTTGACATAACATTTGATTTTGTTCCCAGAATGTGTGAAAAAAATAATTGTTCAATTTGTATTTATGGGAAGGTTAAAAACAATGGGAAAGAAAAAGAATTTGAAAAAACCTGTATAAACGATACCAACAAATATTGTCCTGTTGCATTATCAAACTGTGGTTATAAAATAAAATGTAAAGGTGAAAATTGTGATATTTTAAATTTATTAAATTAACTTAGGTTGAATAATTTGTAAAACAAAGTTGACTCTGACTATTTTAAAATTTTTAAATTACTTTAATGCATATGAATCAAAAACAAGAATATATAAAATCTCACTATGAAACTAATAAAAAGAAAATATATGTTTTATATGAATTTCTAGAAAAGAATCAAAATCATTCTAAAAGTTATCTTTCGAAATGTCTTAAGTGTCTTCTTTTTGATAGTTTTAGTGCTAAAGAAAAACTTTTTAGACTATTTATAAGCTCAATAAATGCTGCTGGAGGAAATAACCTTCATTATACAGGCGAAGCATGTAAAAAATTTTTCGAGGATTTAAAACGCTTACCAAATCCTAATAAAAAAACTCTTAGTAATATAGAATTCTTTAATTTATATTCGGATTCAAAAAATAAAATTAGTAATTTTGAAGATTACTTTCGCTATATCAATAGCCAAAAGAGATATAAAAATTTCGGAAAGAAAAAGACTGCCTTATTTATAAGAGATATTAAATTATTTGATTCAATATCTGAAGAAAGAATTTTTAAAGAAGAAATTCCGGAGACGCATATAAAAATTCCTTTAGATATTGTTTTAGCAACCGTATTAAATTTAATATTAGGCTTGAAGAAATTTCCGATAGAACCTGCACGTGATTTTGATCTTATAAATTCATTTTTAAAAGATTTTAATTCCTTAATTATAGATGATATATGGTTCTGGGGACATTTTACCCTTCAAAAAGAAAATAGGTTTAGAATAGTTAAAATTAATGAGGATATGATTTATTCGGATAAATATCTTTGGCAAGATAATATACCTTTTAAACAATTTGAAGAATTCATAAAAATTGTGAATAGTTAAATTTGTTATCAGAATACAGTTTGTGTTACGCTGACAACATAAATGTTGTATTACTTTTGTTTAATATTTTTGTGGAGACACTATTTGTCCCCCTGTTTTCCGTATTATTGTATAAAAATAATAGTATGGAAAATAACATATCGGAAACAGCTTTCATAAATGGTACAGGTAAAGTCCATTTTAATAAGAAAATAACATTATCTTTCCGAACAATTAATTATGATTTTAATAAATTTTATTATAAAGAAATAATAAAGCTACTTTTAAACATCTTCGAAGAAACTATTTCTCTTTCAGACTTAAAAGTCTATTGTATGTATTCTTTTTGGCCTGATGGACTGCACAGTATGGATAAATTTAAAGAAGATAATTTGTTAAATACATCAATAAGTAATGCATATATAGAATTTGAATATAACAATGTATTTTATATAGCAAACTTTAAAATCGAAAAAGATAGGAACGAAAATCATCATTATTATATGGATTTCAGTTATGAAAAAAATAGCATTCCTGAACAGAAAATTGGACATGAACTTTTAAGACTGGCGTTTATAAATACATCTACTTATAAAAAAGGATGTATTGAAATTTCGCATTTAGGTGATAAAGAAGTTATCAGCAATCTCGAAGTAACAAAGATAGAACCTCCTAAAAGTAATATTAACAAAATATTTATCGACGAAAATATTAAAAATGATATTAGCAGATTTATTTACACTTTTAAAAATTTCGATAAACTCAATTTTCCTTTAAGGTACTTACTTTCAGGGAAACCTGGTTTGGGTAAGACAGAAATTATTAGGACAGTAATAGAACAATGTTCTCAGTATGGTAATGTGATTATTCCCAAGAAAATGCAAGGTGTCGAATGGCTTATATTTGAATTTGCAAGACTTTTCAGACCGGCGGTTGTTTGTATAGATGATATTGATTTATTATTTGGAAAAAGAGAAGAAGGATTTTCGAAAAAGACATTAGGAACCTTTCTAACCGAACTGGATGGAATTTTCGAAAATAAAATCTTTTTAATAGCAACAACGAACGATAAAAAACTAGTTGACATCGCTGCATCGAGGCCTGGGAGATTCGATGAAATTATAGATTTCGGTGACTTCGAGAGAAGATATTATTTAAATTTAATTAATCAACAGACTCAAAACGAAGAAATAATTAATCTTTTCAGCGAAGAAATATTTGATTATATGGAAAGTAAAAAAGTCACAGGTGCATTCATTGTAAACCTTATAAAACAATTAAAAATTATGATTGATATGAATCCCTCTTTTTCAAAAGATAACTTGATGGAGTATTTACAAAGAAACTATAAAGGATTTTACAAAACACAACTAAAAGAAGAAAAAACTTTTGGGTTCTAAGGATAATACAATGAAATATAAAGCAATCCCGGAATGGGAAGAACCAAAAGGAATTTTTATTGTAAATCCAGAAGTTGAGTTTTTCCCTTCCAAATATAGTGCGAACAGCATACTTGTAAAATTGTATGATGAATTTCTTTATTATTTGATAGATTATACAATTATTAACGTTATCGTTAACGATGGTTCTATAAATGTGGATTTTTCAGTACCGTTCGAAAAAGTGAATGTACTGTATCTTTCTACCGTTAAAAACATCTGGATTCGGGATTGGGCACCAATTTTAGCTAAGGATGAATTAGGAAGTATTACAGCAATAAAATTTATTTATTCGCCTTCTTATCTGACAAAATCAGAAGCAAATAATTTTAATAAGGCAGGTAGATTTTTAGCACAAATGTTAAAGTTCCCTATTATCGAGATTCCCTTAATACTGGACGGCGGAAATTTCGCTCACAACGGGGAAGGTATAGGAATTGTAACAAATAGAGTTATAAGCGACAACGAAAATCATTCTATAAAAGAGATAAAAGATATTTTTTATCAATATCTCGGTATCTGGAAATTATTATTCATTCCAGTTGAACCTGGTGATGAAACAGGTCATACCGATGGAATGGCCAGGTTTATAAACAAAGGTACTTTAATTGTCGGTGCCTATCCCGAAGAATATAAAACAGAAGATTGCCTGATTCCTTCTTACGAAGCAAAAGAGTCAATGATTTTTGTGAATAAACTGGCAGATTTGCTTCAGTTTAAACTGGGTTATAAATATAAGATTGTAAGAATTACAAATTCAGTTCCAAGAAAATCCAAGAATAAAACGATGTTGTTCCTGCTTTTGGCAATTACATTAATTTTGTAAGAATCGGCAGGCATATATTGTTGCCTCAGTATAAAATTCCGGAAGACGAGGCCGCGATAAGTGTTTTTAAAAAGAATTTTCCGAACCTTGAAATTATCCCGGTTTCTATAAGCGGAATAAAAGAGTTCTCTGAACAAGGTGGGATTTGAATTGTATAAGCTGGGTGAAATATTAAATATATTATTAATTATAAAAAACAATTATTTTACAACTGTTATAACACATTATATAAAATTACAAAATGGAAAACGAACCTAATTACAATTTTAATTTATTAAATCAATGCCTTGGATACGGAAATGTTGATGCAAGGATAATATATTGTGGCATAGAAGAGGGAAGCGATTGGTCTGTTCAGAATTTATTGTGTATAAAAAGTAAAAAGGAAGAACAATACAATAAATACAAAATAGAAATGGAAGATATTAATAAAATTAACCAAATATTTAATTTAGATAATTATGATAAAATTGATAAAAAATTCACAGATTTAAATAATATTTTAAAAAAATATAACAGGGATATATTTGATATTCTAAAAAGCGGGCTCAATAAATTCGAAAATATAAAAAATTGTATTCTATCAGAACCACCAATAACAAATTCTAAAAATTCAACAACGGAAAAATTTAAATTTGATTTTACAAAAAGAGTCGGATTTAAAAACAATAGATACCTGATTAATAAAGATAATTATTGCTATGATAAAGTAGGGACTAGTGAAGGGAATGAAATCTGTATAAACTTTTATCCGGTTGGAAGATCAAGTTCTAACAACATATATGAAGAATACGAAATATTTTTTGGTTTAAAATGTTTAAATAAATTCCCTTCTAATAAAGCATTTGAACAAAGGAAAAAATTGATAAAAGATTTTTTTCAAGAACAATTAGATAAAGGTTCATATATTATTATAATGGGAGAAAATATATGGGAAAATATTAGAAATATATTTAAAGAAATTAATTTAGAATTAAAGTCAGATAATTATGGTAAAGATAAAAAAAAGCGTATTATGTTTAATAAATCAAAGAATATATATTTGTTATATCACCCTGCATGTCGTAATTACGAATACAAACCCGCAATAGAAGACATTCCTGATATTTTAAATTTATAATTTTTATATTGGATAAAAAATATTTAATCTTAAGTGTAGGAAAATAATAAAATTACTTATTGGTAGTGTCTAATATTTTGTGTTTTTAGAAATAGCTGTATTTAAAGGATGAAATCAAACACAGGTTATATTACCCATGTTTGATTTCATCAAAGATTAAATTATTTTTGTTAACCTTTAAATACAGAAAAAATGAAAGAAAAAACCATTACTCTCCCCGGAGATTTTCAAGGGTCTCAAAACAGGTTCTGAGCTAAGCGAGTTCAGCAGCAATATATACAAGCAAGGTGTAGAAGCCTTGCTCAATGCCGAGATGGATGAACATCTTGGATATACAAAGAACGGAATTAAGCCTGAAGATACTAATAACATCAGAAACGGTACCAGCAGCAAGACTTTAAAATCCGATAATGGGAATATAGAAATAAATATTCCACGTGATAGGGATAGTTCATTCGAACCTATAATCGTACCCAAACACAAGAGATTTTCTGAGAAGATAGAAGACGTAATAATCGGAATGTATTACAGATGAATGACAACGAGAGATATTGAAGAACAGATAAAGGAAATATACGGAGTAGAATTAACTGAAACATCGGTATCAAATATTACGGTAAAAATACTTGAGAATATAAAGCAGTGGCAGGAACGTCCGTTGGATAATGTATATTATATCTTATGGATGGACGGAATAAGTTTTAAGATAAGACAGAGCTGAAAAGTAATTAACAAAACTGTGTATCTTTTGATAGGACTGAATAAAGCAGGAATGAAAGAAGTACTGGGAATGTGGATAGATACAAGTGAAAGTGCATCATTCTGGCTCAGTGTGTTAACGGATTTAAAAGCCCGCGGAGTTGAAGATGTACTGATAGCATCAACCGATAACCTAAAAGGATTTACCGATACAATAAAGAGTGTTTTTCCAAAGGCAGTAACACAACTTTGCGTTGTTCATCAAATCAGAAACTCAATGAGATACGTAGTAAGGTAGGACAAAAAAGAATTTGTGGTGGACCTGAAAGCAGTTTACGGTGCTGCAAAACGGGAAGCTGCTCTAAATGCATTAACAGACTTTGAAGAAAAATGGGGAAGCAAATATGGCTATGCAATAAAATCATGGAAAGAAAACTGGGAAAATCTCAAGAGCTATTTTGACTACCCGATAGAAATCAGAAAAATTATTTATACGACAAATGTTATTGAGAGCTTGAATAACTGCATCAGAAAATACACCAAATCCAAAAGTGTTTTTCCTGATGACCAGTCGGCCTTAAAATCGGTTTATTTATCGATAATGAATGTTTAAAAAAAAATGTAGTCACAGTATAAGAAATTGGGGACTTATTCTCAGTCAGTTTTTAATTTTATTCGAAGAAAGATGCAGATTGATATTAAATACTGTTATCCAAAAACACAAAATTGTTTACAGGCTCTATAATTATTATTTATTCTGTTTTTTCTTTTTTTCTTCAATCAATAATTGTTCTTTTAAAGTAATTTCTGCTATAGGAATATATTTGATTTCTTGTTTTGGGATTTTACTCAATATCTATAAAGATGACTTATTATAACTCTTTTCATTATGAAAAAAGGTAATGGAATATTTTTTACTATATCTTTAATTTTTTAAAATTACGAAGAAGGAAAATCGATTTTATGGCTTAATTTTATCAAAAAATTTATCAAAGAAATCTACCGCAACAGAGGTGTTACTGAGGATATATAAGAAATAAATTAGCCTTTCTCTAAAATGACTTCTGAAAAGTTTTTTAAAAAAATTAAAAGTTAAATTACATTTATAGCTACTGCAACATATTCCTTATTATTAGATAAAAATCTTCTCTCATAAATATAATCTTCAAACTTTTTCGTTTTTTCTTTATAATAATTTCTAAATTCACCAATAGAATTATAAATATTTTCATCCTTTTTTAAGCTACTAATAACTATTATATACCTATCATGATGGTATAATGAAAGACCTTTAATTTTATTAAAATCCTCTAACAATTTAATTTTAATTTTATTTTCTTTCTTTTTAGACATATATTTTTCATACTTTATTTCAATCGCAACTTTTTTCTTTCTCTTGTTTTTTTTATTAATTAAAATAAAATCGCAAATATTTTTAGAATTTTGATATTTCCATTGATATTTTGCAAGTTTAATGTCTTTGTTATTAATTATATTATAAATAATAGTGTAAAAATAATATTCACTATAAACCATTGATTGATGTATTTTTGCAGAATAAACATAAAACCCTAGGATACCGTCTATTAATGACTTAATTGTGCTTTCAACTTTTTGGCCATTATTGTTTTTCATAAAAATTTTATATTAGTTTATAATATTTTATCAATTAATTAATAAATAAATCATTTAATTCTTTACACAACGAACAGAAAAAGCAACATCGATAGGATTTAAATAAATATAATACGAATCAAAAATTAAATTAGAACTATTAAAACACAATTTGAAGTAAGGGTGATCAGAAGAAAAAGCACGACCTACCATCCAAAAATAACCAATCTTTTTAATGTCTTTAAAATTATGTTGACCTTCGCCTAATACATAACATCCACTAGGTAATGCAGAAAAATCATAAACATCTGTAGCTCCTGTATTTGGACTATTCCACATTGTAGTGGATTTCAGTTTTCCCCCACAATCTTCCTGTAACCATTCACAAAGTATTCGTAGATCTTTTTCGCTTGGAATACGCCATCCTTTAGGAGCCAAGTCTAAAACAGAATTTACTGCACTCAAAAAATATAGTTTTCCAAAAATAGAACTAGTTTCACTATCTGTATAATTAATATAACTATTCTTATCTATTTCATTTCCATTACGATAATGTGTAACCTTAAGGTTTTCTGCCATCCATTCTTGATTACCAATTATTACAGTTTTATATACATTACCGTCAATATCTGTTACTTGAGAAATAGATTGTTTTGTAACTAAAATAAAAATCAAAGATAACATCAGATTAACAAATAAAAACCTTCTTACTAATTTCATTTTTGTATTATTTAATTTTTATAAAAAATTCAATTTCCTTCGATATAATTCCCATCTTATACATATATTAGTTTTATTTTAATATGAATAAAAAGAATGCAACATTTCATAAAATAAAAAAATTGACATTATATTATTTCCTTTCCATTGTAAATCGACCTAAATTATTCATATCTACCACGATTTTACTTCCGTATGGAGAAACAGAACCACTGGACATATTATATTTATCGTAAAGGTCTAGTGAATTTCCACTTCTTCTCCAGGTCCCTGAATAATTCTCCTGACCAGCATTTGAAAAATAATATCCCCCCGGTCCTAAAGTCATACTAATCGTCCTTGAAAAGTCATCCTTACATTTCCACGATCCTAAAAAATTAAATTCTGTATTTTGTTTTTGCGTTTTAACATCTTTTTGTATTGCATTTTCTGTCGCATCATTTTTGTTCTGTTCCTCATAACCTTGCTTATCGGAAGAATATACTTTTTCATCAGATTCTTGTGTAATAAGCCAATCATTATTAATTTTTTCAAATATTAATTTACTTTTAACTTTTCCACTATAAGATTTCGGAGGGTCATGGTTTTCCATACTGAAATTTTTATCATAAATGCAGGAATATTTTGTATCATTTTCTTTTGATATATTTACATTTTCAACAGACATTTTAATTTCTGTCCATTTTTCAAATGCTTTCTTTTTATCTTTTGCAATTTTATCACTACTTACATTACCATTTTTATAATATAATACATTATCTGCATAAAACTTTTTTAAATTATATTGTTTTGCATTTATTTCAGTTATCCAGCTATCTAATTTATTTCTGATTATTTCTTGAACATTCTCATTATCAGATGCTTTTTTCTGTTCATTAAGTTGGGTGGTATTTTTTTGCGATTGAGTATTGTTATCTTTATTAATTTCTGAATTTTCTTTTTTATTACACCCTAAGAAAAACAATAAAGTAAAGATAGCACTTATTGCTAATAGAAATTTTATTGATATCATATTATTATATTTTAGATTATTAAAAATATTTTTATTAATGTTATATATCATTTGCAATTATTTTTAAAACCATTTTTAACCTTTGTTTTCTCCATACTAATATGCAGCCTAAAAGTAACTACATACATCATCCTTTTGTTTTGAAGTTATATGATTATTACAATACTAAATTAACCTTATGTCCATTTCCACCTGAAGCAGACTTCATTAATTTTTTTTCATTTATTAATTTTGTTACATGTTCATAATTATTCCCACAATTTATGAAAATAAATGAAAGAATAATGATAAATAGAATTAAAAAATTTTCAAATTTAACGTGCTAATATTAATAAAATATTTTACGTTGATAATAATCTTATTTTAAATGAATTGGAATGTCTTCAAAACCTTTTGGACAACTTAATTACAAATTGAAACAATGAAATTTGTCTTTTTAAAACCTATTGGTTTGGGGGTAATTATATATACATTTTTATAAGGCCACTTCAAGTTTCAGACTGAAGTAAGAAATGAATTAGAATTGTGGTCTCCCCAAATACTCACAATTAAATAAGTATTTGATTAATTTTAATTTAAAAAAATTTAATATTCAAGAGTAATAAAAAGTAGAGAGATCATAACTATTGCTCAAAGTATTTGATTTTTAACGATGCTCCTGTGCTAATTTTATCAATCTCTTCTATAGTAGTAAGGCGAATGGTGCATAACCCGGTATACTTTTTCTGTATTATAAAAAAAGCTAAGAGGAAAAGCAACCAGCTTTTAAAAATTAAATTTAATGAATTCTATCCCTGTGAATTCATCCTTTTTGGTCCGGAATGTTATGAAATGGTACAGGTTTACAAAATTTAATATCAGATTTTTTTTTAATCACTGATGTAAGACACTATTAATTGATCTTCCTCTAATAAATAATTCTGCATCTTTTTCATCTATTTTTTTTTCATATTTCCCGATAAATTCACCATCGGTGGAAAATTCATAAGAATCATCAAATGTACTTCTGAAATAATAACCTGTAATCTTACCAAAAGGTGTCGGCTTTTCTTTTTTTGAATCATAATCTTTAACTATTATTTCTTTAATCAAATCGAGTTGTTTAAAAACATTTTCTGATTTAATATTCTCAGGCAATTTTATATATTTTAAAGCATTAATGCCAATAAACGCGACGACAAAAATAGGAGATGGTATAATTCTTTCATGTTTTCTCCAGAGGTGAGGAACAAAGTTTAATCTTTGGATTAAATTATTTGTTACGCTTTCTACTTCGTTTTCTAATTCAGATAAATATTTTACCCGTTCTATTGTTTGATGATTAATACCAAATAGTGGTAACATTTTTTCAATTAGCTCTGCATCGTAAAAACCGGAATTCACACATCTATCTAATCTTCTATAACCTTTGTTCATATTTTTATAACCTAAAGCAATAATCAAATCTTTTTTCTTTTGCTTATCATTCCCAATCACCTTGTTTAATAATAATTGTACCGAATTCATATTATAATTTTATAATTTCAAATTTTGTTTAACTGACTTTTTATTTATTTGGGAGAAATTCACATTTTTGTTTATTCCCGAAACTTCTATCCTTTTTGACAGATTTCTTTTAATCTCTATCATATTCAATTCATCATACTTTGTCAATATTTTATTTTTTAATGCTATCTTTACCCATTTAATTATGTTCTCTTTTATCATTTTATCCAATTTATAAAACTGAACAGTCCAGTAAGTTGGTTTTTCAACAAATCTTATTCGTATCCAACTATTTTTAATAATCTTTAACATTATTTCTTCTCTTGCTTTACCTTCTATTCCCATAGGTTCCTTGTATCTTTTATAATCCTGTTCTATTTTGTTAAGTGTAGTTCTGAATAATCTTGGATTCTCTATAACGAAATTGATATGTCTGGAATTAACCTCAAAATATTTACCATCCGGACTAATCCAATATGCTTCTGCTTTTTTCAGTTGTTTTTTTATTAAAATATTATTTTATTGAGGTGCCGAATAACATTTTGAATAATCATATTCCAAAGTTCAAATACCATTTTAATTTTGCTTTAATAAACCTTTTGCTTTAGAAATTACTTCCTCTTTCAGTTCATCAGGTTCAAGGATTTTTACTAATTCACCCCAGCCCATAACCCAGGAAATAAATTCATAGGATATCTTTACCTCTAATTCTAATATCACTCCATCAGAACTCGAATATATTTTTTGATTTTCTATAAAGAATTTTTCATTAAAATAATCCTCTAATTCAAGTGGAAATAACAGCCTTACTTTTGTCTTTTCTCCGCCAAGGTAAGAACCCCAGCAAAAACGAAATATTTCTGATGATTCGGGATAATCTTTAATTGAAGGTTTTTTAGATGTCAGTTTGATTTTTCCAAACCTCTCTATTAAAAAAGATTTTAGCTCTGTTAGTTTCTCATCCTCAAAACCAAGCATATAAATGTTTCTTCCTACTCTTATCAAATTAACCGGAACTACCTTTCTCAGTATAATCCGACTATATTCATCCTTTCCGTATTCTATCTCCAATATATTCCTATTATAAATCGCTTTTATGATATTGACAAAGATGCTCAAAGTTTTATCTCTGAATTTGTCTTTTATCATCTTAAGATTTCTGATGCTATCGCTTTGATTCAGGGAAAAGTAGGTCAAGATAAGATTGTTCAGGGTTTTAAGATTAATATTGCTTTCCAGTCTGTACCTGTTTTTTCTTGAACGCACCATAATTCCCATTTCACGTATTATTTTAGCATCTATTCTTATCATCTGTTCGCTGATGCCAAAAATCTCTGCAAGGTCTAATTCACCGTATGTGTCCGGCTTTTCTGCTACCAAAGAAATAAACTCTATACGCCTTAATAACTCCTTTGAAATACCATCTTTCATAATTAATATTTTTCTGTGAAAATATCATATTAATCAAATATTAATAAGTCTATTCTTCCGGGAGTTATTAAATAGAGGGGGAAAATCTCCCCCTCCTTCAAAATTAATTAATCGTCATACCCGTTGTTGGAAAACCCAAATTCGACCAAAGAATCTTCTTCCTTATATTTTTCATAAAATCCATTATATGAAATTTTCATAAAGTCTTTTATATATTCGTTTAAATCGAATTCTGGGTCGAGTTTATGCTGAATATCCAGTTGCTTTATAAGGTTGACAATGAATGCACCGGTTACTTTCTTCTTTTTTAGTTTGTCAAGTAATTCGTCTGTAAATAATTTAATAATATTTTCATCCTTGCAGTTCGTCTTTATGATATCTATATAATTTGCTTTATTAATTTTTCCGAAATCCAGCACAAGGTCAAATCTTCCCGGTCTTGATGCGGCATTGTCAATTAATTCTTTATCATTCGTGGTACAGAGTAAGAACACATTATTTTTATCAAAGCCATCAAGCTGCTGCAGGAAATCGCCTAAAGATTCCCGGTCAAACATTTTGTCTCTTGAACCTATCAATAAATCCAAATCGTCAAAGCAAATAATAGCAGGAGAAAGTATTTTTGCAATCTCAAATATCATTTTAAACCTTATTTGACCTTCAGCCATTATAATCGTAGCTTTTCCATAACACATGTTCATAAGTGTTCTTACGCTTTTGGTTTTCCCTGTTCCGGGTTCTCCGCAAAGCATATATCTTAACCCACTTGAAAAAATCCCATAATTCTCGACACATTTATTAAATTTCATCAGTTCAGCTTTCATTGCTTTGGGAATGAATATTTCATCTATTTTTTCATTTTCAAATTTTCTTTTATCAACAAGTTTTATATCAAGCTTGTTATCCGAATTAAATGAGAGGTTAATGATTTTATTTTTATAAATGGAATTCTTTATACACTCTTCCTGAAGGTAATCTATTAAATCCAGTACCTTTGTTGCTTTATAATCAATACCAAGAGCAGCTATGAAATGTTTTATGGTAAATCCGGGTCCTCCATCGGTCGCGACGTAAAATACCGTTGTCTGATATCTTGCACCGTCAAACATTAAATCAGCTATAATAAATTTATTTTCAACAATAGCCAGACCTTCATCATTAAAGCCGCCTATTTGAGGGGCAGAAGCAATCGGGTTGGTTGCTGAAGCAACTCCGATAAAAGATATCAGTTTTATCCTGTCATTTTTCAAAACTCCTGAATGCAGACCATATAAGTAAGTTTTCAGAAAATCATAAATAAACATTGGAATATTTTCCATCCTATAGGGGAATACCGTGCTGTTGCAACCGTTTTTAATGGTGCTTAAAATATTCAGTTCATCAATGAACAAAAATTCATTTTGCTCCAGTTTTTTCTCGTCTTCTGTTTTCTGTAGCCTTTCTTTTAAAGTTATGTCATCCATAATAATACTCCTTTTTTTAATCTTTTATTAATCATACGTCAATATATAAATATCCGGTACCTGAATATTATAATTCCATTAGAATATTTTTAGAACATCAATCAATTGTTAGTTTAATGGTTATCGCAATAAATATAGTATTTTTATTGTTATTAGAATATGAAGGGTTTATATATAGAATAAATGCTCGTTTAATTAAGTTATTTACCACTACATTTTTAATATACTTCTTTCACTGGCACCACAAATTTAAAGTCTTTTTTATGGGTAAAATTTTATACATCCCTGATGTTTTACAATACTCAGACTTCGGCTGCGGTGATATGTGCGCTCAGGCGGTAATGGCATATTACGGAACAGACATAAACGAAATAAAACTTCTCAAAAAATTAAAAACAAGAAAAACTATCGGAACCGGAACTGAACACATAATTGAATTCTTTGAAAAGAAAAAATTCAAAGTAGAAGCCCGTTCTATGTATATTGATGATTTAATTTCTTTCATAAATAAAGAAATTCCGGTTATAATACTTGCACAGGCATGGAAAAACTCAAAAGTCAGATACCAGCGTACAAAAGCATTCGGACACTATATGATTGCAATCGGATATGACGATAAAAATATTTATTTTGAAGACACGGCAATTTTCGGGAAGGGTTATATTCCTTAAAAAGAATTCCTGAAACGTTGGCACGCTATTGATGAAAAAAAGTAAAAAGACTCGGAATAGCGGTTTGGGGACCAAAACCATACAATTATAAAAAGTATGAAAGAATTAAATAACACTTTTTAAAATATAATAATTATCATCATGTTTAGGAACAAAAATATTAAGTTTTTGCAAATGCAAATGTCATATTTATTAAAAAAAGATTACTCAGAACAAACTGATCATATAGATTTCGGAAATATTATGAATAATCTTAAATGTAATCAGAATTTAGAAGAAAATTTAAAAGGTCTAAAATGTGATGATAAATGCGGTATGTGTCATTATTATAATTCAAATAAAAACGTATATCAGTATTTACCAAATCCTTTACCAAAGAAAAAAGCTGATATTTTCCTAATTTGCAAGGAACCGTCAATAGGATGGCACAAAAACAAAGAACAATTAAAACTTCATAAGGGAAAGAAGATATCACAAAATGAACTTTATAAAGAGAATGTGGAAAAATACGGATATCAAAATTTTATCGATTGTATCTTGTTTAATTTGAAGCCAAATGAAATAAAGAAAATAAATTCTCCATTGAGAAATGATAAACCCACTAAAATTGAAAAACCGATAAAAGGCGTTAATACGTTAATGACAGCTCTTATAAAAACATTTATTGGCAAATATAATTATGAACCCTCAATTTACATAACAGATTTATCCAAATGTGCAATGGATGTAAACGATGCAAATAAAATGCTTATTGATGATAAGGGAAAAAGAGTAAAACACAAAGAAAGAGATAAAGCACTATTGCACAGATATATTTGCTGTAATAATTTTCTAAAATGGGAAATAGAAAATTTGTCAAATTTAAACAATACTCATTTCGTGTTCGTTGGCAAAACTAGTTTCTTTTCACTTCTGAATAAAGGTAAAGAGAAATATAAAACATTGCTGGAAAATTATATATATAATTTAAACAGAAATATCGATTGTGGCAAGATATCATATGTACCGCATTATGCTTTGCAGAATGTTCCCATCTCTTTATTAGAAATTTTTTATGATTCAGATGAAGACATTGAAAACGCAAAAGAAGAAATGAAACAAGCTTTTTTAAAAATAGATATATGCAAATATTACGATAATAATTTCTATTTTAGTAAAGAAAAGAAAAATGAACTTAGAGAGTCAATAGAAAATCTTAAAAAGTATCCTAAATCGTTAAGTGTTAAAGCATCAAACATTTCATTAATACTATACACAATCTATAAAAAACATTTTGAGAAAATACTCTGATAATTTAAATTAAATTTATAACCGAAATAAATATTATACATTAATTATTAAAACATTAGAAATAAAGATAAAATATGAAAAATAAGTTTCTTAGCAAATCCCGTTTTTCTTTCGCTGTCGATTGTCCGACAAAGTTATTTTACACAAATAAGGAAGATTATCCTGATATTTCCCTTGAGGATACTTTTCTCGAAGCCCTTGCTAAAGGCGGCTTTCAGGTGGGCGAACTTGCAAGATGCTACTATGCAGGCGGGGAAATGATAGAAGAGAGAGATTATAAAACATCACTCTCGAAAACAAATGAATTGCTCAAGAAAAAATCAGTTATTATTTATGAAGCGGCATTTCAGTATAAGGATTTATTTGTAAGAACTGATATACTTGTAAAAGAAGAAAATCATATCAGTTTGATAGAAGTAAAATCCAAATCATATAACGAAAACGAAGATAGTTTTTTCAATAAAAAAGGAGGAATATCTCCGAGTTGGGAAAAGTATATTTATGATGTTGCTTTTCAGAAATATGTTGTTTCAAAAGCATTTCCGGATTTTAATGTAAATGCATATCTCTATTTAGCTGATAAAAATTCAAAATCATCAGTTGATGGTTTAAATCAAAAATTCTTCATAAAGAAAACCGAAGAAAGCTATAAAATAATTAAGAAAGGAGATACCACTCCCGATGCATTAGGAAATAAAATTTTAAAGTTAGTAAATATCGATGAAGTAATAGATGCAGTTTGGAATAGTAGTGATAATGAGGATTTTTTAAATTTCAGTTTTCTTGATTTTATTATTTTTCTTTCAGAAAGATATAAAGCAGATAAAAGAATAATTACTCCATTAGGTAAAAAATGTAAATCCTGCGAATTCATTCTTAATGAAGATGAAACAAAAAACGGAAAGAAAAGCGGATTTAAAGAATGCTGGGAAAAGGTATTTAAAAAATACAAAGATGAAAAAGAAGATAATCTGATATACAATATATGGAACTTCAGAAAACCAGAAGTGAAATTTGAAGAAGGTGTTTATTTTATCTCTCAACTTGATGAATCAACTTTCGAAGAAAAAAAGAAGAAAACCGACGAGCCAGGATTATCATCAAAGCAAAGGCAAAAACTACAATATGAAGCTGTAATCGGAAAACAAAAAAAAGATTATATTGATATAGATGGATTAAAAAATGAAATGAAGACATGGAAATATCCATTACATATGATTGATTTTGAAACCTCAATAATAGCTATACCATTTAATAAAAACAGAAGACCATATGAGCTTGTTGCCTTTCAGTTTTCACACCATATAATTGATAAAAAAGGAAATATAAGACACGAAGGACAATATATTAATGTTGAACCCGGTAAATTTCCAAATTTTGACTTCCTCAGAGAATTAAAAAAACAGCTTGAAAAAGATAATGGCACAATATTCCGTTATGCAGCACATGAAAAAACTGTACTATCAAGTATTAAAAGAGAACTTGATGATATCAGCGAAGATGAATTTCCCGGAAAAGATGAATATATAAGCTGGATATTAGAAGTGACGAATGGTAAGCGTGCTATGGTTGACTTGTGTCAACTTGTAAAGAAATATTACTACAGTCCCCTTATGGGTGGTTCTAACTCATTAAAAGCAGTACTTCCTGCAATTTTGAATGAATCTAATTATATTCAAAATAAATATAGCAAACCGATATATGGAAGTAAAGAAATACCCAGTCCGAATTATGAAAAAATGATATGGATTGAAAAAGATAATAATGGAGTAAAGGACCCTTACAGTTTGTTACCAAAACTTGAATACGATTTAACGGATGAGGAAACTCAATTATTATTTGAAGGCGAGGAAATAGCCGAAGGTGGTGCAGCAATGATTGCATATAATAAAATGCAGTTTACAGAAATGTCTCAAACTGAAAGAGATAAACTTGCTTACTCTTTATTAAAATACTGTGAGTTAGATACATTTGCAATGGTACTCCTTTGGGAATATTGGAATAATAAATGTCTTTAAGACATAAATAAATACAAAATATAATTATTTAAAAATTTAGAACATATAATAATGGAAGAACAAAAAGTTATTTATTACACTGTAAAATATTTGATTGAAAAGAGAGAAGCTGATATAAGTCAAATATCTGTTCAAAAACTGAAATACGACAAGTATATTATAAGAAAATTAAAGAATTCCGGAATTCCTGATTATAAAATAAATAATATTAGTTTTAAAAGAACAGAAGGAGATATAATCGCACACTTCAAATTTAAATCTAGTCGAAGACAAAAATACCTTGTGATAGAAGCAAAAGGTGGAGATGTTTATTATGGATTATATACTTGTTTAGGACAGTTCATATGCTCTAAAAATAGTCCAAGTACATATTATTGGTTTGGTTTTGCTTTACCCTATTCATGGAGAATACAATTTAGAAAAAAGTTGAAGAATGAAGATGGAACACAAATATTACCAATTGTTAATGATATTATTAATAATTATACAAAAAATGGTCAAGGGTTATGGTTTTACTTTGTAAAAGAGGATGGAACAGTTATAAAAGAAACCTGGAAACAGACATTATCTGCAAGAAAATAATTTATTTGAATTCACAACATGAAAGTGTATAGCATTACAAAAATATTCTTTTTCATTTGTAAATTGTAAAACCTTTTTATTTCAATAATTTATAATGTAGTAATGATGATAATAATCTTCCACACAGCAGATTTACACCTTGGGATGCAGTTTACAAGGGGGTTCGCTAAAGATTTAAAGGAAGCGTTAAAACAGGAGAGGTTTGATTGTTTGAAACGAATGATACAAATGGCAAATGACGAGAAATGTGATTTATTTGTCGTTGCAGGTGATATGTTTCAAACCATAAAACTTCCGCTAAAGGAGATTAAAGAAACCGCAAATATTCTCAATACATTTGAAGGAACTTCGGTTGTTATTCTTCCTGGGAATCACGATTTTTATAATCAGGATTCAAAGGAATTCTGGAAGTCATTGAAAGAAAAAATTAAAAATAATCTTCTGGTTTTTCTTGATAAGGAGGAAGTGGTTGAATTGTCAATTGGTGAAAAGAAAATTAATATCTTCCCGGGTCCTTGCGTTTCGCAGCATTCTGAAGATAATATGATTGAGTGGATTAAAGATGAGAATATTGAATCAAAATCCATTAACATTGGAATTTCTCACGGATCGGTTGAAGGACTCTCCCCAGATATGGAAAAAAAGTATTTTCCAAAAACTTTAAGAGAGCTTGATGAGTGCAATCTTGATTTGTGGCTGCTTGGGCATACTCACATAAGGTATCCAAGAGAGGAAGAAGCAGGAAAGAGCATTTACTTTATGCCTGCGACACCTGCTCCTGACGGTTTCGATTGCTTCCATAAAGGTTCAGCATGGCTGATTGAAGTTGATGAAGATAAATCAATAAATGCAAAATCTGTAATGACAGGTAAATATTATTTCAAAACTATTGTACGAACAGTAAATTCTTTTAATGATTTAAACGCTTTAAAGAGCGATATCTATAGGGAGGATAAAAACCTTTGTTTGTTGAAATTAACAGTTGAAGGATATCTGGATGATGAAGATTTGAAGAAAATGCCTGTGGTAGAAGATGAAATTAGAAAATTGGTAAGATATCTTGAATTTGAAAACAATATAAAGCTAAAAATCACAAAAGATTTCATTTCTACGAATTACCAGCAGGATTCATTTCCGTTTAATTTACTGAATAATTTAATTGTATCCGGTAATAGAATGGCACCCCAGATGGCTTATGATTTATTAAAGGAGGTAAAAAATGATACTTAAAAAACTTACTTTGAATCCATTCGCCGGAATAGCAAATAAAACCATAGATTTTAAACCAGGATTAAACATTTTTCAGGGTCCCAACGAAAAAGGCAAAAGTACGATAGTTAAATCAATACATGCATTGCTTTTTATAGAGCCTTCGAAAAAAGTGAAAGACAAGAATATGTTTATTGATTACCTTCCTATTGGCGGAGGTGATACAATCAAAGCAGGATTAGATTTTTCTGTTAATGATTCTGATTACAATTTAAACAAGAGCTGGGGGCAAATCAATACAACGGAGTTGAAATTATCAGACGGAACGTTGCTGACAAAATACGAAAGCATTGCAGCAAAAATAAATGAGTTTTTGCATCTTTCGCAATTGACCTATGAAAATGTTCTTGTTGTGAATCAAACTAAGCTAACATCGACGATTGAAGCGATTGACGATTCGGATATTAAAAATGATATAACCCAAATATTAAGAGCTGCTTTGTTTGAAACGGGTGGGATATCGATTGAGAAATTTAAGGAGTTAATAGAGGAAAAAGAATTAAAATATTATGGCAACTGGGAAAGAGCCACAAAAAAACCAAGAGGAAATAGAGATTTTAATAACCAATGGGTTAATGGAAACGGGTTAATAATAAATTCCTTTTATAAATACAGAGAACTTGAAAACGAGTTAGAAAAGATTGAAGAATACGAGATAAAGATTGATGAGTTTAATAAAATCATTACAGAGTTAACGGATACCCGCAATAATCTTGATATCTTTATAACACAGAATAAAAAAGCTTTTGAGGACAGTTCGAAGAGAGAATTCGTGGAAACAAAAGTACAAAACAATAAAGATAATACAAAGAATATTAAAGATGCAGAAAAGAACTGGCCAAAGATAGAATCTGACTTAGGGCATCAAAAAGAAACGGATAAAAAACTTAATGAAAAGATAAATGAGTTAAATGTACAGAAAGCACAGGCAATAAACTTAGAGAGTAAGAAATACCAGGCAGATAAATATGTGAAGATAAATAAACTGAATAGTGATTTAAACGAGTGCGTTGAAGCAAGAAAATTGCTGACAAAGGTTATGGTTGATGATGTTAAGAAATGTAATGGTATCATACAAAAGATTACTAATATAAATATTACGCTTGATGCACAGAAATTAAATGCAAGAATTTCGGCTAAAAGTGATATTGCAGGGAAAATAACATTAGGTGCTGATGATGCAAAACAATTTAGTTTGAAAGGCGGGGATTCGAAAGAGGAAATAGCAAACGGAAGGTTTATATACGAAAATGACTTAATGAAGATTGAGGTGACGTCCGGGAAAGTAAACGTAGAAGAAATAATAAGCAAACTAAACATATTCAACAAAGAATATGATGAACTGCTAAAGACTTTTAAGGTAAACAATGCAGAAGAACTTGTTTTGCTTGAAGAAAAATATAAAGCACAGACAGACAAGATAAACAATTACAAAAGCAGGATTGAAGAGGAATCAGGCGAGGATACTTTAGAACAATTAGAAAAGATTTATAAAGAAATTCAGAGTACGGGTATTCAGAGAACGAGTAATGAAATAGGAGATGAGGTACAGAAATTAAGTGTTGAAGCGGCTACATTGAGGGCACTAATAGAAGCGAATAAAGCTCTTATTGGCAAGTATGAGGAAGAATTTGGAAACAGGGATACTTTGATAGATAAATTGGTTGATTTGAAAACAGATGCAGGAAAACTAGAGACAGAACTTTCCGGGTTATCACCTTTGCCTGAAGGATATTCGGATTCGGGTACTTTTATACAAGAATATAATAATAGTAAAGAAGAATATGATAATACAAAAGATAAGTTAGCTGAGAAAATAAATGAAAGAACGACCTACGAAAAGAAGGCACCTGAAAAGACACAAAGAGAAGTTGAAGAAGAATTGAGTGATGCTGAAAAGGAATTTGCAAAAAGGGTTGAAGAGGGAGAGGCGGTATTGCTGATAAAGTCAACGATAGAAAGTACTTTGGCATCGTTTGGGAAAGACACCTATAAGCCGCTTCAGGATACCGTTATGAAATATCTAAAGGCTTCGATGAATGCAGATGATTGCGACATTAAGCTAGAGGAATTGAGCGCAAAATCTCTGACGAGAGGAAACAAGGAAATTCCTGTCGGCTTATTATCAACCGGGACAAAGGATTTAATTGGACTTATTTTAAGGCTTTCAATGGCAGAATTTTATTTAAAAGACAGCAAGGGATTTTTGATTATGGATGATCCGCTCGTGAATCTTGACCCTCAACGGCAAGAAAAAGCTGTGGAGCTAATAAAGGAATTCTCAAAAGAAAAGCAGATTCTAATAATGACCTGCCATCCCCGTCATGCTGAATTGTTTAAAGAAAATATTGTAAATTTATATTAAACTCAAAATAAATATTATTTATTTGAAAATTTAATCTTATAAAATATATCATAATTGTTTTCTATGCCCTTTATAGGTATTGAAATTATCTTAACTATTTTACGTGTAGTATCATTAATAATTATTCGTGTCAATTTTCCGCTAAATACACATCCTGTATCAATATTGATGTAATGATTTGGAAAGTAATTTACCTCTTTTGATGATGTATGTCCTATGATTTGTATTTTATCTAGTTTCACCGGAATTTCCCGGTTCCATAAAACGTTATAAAGCGGTTTATTTTTAATAATGCCTCCATGAGTAATAATGCATTTTCCGAGTTCTGTTTTTAAGGGAAGTTTTGAAATAAAATCATAATGCCCGCAATCTCTAAATTCATCTACAAATTTCCGAAAACTTTTACTATCATTTCCGAGATAACTGTGAATAGTTTTATCCCCACCGTTCCATACCCAGTTGCTAAGATTAGTTTCATATCCCGGTACAGTTTCATGTCGAGCTTTTCTAATAGTTTTAATTAACATATCCTCATGATTTCCCATAACTGATTTAATATTATTGTCTATGCAGAATTGGATAACACCTTTAGAATCAGATCCTCGGTCAATCAAATCACCGACAGTGTATATTTCATTGGTATGTACAATCAATTTACTGTATAACTCGCATAATGTGTTATAGCATCCATGAACATCGCCTATAACGCCTATTAATCTTTCTTTTTTCATATTTCAAATATAACGAATCATTATATAAATTTATTCTAATAGAATCAGAAAAAATTACTGTTTTCTTTACTTATTTTTGTAATATGAATAAAATGAATATTAAATATAAAAATAATGGGAGGATTTTATAATATGTTTCCCAATCTTAATAGCGACCCTCTTTTAAATGACCCGATTTTCTTTTTTGAAATGGATGAAGTCCCGAAATATGAAGAAAAAATTATATCAGGATATGATGACTTGAATATGCTCTCTAATAGCATCAGGATGACTTGTGAGGATTGCTGCGGATATATAGAACCAATAAATATATTCTACCATACAATGGATGAAAAGAGATACTATCTGGATTTTAATAAAGATTTTGTATTTGCTTATTTTAAAGATGAAATATTTGATAATGATTTACCTCTGGGGTTCATAATGAAATTCCTTCAATACGGGTGTAAAAAAATGTTATTAGTATATGATGATATTTATTTTCTTCTTGAAAAAACTGAAGAAACATATAAAATCTGTACAGAATTGGAAAAAATTTATGAGGCTTCTGAATTCTTCTATGAAAATATAATTAAAAAAGTGCCTTCAAAAAGAATTTTGGATGATTGTTTTATTAGTCTGGTGAAAGAATATAAGAGTAAAACAGGTAAATCCGAATTTAAACAACTGGATGATATTGATTTGCTTATAAAACTCCTGAAACTAAATATAGAATAACAATTTATATTTAAAATTAATAAATTTATTTTACAAGGGAGAGAATAATGAATAAATCACTAAAAATATCTTGTCCGCATTGTTCCTGGGAGCCTGATGGTAAAAAGCGTTGGGAATGTCATTGCGGGTTTATATGGAATACATTCGATACATTCGGAAAATGTCCTGCGTGTGGTTTTGTTCACAAATACACCGAATGTCTTTTCTGCTCTGTTTTTTCAAAGCATATAGATTGGTATAAAATTCCTTCGGATTTTCTATTGGGAATTGAGAAAGCGGTGGGAAATCCGGAGAAAGTTAAAAAAGAAAATTAAAAGTTAGAATCATATTTTATTTCTTAAACCATTTATCCAATGTGACTAAAACTTTATTTGTATAATCTTCTGTAATTAATCCTTTTGAACTAACATTATATTCCATATAATAATCATCAAGGTCGTGCCAACTTTTATTATATTTAACTAAATAGATTCCATATTTCTTATTCTTTTTGCCTATACCATCAAAAAATATTCCTGTTCTAATATGTTTAATTCCTTTATACTCCTTACTTAATGTAATATTAAAAGTAAATGCACAATAACATTTTTCATCTTCATTCACATCTCCCAAATGAGGACTGAACTGAATATTTTTTCCTATTATTTTCTTGAAATCTTTATTTTCTTTAATTTTGCTACAAATGAATTCAAGGATAGTAAAAAAATTACTTGCAGTTTCAAAAACTTTTATATCCAACTTCTTTCCCGGACTACCATCAAATATACTTTTAGTAAGATAAATATAATCTGCAAGTTTATTTAAATCTTCTTTACTAATTTTTTCTACTAAAGCCATATTATTTTTCTTTAAATAATTTAAAATATTATCAATAATAAATTTATCTTTCTCACCTTTCATTTTATGAACATGTTTTTGTAATTCTCGATAAAATTCTGACCAATGTATTATAGTCCAATTTTCATTATAAAATTCAAAAAAATATTTAACTAATGCTATTTTAAATTTAGGTTTTAATCTTTTTATTTCTTGTATTCCATTATAATCCTTTAATTGTTTGTTTGTTAATTCACTTTCGATTTTATTTTCAATAACAATTACAGGATTACCATTAGGACTACTTTTTTTGAATATTTTAATATCAATAAAATTTCGTTTATTTGTAAACTTGTACCACTGGGTTTTGCAAACTAATTCTTCTTTACCTTTAAAACCTATAAAATTTAAAAATATCTTTCGAAATTGAAGGGAGTTATTAAAAGACGCGGAAAATATTTGACTTAAACGATTTTCATCATAATCCTGAAGTCTTCCTTTTATTGCTTCTGTTAGATATACTTCTTCCATAATTTATTGTAAGTATTTAAAAAATAATATAAATATTAAAAATATTCAATTGTTATCAATTTACACAGACAAGATAATAATTATTAAAACTGTATACTTTTTTCTGGTATAATATTTATGTTAGCTAACATAACCCCAGAAAGGAGCGCCAAAGATCATGTATTCCCCAAAAATATCAGAAGAATTAATCCCAATTATATACCGTAAAGCCAAACAAGAAAAACGCCCCATGACTCGCATCGTCAACGACTTGCTCCGAGAGTCTCTCACCGAAAACGTCTCCGACCAAATAACTGAAACCACCCAAGCCACAGAATCCACCGAAAAAATAATTAAATCAAAAGCATCATGAATAAATACTATGTCGAAATACCATATTCTTGCACTACTTACGGAAGAGTCAAAGGGTACATCTACGCTGAGACACAAACTGATGCAGAAGAACGAGCTGATGATGTAGATAATATTGAAGATTCTGAATATGTGGACCATGATACAGATAATACCGAACATTACTACAGTGATATGGAACTATCGCTTCAAGAAGAAAATGTTCCTGAAGATGATATTCCGGAATATATACGGGAATCACAAACCCCAGTTAAAGTCTTAATCCCGGATTATTTCCTAAGCGAAATTAATTTAATTTAAAAAATATGAATAAATATATTTTAAGAATACCATATTCGTTTTTACGATATGGTTCGTATTCTTGTAAAGTTTATGCCAATTCGTTCGAAGAAGCTGAAGAAATGGCGGATGATTTTGGAAGTCACTATTCAGAAGATTACGACGATGATGAAAACGACGGCAACACTGAATTTGATTACTCAGAAACAGAAGCGGAAATTGAAGAAGAAGACGTTGAC